>Ga0126306_10001455_pt1 | contig 12689 bp, 13 predicted proteins | sample Plot27_FD_92592 | JGI IMG/M metagenome (GOLD analysis project Ga0126306, IMG submission 92592) | Serpentine soil microbial communities from UC McLaughlin Reserve, CA, USA - Plot27 | ecosystem: Environmental > Terrestrial > Soil > Grasslands | place: USA: UC McLaughlin Reserve, Lake County...
AATCTATATTTCGTCAAAAATGTTATGACAGAGTAATAATTAGATATGTTTTTTCCATTTCGACCAATATATATATTAGAAATAAGCAGCTTGCATTGATGGCAACTCTAATCCACACATACCCAGTTATGTGCATGGTAAATATTTAAATACAGAAACTATCTTTTGTATTGAACGGTCATCAAAAAAGTACCAAATTTTCAATTATTTGTATCAGTATCTTAATAATACTCGCACTGGCCATAACAGGAACATCTGCAACTACAGCTACTAATACAAGTACTACTTTTGATCTCATTGATGTATCATCAAATCAGAAAAAACAAGTCACGCTTACAGCAATGCTTGATGATCAAGGTGATCCGCCAAGATTATTACCCATGCTATTTCAGCCTGCATTAGAGGAGTTGCGAGCAAGACATCCTGATATAGAGATTCAACTAGATTTTAGACCTATTCCATACCTGAATTTGTACTCACAATTTTTAGCTACAATGTCTAATCAAACTCCTGTTGATATAATGACGGTAGATCGAATCTCACTTGGAGAGTTTGTTGAAAAAGGATTTTTAACTGACCTTACAGATTATGCCAAAAAGTGGGGAAGACAGAAAGATTGGTACACAGCAAACTGGGATGGCGGAATATATAATGATAGAGTATATGGTATCTGGACTGTTGCTGATGTAAGAGGGATATGGTATTGGAAGGATTTGCTGAACGAAGCACATATTCATGCCGATTTGCTAAAGGCATGGGATGGATATATTTCATCAGCAAAAGAGCTAAATAAGTACTAAAGCCGAAGGGAATAGAAGGAATACATCTTATTGCTGCTGGACATTCTCCAGATATGTCTTTTTATCCTTATTTATGGATGATTGGAGGAGTAATAGTAGAGTGGAAAAGTGGACACCCAACAAAGAGTAGCTACTGGTTTCCAGCATATAATGGCACAGAAGGAGTCAGGGCTCTAGAATTTATAAAAGAGCAGGTTAATGCAGGTATAATACCACAGAAAAATCACTATTGAGGTAAAGAATTTTTCGATAGGAAGTTTGCAGTTATGCTGGAGGCTCTACAGAATCATGTATATAACAATTATAAGTACTCCTGAACAAAAGCAGGATTTCGAAAAGAAAGTCGGTTTCTTACCAGGATTTCCTTTATCAAATGAAGGATATCCTACTACAACATTAATGGGAGGATGGTTACTGAGTATTCCTTCAACATCAAAAGATAAGCAGTTGGCATGGGAATTGATCACGATAATGTTAGAACCAAAAATAATTGCTCCAATGCATGAAAAATATGGTTTACTTCCAACACAGATACCTATAGGAGAAGGGCCTTATTCAGACAATTTGGGTAAAACAATTCCATATTATGATAAATTAGTCTCAATGCTCAAGATTGGTCGTTATGGTCCAAATATACCAGAGCAACCGCAAATAGCTGAACATATAAGACAGGCACTTAATATTTTTAAATAATATTAAAAAATAAATATAACCCGAGTCAGCTGTGTTATCTTGACACTTCTGAATTAAGGTAATCAAAGCAAATGTGTCACTCAGATATTATCTCAATTAACCGACATAATACAGAATAAGAATTCATACTCTTAGGTAGTTAATACACACGAATGATAGGCTGTAAAAGACTCCCAACTTTTGCGCTAAACTCTTCTCTGTTATTGCCGTACGTTCAAGAGATATTTAATAATAATAATTAATTATCTGCATTTGTAGACAAACAAGTTTTAGAATTGATTTGAGTATAGAATTTACCACAAGCAGTATCACCAGCAAGTTTTTCAAAGTCAATATTATAGATAATTTGTGATTCTGTGTTATTACCATCTATATACGACAGATATCTCTAGCACTTTTATGTCAGTTTGTTGAAAAGTAACTGGATATAATAATGAAAAATAAAGCTAATACTAGGAAAACTAATAAGAAAGCTGTGATTGCTGGCATTGCTCTTGCAGTTCTCATGGTAGGAGGTACTTTGGCTGCATTTTTGCCTTCTGGTTCTAACCGCAATAATAGTTCTAACTCCTCCTCAAATAATCAAAATCCAAATGAAATAATTCAAAAGTTATATAATCCTGTAGTTCAAAATGCTTCAGCACTTGGAAGCAGTAGAGCTGATATAACGATAATTGAATTCGCAGATTATCAATGTGAATCCTGCGCAAAATTCAATAGAGAAGTCAGAGATGACATACTTAGAAATTTTGTAAACACAGGACAAGTGCGATTTCTATTTAAAGATTTTATTAATAATAATGATATGCCTTCTTCTTCTTCTACTACTACTAATGTTGATGAAGCCTCTACATTAGCTGCAGAAGCATCTTATTGTGCTGCGGAGCAAGGAAAATATTGGGAATATCATGATAAGTTGTACCAAAACGCAGAAGGTGAAAATACAGAGTGGGTCACCATAGATAATCTAAAGCAAATTGCAAATAACACTGGGATAGGAGATCTGATGCAATTTTCTGACTGTCTTGAGTCACATAAGAATTCTAAAACTGTGAATGAAAATGACAATCTTGCAAGGAGCATAGGTTTACAATCCTCTCCTACCTTCATTCTGTTGTCTAATAGAACACAACCATTAGCAATTCAAGGTGCTCAACCATATTCAATTTTTGAGCAGGCAATACGAGAAATACAATCATCATCACAATACTCATGATAATTTAATACAATCAGAATGTGTGTAGAATGTGGTAATCTGTTAGTCCCTTAATTGAATCTAAGGTGGAAGAAGACTCTAATCATTGTTGTCTTCCAATAATCATCGTGAGCCTCATGTGGCATATGCATGCTAAATTAATCGCCCAACAATAGTTGAAGTCACATAGGCTGGAGGAAGAGATAATAGGGATATCGGAATTTAAAATGAAGGAGTGAACAAGAAAAATGGTTAAATGTCCGCTATGCCGTGAACCAATTGACAAAGATAAAGTAAATGAACATATTCAAAATCATAGGCCATTTGCAACAGAAGAAAATGTCGGTGATCTCTTTAGAGCCATTGTGGATCTTCGATCAAGAATAGAAGAATTGGAATCCGGGACAACAACAAATAGAACCGGCTGATATTACATCTGAGAAAACACGATTATATATATATGAGCTAGAAAGGTTAAAAGGATTCGGCTATATCGTTGTACATATACATAATTCGAGTCAATTGTCATTGAAATCTTCGATAAATATTTTATCTTGTAGGCAAATAATCTGGGAGAGAGATATTTAAGAAGAAGTTGAAAACAGATAAGGAAACAATAATAATAATAGCTGTAGGTATCTTTGAGAAAGGAAGTGCTTAGCAATATTGCTACTACTGCTGTTGCTATCACGCTTATGGAAACGAGATATATATTACTATAATTTGTAAACACCTGAATCAGAAACAAACTATGATAATCTGGATAAAAGGATCTTGAGGTTCAATATTTTCCAGTTTTGTTCAAAAAGCCTTATACATACAAAATGGTAACAATACAGTATCTTTTAGTTTCTGTATATAGAGAATAGGAAAAAGATATCACTGTCTGAAATATGAAACTCATAACGAGACGAGATGCAATCTCTTGGGCTGTATTTAATTTTGATACACAAAAAACTCTATATATAATGGTACAAATCTTTTCTTAGAAGAAATAATGTATTCGCTGATGTATAGTTCGTTGAACATCGCTTTTAAATAACATTCCACAGTGCGAGCATATGTAAATACCTAATTGTTCAATATCTCCATTCTTCAGAATTGCAATTTCATTTTCTTCTTTCATATTCTCTGTAACTATGTAGTCATTAAGCCGGTTTTTGGTAAGAGTATATTGTAAAATTTCCTTTATTTTTTGAATGTCGGTCTCACTATCTAAGATGATAATATCATTATTGTTATTGTTACTCTGTTTTTGCGAAATAGATTTGTTTTCAATAGTATTAAGAATAATTTTCCTTATATTACTAGAAAGGTATGACATATCAACTTTAATTACCATAGATGTGATCATATTGTAATGTCATTAAATCCAATATCTAGTTTTTCATCACATATCAGATCTTTCGGAGAAATAATAGAATTAATATTTCTAGAGAAGATATTTTAATAGAATGGCAATAGATCATTAACCAGCAGACAATAGGCTAGTTACTCTTCTTATGCTCTTTGATTTATTTTAAGCTATCAATAATTCAATAGTATTTCCTGTCGATGAATAATCTGAGCCATAAGCATTAATTCAGAACTGTAATTCTCTCATTTAGAATTAATACTATCTACATTTCCTTCTCTCTTTGAGATTCATTTGCGACCATGCACATAGTATGTACCTCTCACACAATTATTGACATATTTAATAAAGAATTACAATACCCATAAGGAGGAGAGAGGGTGTTCATATAAAATCTAATAAAGTTATACTATTGACAGATGAAATATAATAGAGTTTTATCAATCAGAATGCATTTATCTTTAGTTTAGCTACAATGATTATTAGTTTTGGTTATGCTTAATAAAAGATTATTCGATAATGCGGTAGGCAAGATATGTGAGGTACTTATCCCTCTTAAACATAAATACTATATAGGAAAAGGAAAAAGCGTAGCAATTTGTACATTATCAAGTATAGATCTATTAAAAGAGATCTCGAACTCGATAGATATCATGAATAGAATTTTAATTGTAGGAAGATTGCTATCAGAAAATGAGGGAATTGACACCATTATCAAGTTCGTGCTAGATCATACCGAATTGCATCATATAATTATATGTGGAAAAGAGGTAAAAGGACATCAAGCAGGACAAGCACTAATATCACTTTATAAAAATGGAATGAATAATGATGGCAGAATTATTGGCGCTAAAGGTCCATATCCACTACTGAGATCTTCGCAAAAAGACATCGAAGAATTCAGAAAACAAATTATTAGATTCTCTGATCTGCGAGAAATTGATGATATTAAGAAGATAAAAAATTCAATTCTACCTGTTTGTTAATAGTTCCCTTAACAATTCAGGGAAAAGAACCTGCGTTTTTGTTTGAATATCGGGATCAATATCTTAATTTTGATAAACTATGTATTATACTTAATTCATATGCAATCTCAAAAAAATGTTGGCAGTTTATAGATTCATTTACAGTCTATAAACGACCACCAGGCGTTTTCGTATTTAAAGTTCGGTAATTTTAAGCTTGAATATAAAAAGTAAAAAATTATTCTTATACATCATTTACCTTATAGTTGAATACATGACTAAAAATAGTCTTTCATAACATATAGTCATAAAGGTAGAATATTGCAACTAGGATCGAAGCTAATTGGTGCGGTGTGATTTAATTATGAAATTTTGCTTAGACAACTAGAATTATCAGGTATCGTTTCTTCTGAAAGTATAATATTGTGATCTCAATTTTTTGGAAAATCAATAATACGCATATTTATTAAGTTAAAAAAGAAATTCCTATATATTAAACGATAATAACATAGAGAGAATGAAGAGAAAGACAGAACTAGCAATGTTCATTGTATTGGCTGCTGCAGGATTAACATGAGCTGTTTTATCAATGGAGACTATTATTATTCTTAGAAGTGTCGACTGCAAGATAAAGACAGTATGTCGCACTATGCCATAACCAGGTGCTTGTAATGCAAGATATTATTAGCGAAAATTTATTTCTATCTATTGTAATTGCTACTTATAATGAATCCGAAAATATACTAAAACTAATAGATGCAATAATACGTCATATACCCTCTGATATTTCTTCTGAGATAATAATAGTAGATGATAATTCGCCTGATGGAACAGGGATACTCATTGAAGGATATATAAAAAAGATAACAAATCAAACATATAATAATACCCCTAAAATAAGCAACCATAAAAATATTTGTAAAAATAAATGTTCGGTCAAAGTTATTCATAGGCATATAAGGGATCGCTTAATTTCTGCGATACTCGATGGAGTAAGACATTCTAGCGGACAGAATATTCTAATAATGAATGCGGATTTTTCACATCCTCCTGAGATCATACCGAGAATAATAAATGAATTAAATCAAGACCCGAATTCTGTAGTGGTTGCATCACGATATATTAAAGGAGGATCAATAGTAGGCTGGCCTTTTAAAAGATTAATGCTTAACTTTGGTGCTGTAAGAATAGCAAGACATAGTTTGAAATTAAGAAATATCAAAGACCCTATTTCAGGTTTTTTTGCACTTTCATCTCATACGCTAAAAGATATTGAATTTGATACACAAGGTTTTAAAATGTTATTAGAGATTCTTGTAAAAGGCAAGAATCTAAGAATAAAAGAAATACCATATATTTTCACTGATAGAAAATTTGGAAAAAGTAAACTTGATACCAAAGTTATACTTGAATATTCCAAAGCAATATGGCAACTGTATAGGTATGGAAGAAATTATTCTAGTAATGCGATGATACAAAATAAGCAGGAACGAAGAGGGTTAATACTATTCTTATCAAAAGCTGCGAGATTCTTTACGGTCGGTGCTAGTGGATTATTAATAAACTATTTAATATCGTCACTTCTATCTGACGATACTTTATTTAACTTTTGGTACGTGCATGGTACCTTGATAGGCATTATATTTTCAATAACTTCAAACTTTTTATTAAACAAGTCATGGACATTTGAAGACAAAGATTTCTCACTTTACCATACATTAAAGCAATATGGCTTATTTGTAGCTTTTAGTTCTATAGGTGCATCAATCCAGCTATTGCTGGTTTATCTTCTAGTAGAATCAGGACTTAGCTACAGTCCATCATTAATAATAGCAGTTGCTAGTGCATCAATTAGTAATTTTCTACTCAATAAAAAATTTACCTTTCATGAGAAAATCTGGAGTTAGAGTATAGATCGCTCTGTAGAAATCACTGCCTTTCTACTGATCAAAGCTTTGTAATAGCATAATATAATATACCTGTTGAAAGAATCGTGGTATGTTAAACTCGCTAATACTATGTTTAGTGTTTTAAAGAGAGATAGGATGCACATGTTCTGTCATAAGAAGAGAGTAATAATATATTCACAGTATGGCAGCACATGGTCCTTCTTGTATTAAGACAATATGAAGACAAAAGCTATCGTTTGTTTGTAGAGTGGCTGGTTGAGGCCTATTATCTTAGGACATTTCTTCAACTATCGAGTATTCCACATTATACTACTCTTCAGAAGTTTGCTGCAAGAATAAGCAGTACAGCATGGGAAAGGTGATTTCCTCTTTTATATTATTATTGAATATAAGTAAATTATTCATTGGCATAGATTCATCAGGATTCAAACTATCCACTGCTTTACAATATTATATGGATAAATCCAAAACGCAAAAGAAATATCTTAAATTGTTGTTAGGTGCAGAAGTACTTTATCAGATTATATGTGATATTAAAATAAGGAGAGCTCCTACAAAACATGATACGATAGACTTTCAGCCAATCGTATAAAGAACCTCTGAAATTTTACCACTCTCTGTAGTGGTTGCCGACAAGGGGTATGATAGTGAAGATTATCATATATTTGTAAGGAAACTTCATGCATTTAATATAATACCAGCTAGATATGAGCTTAAACAAATGCCTATTCTAATCAAAAGATAATTGAATATGTAACTCTACGAACTTGTGAAATGCCATTAGGCATAACGGTTGATGATAACGATGTAAACATTCAAAGCAGTCGAATTCAGTGTGATTGAACCTTACCTGTAGACAGATTCATTATATTCTGTTATTATATACCGTACACGTCGTTAGATGAGTATTCATTGATTTACCTGCACATAGTCTATTGCTGTTTATCCTTTGAATCAGCAGCAGATACAGATACTATTGATTTGGTTTTTATAATACATCTTAAAGGTCCTCAAACATTAATGCTTTATGAAGCGTTACTATAAGGAAGAAAGTAGATGGTTATAAGTAAATAGTTTGGCATCATAGATGAAAGCAAGTAGTATCACAAAAAACGTTCCCTTTTTAAGTATTGATTATCTATAATATAAGAAATATATTTGCAGATAACTGAAGAAAGAAAAAAGTGGGTAATGGATCTATATTTTAACGAGCACAAGATACATGCTGAAATCGCAGAAATAGAAAGAATCTCACCCCGTGACATACATGCTATGATAAAGGAAGAAGAAGCCAGGCGACAAAATATAAACATCAGTAACAACATCAGTAACAGCAAGAAGAGAAATCTTCCAAAGCTTACAAACTCTTTTCCGAAGTTAAGACACCTGTAGAAGTCGCTATTGCATTAAACCTAAGAGAGCCAAGAAGTAACCAAATTGTACAGAGAATACTAGAAGCTAAAGCGGCTGTATACACTCTATTCTGCATATACAGAGTTAGGAGTTGAGAGTATAGAGATTTTCTAAAGTTACACAAATTATCTAAGAAAGAAGGCATTAGGTGAGAGCAAGTTTTTAAGCTGCTTCAATTAGTAAGCTGATCATTTATCACAGAATAACTGTCTGTATATCGTTATTATTTAAAATTTGATAAGCGCTTGATAGGCAAAATCAGTATTTAGAAGCTGCTCCGCATTGTAGGCAAAAAACTACTTTTTTTGCTATTAAATTCTCTTTAAGACCAGCCACTGCCTTTCTTAAAAAGAGATAGAAAAAAACACACTTCATTCTTTATCTTTAAAACTAATTATTATAAATTCAAAGTATACATTATAAAGCATGATTGAAATTTGCTAATAATAATGCTTAAATCCAAATTCTGATATGTTTTGGGACAGAGACTGTATTGAATGTACTAACTGAAATTTACATTATAAGAATCTCATAATATTTTATTAATTTGTTCTATTTAAGAGTCTATCTATATAATCAGATAGTGACTTTCTTCTAGAATGATATTCCTTCAGCTCTTAATGATATTGATAATATATTCTAGACTTTTAAATGAAAATATATACTATTCATTTGAGTATATAGTGTACCACCGCGATCATCTGCCTATTTTCTGCTTTGACCAACTTGACGACCAATTTAACCGTCTAGGTGACGAACTTGACGTTCACTGAAAGAATAGGAAAATTAAGCATTTAAAAAGGATGAGTATTTATACTGGAAAAATTGACTACTAAAATTTCAAACGAAATGAAAGACGCTGTAATACGACTATACCTTCAAGGAACATCCAAAAAATGATATTGCTAGAATCTGTAAATTAGGTCAAGGTACAGTATCTAACATAATAGATGAATGGAAACATCGTTTAGGTATTCATGATGCTGAAGCTATAAGAATACTAGTAGTTAATCTAAAGAGACTTTGAATAGATGCAGCTCAATGATTTAGGATATTGATGATTATGAAGAAATTAGGTGTAAATGAGAATCAATTTGAATCCTTTATACATGGAGTTTATGAATATTGTCAAAGATATGGTTTGATACCTGAGAATATTGTCTCTAACTTGCAAGCACTAATCAAACTATCAAAAGATATTCCTTTTGCAAAGCGGCCAGAATATATTGAAAAAGTGAAAAATGAGATAACAAAGCTAGAGGAAGACAGCAAAATTTCAAAAGAAAATAGGAATTAAAATTTTGTTTGATTTATCTTCCATCATCAATTGCACTTATAATTCAGCTTTAATAGATTGACTAAATCTCATATTTTCTTCTTTTTCGTCTCTGAATAGCATCGAAGCAATTAGCATATATGGTACAAGTATTCCTACCATCTCTCCTGTGACGATCTTTGATAAAGCGTCGAATTGGCTGTTGTCAGCTCGCTCATCTCTATAGAATCACACTTTTCCATTGGCTTGTTGATGGCTGGATCTAGGAAAGAGAGACTCGTTCAGTATAAGGCTATCTAGCTTAATATCTCGAATATTGCATTCTTTTGTACGAAACCTGCATATCCACTCATACTAACCATGAGTTGGCCTATATCATTATATTGGACATTCATATTCAGCCACAATAGGATCTATGTAAATATCCATGTATCTTACGTCTTTTCTGACTTTGAGTTGAATTGGAGAAAAAGCAACAAATGAGCTTAAATATCCAAAGTAAAAAAGTACAAGATATTTTACTTTGCTAAAAAGCAAGCAAATAAAGACTATGCCTGTCTTGTTCTATTTCAAGTTGACCGATCCTGGATATTCCTTATTGAAATCACAAGAACATTCTTGGAAAATGTTTAGAGGAAATGCTATGCGAACAGGCATAAGTAGTTCCTCTTTACCTAGAAAGCCTTCACTTCAATGGCTAATTGAACTAGGACCTATAATAGCCTCTCCAGTTTATGAAAATAGTATTCTTTACTCTTCAACTATTACTGGAAGGATTTTTGCTTTAAATGTATTTCAAAAGCAAATAAAGTATCATTTCAATATAGGCACTCCAATAATATCTTCACCATTGCTTCACCAAGATATGTTAATAGCCGCAACATTTGATTCATGGGTTAAAGATACAACCTTTCTTGGAAAAAATTTACTCTTTGCATTAGATACAAAGACTGGAAAGGAAATATGGAATTTTGAAATTGATGGTGATATTTTTTCCTCTCCATGTGTAGCCGAGGATATGATAATTGTCGGCTCATTGAATACAAGTATATACGCAATTGATATGAAAGGAAATCTGCGATGGACATTTAGAACCCAAGGTGAGATATGGTCCTCGCCTTCCTTTAATGGTATCAACATCTTTGTAGGATCAGATGATGGTTTTCTATACTGTTTGGATTTAAATGGTACCATGCTGTGGAAAACAAAACTCAACGGTAAAATCAGATCTTCGTCGCCGTGCTTATCATCTGATGACTTGATATTCATAGGAACCCATGCTGGTGGAATGTATTGTTTAGAACAATATGATGGATTAATAAAATGGAATAAACAAATCTCAAAACCTGTTTTGGCCTCATCTGCAATCTTAAAAGATAGAGTCTTCTTCGCTTCCTCAGACAAGAAGATGTATTGTCTTTCTTGTATTAACGGATCAAGGTTATGGGAATTCGAAACTGGCGATAGGATTTGGTCTTCGCCTGCATTAACAGAAAATAATGGAGTGTTATTTTTTGGTTCTCTTGATTCACATATTTATGGACTTGATATCAGCACTGGTAGTCAACTTTGGAAATTCCCAACGATGGATATTGTAGATTCTTCGCCATGCATTGCCAGTAATATGTTATTTATTGCGTCTAGGGATGGATTGTTATATGCATTTGGCTTGCAAACATCAACTTCTTACATACAGTGAAGGTTTTTTTAATTGATCTTATCCTCGATTTTGAGAGAATAATGTTTTTATGTAATCATCATAATATTGCTTCGTTTTCCAGTTAATATAATTAAATCATTTTAAAATAGATCGATAACAAAGTCATAAATGATAATTGTTGACATGTAATATCCGTCGTACTTCTGTTGAAGACACAAGTGACGCAAGTATGCTAATAGAGAGAATTGATTAAAATATTCTATAATCTAAGCTCGAGTTGTTATTAAGCAGTAGAGCAAGCGCTTGGAGATTTACTGGTACTTATGGAATAGACAATAGAAACTCTATCTCCAATAACATCTAACATATAGCAATCTAGTTAATCTCAAAAAATACAGTAAAACTATAGTCCACCACATCTAAATACTCTTCGTGCTTTTTAGCGTTTGTCATTTTCATCTTTGTTTCCAGTGCTATTATTATTAGCAGTAGAAGAGGTTGACATTATGCTTATTCGTAATCTTACTCATGCCTATGGAAATTCAATACCCATTTAGATCTTTCTTATGACTGCAACTTTAAAATAGCTTTTCACATTTATTTCTCTACTTTGACCTTGAATTCCAGCTTGTTCGCTTATGACTTCTCTCTTACTATGTCATCTTTGGTATTTCTTCCGTCTTTATAAATATTACAATTTTTACATAAAACCCTACATTTATTTATTCATATTGCAAAACTATGATCGCAAAAGGAGTAGATAGAAAAGAATGACTAGACGAGAAATTTTATTGTTTGTAGATATTCCTGATATAGACATTGAAGAATTGAATGCATGGCAAGATTTCAAAGGAGCTTTTGCTATGGATGAATATATTTTCTTAAAAAAAGAAGAGGAAAAGCAAGAAGAATTAGTTATGCAAGAAGCATAATTATTTTTAATTTTTAAAATTCATAGAACACTAAAAGCTGAAGCTTCCATACAGAATTTTTTCTTTATATGGTTTTATTGTTCATCAATTATTACCTCTTCTATTTGCAAAAGAGAAAATATATAATCACACAAATTTAACTTTCGTCCAATATAACCTATTATATATGCGTATAATGAAAAGAGTAACGTCGTTAGGTACTAAACTTCCAAAGCTTCCTATACTTTTAACACAAAATATACACACGAATTGCAACTATATAGACTATCGGCGTGAGCAGGGACGACAGGACAGAGATGACAACTAAAATGGAGTTAAAAAATGAGCTACGGTTCATTTAATAGTTATTGCATTCTTTTCTCAATGGCTCATCAGTACCCATAGTCAGTCTTTTAAGTTACTTGATTATAATTGGAAGGGTAAAACTAAATGTAGCTCCCTTTCCATCAGCATTATTTTCAGCCCATATCTTTCCACCATGATCTTCAATA
>Ga0126306_10001456_pt1 | contig 12685 bp, 10 predicted proteins | sample Plot27_FD_92592 | JGI IMG/M metagenome (GOLD analysis project Ga0126306, IMG submission 92592) | Serpentine soil microbial communities from UC McLaughlin Reserve, CA, USA - Plot27 | ecosystem: Environmental > Terrestrial > Soil > Grasslands | place: USA: UC McLaughlin Reserve, Lake County...
AGGTTCAGCCAGACGTCGCAGCCGCGCACCATCCGCGCCGCGCTCGAGAGGTCGTAGTCGTCGAGGTAGACCACACGGCCGCCGATCTCCGGCGCCCACTTGAACGTGAACAGGTGCTGGACCATGCGCTTGCCGTCGTCGTCGCGCGGGTGCGCCTTGCCGGCCAGCACGAGCTGCACGGGACGGCCGTCGCCGAGCAGCGCGAGCGCCCGGTCGGCGTCCTGGACGAGCAGGTGCAGCCGCTTGTAGGTCGCGAGCCGGCGCGCGAACCCGATCGTGAGCGCGTCGGGGTCGAACGAGCTCGCCGCCGCCTCGACGTAGCCGCGCGGCTCGTCGCGCCCGAGCCGGTCGGTGACGCTCCTCGCGCGCACGTATTCGACGAGCGCCGCGCGCTGGCCGCAGCGGACCGCCCACAGCTCCTCGTCGGAGATCCCGTCGACGCCCGCCCACGCCGCCGGGTCCGCGGCGCGGTCGAGCCAGCCGTCGCCGAGGTGGCGATCGAGCAGGGCGCGCATCGGCGCGCCGATCCACGTCGGCAGGTGGACGCCGTTGGTGACATGGCCGATCGGCACGTCCTCGTCGGCATGGCCGGGCCAGAGCTCGCGCCACATGCGGCGCGCGACCTCGCCGTGGCGGCGGCTCACGCCGTTCGCCGCGCGGCTCGTGCGCAGCGCGAACTGGCTCACGCCGAACGGCTCGCCCGCGTCGTCCGGCCGCGTGCGCCCGAGGCGGATGACCTCCATCGGGTCGACGCCCATCGAGGCGGTGAGCCCCCCGAGCGCCTCGACGACCTGCTCGGCGGGGTAGGTGTCGTTGCCGGCCGGGACCGGCGTGTGCGTAGTGAAGATCGTCCTCGACTTGGCGGCGGCGATGCCGTCGCTCAGCTCGCCGCCGTGCGCGCGCGCCGCCTCGAGCGAGATGAACGCCGCGTGGCCCTCGTTGAGGTGCAGCAGCCCCGGCTCGATCCCCATCGCGGCGAGCGCGCGGACGCCGCCGACCCCGAGCAGCACGTACTGCGCGAGCCGCGCGTCGGGCTCGCCGATGTAGAGCCGCGACGTGATCCAGTTCGCGGTCAGGTCGTTCTCCGGGCGCTCGGTGTCGAGCAGGAAGAGCGGCACGCGGCCGACGTCGACGCGCCAGATCTGCGCCGTCACCTCCATGCCGCGGATCGGTACCGTGACCGTGATCGGCGCGCCGTCGTCGCCGGTCACGAGCGCGGCGGGCAGGCGCTCCGGGTCGGTGTCGACCCAGTACTCGTGCTGCCAGCCGCCGGCGTCGATGCGCTGGCGGAAGTAGCCCTGGCGGTACATCAGGCCGACCGCGACCAGCGGCAGCGCGCGGTCGGAGGACTCCTTCAGGATGTCGCCGGCAAGCGCGCCGAGCCCGCCCGAGTAGACCGGCAGCGAGCGGTGCACGCCGAACTCCGCGCAGAAGTAGGCGATCGGGCGCTCGGGCGTCGCGGGGCCGTCGGCGGGCGGCCGCTCCAGGTCGGCGCGCACGATCTCCTCGACGCGATCGATCCGCTCGAGCAGGTCGGGATCGGTGGCCGCGCGGGCGAGCGCTTCCAGCCCGGTCTCGCCGAGCAACCGGACCGGGTTCTCGCCGCAGCGCTCCCAGCGCACGGGATCGACCGACGCGAACAGCTCGTGGCCACCCGGCGTCCACGACCAGCGGTAGTTGTACGCGAGCTGCGCGAGCCCGGCCAGCGGCGGCGGTACGCGCGCCGCCAGCGCCTCGGCGGCGTGCAGGACATCGTCGTGGCCGGCTGTCATCGCCGCGCCATGATAGGAAGCGTGGCCGGCGCGCGGACGTTCCCCCTTCCCGCGACGGGCCGCGCGTCCGGGATCGCGCGCACGGGCGCTGACTCCGCTTCCGGATAGCGTGCGCCGCGTGGAGCCGCCGCTGATCCAGATCGTCGTCGCCAGCACGCGCGACGGGCGCCGCGGCGAGCGCGTCGCGGCCTGGTTCGCCGCGATCGCGGAGGCGCGCGACGACATGCGCTGCGAGCTGGTCGACCTGCTCGCCTGGGACCTGCCGTGGTACCGCGACGCGGTCGTGCCGCCGCGCGGCGAGTACAGCGACCCGGCGACGCTCAGGTGGGCGGCCAAGGTCGCCGAGGGCGACGGCTACGTGCTCGTCACGCCGGAGTACAACCACGGCTATCCGGCGGCGCTGAAGAACGCGCTCGACCTGCTCTACGCCGAGTGGAACCACAAGCCGGTGACGTTCGTCACCTACGGCGGCTCGGCCGGCGGGGTGCGCGCCGCCGAGCAGCTCGTGCAGGTCGCCGTCGAGCTGAAGATGGCGCCGCTGCGGCCGCAGGTCCACATCCCGATGGCCGGGCGCATCTTCGGGCGCGACGGCAGCGGTGAAGTCGATCGGCGCCACCTCGACGCCGCCGGCGTGGCCCTGCGCGAGCTGGCGTGGTGGGCGCGCGCGCTGCGCGAGGCGCGCGCGGGCGGCGTGCCGCCGGATCGCTGACGCGAACGCTTGACAGTGAGTGAGTGACTGCTAACTTCAGCGGTCACCATGTGCCACTCTCGCCATCACCATGCCCGCGCGGTCGAGCGTCCCGAAGCGCCCCCGCGCGATCCGGCGCTGCGCGCCTCCGACGCGGAGCGCGAGTCGATCGTGACCCAGCTGCGCGAGCACGGCGCGGAGGGGCGGCTCGACGTCGAGGAGCTCGAGCAGCGCGTCGCCGCGGCGTACTCCGCGCGCACGCACGGCGAGCTCGGAGCCCTGCTGACCGATCTTCCGCGCAGGCCGCCCGCGCAGCGGCCGGTTCACCGCGATCGCCCCCAGTGGGGCGGCTTCCTGCCGGTGATGGCGCTGCTGGTCGCGATCTGGGCGATCTCCGGAGCCGGCTACTTCTGGCCCGCGTGGGTGCTCGTCTGGTGGGGCTTCGCGCTGGTGCTGAAGTCCGGGCCGCGGCTGCTCAGGCTGCGCTGAGCGCCGGCATCAGGGCAGCAGCCGGTCGACGAGCACGTCGAACGCCGCGGCGACGCGCTCCACGTCGTGCCCGCGGAGCCGGCACCAGAAGAAGTACGCGTCGGCGGACAGCGGGGCGAGCAGGACGTCGGCGAGGATCTCCCAGTCGCAGTCGGGGTCGGCCTCGCGCATCAGCATCCCGGTGTGCATGCGCAGGAAGTCGTGCGGCCCGGTGCGGAAGCGCGCGCCCGGCCGGCCGGATTCGCCCGCGGCGATCAGGTCGCCGTGCGCCTCGAGCAGCGCGAGCTGCGCGCGCGCCATCGCCTTGAGTCGCTCCTGCGGCGGCGCGCCCGGCCCGAGCGGGGTGGGGCCGCGGATGATCCGCTCCTGCATCGCGATCGTGTGCTCGTCCAGCAGCGCGAGCGCGAGCCCGGCGCGGTCGCCGAAGCGGCGGAACAGCGTGCCCTTGCCGACGCCCGCCTCGGCCGCGATCGCGTCCATCGAGACGTTCTCGACGCCGTGGGTCTCGAACAGCCGCTCGGCCGCCGACAGAACCTTCAAGCGGTTGCGATGGGCGTCGGCCCGCTCCGGCGGCTCGCCGTCTGCGACCGGCAGCCCCGGCAGGTCGAGCGGTGTGTCTCCGGCGGTCCGTGCCATGCGTTCGAGTATGGCAGCGGGCCGTCGCTTTCAGGCAGGCGCGGGCTCCGGCACGGCGACGTCGCGGCCCGCTTGCTCCGGCGCTCCCGCGAGCTGGCCGCCGGGGCAGCACGCGGCTTCGGTCGGCCGCCGCGGGTTGCGCAGGAGCAGCCCGCCGAGCAGACCGGCGAAGGCCAGCATCGCGGCGCCGATCAAGGCCGCGAGGTGGAACGCCGCGACGCCGGCATCCTCGATCGCCTGTGTCACCACGGCGCGGTCCTGCGGCGGCAGCGCCGCCGGCTGGACGGGGCTCAGCGCGCGATCGCGCGCCTCGGCGACCTGCGCCTGAGCGGCCGGGGTCAGGGTGCGTCCTGCGAGCTCGCTGTCCAGCCGGTCGGCGTAGAAGCCGGCCAGCACCGCCCCGACGGCTGCCGTCGCCAGCAGCCCGGACGTGCGCGCGATCGCGTTGTTGACCGCCGAGGCGATGCCGGCGTCGCGCTCGTCGGCGTCGGCGAGCACGGTCGCGGTCAGCGGCGCCACGGTGACCGCGAGCCCGAGCGAGTAGATCAGCAGCGACGGGATCAGGTCGCCGACGTACGACGTGCTCTCGTTGAGCCGCAGCAGCAGGAGGAAGCCGCCCGCCACGAGCAGCGGGCCGACCGTCATGAACCAGCGCGGCCCGTAGCGGTCCGCCGCCGCGCCGAAGCGGCGCGAGAGCAGGAACATCACGACGGTCGGCAGCAGCCCCGCCGAGCCGGCCTCGAGCGCGCTGAACCCGGCGACCTGCTGGAGGAACAGCGTCAGGAAGAAGCCCTGGATTGCCATGCCGCCGTACATCGCCAGCGTCTCGATGTTCGCGACGGTGAAGTTGCGCCGCCGGAACAGCCCAAGCGGCAGCATCGGCGCCGGCGTGCGCAGCTCGTAGGCGATGAATGCGACGAAAACGAGGATCCCGGCCACGAGCGGGCCGGTCACCAGCGGGTCCTCCCAGCCGAGCACCGGCTGCTCGATCAGGGCGAACGAGATCCCGCCCAGGCCGAGCGCGCACAGCAGCGCTCCGACCGCGTCGAGCCGCGGCTTGCGCTCGCCGCGCACGCGGCTCGCCTCGGGCACGTAGCGGCTCGCCAGCACGAGCGTGATCAGCACGAGCGGCACGTTGAGCGCGAACACCCAGCGCCACGAGACCGAATCGATGATCTGGCCGCCGATCAGCGGCCCGGCGAGGTAGCCGATGCCGCCCCACGCCGTCCACGAGCCGATCGCGGCGCCGCGCTCGGACTCGGGGAACACCGCGACGATGATCGCCAGCGACGCCGGCGTGAGCAGCGCGCCGGAGACGCCCTGCAGCGCCCGGGAAACGACGAGCAGCTCGACGGTCGGAGCGAGCGCGCACAGCAGCGACGCGACGCCGAAGCCCGCGACCCCGAGCGTGAAGACGCGCCGCTCGCCGTAGATGTCGGCGAGCGAGCCGGAGACGAGGATCAGCGATGAGAGCGTAAGGAGGTAGGCGTTCGCGACCCACTGCTGGCCGGCGAGGCCGCCGCCGAGCTCGTCGGCGATCTTCGGCAGCGCGACGTTGACGACCGTCGCGTCGACCGTGACGACCGTGGAGCCGAGGATCGCCGCAACCAGGGCGCCGCGCTTGGCATCCATAGCCCGCGAGGTCTATCAGCGCGTCGGCGCGGACCCGGCTGGCGGCCGTAGGATCCGCCGATGCTCGCCTACGTGTTCTGGCACGTCCCCGCGCCGGGGACGCAGGCACCCGATTACGAGGCGCGCCTGGACTCGTTCCACGACAGCTTGCGCGCGGGCGCGCCGGCCGGGCTCGGGCCGACGGCGACCGTCGCGCTCCACGAAGTGCCCTGGCTCGGCGGCGCGCCCGGCTACGAGGACTGGTACCTGGTCCAGGACTTCGCCGCGCTCGGGACGCTCAACGGCGCGGCCGTCTCGGGCGCGCGCCGCGCGCCGCACGACGCCGCCGCCGCGGCGGCGCGCGCCGGCGTGGCCGGCGTCATGGGCCACGTCGCCGGCCCGCTCCTGCCCGCCGCCCCGGGCTGGGCCGCGTGGCTGACCAAGCCCGCGGGGGCCGCGTACGAGTCGTTCCACGCCGAGCTCGCCGCGGCGCTCGACGGGGCGGCGAGCGCATGGCAGCGGCAGATGACGCTCGGGCCGGCGAGCGAGTACTGCGTGCTCGCGGACGCCGAGCGCCAGCTGCCGTGGCCGGCCGACCGCGCCTGGCCGCTGCGGACCGTCGTCGCCCCTAACGGCTGAGCTGTCGCTCGAGCCAGGCGGCGAGGTCGTCCAGCACGCGCGTCCGATCCGGCTCGCGCTCGTTGAAGATCTCGTGGTAGAGGCCGTCGTAGAAGCGCGCCGTGGCGGTCGTCGGCGGGAGCCGCGCCGCCAGCTCGCGCGCGCCGCGCGCGGCCACGATCCGGTCGTCGCCGGCGGCGAGCAGGAGCGTCGGCACGGTCAGCCGGGCGGCGTCGCGGCGGACGGACGCGCCCGCGTCGGCGAGGAAGCCGTACGTCCGCGGCGTGATCCGGTCGTGCACGAGCTCGTCGGCGCGGTAGGCCGCGACCTCGCGCGCGTCGTGCGAGAGCTTGTCGGCGGGCAGGGAGTTCGGCAGCGGTTGGTCGGGGATCAGCCGCCGGGCGAGCCCGAGCAGGGCGGCTCGCGGTCGCGAGACATGCAGCGCGAGCCCGGGGGAGGAGAGGACGAGCGCACGCGGCGCGACCCAGGTCGCGGCCGTCCCGGCGGCCGCGATCGTGCCGCCGAGGCTGTGGCCGAGCAGCAACGGCGCGGCGTCGTCGCCGGCGGCGCGCCCGCGCCGGTCGAGGTCGTCGAAGAGGAAACGCATGTCGTCGAGCAGCGCGTCCGCGTGCGGGATCGATCCGCGCGGACCGTCGGAGCGGCCGTGCCCGCGTAGGTCGTAGCCGCGGACCTCGAGCCCGAGCGCGGTCAGCCGGTCGGCGACGTGCCCGTAGCGGCCACTGTGCTCGCCGAGCCCGTGGACGAGCAACAGCGAGCCGCGCCGCGCGCGGCCCGCGGGTACCGGCCACGTGCGCACGAAGGTGGCGGTCCCGTCGGAGAGCCGGACGTCGGCCGTCACGGCGCCGAGCTTATCCCCGCCCGGCGCAGCAGCGCGCTCGCGTCGACGCCGGACGGCGCGGCGTCTTGGACGGCGGCGACGAAGTCGGCCGTCGTGAGGATTCCGTCGCGATGCTCCTCCACCAGGCCGCGCAGCATGCGGTCGAAGCGGCCGGGCCCGAGCCGGCGCTCGATCGTGGTCAGCGCGGACATCCCGCCGACGTACACGACCCGCCGGTAGTCGCTGCGCCCGAACGCCTTCATCGGCGCGGTCAGCCGCGGCCGCCCGCGCGGCGGCTCGCAGCCGTCCGCGTCGGCGACCGCGACGAGCGGCAGCGCGTTGCCGAAGAACGCGGCGCCTGTGAAGCGGCCGAAGCGATCGGGCCGGCGTGGGGCGGTGACGCGGATCTGCAGACCCGCGGTTGTGCTCGCGCCGGGCTCGAGCGGCCGCGCCAGGCGCAGCTCGAGCGCGGTGCAGCCGACGCGGTCCGCGCCGGCGCGCGCTCCGGCCGCGACCTCGACGCGCACGTAGCGCCGCCCGCAGCCGCCGAACGCGTTGCCCCAGGTCCGCAGCCAGACGCTCGCGAGCGGCGCGGGCCCGGTGTTGCGCAGGGCGATCCGCTCGCTGCCGCTGAGCTCGCAGCGGCGCGCGTCGTACGCCAGCTCGAGCGCGTAGCGCTCGGGCTGCGGCCGGCGCTCGCCGGCGGTCGCCGGCGCCGCTTCGGCCTCGGGCGAGCGCTCGGCGGTGGCTTCCGGTCGCTGCCGCTCCCCGCCGCCGCCGCAGCCGGCCAGCGCGATCGCGGCGAGCAGGACGGAGCGCCTCACCGCCCGAGCGTACGCTTCCGCGCAATGCTCCGGCTCTACCGCTTCCGCTACTCCACCAACGTCGAGCGGGTCGCGCTCGCGCTGGCCTACAAGGGCCTCGACGTCGAGTCCGTGCACGTCGACCCCGCCGACCGGACGCCGCTGCGCGAGCTCAGCGGTCAGGACCTCGTTCCGGTGCTCGTCGACGGCGACGCCGTCGTCACCGACTCGGTCCGCATCATGCATCACCTCGAGCGGCGCTTCCCGGATCCGCCGCTGTTCCCGGCCGACGCCGCCGCGCGCGCCGAGGTGGAGATCTTCCTCGACTGGTTCAACCGCGCCTGGAAGCGCGAGCCGAACCTGATCGCGGACGCGATCGAGCGCGGCGACGGGGCCGGCGCGGACGTCGAGCGCTGGAGCGCGCGGCTGCAGCGCCGGCTCGATCTGTTCGAGGGCCTACTGTGCGGCCGCGACCACCTGTTCGGCGCATTCGGCGCGGCCGACTGCGCCGCCTGGCCGTTCCTGCGCTACGCCGCCGCGATCGAGCCGGACGACGAGGAGGTCTTCCACCGCGTGCTGCACGAGCGCTTGACGCTCGCGGAGCGCCATCAGCGCCTACGGGCCTGGATCGGACGTGTCGGCGAGCGGCCACGGGCCTGAATTCCTGGTAAGCGCCCCCCCGTTCGGGTAGTTTCGCGCGATGGAGGCGCAGTCGGCCGGACGGCGCGCGCGGGCGCGAGCGATCGGATGGCTCATAGCCGGCGGAGCCGCGATGGTGCTGATCTGGGTCGCGCTGCCGCATCCGGAGCGCGCCCGCGACGGCTGGCTCGTCGCGCTCGTCGTCGCGACCTGGATCGTCGCCGCCGCTCTACTCGGGGGCCGGCTCGACCGTGCGTCGCGCAGCGCGATCGCCGGCGTGATGGCGATCGCGGCGCTGCTGATATCCGGCGCCCTGCTCGCGATCGGCGATCCCGCGAGCGGCTTCGCGCTGTTCTACGTCTGCCTCGCTCCGTACGCGTTCGCCACCGGCCGCGGGCGCGACGCCGTCGCGCTCGTGGCGCTGATCGCGGTGCTCTACGGGGCGGTGCTGATCGCGCTGGCCGCGGACGAGCCCGACGCCGTCATCTCCGACGCGATCGCAGGCCGCTGGATCGTGGTCGTGAGCGGCAGCATCGCGCTCGGGCTGTTCGCGCGTCATCTCGGCGCGCTGCGGCGCGCGAGCGAGGATCGCTTCCGGCGCGGGTTCGTCGACTCGCCGATCGGCATGGCGATCATCAGCGCCGACTGGCGCTGGATCGAGGTCAACGACGCGCTCTGCAAGACGCTCGGGCGCTCGCGCGAGGAGCTCGTCGGCCGCACGCCGGCGGAGGCGACCCATCCCGACGACATCGCGGCCAGCCGCGCGGTCGTCGACCGCGCCCGCGCGGGCGCGGGCCACCAGGAGTTCGTCAAGCGCTACGTGCGGCCCGACGGCGAGATCGTCTGGACGGCGGTCGAGTCGATCTTCGTGCCCGGCAAGCGCGGCGAGGGCTGGTTCTATGCGCACATCCAGGACATCACGGCGCAGCGGGTCGCGCAGGAGGCGGTCGCGCGCCAGTCGCGCCAGCAGGCCGCGGTCGCGGAGCTCGGCCGGCTCGCGCTCGAGGAGCAGGACCTCGAGTCGATGATGGACCGCGTCGCGCGGACGGTCGCAGAGACGCTCGACGTGGGGCTGTGCGAGGTGTTCGAGGTCACGCCGCGCGGGTCGGCGCTGCGGCTCGTCGCCGGCGTCGGCTGGCCGGCGGGGCAGGTGCGGCGGGCGCTGGTGCCGTCGGGCCGGGAGACGCAGATCGGCTACACGCTGAGCGAGCAGCTGCCGGTGGTGACGACGAACATCGCGACCGAGCCGCGGTTCGCGTTCCCCGCCGTGCTCGCCGAGACGGGCGCCACTTCCGGCGTGACCGTGGCGATCGCCGCGCGCGGCGAGGTCTGGGGCGTGCTGGGAGCGCACGCGCGCGGCTCGCGCGAGTTCGCGCCCGACGAGGCCGACTTTCTCGGCGCCGTCGCGAACGTCATCTCAAGCGCCGTCGACCGCAACCTCGTCGAGGCCGAGGTCCGCCACCGCGCGCTGCACGACCCGCTGACGAGCCTGCCCAACCGCGCGCTGGCGCTCGACCGCCTAGAGGGCGCGCTCGCGCGGCGACGGCGCGACGGCCGCGCCGTCGCGGTGCTGCTGGCGGACCTCGACCAGTTCAAGCTCGTCAACGACTCGATGGGCCACGCGGCGGGCGACGACCTGCTGGTTGCGCTCGCTCCGCGGCTGCACGACGCGGTGCGGCCGTCCGACACCGTCGCGCGGCTGGGCGGCGACGAGTTCCTCGTCGTGTGCGAGCAGCTCGACGGTGCGCACGAGGCGATCCGCGTGGCCGAGCGCGTCGCGCAGGCGATCAACCAGCCGATCGTGCTCGCGACCGGCGAGCACTTCATCACCGCCAGCATCGGCATCGCGGTCGCCGAGAGCGCCGACGCGCTGCCGGAGGACCTCCTGCGGGACGCCGACGCGGCGATGTACCGCGCGAAGGAGCGCGGCCGCGGCCGCTACGAGCTGTTCGACGACGTGCTGCGCAAGCGCGTGCTGCTGCGGCTGCGGACGGAGAACGAGCTGCGGCGCGGGCTCGAGCACGGCGAGCTGCGGGTCGTCTACCAGCCGGTGGTCGAGCTCGCCGGCGGCACCGTCACCGCGGTCGAGGCGCTCGTGCGCTGGCAGCACCCGCAGCGCGGGCTGCTCGACCCCGTGGACTTCATCCCGGTCGCCGAGGACTCCGGGCTGATCGGGGTGCTGGGCGACTGGGTGCTGGCCGCGGCGTGCCGCGACGGCGCCGCCTTCCAGGAGCACTTCCCGCGCGCGGAGCCGCTGCTCATGTGCGTCAACGCGAGCCCGCGGCAGCTCGCGAACGTCGCCTTCCCGGCGCGCGTGGCGGACGCGATGAGCCGGCACGGGCTGGCGCCCGGGTCGCTCGCGCTGGAGATCACCGAGAGCGTGCTGATGGAGGAGGCGCACGCGCCGGTGACCGTGCTGGCGTCGCTGCGCGAGTACGGGCTGCGGCTGATGCTCGACGACTTCGGCACGGGGTACTCGTCGTTGGCGTATCTGAAGCGGTTCCCGCTCGACGTGCTCAAGATCGACCGCTCGTTCATCGCCGGGCTCGGGCGCGACGAGGAGGACTCGGCGATCGTCGCCGCGATCGTGCAGATGGCGCGCACGCTCGGGCTCACCGTGGTGGCCGAAGGCGTCGAGCGGCCCGAGCAGCTCGAGCGGCTGCGCGAGCTCGACTGCGACCGCGTCCAGGGACGGCTGATCGCAGAGCCGATGCCGGCGGCCGACGTCCAGCGGATGATGGGGTCGGCGACCGCGTAGCGGCGTCGCGCGCCGGCCGCGCGGCATCGCACGGCCTCCGCTGCGAGCCTTGAGCGCGTGACCCAGCGCGTGTTCGACGGCCACAACGACGCGCTCTCGCGGCTCGCCGGAGCCGGCCCGGACGCGCCGGCCGGGTTCCTCGCGGGCGACGGCGCCGGGCATCTCGACCTGCCGCGCGCCGGGCGCGGCGGCCTCGCGGGCGGCTGCTTCGCGGTCTTCACGTGCAGGCCGGAGGACGCCGACTACGAGTCCGGCGCCTACTACGGGCCGGCCGACCAGCGGCGAGCCCTGGCCGAGGCGCTCGCGCAGGTCGCGCTGCTGCTGCGGCTCGAGCGCGGCTCAGCCGGCGCGCTGCGCGTCGTGCGCTCGGCGGCCGACCTCGACGGCGGCGGGCTCGCCGCGGTGCTGAACGTCGAGGGCGCCGAGCCGATCAGGCCCGCGCTCGCCGAGCTGGAGGTCCTGCACGCCGCCGGCCTGCGCTCGCTCGGGTTGACGTGGAGCCGGCCGAACGCGTTCGCGACCGGCGTCCCGTTCGAGTTCCCGGGGACGCCCGACCAGGGACCAGGGCTGTCCGCCGCCGGCCGCGAGCTCGTGCGGGCGTGCGGCGAGCTGCGAATCCTGATCGACCTCTCCCACCTCAACGCGCGCGGCTTCTGGGACGTCGCCGAGCTGAGCGCCGCGCCGCTCGTCGCGTCGCACTCCGGCGCCCACGCGCTCTGCCCGTCGCCGCGCAACCTGACCGACGACCAGCTGCGGGCGATCGGCGCGAGCGGCGGCGTCGTCGGGATCAACTTCCACGTCGGCTTCGTCCGCGCCGACGGGAAGGACGATGCGGACACGCCGCTGTCGGCGGTCGCCGCGCACGCGGCGCACGTGGCCGCGGTCGCGGGGGTCGACGCCGTCGCGCTGGGGTCCGACTTCGACGGCGCCACCATGCCGGCGGCGCTCGGCGACGTCACGGGGCTGCCGGCGCTGCTGGATGCCCTGCGCTCCGCCGGGTTCGGCGATGGCGACGTCGAGAAGATCGCGTGGACGAACTGGCGCCGGGTGCTCGCGGCGACGTGGAGACGTTGACGCTCAGACCCGTCCCGACTCGCGCGCCGCCGCCTCGGCCGCCTCGAGCTGGCGCTCGACCAGATCAAGGCCGCGGTCCCAGAAGCCCGGGTCCGCGAGGTCGATGCCGACGATCCGGCCGAGCTCCTCGGGCGGCATCGAGCCGCCGGCCGAGAGCAGCTCGAGGTACGCCGGGGCGAACTCCTCGCCGGCCTCCTCGTAGCGCCCGTAGACGGCCAGCGCGAGCAGCTGCCCGTAGGCGTACGCGTAGACGTAGCCCGGCGTGTTGATGAAGTGCGGCACGTACGACCACCAGCTGCGGTAGCCCTCCGTCACCTCGACCGCGTCGCCCAGCAGCTCCACCTGCGACTCGGCCCAGAAGTCGCCGATCCGCTCCAGCGACAGCTCGCCCTGCTCCCGCCGCGACGTGTGCGCGAGGTGCTCGAAGCGGTTCATCGCGACCTGGCGGAAGACGGTCGCGATCGAGCCCTCGATGCTCTCCGCCAGCAGCCCGAGCCGCGACTCCGGCGTCGGCGCCTCGTCGAGCAGGCGGCCGAACACGAGCGTCTCGCCGAACACGCTCGCGGTCTCGGCCAGCGTCAGCGGCGTCGAGAAGTGGAACACGCCCTGGTGGCGCGCCAGCGCGGCGTGCACGCCGTGCCCGAGCTCGTGCGCGAGCGTCAGCACGTCGCGGCGGCGCGACGTGTAGTTGAGCAGCACGTACGGCGCCGCGCTCGGGACGGTGTAGGAGCAGAACGCACCGCCGCGCTTGCCCGGGCG
>Ga0126306_10001457_pt1 | contig 12685 bp, 5 predicted proteins | sample Plot27_FD_92592 | JGI IMG/M metagenome (GOLD analysis project Ga0126306, IMG submission 92592) | Serpentine soil microbial communities from UC McLaughlin Reserve, CA, USA - Plot27 | ecosystem: Environmental > Terrestrial > Soil > Grasslands | place: USA: UC McLaughlin Reserve, Lake County...
CGTCACGAACGCGGCGATCGCCTGGCCCTTGAGCTCGTGCGCCTTTCCCACGACCGCTGCTTCGGCCACGGCCGGATGCTCCACCAGCGCGCTCTCGACCTCCATCGTGCCGATACGATGGCCGGCGACGTTGAGGACGTCGTCCACGCGGCCCAGGATCCAGTAATAGCCGTCCTCGTCGCGCTTGGCGCCGTCACCGGGGAAGTAGAGGTCGGGTCGTCCGGGCCACTTCGAAAAGTACGTCTGCACGTAGCGATCGTCGTCGCCCCAGATGGTGCGCAGCATCGACGGCCATGGGCGCGTGAGCGCGAGCAGTCCACCGCCCACCTCGATCTCGTTCCCCTTCGCGTCGAGCAGTGCGACACTGTATCCCGGGAGCGGCGTCGTCGCGCTGCCGGGCGTCGTGGCCGTGATGCCGGGCAGTGGCGAGATGACGGTCGATCCCGTCTCCGTCTGCCACCAGGTGTCGACGATCGGACACCGGTTGCCGCCGATGTGCTCGCGATACCACATCCAGGCTTCCGGATTGATCGGCTCGCCGACCGACCCCAGAAGCCGAAGTCGCGAGAGGTCGTGCTTGGCCGGCCACTGCTTGCCCCACTTCATGAAGGCGCGGATGGCGGTCGGCGCGGTGTAGAGAATCGTCACGCCGAACCGCTCGCAGATCTCCCAGAACCGGTCCTTCTCCGGCCAGTCGGGTGCGCCCTCGTACATCACGCACGTCGCGCCGTTCGCCAGCGGGCCGTAGGTGAGGTAGGTGTGGCCGGTGACCCAGCCGACGTCGGCCGTGCACCAGAACACGTCGTCCTCCTTGAGGTCGAACACGATGCGCATCGACGTGGCGGCGCCGAGCAGGTAGCCCGCCGTCGTGTGCACGATCCCCTTCGGCTTGCCGGTGGTGCCCGAGGTGTAGAGCACGAACAGCACATCCTCGGAGTCCATCGGCTCGGGCTCGCACCACATCGGCGCCGTGCGCATGAGCCGATGCCACCAGTGATCGCGTCCCTCCTTCATCTCGGCGAACGCCTCGCCGCTCGTGGAACCGGGCCGACGCTGGACGACGACCACGTGCTGGATGGATGGTGTCTCCTCGAGCGCCTTGTCGGCGTTGCGCTTGAGCGGCACGACCTGACCGCGGCGATACCCGCCATCGGAGGTCACGAGGACTTTGCACTGCGAATCGTTGATCCGGTCGCGCAGCGACTCGGGGGAGAACCCGCCGAACACCACCGAGTGGATCGCACCGATGCGGGCGCAGCCGAGCATCGCGATCACCACCTCGGGGATGAGCGGCAGGTAGATCGCCACGCGGTCGCCCTTCGTCACGCCGAGCGACTTGAGCACGTTGGCGAACTGGTTGACCGCGACGTAGAGATCCCAGTACGTCAGCGTGCGGCGGTCGCCGGGCTCGCCCTCGAACACGAGCGCAGCCTTGTTGCGGCGCGGTGTCCGGATGTGCCGGTCGACGCAGTTCACCGAGGCGTTGAGCTTGCCGCCGACGAACCACTTCGCGTGCGGCGGCGTCCAGTCGAGCACGCGCTGGTGCGGTGAGATCCACTCGAGCGTCGTGGCCTGCTCGGCCCAGTATGCCTCGGGGTCGGCCGCTGCCTGGACGTACACCTCGGGGCTCGACAGAAGCGCCGCGGCGCGGAACGCCTCGGAGGGTTCGAACTTCCGGTGCTCGTGGAGCAGTGCTTCGAGATCGGACGACATAGCGCTCGGATCGGGGGAATGGATCGAGTCAGGATTCTGCCCTGCGGTCGTGCGCGAGGCAAGCGACAGCGGCCATTGACGCACGGGAGACGTGCTATAGGCTACGCGTCGCCCCACACCCCCCGGAGGATGGATGTCTGGTTCTGCAGCGCGCCCCATCGCGTCGCCGCGAAAGATCGATGAGCTGAGCGTCGGCGACGTCCGGCGTGTGATCTTCGCGTCGTCGCTCGGGACGGTGTTCGAGTGGTACGACTTCTACCTGTACGGCTCGCTCGCGGCGATCATCAGCAAGCAGTTCTTCTCCGGGGTCAACCCGACGGCGGGATTCATCTTCGCGCTGCTCGCGTTCGCGGCCGGGTTCGCCGTGCGTCCGTTTGGCGCGCTGGTATTCGGCCGGCTCGGGGATCTCGTCGGGCGGAAGTACACCTTCCTCGTCACGATCCTCATCATGGGCATGTCGACGTTCGTCGTTGGCATCCTCCCGAGCTACGCGCAGATCGGAATCGTCGCCCCGGTCGTCCTCATCCTCCTGCGCCTGCTGCAGGGACTCGCGCTCGGCGGCGAGTACGGCGGCGCGGCGACCTACGTCGCCGAACATGCGCCGCACGGGAAGCGCGGCGCGTACACCTCGTGGATCCAGACCACCGCGACGCTGGGGCTCTTCCTCTCGCTGCTCGTGATCCTCGGCTGCCGCATCGCGCTCGGCACTCCGGCATTCGAGGCGTGGGGCTGGCGCATCCCGTTCCTCGTGTCGCTGGTGTTGCTCGGCGTCTCGGTGTGGATTCGGCTCAAGCTCAACGAGTCTCCGCTGTTCCAGGCGATGAAAGTGGAAGGGAAGATCTCGAAGGCGCCGCTCACCGAGTCGTTCGCCCAATGGGGCAACCTGAAGATCGTGCTGCTCGCCCTGTTCGGGCTCACTGCGGGGCAGGCGGTGGTGTGGTACACGGGGCAGTTCTACACGCTCTTCTTTCTGACGCAGATCCTCAAGGTCGACGCGCAGACGGCGAACCTGCTGATCGCGACGTCGCTGCTCCTCGCGACGCCGTTCTTCCTGGTCTTCGGTTCGCTGTCGGACCGGATCGGGCGCAAGCCGATCATCATGGGCGGGCTGCTGCTCTCGATCCTGACCTACTTTCCGCTGTTCCGGGCGATCACGCACTACGCGAACCCGGCGCTGGCGGATGCGCAGCAGCGCGCCCCGGTGACGGTGACGGCGGATCCCGACTACTGCTCGGTGCAGTTCAATCCCGTGGGGACGTCGAAGTTCACCTCGCCGTGCGACATGGCGAAGGCGGCGCTGGTGCGGCGAGGCGTCCCGTATTCGAACGTCCACACCCTGGCGGCGTCCGGCGCGGCGACGCCGACGCCGGGCGCGGCGACGATCCGCGTCGGGTCGACGGTGATCCCGTCGTATGACGCCGCGCAGCCCGGCGCCGCAGACGCGGGCAAGGCGTTCGACGCCGCGCTCGGCGCGGCGCTGACGACGGCGGGCTATCCCACCGCCGCGGCGCCGGAGCGCATCAACAAGCCGATGGTCACGCTGCTGTTGTGGATCCTCGTCATCTACGTGACGATGGTCTACGCGCCCATCGCGGCGATGCTCGTCGAGCTGTTCCCGACGAAGATTCGCTACACCTCCATGTCGCTGCCGTATCACATCGGCAACGGATGGTTCGGCGGATTCCTCCCGCCGATCACCTTCGCCATCGTCGCGGCGACGGGGAGCATCTACTCGGGGCTCTGGTACCCCATCGCGATCGCCGCGATCACGCTCGTCATCGGGATGCTGTTCGTCCGCGAGACGAAGGACGTGGACATCATGAGTGACACGCTGGACTGGCACGTTGCGAGTGGCCGTTCGTCGGCCGACCGCTAGACGGTGGACGGCCGGCTCGGGAGGTAGGTGCCTCCCGAGGCCGGTCGAAGAACCGAGAAACCGTGAACCGACGAATGCGGCGGCTCGCCCGCTACGGCACCGTCACCGTCTGCGTCACGCTGTTCTGCTGCCCCTTCGTGTCCGTGACCGTGAGCGTCACGGTGCGCTGCGAGCTGTGCCAGTAGTCGGTGGAGACCTTCACTCCACTCGCCGTGCCGTCGGGTGCCTTGCCGAGGCTCCAGTCGTAGGCGACGATGCCGATGTCGTCGGTCGAGGTGGACGCGTCCATCGTGCACACCGTGCCGGCGCAGGAGTAGATGAACCTCGCGACCGGTGCCGCGTCGGCCGGCGGCGGTGGGGGCGGTGCGCCGACATCCACCGTCTCGGTGATGCTGCTCGAGAGACCGCCCGCGTCGGTGACGGTGAGCGTCACGGTCCGCGGCCCGTTGTGCCAGTAGTCGGTGGTGACGCTCACGCCGCTGGCCGTGCCGTCCGGAGCCTTGCCGAGGTTCCAGGTGTAGGTCGTGATGCCAGCGTCGTCCGTGGACAATGACGCATCCATCGTGCAGATCGTACCGCTGCATGAGTAGGTGAAGTTCGCGACTGGCGCCTGGTTCTGGGTCGGCGCGGTGACGGTGATTTGCTTACTGAGCACGCCGCGCACGTTGTTGTCACCCCAGACCTCGAGCGTGACGGAGTACGTGCCCGGCTGGCCGAAGGTGTGACTCGGCGCAGCGATGTTGTAGGCGGTGCTTCCATCGCCGAAATACCAGCTGCGCGTGCCGATCGGATTGCCGCCATTGGTCGACCCGCTCGAGTTGAACGAGCACGTGAGCCCCGTGCAGGCGTAAGTGAACGCCGCGATGGGATACTCGGCGATTGTGATTGTCGTCCAGATCGAGCTCGTCGACCCTTGCGTGTCGGTGACCGTGAGTGTCGGGGTTCGTTGGCCGGCGTGCGGATACATCACCGTGACGATGGCGCCGGTGGCCGAGCCGTCCGGGAATTTGTTCAGGTCCCACGAGTAAGTGAGCCCGGGCTTGTCGTCGAGCGAGCCGCTCGCGTCCAGGACGCACGTGAGCCCGTTGCACGACCAGGTGAACAACGCGGTCGGCGGCGCGTTGGACTGAGTGACCTGGAGCTGCACCAGCCGCGGACGCCCGCGCTCGACGCCGAGCCCAACTTCGAACGGGGGCACTCCGGAGAGCGTCTGGAGGTTGTCATTGAGACGGCGAACGTTGGTCACCCCGGAGACCGTGGTGATGTCCTCCATGCCATCGGCAGTGGTCCACAGGAAGGAGTGGAAGGTGCCATCGCCCAACGTGCTGATTCCCACTACGTCGCCTCTATTGTTCAGTCCTGTCGGTGCGCTGGTGGTGCCACCGAGCGTGCCCAGGTCGCGGAGACCCGACCCCGGTGTGTAGAGGAATGCGTGCGATTGCCCGCCCGGCTCGATGTAGATGCCGCTGATTTGTCCCGCGTCGTTGATCTCGACGACGTTCGTGATCGGGCCGAGCAGGGTGTTGAGGTCCTGCATCCCGGTGGCCGAGGACCAGAGGAAGTAGTGGGTCGCGGCGTCGCCGCCGATCTGACTCGCGCCGATGACTTGACCGGACGCATTGATGTCGATCGCGCGGCTCTGAGTTCCGCCGAGCGTGCCGAGATCCTGCGGGACGAGACTGGAGCTCCAGAGCGTGGCGTGCCTCGCGAAGCCGCTCCCGAAGGGGCTCGCGCCCACGATCTGCCCGGCGTTGTTGATCGCGACCGCCGAGGCGCTCGCCTCTGGGTCGGCCCCAGGAAGGAGAGGCAGCACCGTCAAGGACGTTCCCGTCGCGACGAATCCACGACTTCCGAACGTGACCGAGTTGGCCTGCGTGATCCCGACGACGGTGCCAGCGTCGTTGATGTCGTTACCTGCCTGCGAGTCGCAGCAGCCGGTGATCCTTACCGCAGTGCCGCCTGGGTTCCATCGATACGGATCGGCGTCCCCATTCTGGTTGACTGCCGGGGGGAAGAAGGCACCACCCGTGACCTGCCCGAGGGCGTTCAGCCCTCGCGCGTCGCCCACGGTCTGGGACTCGCCCAGGGGCACAGTTGGGAAGATCTGCGTTCCGACGCCCCCCGTGAGAGTCAGGTCGGGCGGCGTCGGAGTGAGGCGGCCGGCGGCAGGAGTGGTGAGCGAGTCACCACCGCACGCGGCGATGATGACGAGAACGAGCGCGGTCACACCACGCACGATTGCGGAGAACGACAGGGAGGGTAGAGCGACGGCAGAAGTCGCCCGACGGCAGGAACCAGCGAGGCGCATCGTAGCAGACGTGAGATGGGTGAGACCACGACTCGACGCGTCCGCAGTCGGGCGCGTTCGCTTGCAGTCGATTGCACGTTCGGTTCGACGTGCGAGCGGCGAGCAAGATGCACTCCCTGGGTGGTGATGTCGATCACCTTGCCGCTCGGCTCCAACGGTGCCGCCGCCGCGCGTCGCGCACCACATCAAAAATGTGTGCTCGGCAGAATGGCGGACGCGGAGTCTTCCCGTCGCGATCCGAGCGAGCTGAAGCGCTCCTTGTCTCGAGATGAAGAGCTCGCCGTCGCCAGTTAGTCGTTGCACGCACGCCGCATCTCTAGCCGCATCTCTAGCGGAAGCGCCCAACAATTCCTGCCATGGGTAAAACACCTCTCGCCGCCGTGGACCGTGTCCACGGCGGCGAGAGATACCCTGGCAGCTTCGACTACAGCAGCGTCACCGTGTGCGTCACGCTGCTCGTCTGGCCCTTCGTGTCGGTCACGGTGAGAGTGACCTCGTGTGCGCCGCCCTTTCCGTAGTTCGCCCGCACCCTCACGCCCTTCGTCTTCCCGACGCCGTGATCCCGGTCGAGCTCCCAGCTGTACGACACGATTCCGTGATCGTCCGTCGAGGTGCTCGCGTCGAACGTGCAGCGATTGCGCTGACAGCTCCAGGTGAACGCGGCGACCGGCGGCGCATCGACGCCACTCGCCGTGAACGCGAGCTGCACGAGCGCCGGGTTGGTGGCGGTCCCGAGATTGACGCCGGCGGTCGGCGCGACTGCACCAGTCAATGTCTGCAGGTTGTCGTTCAGCCGCCGGACTGCGGCGATCCCGGTGATGGCCGTGATGTCCTCCATGCCGTCGGTCGGCGTCCAGAGGAACGCGTGTGTCGCGCCGCCGGAGGTCGTGCTGCTGCCGACCACCTGACCGTTATCGTTGAGCCCCGTGGGAGTGCTCGTCGTGCCGCCGAGGGTGCCAAGGTCGAGCAGGCCCGAGCCCGGTGTGTAGAGGAAGGCGTGGCTCGCGCCGCCCGCCGTCGTGTAGGTGCCGCTGATCTGCCCAGCGTCGTTGATCTCCACCACGCTCGTGATCGGACCGAGAAGGGTGTTGAGGTCCTGCATCCCGGTCGCCGAGGACCAGAGGAAGAAATGCGTCGCGGCGTCGCCGGCGATCTGGCTCGAGCCGATGACCTGACCGGACGCGTTGATGTCGATGGCGGTGCTGTTGGTACCGCCCAGCGTGCCGAGATCCTGAATCGCGCCCGCCGCGCTCCACAGCACGGCATGCGTGCTCCCTCCCGCGACGGGGCTGTAGCCGACGACCTGACCGGCGTCGTTGATCGCCACGGCGCCGGCGTTGAGGTCCTCGAGCGCTCCCGGCAGAATCGGAAGCGGCACCATCGAGATGCCGACCGCGACGAATCCGCGCGTGCCGACGATGGCGCTGGTCTGCGCGATGCCGACGATCACACCCGCGTCGTTGATGTCGACTCCGCGTTGCGTGTCGCAGCATCCGGTGAGCTTCACCAGGCCAGTGCCGGGAGACCAGCGATACGGCTTGAAGTCCTGGTCAATCGTGATGAATCCGAACTCGGCCCCGGTGATCTGGCCCGAGGCGTTGAGGCCGCGCGCGTCGCCGACGACCTGAATCTCCCCGCCGGGCCGAGTCGGGAAGATCGGCGTGCTCACGGCACCCGTCAGCGTTCGCTGGGCGACGGTCGGGGCGAGCTCGCCGCCGCTCGGTGCGGTCGGGGCATCGACGCTGCACGCGGCGAGGAGGACGAGGGCGAGGGCAGAGGCGCCACGCACGACGGGCCTCGATGACGAGACCTCGCACGCGGCGGTGGAGTTCACGCGAATCAGGCGACCAGCGAGGCTCATGTGGGGACCCGATGTTGATGGAGCGCGCCCCGAGGCTCCGCGCTCGCGGAGCGTCACATGGCGGTACGGCGCGCGTGGGAGGCAGCCTGGGCAAGAACTACACCCGAGACCGGCGGCTCGGAAGGTCCAGCAGCACCGGGTGGGCGTTGCGTCGCCGCAGCGGACATTGCGCACCGATGAGACAATCGGACGCACGAACGCCAGGCGGGCGCCGCGCAAGTGCGGCCCCGCCGGTTTCGCATCGCTGTTCCAGATCCGGAGCGCGCTGACGCTTTGGCGGCGTCAGCGCGCCGCCCCCGCGAGAGCGTTGGCCCCGCCGAGCGCGCGGTAGACGGCGATGAGCCCCGTCTCCGCCTCCGTGCGTCCGAGCGCGCGCTCGTTCTCACGCTCGAGCAACGTTCGTTCGGCATCGAGCACTTGAAGGAAGTCCGAGCCCCCCTCGACGTAGCGTAGCCGAGCCAGCTCCGCCGCGCGGGCGCTGGCCGCGGCGGCCGCCTCGAGATGCCCGAGACGCTCGCGCGACTTCCGGTACGACAGGAGCGACGTCTCGAGCTCCTCGCGTGCTTCGGCCTGTGCAAGCTCGTATCGTGCGCGGGCCTGCGTCTCATCGGCGCGTGCGCCTGCCACGTTCGCTCGGACGCGGCCGAGGTCGAACGCCGGCCAGGAGATGACGGGACCGATCACGTAGCGCGGCGTTCCCGCGTCTCCGAGCGCTCGTGCCTCGCTGCCCGTGTAGCCCGCGGCTCCGCCGATGGAGAGGCGGGGCAGGTACTCCGCGCGCGCCGCGCCGACGAGTGCCGAGCTCGCGGCGAGCTGACGTTCGGCGCTGCGCACGTCGGGCCGGCCGCGCACCACTTCGTCGACTGCGCCGATCGCCGGCACTTCGGGTAGCTCGGTGAGCGTGTCGCACGGGGCGGGCGTGAACGCCAGCGCATCGAGCTCCGACCGACCGGTGAGCACGCGGATGCGCTGACGTGCGGTCTCGATGGTGGACTCCAGCGTGGGGATCACCGCGAGCGTCGCGCTGAGCTGCGACCGCGCGCGCTCGGTGTCGAGCCGCGTGCCGCGTCCCGCCTCGAGCCGCCGCTCGGTCACCTCGAGAGTGCGCCGCTGGTTCTCGGCGTTCCGACGCGCCACGGCAAGGCGATCCTGCGCGCCGCGCAGCGCCAGGTATGCACCTGCCACCTGCGACGTGAGCACGACCTCGACGTCCCGAACGTCCTCCTCCGCCGCGTCCGCGAGAGCGCCACGCGCGCGCAGCGAGCGGCGAAGGCGACCAGTCACGTCCACTTCCCACGAGAGCGCGAGGCCCGCGTCCCACACGTTCTGATCGGGGAACGCGTTCGTCGCGCCGGGGAACGATGCGCTGGCGATACGCTGCCGCGTGAAGCCGACACGCGTCGTCACGATGGGCAGCAGATCGAGCGCCGCACCGGTGCGTCCGGCGCGCGCGCCGGACGCGCGCGCCGCGGCGATCTGCAGGTCGCGGTTGGCGACCCGCGTCTCCTGAACCAGCCGGACGAGCGTCGTGTCGCCCAGCGTGCTCCAGAACTCGGATGGCACGGCGCGCTGCGCGCCGGCATCGGCGCCGATCGCGGCGAGCGACATCGCGACGACGAGTGTTCGGACGAGTGTTCGAAGTTGAGTGCTCACGACAGTACGACCTCGGGCGCGAACGTATGAGAGGGTCTCCGCTCGGCGGCCGGCTCCTCGTCGGTCTCCGCGACGTGCTGCGCGGCGATGAGCGAGTAGAACACGGGAACGACGAACAGGGTGAAGAGCGTGCCGATCGCCATGCCGGCCACGAGGACGGTGCCGATGCTGTTGCGCGCTTCCGAGCCCGGGCCGGATACCAGCACGAGGGGGAAGTGGCCCAACACCGTCGCGACCGATGTCATGAGCACGGGACGCAGGCGCGTGGACGCCGCCTCGCGGACCGCGGCAACCTTGTCGAGCCCCTGCTGCTGGAGCGTGTTGGCGAACTGCACGATCAGGATGCCGTTCTTGGCGATCAGCCCGACCAGCGTGATCAGCCCGACCTGCGAGTAGATATTGATGGTCGTCAACCCGAGGAAGCTGAACACGAGCGCTCCGGAGATCGCGAGCGGCACGGAGCCGAGCAACACGATCAGCGGATCCCGGAAGCTCTGGAACTGCGCCGCGAGCACGAGGTAGATCAGCACCACCGCGAACGCGAGCGTGACGGTGAGCGCCGCTCCTTCGCGGCGGATCTGTCGCGACTCTCCAGCGTAGTCGACGATCACCCCGGTGCCGCCCGCCGAGCGCGCTGCATCCTCGAGCACGCGCAGCCCCTCTTCCTTGGTGACGCCGGGCTTCACGCCGCCGAACACCCGCACGGCGTTCTGCTGCTGGAACCGGTTGAGCGTGCGCGGCGCGCTGCTCGACTCGATCCGGGTGAACGTCGATACGGGGACGAGGTCGCCGCTCGGCGTCTTGATCTTCAGGTCGAGCAGCGGACCGACCGTCGAGCGATTCTCATCGCCGATCTGCGGGATGACCTTGTAGCTCCGCTCGAAGAAGTTGAAGCGGTTGACGTAGCCGCCGCCGAGCAAGGTGCCGAGCTCGCGGCCCACGCTGGCGAGATCGAGTCCGAGGTCAGCGATCTTCTCGCGGTCGATGATGACGCGAGCCTCGGGGAGATCGATCTTCAGGTCCGTGTCGACATAGAGGAACTTGCCGCTCTGGAATCCCGCGCCGACGACGGCACCCGCCGCCTCGAGCATCTGCTCAGGTGGCACGTCACTCTGGAGCACCAGCTCCACGTCGTACTGGCCCGGTGTCGGCAGGGGCGGATCGAGCCGGGGGAACACGCGCACGCCGGGGACCTGCGACACGGCGCCGTAGACCGCGCCGTACATCTCCTCCGTCGAGCGCTCGCGCTCCTTCCAGTCCTTGGCGAGCATGCCGCCGAACGCGCCCCAGTTGGCCGTGAGCGACCACATGAACTTCGCCTCGGGGAAGCCCTCGATGGTGCGGACGACGTCGCGCGTGGCGCGGTTGGTCGCCGCCAGCGAGGCGTCGGGCGATGCCTCCATGAAGAGGCTGATGTGACTCTGATCCTCGACCGGGGCGAGCTCGCGCTTCGACAGCGAGTAGAGCGGCCAGGCCGCGACGGTGACGAGCAGCGCCGCGGCGACGATCGCGCCACGCATGGTGAGCGCGCCGTCGAGCAGGCGCTCGTAGCGCCGCCGCACGGCGTCGAAGGCGCGATTCACCAGCCGCGTGAGACGCCCCTCCTGGCCGTGCTCGTGCACGAAGTGCGCGCTCATCATCGGCGACAGCGTCACGGCGACGACTCCCGACACCACGACGGCGGCGGCGAGGGTGATCGCGAACTCGAGGAAGAGCGACCCCGTGAGTCCACCCTGGAAGCCGATCGGCGCGTACACCGTGGCCAGGGTGATCGTCATCGCGACGATCGGTCCCACCAGCTCGCGTGCACCGACGATCGCGGCTTCGCGCCGGCTCCTCCCCTCGCGTACATGCCGTTCGACGTTCTCGACCACGACGATCGCGTCGTCCACGACGAGACCCACCGAGAGCACGATGGCAAGGATGGTCAGCAGGTTGAGGCTGAAGCCGAAGGCGTACATCACCAGGGCCGCACCAACGAGCGAGATCGGCATCGCGACGAGTGGCACGAGCGCCGTTCGCAGCGATCCCATGAAGAGGAACACGACGAGCCCGACGATGAGAACCGTCTCGGTCAAGGTCTTCGTGATCTCTTTCAACGCGTCCTGCATGAACGTCGTGGCGTCGTACGCGAGGTGCATCTCGATATCCGACGGCAAGGTCGGCGCGATGCGCTCCATCTCGGCCTGCAGCCGGTGCGACACCTCGATCTCATTGACGCCGATCAGCGGCCACACGCCGAGGTAGACGGCTTCCTTCACGCCGTACTTGGCGACCATGCTGGCTTCCTCGGCGCCGAGCTCCACCTTCGCCACGTCGCTGAGGCGGACGAGCGCCCCGCCGCGGTCGGCGACGATGAGGTCCTCGAACTCCTTCACCGTGCGAAGGTCGGTGTTGGCCAGGAGGTTGACCTGGACGAGGTTCCCTTTCGTCTGACCGACGGCGGCGAGGTAGTTGTTGCGTTGCAGCGCCGCGTGCACGTCGCCGGGCGCGAGGCCGAGGGCCGCGAGCCGGTCGGGGTCGATCCACACGCGCATGGCGAGCTGACGAGCCCCCTCGAAGCTCACGCGCTGAACGCCCGGAAGCGTGGCGAGCTGCGGCTGGAGCGTGCGGGCCAGCCAGTCGGTGATCGCGGGGATGTCGCGCGTCTTCGACGAGAAGCTGAGATAGAACGAGGCGTACGGCCGGTCGGCGCGCTGCACTTCTACTACTGGCGGTTCGGCGTCGCTCGGCAGCTCCGACCGCACTTGCTGGAGCCGTGCCGTGACTTCGGCGAGCGCCGCGGTGCTGCTGTGATTGAGCTTGAGGTGCACGGTCACCGTGCTGACCCCGGCGCGGCTCGTCGACTCGATGTAATCGACACCGCTGATCGCGGAAACCGACCGCTCGATCGGCGTGGTGAGGAATCCTCGCACCGTCTCCGCGCCCGCTCCGAAGTAGACGGTGCTGATGACGACCGAGGAGCTTTCGATCTTCGGGTACTGTTGCACCGGCAACGTCGTGAGCGCGCGCCACCCCATCAGAACGATGACGAGGTTGACGACGATCGCGAGGACCGGATGCTTGATGAAGATGTCGGTGAATGACTTGCGCATGATGTGAGTCTCTCTCGGTCAGCGCGCGCTGACGCGCTTGGTCTTCGCGCCGGTGTCGGCCACGGCCACGAGCGCGGCGTCGCGCAGCTTGAACGAGCCCGAGGCGGCGACGCGCTCGCCGACGGCGAGGCCCTCGGTGACGACGATCTCGTCGCCGAGCACCGGCCCGGTCTTCACGA
>Ga0126306_10001458_pt1 | contig 12683 bp, 12 predicted proteins | sample Plot27_FD_92592 | JGI IMG/M metagenome (GOLD analysis project Ga0126306, IMG submission 92592) | Serpentine soil microbial communities from UC McLaughlin Reserve, CA, USA - Plot27 | ecosystem: Environmental > Terrestrial > Soil > Grasslands | place: USA: UC McLaughlin Reserve, Lake County...
GCTCGCACGCGGCTCGGCGGCCCGTATGCTCGGCAACCTCACGACGCTGCTCGCGACGCTCAAGGGGCTTCCGTCGAGCTACAACAAGGACTTGCAGGACGACAAGCGCGTGTTGTTCGACGCGACCGACACGCTGCTGCTCGTCCTGCCTGCCGTCTCCGGCGCGCTCGCCGAATGCACCTTCCGTCCCGAGCGGATGCGTGCCGCGCTCTCGAGCAGCATGATGGCCACCGATCTCGCAGACTACCTCGTGCGGAAGGGCGCGACGTTTCGCGAGGCCCACGGCGCGGTCGGTCGTCTCGTGCGCGAGAGCGAGACGACGGGGCGCGAGATGCAGCAGCTCCCGTTCGCCTCGTTCACGGCGGCGCATCCACGCTTCACGGACGACGTGTTCGAGGCGTTGAGCGCCGAACGGTCGGTGCTGCAGCGCGAGGTGGAAGGCGGCACCGGCCCCGCCGCGGTGCGGGCACAGATCGAAGCCGCGCAGGCCGCGCTCGCCCCGCCGCCGACGCCCCGCTCCACCAACGCGGTTCCGTAGCAGCTCCGCGCGCTACGGCGCTGCGGCTGGCGGATCGATCTCGCCGTCGCGCGTGCGTGCCGCTTCGGCGGGACGGTGTGACACCCCGTCGCTCGCGTCGGGAGCAGTCGCGGGCGAGGGCGTGGTCGCATTGACGGCCGAGGGCTCGCGAACGATGAAGGGTCCTTCAGTGGGGACGTCTCTCTCTGACGGCGTGAGCTCGCAGTACACCTCGCGCATGCGTGGGTCGTGCGCGGCGTACCCTGGGCGGGTGTCCGCGAACGGTGCGTCGAGCACCTGTAGCGCGCTGATGTCGCTCAGAAGATAGTTGCGCCACCCGCCGGCAGGGTCGGACCGGCTGTAGCCGGCACGCAGCCAGCCGCTGAGCATCTCGTGACCCGCGCTGTTGACGCCGAAGCGGTGTGGCTCGACGACTCGGATCAGATCGCCGTACTCGAACATGACGAGCGACCGGCGCCTGATCGCGGCGCACAGCTGCTCTCGAAGCTCAGTCGCCTCCATCGTCGCTCCTCGAGGATTCGTCGAGCGCTTTCGGTGCGAGAAACGGACCGCGGGTCATCGCGCGACGCGGCGTGCGCGCATGGGGCGAACGCACGACACGGCCGGGCACCGCCCGGACGGCACCTCGACCGTGTCGCGCCGGAGAGCCCGGACGAGCACCGGGATCCGACCGTGCGTCGAACGCCGATCACGTGCAATGCTCGAAATCGGCTGCGCGAATCTCTCTCGCACGATCGCGCGTCGCAAGCGTCGAGGCGAGTCAGTTCGCCAATCGACGCCCTCCATGCGATGATCCTCAGTGTCGCGCGAACATGCGCGTCGCTCCGCCAGCGGCAAACGCGAGCACGTCGTAGCGATCGACGCGACCTCCTACCTCCATCCCTGGCGAGCCGGCCGGCATTCCCGGGACGGCGACGCCGACGGTCTTCGCGGGCTTCGTCGCGACGAGGCGTTTCACGTCAGCCGCGGGCACGTGCCCTTCGATCACGTACGTCCCCACCACCGCGGTGTGACACGACCGCAGCCTGGCGGGGACGCCCAGGCTGTCCTTCAGCGCCTCCATGTCGGAGCGATCGTGAACTTCTGGTGCGAAGCCGTTCGCGCGCAGATGCTCCACCCACTTCTTGCAGCATCCGCACGAGGGATCCTTGTACACCGTGATCGCGGTCGGCTTCGGCGCGGCCGCGCCGTCGCGTGGAACGATGGCGAGCATCGTCGCTCCGCCCAGCGCCGTGGTGGCCATGCGCGCGACGAAGGCTCGACGCGTCAGCGAACTGTTGTTCATCGTCCTGCTCTCCTCGACTCCAAGTGATGGCGCGACCGGTCGTCGCTCACATCGTACCCTACCAACCTATTCCCGTTCGGATGCCACGTCGATGTTGGCGATCCCCAGCGGCGGGCTGCGGCGCGCTTGCTTCTTCCGAGTGTAGAGCTCGGCGTCCGCACGCTCGATCGCGTCGCGCAGCGACAGCATCGGATCGAGCGTGCTCGTTCCGACGGTCGCGCTCACGACGTATGGAAGACTTGCCGCGCCCTGGCTCGCGATGGCCGCCGAGAGTCGCTCGACGATCTGCTCGGCCTCACCGGGATCGCTGTCGCTGAGGAGCGCGACGAACTCGTCCCCGCTCCACCGTGCGACGATGTCCGACTCCCGGAGGATGCTCTTGAGTGCCGATCCCACGAGGCGGATCGCCGCGTCGCCGCTCGCGTGACCGTGCTCGTCGTTGATTCCCTTGAGATTGTCCAGGTCGGCGAATACCAGGGTCGGAACGCGCCCGCTGCGGCGTGCACGCGCGATCTCCTGGTCGGCGAACAGCGTGAAGCCTCGCCGGTTGTGCAGGCCCGTGAGGTCATCGACGAGCGCCAGTGCCTGCAACTCGCGCTCATGGCGGAGTTGCGCGCTGATGTCCCGGGCCAGCACCACCACCGCCGGCTGGTTGTGATAGACGCATGGGCTCGAGGAGATCTCGACGTCGAGGGCGCTCCCGGTGGATTTGATCAGTCGTCCACGCACGCGCGGCGTTCGGCCGCCCTCGTCATCGGTCGACAGTCCTTCGAGGGCATCGTGCGACTCTTGAGCCGCGAAGTCGCCGATCGATCGCCCCACGAGCGCGTGCTCGTTCTCGACGCCGAGCAGTTCGGCCGCGGCTGGATTGGTGAAGACGATCCGGCCGCCAGTGTGCACGATGACTGCCTCGGGCGTCATGGCGAGCAGCTGCCGATATCGGGCATCGGTCTCTCGCAACGCGCGAAGCTGCCGGCGCGAATTGAGGCGGGTGAGCGAGACGACGGCGAGCACCACGACGCCACCGGCGAGCGCCGACCACAGCAGCCATGTTGGCCACACTGCTCGAGTGGTTGTCACGATGACGTCGTTCTCGGTACGCGGCACGAGCTGCCATACGACCCGGTCGCCTTCGTTGTCCTGATACGAGGTGACGATGCCGGCAACGACGAGACTGTCGTCCGGTTGGATTTTGGCGAGGTCGATCGGGGCCCCGTGATTCGCCGGCACCCAGACAGTGATAGTGCCCTTCCCAGTCGCTTCGTCACGCAGGCGGAGCCACTGCCCGCCCTCGCTAGGCCCGAACGCGGCGACACGGCCGCGCACGCGCACGAGCTGTCCCGGGTAGCGTTCCATCACTCTTACGTCGATCGGCACCTCACGCGGCACGATGACACGCGGCGCACTCGGCACCACTGCCACACGGGTGGCAAGGAGCTCCAGGTCACCGCGGTATCGCTTGATCGTGCCGGTCGCGACGAGGCTGTCACCCTCTCGCACGGCGACGTTGAGCGTGCGCGAGAAGATGCGGATCCCACCGGTGCCATCCTGGAGGGCCACCTCGAATGCGCCCCTCTGCAGCTGCCCAGCCGCAGCGGTTGCGCGCCCCGCGATGGTCACCCGGGTGTTGGTGCCTTCCGCGGCGAGCGCCGCGGCGATCGGGCGCACCGTCGGCTCCTGCGCGGCGACGTCCGCCACGAAGAACGTGGCGAACAGCGGAAAGCCGAGGCGGAGTTGCCGACTGATCATGTCAGTGGTCGGCGAGAGGCAGGAGGGTGCCGGAAGGCGTGGCGTGGCTGGCGTCCAAGATAGCAGTAACGCCACGGCGCGTCGATCATGAGCTCGCTCGAGATGGTGCCGACTCTCCGCCGGCACGGCAGCGCACACACAAGGTCTGCGCGCCGAGGTCGGTGGCCAGGCGGCGCACGAAGGATCCATGCAGGTGCGTGAAGCAGAGGATGCGCCGGCATCGTACGCACGCGCCGCCCTTCAGCAGATCGACGCGACCTCCACACTGATCGCAGTCGGTCGCGAGCTCTGTGTCGCGGAACATCCCGAATTTCGCCATCGCTGGTCTGGAGTCGGTACGCTGAACGGCGCGAGCTGGCGCTGCAGCCGTCGCGCCGGCCGTGTCGGCACAGTATACCCCAGCCGCGCGCGCGCGACTGTTCAAGGGACGTTCCCGCTGCCGCGCTAGATTGCGGCGATGGCGCGTACGCCCCCTCCCCTGCCTCGCCTGCCGATCGACGACGTGCTGGGCAGTCTGCGTGCGGCACTTGCGGAACGGATGAGCGTGGTGCTGCAGGCACCGCCCGGCGCCGGCAAGACGACCCGCGTACCGCTGGCACTGCTCGACGAGCCCTGGCTGGCCCGGCAACGCATCGTGATGCTCGAGCCGCGTCGTCTCGCCACGCGAGCGGCCGCGCGTCGCATGGCCGACAGCCTTGGAGAATCCCTCGGCGAGACCGTGGGCTTTCGGATACGCGGCGAGACGCGGGTTGGCTCGCATACGCGTATCGAGGTCGTCACCGAGGGAGTGCTCACGCGCATGCTGCACGATGATGCCGCCCTGGACCAGGTGGGCGTCGTCATCTTCGACGAGTTCCACGAGCGCAGCCTGCACGCCGACCTCGGGTTGGCGCTCGCGCTCGAGACGCAGTCGGTGCTGCGCCCCGAGCTCCGCCTGCTGGTGATGTCGGCGACGCTCGACGTTCGCGCGGTCGCCGTGCTGCTCGGTGGCGCACCGGTGATCTCCAGTGAGGGGCGGCTGTTTCCCGTGGAGACGCGCTACCTGCCCCGCCGCGCCGACCAGTCCGTGGAGGCAGCGGTGGCCAGTGCCATACGGCGCGCGCTTGCCGACGAGAGTGGAAGCGTGCTGGCCTTCCTGCCCGGCGCGGGAGAGATCCGGCGCACGGAGGCGGCCCTCGCGTCGCGTCCTTTGCCGCCCGACGTCCGCGTGCTTCCGCTCTTTGGCGCCATGTCCGCCGCCGCGCAGGACGAGGCGATCGCGCCGACGGCGCCGGGGGTGCGCAAGGTGGTCCTCGCCACGTCGATCGCCGAAACGAGCCTGACGATCGAGGGCGTGCACGTCGTGGTCGACAGCGGGCTGGCTCGCGTTCCATCGTTCTCGCCCCGCAGCGGGATGACGCGACTGGAGACGATCCGTGTGTCGCGCGCGGCGGCCGAACAGCGTCGTGGTCGAGCCGGTCGCACCGCAGCGGGCGTGTGCTACCGGTTGTGGGGCGCGGAGGAGCATGCGGGACTGCTGGAGCGTGCTCGGCCCGAGATCCTCGAGGCGGATCTCGCGCCGCTCGCACTCGATCTCGCACTCGCCGGCGTCCTCGACCCTTCGACGTTGCGCTGGATGGACGTCCCCCCTGCGCCCGCCCTCGGCCACGCGCGCGAGCTGCTCCTCCAGCTCGGGGCGCTCGACACGGCGCTACGCATCACGCCGCATGGCCGAGCCATGGCATCGTTCGGCGCGCATCCCCGGCTCGCGCACATGCTGCTCCGCGGCCACGAGCTCGGCTTCGGTGCGACGGCATGTGTCGTCTCCGCGTTGCTCGACGATCGTGATCCGATGCGGAGCGGCGAAGGCGCGCCGGACGCCGACCTGCGGCATCGCATCGCGATGGTGGAGTCCCGCGAGCGGCTGGCGAACGCGGATCACGAGACGCTGCGGCGCGTGCGCGAGAGAACACGCGAGTGGCGCGCAGCGCTGCGGATCGCGCGTGGAGCGGTGGTCGACGAGGACGATTGCGGCCGTGCCGTTGCGCTCGCGTTTCCGGACCGTGTAGCGCAACGCCGCCCGGGCATGGAGGAACGCTATCTCCTGCGCAATGGACTTGGCGCCGTGCTTCCGGAGGGCACCACGCTCACCGGCTCGCCGTATCTGGCGATCGCGGAGCTCGGAGGACAGCGTCCGCACGCACGCGTGACGCTCGCCGCTCCGCTGTCGCGCGTGGAGCTCGACCGTGCGCTCGGCGATCAGGTCGTGCGTGAGGAGCTGGTGGAGTGGGATGCCGCCGATGGCGCGATGCGGGCCGTGCGCCGCGAGCGGCTCGGCGCCATCGTGCTGCACGAGACGCCGCTCCGGGATGCTGATCCGTACGTCATCGCCGAGGCACTGCTCGACGCGCTCACGTCGGGGCAGGGACTGTCGCTCCGCTGGAGCGAGGACGCGTCCCGCGTGCGCGCGCGGATGGCGTTCCTCCATCGACATGTGCCGGGATGGCCCGATGTGGGAGACGACGCGTTACGTGCGACCGCGCGCGAGTGGCTGCTGCCGCATCTGGTCGGACTACGTCGTCGAGAGCAGGTGGACGCGCTCGATTGGGCGGCTCTGCTGCTCGGACATCTGAGCTGGCAACAGCGCGCCGAACTGGACGAGCTCGCGCCTACGCACCTCGAGGTGCCGAGCGGCTCGCGCATTCGCGTCGATTACGGGGATCCGGATGCTCCCGTGCTCGCGGTGCGACTCCAAGAGTTGTTCGGACTGCAGACGACGCCAACCGTGGCGCGTGGTGCGGTGCCGCTGACGCTGCATCTGCTTTCGCCGGCTCATCGCCCGGTGCAGGTCACGCGCGATCTCGCCGGCTTCTGGCGCAGCTCGTACTTCGAGGTGCGTCGCGAGCTCCGTGGCCGCTACCCCAAGCATCCGTGGCCTGAGGATCCACTGCTCGCCCAGCCGACGCGCCGCGCAAAACCGCGGGGCTGACCAGAGAACAGCGGTGGTGCGACGACACGCGCGTGAGGCAAACGATCGTGTCAGAACACGATGCCGAAGGCGATCGGGATGAACTGCGGGTTTGCCACGTCCTCCTGGTCGGCGAGCACCACGTGGTAGCGTGCCTCGAAGAAGGTGTTGAATCTCCCGAGCGGAAAGCGCAGCCCGCCGCCAAGGTTCACGCCGACGGCGTTCTCCGAGTCGGTGTCGCCGAATCTGCTGTTGTAGAAGCCAAGGCCACCGATCAGGTATGGGCTGCCGTCCTGATGACCGAGGTTCACGATGGCGTTCGCCGTCGCGTTGAAAATTCGAACGTCCTCGTTGGAGTTCTTGAAGTTGAAGCCGTTGAGGCTTCCCTCGACCCGCGCGCCGACGGGGAGGCGCGCCCCGCCGAAGTTGAGCCCGGCGGCAATGCTGTAGCCAATGTCCGCCACGTCGCTCAGCTGACTGACCGGAGCGGCGATCCCTCCCGAGACCGTGAGTCGCGCCTGACCAAGGGCTGGGTCGATGGGCACGAGCGCGAGCACGCTCGCAATCACACCAGCGACTGTACTCTTCGAGATGGATCGCATCACTCGTCTCCTCTGGTCCTGTGGTCCTTCAGCGGGCAATCGTTCCAAAGACATGCCAATGTAGGCCGGAGCTGGCTTGCCTCGGCTATTGACCGTTATCCCGGGGGAGGTGGTGGCGCGGCGCGGCGTCCGTCACAATATTCCTATTTAATGATACCAATTACTTGCCCAAGCACGGCGATAATAATTCTCTTTTATTAGGAACATTCAGTGCGATCGTATAGTGTTGGCGTAGTGTCACTTGCCGTAGAAGCGCCCGCGAAATGGACGGATAATCTCCTCGCCCATCATCACATCCCGGAGGTTCATTCGCAGGCGCGCGGTGTCACGCGCGGCGTCTCGTGGGCTGGTCTGGTGCGTATCGCGCTGATCCGGGCGCTGCACATTAGACTCGGGTGCGGTGTCCGCGAAGCGGTAGCAGTGGCCGGAGCAGTGCTCGGGTCTCGAGATGGGACCGCGTCCTTCGGCGCATGGCTGACACTCTCCATCGATCGCGCGGCGATCGAGCGCGAGCTGCATGGTCGGTTGGCCGAGGTGCTCGAGTCGGCCCCCAGACCCCGCCGCGGACGTCCGCCAGGTCGGACAAATCGGAGACCCATTTCGTCTGGCGACGGGCAACCATGAAACAACACGGGGCGCCGATAAGGCGCCCCGTGTCGCATCAGGCCAGGTTCGACTCAGGTCTTCGAGACGTTCTCGGCGGCCGGGCCCTTGGCACCCTGAACGATGTCGAATTCGACCGCATCACCCTCGGCCAGCGACTTGAACCCGCTTCCCTGAATCGCGCTGTAGTGCACGAAGCAGTCTTTCTCGCCGCTGTCGGGGGTAATGAAGCCGAAACCCTTGGCGTCGTTGAACCACTTCACCTTGCCGGTCGTACGCATGTCCCACTCCTGAGAAAACTGATTGTCTAGGGAGCGGAACGCGCCGTACCCCGACAATAGCCAGTGCGGCGGGCGCACCGGTGTCCCGTCGCGACGAACAACGCCGAACCCCTTCTAGCAGGCTCGGGGAGCGCAAACGTAGCAAGGCCAAAAAGAACGGTCAATAGCCCAGGCGGAGCCTTCCGTGGCGGTGCCAATCAGATGGACCCACCGTCCGGTCTTCGTGGGTCACTGCGCTACGCGGACGGCCGTGACGAAGTAGTTCGTCTCGCCGAAGCAGGTCCCGGGCACGCCTCTGTGCTCCTCGTACGTGATGGAAACTCGCGAGCCCATCGTCTTGTTCATCGCCTCGGCGAGGCTGTCGGATCGCACCGTGAAAGGAAACCGCTCCTGCATCGCTCCCGGGATGTTTCCGATCGCGAGCTCTCCCTCCCAAGTCTTACAGAGCCATCCCTTCTTCGAGAGCTTCTGGATGTATCCGTTCCGGTCTCCTTTGGAGTACGTATAGGAAAGCGCGATGACCGTCCAGGCAGCCAGGAGCAGAGCAGGGAGCACCACGAACGCTCCGCCGATGACCCACGGCCAGCGCCGGCGCCGGCGGCGGGGGGCGGACGTCTCTCCCACCGCATCCTGATGCTGCACTTCGTCGCTCATGGCACTCCTCCCATGGTGGATACGCCCCTCGCCGTCGGTTGAGCAGAAACTACGCCTCCCGTGCACGCGGTGCAGGGGCCGTCTTGTAGATTTCACCGTAGACCCTGACTCGCTCTCTCGTGTCGTTCGCGCCTCGCAGACCAACTGTCACTGCCCTCGTAGGCTCGGTCCCCGTGGGATCGGCGCATCCGATCGTCGTCCAGTCGATGACGAACACGGACACGGCCGATCCAGCGGCAACCGCGGCCCAGATCGTGGCGCTCGCGCGCGCTGGTTCGCAGATCGTCCGCATCACGGTCAACAACGAGGAGGCCGCAGCGGCAGTGCCGGAGATCGCCGCCCGGCTCGTCGATGCCGGAGTCTCCGTCCCCATCGTCGGCGACTTCCACTACAACGGGCACTTGTTGCTCTCGCGCTATCCCGGTTGCGCGCGAACGCTCGACAAGTACCGGATCAATCCCGGCAACGTCGGCGGTAAGCGCCGCGACGAGAACTTCCGCACGATCGTGCAGCTCGCCGTCGAGCATGGGAAGCCGGTTCGCATCGGCGTCAATTGGGGCTCGCTCGACCAGGATCTGCTCACCCAGATGATGGACGAGAATGCGCGCGCCGCCGCGCCGCGCACCGCGAAGGATGTCTACATCGAAGCCATGCTCGCCTCGGCGCTACGCTCCGCGGAGCTGGCCGAGGAGGTAGGGCTGGGACACGATCGGATCCTCATCTCCGCGAAGGTGTCGCAGGTCCCCGATCTGGTCGACGTCTACGAGCGGCTCGCGGCACGCTGCGACTATCCGCTCCATCTCGGCCTCACCGAGGCCGGGATGGGGATGAAGGGGCAGGTGGCCAGTGCCGCCGCCCTCTCCATCCTGCTCGCAAAGGGAATCGGCGACACGATCCGCGTGTCGCTGACACCGAAGCCGAACGGCGATCGAAGTGAGGAGGTGCTCGTCGCGCAGCAGATCCTCCAGTCGCTCGGGCTGCGCAGCTTCGCGCCCCAGGTGACCGCGTGCCCGGGATGCGGGCGCACGACGTCGACGTTCTTCCAGCACATGGCGGAGGACATCCAGACGTACCTGCGCGAGCAGATGCCCATCTGGCGTGAGACGCGCCCTGGCGTGGAGACGATGCACGTCGCCGTGATGGGATGCGTCGTCAACGGACCAGGCGAGTCGAAGCACGCGAACCTGGGGATCTCGCTGCCCGGGACGTTCGAGGAGCCGAAGGCGCCGGTCTACGTCGACGGTCGCTTGTTCACGACGCTCAAGGGCGAGCACATCGTGCAGGAGTTTCTCGCGATCCTCGAGGAGTACGTCGCGCGCACGTATCCCGCCGCGTCGCGGGGCGAGGCCGCGTCCGTCGCGGCTACGGTGGTGGGCTGACCGCTCAGCGCGGCGAGAGCGCGCTCGATCCCGCCGCGCGCTCGAGCTCCTCGGCCACTTCGCGTAGCTCGTCCATGATCGGCTCATCGAAGCCCAGCTCCATCAGCCGGTCGTAGACGCGCCGATACCAGCGCGCGGTGCCCGAACGGCCGACGGCGAAACGGGACCACACGGTGTCCGGATCGAGCGTTCGATTCAGATCCGCCAGGATCGCGCTCGCGTTGTGAACCTTGTCGGCCGCGCAGACCCAGCGCGCGCGCGCGGGAGCCGCGGCGAGCCGAGCGAGGTAGTCGTCCTTGCGCTCCTCGCTCGAGAGCTCGACGCCTTCCTCGTCCACCTGACGGTGCGTCACTGCCAGCACCGTGTCGAGCACGTCCTTGCCAAATTTGTCGCCGATCCGCTGCTCGAGGGTGTCTCGCGTGTAGCCGTCACGCACGCAGTCCTCGATCACGTCGTGCAGAATGCCGGAGACCACCGTCTGCTCGTCCTGCCCGTAGCGAGTCAGGATCACGGCGACGTTCGCGGGGTGCGTGAGATACGGGAGACGCGTGCCCTTCCGAACCTGTCGATCATGATGCTTCGCGGCGAAGGCGTAGGCGTGATTGATTCGGTCGGAGTAGCCGCGGATTGGCACAGGGTCGCGGGATGCGAGAGGCGGGGAGAATCGGCGCTGAAAGATATACGCGACCGGAGACCTCGTGCATCACGCGTGTCGTCACGAGCTCGGAACCGTCAGCGCGAGATCTGGGCAGCGAGCACCAGATCGAGCACCGCGAGACCGGTGCCCTGCACGATCACCGCGAGCCCGGCGCCGACGAGGCCTGGTCGGCGGGCCACACGCCAGCCGACCACGAGCAGCGTCAACCCGACCATGACGTAACCGGCGTCGAGGCCGATGTTCAGCCACAGAAAGCGGTCGAGCCGAGTCGCCGCAGTCAAATCGCGGAGCTCGAGCCGTTGGCGACCTGCCAGCGCGAGTACGAGATCGACGACGCCCCAGGCAACGGTCTGGATCGCGAAGTGATCGAGTAGCGCCGTGCGCTCGCGACGCAGATGCAGGAGGCCGAGCAATGCGCCTCCCACGGTGATGCTTGCGCCACCCCAGATGGCCAGTCTGAGCAGATGAGCACGCTCGGCCGCCAATAACGTATCCGCCCACATGAACTGCATGCGGGAACGGTAGCGGATGGCGCGAGCGGACGAGAGCGGTGGCCCGTTTCGTGTCTAATGCATGGTCATGTTGGCACAGATCGGAGGCTCCGACGCGTTCGATCGTTGGGCGAGTGTGGCCGACACGGTGCGTGGCACCACCAAGCGGCTACAGAAGCTGGCAGCGCTCGTCGAATACCTGCCGTCGTTGCACGACGAGGGTCTCGCGATCGCCGCTCGGTTCTTCTCGGGGATCGTGTTCCCGCGCCATGACGCCCGCACCACGCAAGTGGGCGGCTCGATCCTCTGGACGGCGCTCGCGACGCTGACTGGGCTGTCCGACGACTCGCTCGCCGAGGCGTACGGACGCTATGGCGACGCGGGTGACATGACCGGGGACGTGCTTGCCGCGCAGCCGGCCTCGGGGCAGACGCTCGAGTGGGTGGAAGGGCGCTTCGCCGCACTGGCACACGCCGCGGGATCCGCCGCTCGGCGGGAGATCGTGCGCGAGACGCTCGCCGCTCTCGGCGCAAACGAGGCCCGCTACTTCGCCAAGCTTCTCGGCGGAGAGTTGCGAATCGGATTGAAGGAGGCGCAGGTGGAGGAGGCGCTGGCGCGAGCATTCCAGCGACCGCTCGAGGCGGTCCGGCACGCCAATCGGCTGCGCGGCGACATCGGGGAGGTGGCCGTGCTCACCCGTCGTGGCGAGCTCGCATCGGCACGGCTGGCGCTCTTTCACCCGATCGGCTTCATGCTCGCGCAGCCCCTCGCGACTCCCGAGGAGATCGTGGCGGTGATGCCGCGCCCGTTCGTGATCGAGGACAAGTACGACGGCATTCGTGCCCAGGCGCACCTGGACGGGGACGAAGTGCGGCTGTTCTCGCGCACGCTGGACGACATCACCCACGGATATCCTGAGGTGGTGGCCGGCCTTCGTGGATTGGGCACGGGTCTGGTGCTGGATGGCGAGTTGATCGCGATCGATCCCGGCGAGCGACGTCGCGCGCGACCATTCGCCGTGCTTCAGCGACGGCTCGGACGGAAGAAGCCGACGGCCGCGCTGTTGTCGGAGTTTCCTGCGGCGTTCGTGGCGTACGATCTCCTGGCAATGGAGCACGAACTCGTGCTCGATTCGTCATACGAGGTGCGCCGCTCGCACCTCATGGCGCTTCCGTGGCGCGATGAAGGTGCTTTCGTGGCTTCGAATACACCGTGCGTGTCTGCGGCAGAGGTGGAGGCCGCGTTCGCCGACGCCCGTCGGGCAGGCAATGAAGGGCTGATCGCGAAGGATCCTTCCTCGCCCTATACCCCAGGACGGCGAGGCAAGAGCTGGGTCAAGCTCAAACGGGCGCTCGCCACCCTGGACGTCGTGGTCACCGGCGTGGAGCGAGGCCATGGACGCCGGAACCACGTGCTTTCGGATTACACCTTCGCGGTTCGAGCCTCGGAGTCGGATCCGACCCTGCTCAACGTCGGGAAGGCCTACAATGGGCTGA
>Ga0126306_10001459_pt1 | contig 12683 bp, 7 predicted proteins | sample Plot27_FD_92592 | JGI IMG/M metagenome (GOLD analysis project Ga0126306, IMG submission 92592) | Serpentine soil microbial communities from UC McLaughlin Reserve, CA, USA - Plot27 | ecosystem: Environmental > Terrestrial > Soil > Grasslands | place: USA: UC McLaughlin Reserve, Lake County...
GACGTGGTCGTGGTGGTCCGCTCGGAGGCCGAGGAGCTGGCCCAGGGGGCCCGGGAGCTGGGGGCCACCCTGGTCGCCGGCAACTACCGCGACCAGGCCGTGCTCCGCGCCGCCGGGGTGGCCACGGCCGGCGCCCTGGTCGTCACCGAGGACGACGACGTCGGCAACCTGCATGCCGCCCTGGCCGCCCAGGAGCTGAACCTGGCCCTGCGCATGCGGCTGCGCATGTTCAACCAGGAGCTGGGCCGGCGGGTCCGGCAGCTGTTCGAGGACTGCCAGGTGTTCGACTCGGCCTCCCTGGCCGTGCCCGCGTTCGTGTCGGCGGCGCTGCTCCAGGACTGGCAGCAGCGGGTCGAGGTCGCCGGCCGGACCCTGGTGGTGCGGCGGGCCGGCGCAGGCGAGCCCGGGGTGCTGCTGCCCCTGGCCAGCGTGCAGCCCGACGGGACCACCGAGCTGTTCCCGGCCGCCGGCGACCAGCTGCTCTGCCTGGCCTGGGCCCAGCCCACCGCCCGCCGCGCCCGGCGCCCGGAGCGGCCGCCCCTGGAGCAGCCCGGCCGCCTCGCCGCCGCCTGGACGGTGCTGCTCGGGGCCGACGCCCGCCTGCGGGTGATGACCGTCATCGTCCTCGTCCTGACCCTCACCGGCATCGCCATCTTCTGGCTGTTCTCCGAGCAGGACCTGGACCTGATCGACGCCATCTACTTCACGGTCACGATCATGACCACCACCGGCTTCGGCGACATCCACCTGCGCAACGCGCCCCCGCCCCTGCAGCTGTACGGGGTGGCCCTGATGCTGTCGGGCACGGCCGCCCTGGCCATCCTGTTCGCGCTGATCACCGACGCCCTGATCAGCGCCCGGCTGGCCCGGGTGATCGGCGCCGCCATCCCCCGCGGCCTCCACGACCACGTGATCGTGTGCGGGCTCGGCAACATCGGCTACCGGATGGTCGAGCAGCTCCACGACCTGGGGGTGCCGCTGGTCGCGGCCGAGCGGGACGAGCACAACCGCTACCTGCCGGCGGTGCGCCGCCTGGGCGTGCCCGTGCTGGTGGGCGACATCCGCCTGCCCGAGACCCTCCAGATCCTCCAGGTCCAGCGGGCCCGCTCGGTGGTGGTGGTCACCTCCAGCGACATCGTCAACCTCGAGACGGCCCTGAACACCCAGACCCTCCGCCCCGAGGTCCGGGTGGTGCTGCGGCTGTTCGACCCCGACCTGGCCGCCCGGGTCGAGCGGGCCTTCGGCATCCACATCTCCCGCAGCCCCTCGGCCCTGGCCGCCCCGGCGTTCGCGGCCGCCGCCGCCGGCGAGCACGTGCTCACCACCATCGCCGTCGGCGCCGAGGTCCTGGCCGTGGTCCGCCTCCGCGTCGCCCCCGGCTGCCGGGTCCAGGGCCACACCGTGGCCGAGCTGGAGGGCGCCACCCGCAGCCGCGTCCTGCTGCTCGACGGCCCCGCCACCCCCAGCTGGCGCCCCCCCGGGTCGACCCGCCTGGAAGCCGACGCCGAGCTGGTCGCGGTCATGCCCGGCGACGAGCTCGGCCGCGTCCTCGCCTGGACCGAGGCGGCGGCTACCCCACTTCGGGGGACTGGCCGCTGAAGGTCTCGACCAGGGCCGCGGGATCGACGTCGAACCGGCGCAGCAGGTCGGCGTCGCGGTCGGGGTCGACCTTCTCGGGGAGCTCCTGCTCGGCCCGGGTGGTCGCCTCGGCGTCGCCGCGGGAGCGGATCCGCTCGACGACCAGCTCTCTGGGGATGTTCATCGGGGTTGCTCCTCCAGGTCGTCGAGGAAGCCGCCGAGGAGGCGGTTGACCTCGTTGGCGGCCTCCATGTGGGGGGAGTGGCCGGTGTCGGCCAGCACCTCGACCCGGCCGCGGGCGCGCAGCGGCTCGGCCTGGGCGGCCGGGAGGACCCGGTCCTGGGAGCCCCAGACGGCCAGGACGGGGACGGTCAGGCGGTCCAGGTCGCCGGCCAGCACGGTGGTCTGGCGGCCCGACGGGTACATCGCCGCGCTGACCTGGCGCAGGGCCGCGTCCACGCCGTCGAGGCGCTTGTAGCGCAGGACGTCGTCGACCAGCGCGCGGCTGACGTGGCTCTGGTCGGCGAACAGCAGCTCCAGCACGCCCTTGAGCTCGCGGCGGCGCTCGGCGGTCACGAAGCCGTCGATGTAGTCGGGGTTGATGTCCTCGCCCAGGCCGGCGGGGGCGATCAGGGTCAGCGACGCCACCCGGTCGGGCTGCTCCAGGGCGTAGGTCAGGGCGATCGCCCCGCCCATGGAGTGGCCGACCAGGTGGGCGCGGGCGGCGTCGACGGCGTCGAGGAAGCCGCCGAGGGCGGCCGCGAACGCGGCCAGGTCGCCGGCGCCCACGTCCTTGCTGGACTCGCCGTGGCCGGGCAGATCGAGGGCGTACACCCGGCGCCGCTCGGCCAGCTTCTCGGTGTTGAACAGCCAGTTGTTGAGGTCGCCGCCGAAGCCGTGGACCAGGACCACCGGGTCGCCGGCGGGGTCGTCGGGGGCCCGCTCCAGGTAGCGCAGGCGGCGCCCGCCGACCTCGGCGACCCGGGTCGGCGTCTCCGCCTCCCCGGCGGCCTCCTCGGGGACGAAGCTGGCCTGGAAGGCGGCCACGAAGGCGTCGACGTCGGCGTCGGGGACCGAGGGGTCGGCCAGCACCCCGACCAGGACCACGGCGCCGACCTCGGCCACCCGGCGGCGCAGGACTCCGGCCGCCGGGGACTCGACCGCCCCGTCCATCTTCTCGGTCTCGACCTCGAACAGCTCGGTGCCCTCGGCCACCTCGTCGCCCTCGGCGACCAGCCAGTCGACCACCTTGCCCTCGCGCATCGACAGCCCCCACTTGGGCATGCCGAGCCTGGTCACGCCGGCCGGCGCCTCGCCAGCGGTCATGCCCCGGCCCCGACCCTGCCGCCGGTGGTCTTGCGGACCGCCTCGGCGATCCGCTCGGCGCTGGGCACGTACAGGTCCTCCAGCGAGCCGGTGAACGGCGGCGGGGTGTGCGGGGCGGTCACCATCTGCACCGGCGCCCGCAGCTCCTCGAAGCAGTTCTGGGCGACCAGGGCGGCGATGTCGGCGGCCATGCCGCAGCGCGGGTTGTCCTCGTCGACCACCACCAGCCGGCCGGTCTTCTCCACCGACTCGTAGACGGTGTCCTCGTCCAGCGGGCTGGTGGTGCGCAGGTCGACGACCTCGCAGTCGACGCCGTCGGCGGCCAGCTCCTCGGCCGCCTGCTGCGCCATGCCGACCATGCGGCCGATGGCCACGACGGTGACGTCGTCGCCCTCGCGGGCCAGGTTGGCCTCGCCGAAGGGGATGGTGTAGCTCTCCTCCGGGACCTCGCCCTCGACGGTGTACAGGACCTTGTTCTCGAAGAAGATCACCGGGTCGTCGTCGCGGATGGCCGCGATCAGCAGCCCCTTGGCGTCATAGGGGGTCGAGGGGACGGCCACCTTGAGCCCGGGCACGTGGGTGAAGATCGAGTACAGGCTCTGGGAGTGCTGGCTGGCGGCCCGGATGCCGGCGCCCCACATGGTGCGGATCACCATCGGCACCCGCGCCTTGCCGCCGAACATGTAGCGCAGCTTGGCCCCCTGGTTGAAGATCTGGTCGAAGCAGACGCCCATGAAGTCCACGAACATCAGCTCGGCGACCGGGCGCAGGCCCGAGCAGGCGGCCCCGACCGCCGCCCCGATGAACGCCGACTCGCTGATCGGGGTGTCCAGCACCCGCCCTGGGTACTTGTGGTAGAGGCCCTTGGTCACCCCCAGGACCCCGCCCCAGGCGTCGAGCTCGCCGCCGGCCCCCTGCCCGCCGGCCACGTCCTCGCCGAACAGCACCACCGACGGGTCGCGGGCCATCTCCTGGTCGAGGGCCTCGTTGATCGCCTTCTGGAAACTGATCACACGCGCCATCGCCGCGGCACCTCCTCAGTACTTGACGTAGACGTCGGTGAGCAGGTCCGAGGGCTCGGGCTCGGGAGCGGCCTTGGCCTGCTCCACGGCGTCGTCGATCAGGGCCTGGACCTCGTCGTCGACCCGGCGCAGGTCCTCGGGGGCGACCACCCCGGCCGCGGTGACCCGGCCGGCGAAGCCCTCCAGGCAGTCGCGGGTGCGGCGCACCTCATCGACCTCGCCGGGGGCGCGGTAGGTCTGCTGGTCGCCCTCGAAGTGGCCGTAGTAGCGGTTGACCTTGCACTCCAGCAGCGACGGCCCACCACCCCCGCGGGCCCGGTCGATGGCCGCCCCGGCCGCCTCGTAGACGGCGAAGAAGTCGTGGCCGTCGACCACCACCCCGGGCATGCCGAAGCCGTCGGCGCGCTTGGCGATGTCGACCCCGGAGGCGTGGAAGCGGTCGCTGGTCGACTCGGCGTAGCCGTTGTTCTCGACCACGAAGACACAGGGCAGGTGCCAGACCGCGGCCAGGTTGAGGCTCTCCAGGAAGGTGCCCTGGTTCGACCCGCCGTCGCCGGTGAACGACACCCCGACCTGGTCGGTGCCGCGGACCTTAGCCGACAGCCCGACCCCGCAGTTCATCGGCGGGCCGCCGCCGACGATCCCGTTGGCCCCGAGCATGCCCTTGTCGACGTCGGCGATGTGCATCGAGCCGCCCTTGCCGTGGCAGAGCCCGTCGCGCTTGCCGTAGATCTCGGCCATCATGCCGCGCACGTCGCAGCCCTTGGCGATGGCGTGGCCGTGGCTGCGGTGGGTGGAGGCGATGTAGTCGTCGGGGCGGAGGTGGGCGCAGACGCCGGTGGCGATCGCCTCCTCACCCGCGTACAGGTGGACGAAGCCGGGGATCTCGCCGGTGGCGAACTCCTTGTGCAGTCGCTCCTCGAACTCGCGGATGGTCCGCATCGTGCGGTACCAGTCCAGCAGCTGCTCCTTGCTCGCCTGGTCCGGTGGGGCGGTGATCGCCATCGTCGGCCCTCCTCGTGGTGGCCTGGTGCAGGATCTGGAGTCGGCTGGCTTCGGCCATGACGGCATCGACGTCGATGACCAGGGGGCCCGGCCCGAGCCGGACGGTGACGCGGTCGCCTGCGGCGAGCTCGATCTCCCGCTCCCCGTCCAGGGCCAGGCAGCCGGCCTGGGCGGCGAGGGTTACGACCTGGCCGGGGTGGACGCGGCGGGCCTCGACCACCCCGACCTCGGCGATCAGGCCGGGGGCGAGCGGGACCGTGACCGCCCGCGGGGCCTCGGCCGGCGGGGCCAGCCGCAGGTGGAGCCCGAACGGGGCCGCCCGGGGCACCGGTGCGACCGCCCCGGCCACCGCCGACAGGCCGACGGCACCGGGGCTGGCGAAGGTCACCAGCGCCTCCGAGACGGCCCCGGCCCGCCACAGGGCCCGCGACCCCACCCAGCGCTCGTCGGTCACGGCCACGTCGACCAGGGCCCGGTCGCGGGCGGCGCCGCCGTTGACCTCGACCTAGAGCTGCTTGGCCCGCCGGACCAGCCCGTCGCCGCCCAGCCGCCCGGTCGCGACCAGCCCGGTGGCCAGCCCGGCCACGGTCGCCTCGCGCAGCTCCGGGAAGGCGTTGTTGGTGCCGGTGGACAGCGCGCACAGCGGGATGTCGCCGCAGTGGCCGGCCACCACCCGGTGGGTGCCGTCGCCGCCCAGGACCACGATCGCCGCCACCGGCAGCTCGGCCATGGCCGCCACGGCCGCCGCCGAGTCGCGGGCGTCCTCGCGCAGGGCCATGTCCAGCACCTCGAGCTCGGGCAGGCGCTGGTCGGCCAGCTGGCCGGTGCGGCCGCTGAGGTGGCGCTGCAGGCTGGAGGAGACGCCCGAGCCGGCCGGCATCATCACCACCCGGTCGACGCCGGCGGCGCCGAGCCCGGCCATCAGCCGGTGCACCATGGCGCCCTTCTCGGCGTTGTCGAACACCGAGGCCCCGGTCACCAGGCGGCGCACGTCCCGCCCGGAGGCGGGATTGGCGACGACGCCGACGGTGACCCTGCCTTTCGGTACCAGACCAGCCGAACCGGGTCAATAGGGCGAACCCGGGGCCTGACCCGCCGCCGCGGCGGAGCGTGCATCATGGGAGCGCCATACCCCGATGCCCGGACGCTGGAGGTGCTGCTCGCGTGAGGATCGAGTCCTCGGTGACCTCGGTGTCGTGGATCCCGAGGGAGGCCATCGAGGGGATGGTGAAGCTGCCCTTCGAGCTGGGGGTGGCCCACTACGACCTGCCGCCGCCCGATCACCTCGACGACCTGGAGAGCCTGCTCGACTCCAGCGCCGTCCGCTTCGCCAACGAGCTGCGGGCCTTCATCGAGGTCGACGACGACGGCCGCGTCACCGACCACGGCCACCTGGGCCGGGGGCACATGGGACACACCCGCATGCGGCTGGCCGGCATCGGCCTGACCTTCGCCGGCATCGCCTTCCCCGACCTGCGCGGCGAGACCGAGGTCGGCGACGGCGTGGTCCGGTTCACCCAGACGGCCGGCGGCCAGCCGGGCATGCCCTCGCCCCGGCGGGTCCGGCGCCGGCCGTACCTTCAGGTCAGCGGGCCGGTGGTGTGGTCGACCCTGGCCCTGGGGCTCCGCGCCGACGGGACGGCCAGCTTCGAGGTCGTCGGGGCCAGCTCGTTCCCGCGGCACTGGATCTACGGCCACGACGGCACCCTCCAGGCCAAGACCGGGCTGATCGACTTCGACATCTGGTACCGCGAGTCGTTCGGGGAGAACAACCCCTGGGGCGACGCGGAGTCGCCGGCGGTGGTCACCGCCGTGGAGAGCGAGCTGGAGCGGGAGCTGTCGGCCATCATCATCGGCTCCGACCCGCCGTTCCGGCGCCTGCGGGCCGGCGAGGCCCTGGTCTCCCAGGGCGAGGCCGGCGACGAGCTGTTCCTGCTCTTCGACGGGGTCCTGGCGGTCGAGCAGGACGGCCGGCAGATCGCCGAGGTCGGCCCGGGCGCCATCCTGGGTGAGATGGCCCTGCTGGAGGGGGGGCGCCGCACGGCCACCCTGCGGGCGATGACCCGCTGCCGGGTGGCGGTGGTGCCCGGCGACCGGGTCGACCGGGCCGCCCTGGCCGAGGTGGCCCGGCGCCGCCGCGGCGGCTGAGCGGGGCCATGCTGACCTGCGCGAACTGTGGCGAGCAGAACCCCGAGCGGGCCCGCTTCTGCCTCAACTGCGGCGCCTCCCTGGTCGCCGAGCAGCGCCGCGGCGCCCGCAAGGTGGTCACGGTGGTGGTCTGCGACATCAGCGGCTCGACCGCGCTGGGGGAGCGGCTGGACCCGGAGTCGCTGGGGCGGGTCATGGCCCGCTACTTCGAGCGCACCCGGGCGGTGCTGGAGCGCCACCACGGGCTGGTGCAGAAGTTCATCGGGGACGCGGTGGTGGCCACCTTCGGTGTCCCGGTGGTCCGCGAGGACGACGCCCTGCGGGCGGTCCGGGCGGCCGCGGCCATGCAGGACGCCGTGGCCGAGCTGGATACGGAAGGCGGCCCGGCGATCGAGGTCCGCATCGGGGTCAGCACCGGCGAGGTCATGGTCGAGGAGGCCGGCGGCGACCCGCTGGTCATCGGTGAGGCGGTCAACCTGGCGACCAGGCTCCAGGCCGCCGCCGGTCCCGGGGAGGTCCTGCTCGACCGGCGCACCTGGCATCTGGCCCGCGACGCCCTGGTCGCGGCCGAGGTCGAGGGCGTGGACGGCGGCGCCTGGCGGCTGGTCGACGTGTCCCCGGACGCCCTCGGGCACGCCCGCCGCTCGGACAACCCGCTGGTCGGCCGCCTCGCCGAGCTGCAGCTGTTCGACTGGGTGTTCCAGCGGACGGTCAGGACCTCGACCTGCCACCTGCTGACCGTCCTCGGCCCGGCCGGGGTCGGCAAGTCGCGGCTGGTCGCGGCGGCCGTCGACGCCCTCGACGACACCGCCACCGTGCTCTCCGGCCAGTGCTCCTCCGACGCCGAGGGCAGCAGCTTCTGGCCGGTGGCCGAGATCGTCCGCCGGGCCGCCGAGATCAAGACCACCGACTCCCCCGAGCAGGCCGAGACCAAGCTGGAGGAGCTGTTAGGGGTTCCCGACGCCGGGCAGGTGGCCGACCGGCTGGGCCGGCTGATCGGGCTGCGGCCGGCCCCGGTGACCTCCGAGGACGCGGTCTGGGCGGTGCGGCGGTTCCTGGAGGTGCTGGCCGACCGGCAGCCGCTGGTGGTGGTGATCGACGACCTCCACTGGGCCCAGCCGGCCCTGCTCGACCTGGTCGAGCAGGTGGTGGGCCTGGCCAGGGAGGCGCGGCTGCTGCTGGTGGCGGTGGCCCGCCCCGAGCTGCTGGAGCAGCGGCCGGGCTGGTCGGGCGGGCGCCTCAACGCCAGCACCATGCTGCTGGAGCCGCTGGCCGCCGACGAGGCCGCGACCCTGCTCGAGCACCTGGCCGGGGAGGCGGCCCTGCCCCGCGACGCCACCGAGCGCATCACCCGGACCGCCGAGGGCAACCCGCTGTTCCTGGAGGAGCTGCTGGCCATGCTCATCGAGGAGGGCCGGCTGCGCCGCCAGGGCGACCGCTGGGTGGCCAACGACCTGGCCGCCGCCAGCACCCCGCCGACCATCCAGGCGCTGCTGGCCGCCCGGCTGGACCGCCTGGCCGGCGAGGAGCGGGCCCTGCTGGACCGGGCCGCGGTGATGGGCCAGGCCTTCGACCGGGCGGCCGTGCTCGCCCTCACCCCCGAGCCGGCCCGGGCCGAGGCCGACGCCCACCTGCTGGCCCTGGTCCGCAAGGAGCTGCTGCGCCCGGCCCCGGCCCCGTTCGGCGGCCGCGACGGCTTCTCCTTCCGGCACCAGCTGGTCCGCGACGCCGCCTACGACTCGCTGCCCAAGCAGGTCCGGGCCGACCTGCACGAGCGCTACGCCGGCTGGCTGACCGAGGCGTTCGCGGCCCGCGGGGCCGAGGTCGGGGAGGTGCTCGGCTGGCACCTGGAGCGGTCCTACCGGCTGCTGACCGAGCTGGGCCCGGTGGACGCCCATGGGCGCGAGGTCGCCGTGGAGGCCGCGGCCCGGCTGGCCGCGGCCGGGCACGTGGCCACCGGCCGCGGCGACCTGCCGGCCGCGGCCAACCTGCTGGAGCGGGCCATCGCCCTGCTCCCGCCCGGCGACCGGACCCGGCTGCAGCTGCTCACCGACCTGGGCGAGGTGCTGATCCTCAACGTCGAGACCGAGCGCGCCCAGCGGGTCCTGGACGAGGCCCTGGCCGCGGCCGAGCGCGCCGGCGACCAGGCCCTGGCCGCCCACGCCACCCTGGGCAAGCTGGAGCTGCGGCTGGACTCGCCCGACCGCGGCCCCGAGCGCTACCGGGGCGACGTCCAGGAGGTGCTGTCGCTGCTGGAGGAGCTGGGCGACGAGCAGGGCCAGTCGCGGGCCTGGCGGCTGCTGGGGCTGGACAGCTACCTGCGCTGCCAGATCGGCCGGGCCGAGGACGAGTTCCAGCGGGCCGTCGAGCACGCCCGCGCCGCCGGCGACGAGCGGATCGAGGCCGGCAACCTGTACGCGCTGGTCCAGGCGGCGTTCTGGGGCCCGACCCCGGTCGCCGAGGGCATCCGCCGCTGCCAGGAGATCCGCGAGCGGGCCGAGGGCAGCTACCGGGTCGAGATGTCGGCCCTCCACACCCTGGCCGGGCTGCACGCCATGGCCGGCGAGTTCGAGCGGGCCCGCGAGCTCGGCGACGGCGCCGCGCAGATCGCCGGCAAGCTCGGCCCCAGCCGCTTCGCCGCCCTCTGCAGCCAGTTCCTCGGCCAGGTCGAGCTGCTGGCCGGCGACCCGGCGGCGGCCGAGCGGTGGCTGCGCTGGGGCGCGGGCATCCTGGAGCGGATGGGGGAGCGGGGGCTGCGCTCGGAGGTCACCGCCAACCTGGCCCGGGCCCTGGCCGCCCAGGGCCGCGACGACCAGGCGCTGGAGCAGGCCACCCTCAGCGGCGAGCTGGCCGTCCGTGACGACCTCTACGCCCAGGTGGAGCGGCGCGGCCCCCTGGCCGTGGTGCTGGCCCGGCGGGGCCGGCTGGACGAGGCCGAGCGGCTGGCCGCCGAGGCCGTCGAGCTGGCCGCCGACAGCGACATGCTGGGTATGCAGGCCGGGGCCCTGCTCGACCTGGCCAGGGTGCGGCGGCTGGGCGGCCGCGAGGCGGAGGCGGCGCCGCTGGCCGGCCAGGCCCTGGCCCTGGCCGAGCGCAAGGGCCACCGGGTGGCCGCAGGCCAGGCCAGGGAGCTCCTCACGAAGGCCCAGCCGGGAGGGGTGGCGGCGCCTTGACGGCCACTGAGGCCCGGGCCGACCGCCAGCGGCGGCCTGCCGAGGAGATGCCGGTCGCCCTGCGGCGCGACGTGCGGTTGCTGGGGCGGCTGCTCGGGCAGGTCCTGGAGGAGGCCGGCGGCCCGGAGCTGCTGGCCGACGTGGAGCGGCTGCGGCGGGCCACCATCGCCCTGCGGGCCGCCGACGGCGGCCGCCGGCAGGCCCGGGCCGAGGTGCTGGAGCTGGTGGCCGGCTTCGACCTGGACCGGGCCGAGCTGGTCGCCCGCGCCTTCACCGTCTACTTCCAGCTGGTCAACCTGGCCGAGGAGCAGCACCGGGTGCGGACCCTGCGTCAGCGCCGCCAGGAGGGCGGCACGGTGCGGGAGTCGTTCGCGGCCGCCGTCCAGGAGGTCACGGAGGCGGCCGGCCCCGACGGCCTGGCCGAGCTGCTCGACCGGCTCGAGGTGGCGCCGGTGCTCACCGCCCACCCGACCGAGGCCCGGCGCCGGGCGGTGGTCGACGCCCTGCGCCGCATCGCCGTGGAGCTGCTCCGCCTGGACGCCCCCCGGCTGCCAGCCGACGACGAGGCCACCGCCACCCGACGGCTGCTGGAGGAGATCACCGGCCTGTGGCGCACCGCCCAGCTGCGCCGCGACCGGCCCAGCCCCCTGGACGAGGTCCGCTCGGTCATGGCCGTGTTCGACGCCACCCTGTTCCGGCTGGTGCCGGCGACCTACCGGGCGCTCGAGCAGGCCCTGGCCGGCGAGGCCAGCGGGACCGGGCCGCCGCCGTTCCGCCCGTACCTGCGCTGGGGGAGCTGGGTCGGGGGCGACCGCGACGGCAACCCCAGCGTGACCGCCGAGACGACCAGGGCGGCCATGGCCATCCAGGCCAACCACGTGCTGCGCGGCCTGGAGGCGGTGACCCGGAGGGTCGGCCACGCCCTGACCGTGGCCGGGGCCACCACCCCGCCGTCGGCGGAGCTGCTGGCCTCCCTGGAGCGCGACCGGGCCGCCTTCCCCGACACGGCCGCGGCCATCGGCACCCGCTGGCCGGACGAGCCGCACCTCCAGAAGCTGCTGCTGGCGGCCGAGCGGCTGGCCGCGACCCGGGCCGCCCTCGTGGGCGACGGCGCCGAGCCCGGGACCGGCTACCGGGACGCCGGCGAGTTCCTGGCCGACGCTCGCCTGGTCCAGGCGTCGCTGGCCGACGCCGGGGCGGCCCGGCTGGCCTACGGGGAGCTCCAGCACCTGGCCTGGCAGGCCGAGACGTTCGGCTTCCACCTCGCCTCCCTGGAGGTCCGCCAGCACGCCGCCGTCCACGCCGAGGTCCTGGCCGCGCTCGCGCCCGGCGCCGCCGGCGACGCCGCCGCCCTCGACCGGCTGGCCAGCGACGGCTGGGGGACCACGCCGATTCCCGAGGGCGGCCTGACCGGCGAGGTACTGGAGACCCTGCGGGTCATGGCCGAGCTCCAGACCCGCTACGGCCCCGACGCCTGCCGCCGCTACGTGGTCAGCTTCACCCGCTCCGCCGCCGACCTGGCCGCCGTCCGGGCCCTGGCTCGCCTGGCCGTGCCCGACGGCTCGCTGGAGCTGGACGTGGTGCCGCTGTTCGAGTCCCGGGCCGATCTCGAGCGGGCCTCCGACGTGCTCGACGAGTTCCTTGCCCTATTGGGGGCGGCCGCCTGGCTGGAGCGCCGGGGCCGGCGCCTGGAGGTCATGCTCGGCTACTCGGACTCGGCCAAGGACGCCGGCTTCCTCTCCGCCAACCTGGCCCTGTACCGCGCCCAGGGCGGCCTGGCCGCCTGGGCCGCCGAGCGCGGCATCGACCTGGTGCTGTTCCACGGCCGTGGCGGGGCCCTGGGACGCGGCGGCGGGCCGGCCGGACGGGCGGTGCGCGGCCAGGCCCCCGGCTCGGTCGCCGGACGCTTCAAGGTCACCGAGCAGGGCGAGGTCATCTACGCCCGCTACGGCAACCTGGCCATCGGCCACCGCCACCTGGAGCAGGTCACCAACGCCGTGCTCGGCGCCTCCACCGCCAGCGCCCAGGAGGCGGTGGCCGCGGCCGAGGCCCGCTACCTGCCCACCGCCACCGCCATGGCCGACGCCGCCGAGGCGGCCTGGCGGGGGCTGGTCGATCGGGAGGGGTTCGCCGAGTTCTTCGCCACCGTGACCCCGATCAAGGAGCTCGGCCTGCTGCGGATCGGGTCCCGCCCGGCCAGTCGGGACGGCGCCGGGTCGAGCGGCGGCGAGCTGGCCGACCTGCGGGCCATCCCCTGGGTGTTCGCCTGGAGCCAGAACCGCTGCAACCTGCCCGGCTGGTACGGGCTCGGCACCGGTCTGGAGGTGGTCGCCCACCGGCGGGGTCGCGGCGTTGCATTTCTCCGCGAGATGTACGCCGAGTGGCCGTTCTTCCGCTCCCTGATCGAGAACGCCGAGATGAGCCTGGCCAA
>Ga0126306_10001460_pt1 | contig 12682 bp, 8 predicted proteins | sample Plot27_FD_92592 | JGI IMG/M metagenome (GOLD analysis project Ga0126306, IMG submission 92592) | Serpentine soil microbial communities from UC McLaughlin Reserve, CA, USA - Plot27 | ecosystem: Environmental > Terrestrial > Soil > Grasslands | place: USA: UC McLaughlin Reserve, Lake County...
CGCGGCGGGTATGTCTATGAACACCTCAGTGCGCGGGGTCGCGGCGGCCAGCAGACCGGTGAGTAGCGCGTCCGCGACATCTGCGTCCTCGGCGAACAGCGGCCCGATCTTTGCGCCCACGTGGCAGGGTCGGAGCACCCCGTAGCCTGCGAGCATTCCGCCGTCCAGACACGCGAGCGCTTGACCGGCGGGCCGGTCGATCCAGACTCGCAGGAAGCGCTCTCGCTCGGATCCGAAGACAGCGGTGTCGAAGGCGAGGACCTGTTGGATCGGCACCGAGGACAGCTCGACCACGCCCTCGGGGCGCTCGCCGCCGCCGACGGTGCGCCAGCGGACGTTGCGGTGCGCGAGCACGAAGCCACGGCGCTCGTACGAGCCCTGTTGGGCCAGCACCCCGTCCAGTCCGACGACCCGCCCGCCCGCCCGTTCGAGCGCCCGCTCGAACAGAGTCCTCCCGACCCCGCGGCCGCGCACATCGGACCGCACGATGTAGAACCCGATGAAGGCATAGGAATCGCCGTACAGCGCGCACGAGACGGTCGCGACGATCTCGTCCTCATGCTCGGTCGCGAGGAACGAGTGGGGATCCGCGGCGAGAAAACGCTCGGCGTCGTCGAGGCCCGGATTCCAGCCCTCTGCGTCAGCCCACGAGATCGCCACCTGGGCAGCACGGTTCAAGTCCATACCTCTCGGCTACGACGCTACAACCGGCGAGAGCGCCCGCCGACCGCAGGTCGGCGATCACTTCGGCGAGGATCTCGACACCCTCCACGATCGTGCGCTCGCCGAGCGTGGCGTAGCCGAAGATCAGGCCCGCGCGCCCTTCGCAAGAGACGCGGTATGGCGCAAGGCCGTAGAGCGCGAGGCCCCGGCGGGCGGCCGCGTCCGCAAGCGTCGTCTCGTCGAGATCGCTCGGCAGGTAGGCGACCAAGTGCAGGCCGGCGGCGATCCCCGCCGGCTCAAGATCGGGAATCCGCTCCTGGAGGGCGCTGATCAGCGTGTCACGGCGGCGCCGGTAGAGCGGTCGCATGCGGCGTAGGTGGCGGTCGAGCTCACCCCGCTCCAGGAAGTCGGCGAACGCCAGCTGGTCGAGCACGGGTGAACCCCGATCGGCGAGCATCTTGGCCTCCGCGATGTCGCCGACGAGGCGGTTGGGCACAACCAGCCAGCCGAGCCGCAGCCCTGGCGCGAGGGTCTTGCTGGCCGTGCCTGCGTAGACAACCTGTTCGGGGGCAAGGCCCTGCATCGCGCCGATGGGTGCGCGGTCGTAGCGGTACTCCGCGTCGTAGTCGTCCTCGACGATCAGCGCCTGGCGCCTTTCCGCCCATCGCAGCGCCGCGGCGCGCGCGTCGGCCGCCAGCACCGCGCCGGTCGGCCATTGGTGGGACGGAGTGAGGACCAGGGCGTCCGCGTCGGTGCGCTCGAGGGCCTCGACGCGGACGCCGTCCCGGCCGACCGGCACGCCGACGACCTCCAGGCCGGCCGCGCGGGCGACCGGGACGGCATCGTCGTCTGCGCACGGGTCCTCGACCGCAAGCCGCTTCGCCCCGGCCTTCACGAGCGCATGGATGATCAGCCCGATCCCCTGCGCGTAGCCGTTGCAGATCACGATCTCATCGGGCTTGGCCGATGTGCCGCGGACGCGGTTCAGGTAGGCGGCGAGCGCGCGATGCAGCGCCGCCGCGCCCCGGCCGCTCACGTAGCCGAAGTCCTCCGCCGAGGCCTCCGCGAGGACCCGCCGGATCGAGCGCAGCCACGCCGCACGTGGGAACTGCGAGCCGTCGGCTCGGCAAGGGCAGAAGTCGATCATCGGTGACCTCGAGGGAGCCGGAGGCTCCGGCCTCGCCGCGTGCTCGGGGGCGATGGCCACGCGCGTATACCCGCCCGCCCGGCTGGTCAGGTAGCCCTCGGCGACCAGCTGCTGGTATGCCTCGACGACGACGCCGCGCGAGACCCCGAGATCCTCGGCAAGGACGCGGGTGGGGGGCAACAAGAACCCACGCGGCAGCCGTCCGGTCCGGATGCCGTCGCGGATCGACGCTTCGATCTGGCGGTGCAGCGCGACGCTCGAGTCGCGCTCCAGCGGGACAAGCACGTCGCCAGCACCGCGCGAATTGGTCCTCTCAGACAGCACCGGATCGGATCTTATCCGGAGCACCAATTCCTGTAAGGCTGGCGGCCATGCGCAACATCATCAACTCGACGTACGTCACCCTCGACGGCGTGATCGAGGGGCCGCACATGTGGCCGTCGCTCGGCCGTCCCAGCGACGAGCGCGCCGGGCAGATCCAAACCGATCTGCTCCTGTCGTGTGACGCGCTGCTCATGGGGCGACGCACCTACGACGGCTTCGCGCCGATCTGGCCGACACGCTCCGGCGACCCGTACTCCGACCACATCAACGCGATGCCCAAGCACGTGGTTTCCACGACCCTGAAGGACCCGGAGTGGAAGAACACGCACGTGATCGGCCGCGACGTCGTCGCGGAGATCACCCGGCTGAAGCACGCCGATGGCGGGGACATCGTCCAATACGGCCTTGGGGCCGTCTCGCGGCTGCTGCTCGAGGAGGGCCTGCTCGACGAGCTGCGCCTCTGGGTGCATCCACTGATCCTTGGGCACGGCAGCGCGAGCGATCTGCTCTTCGGCGCCGCCCCCGCGGTCGGCTTCCACTTGACCGACACGAGGACGCTCAGCGACGGGATCGTCGTTCTCAGCTACCGGACCGACAAGACCCTCACCGGGGCTGCCTGATGCTGGAGCTCCGCAGAATCAACGACTTCGTCGCCTCGAACGCGCGACTGCTCGACCGGCGGCGAATGGAGCTGGCCGTCGGAGCCGGCGACCCGGAGGCCACGCTTACCGTGCTGGCCGGCTACCGCAACGCCGACGGCGGATTCGGGTGGGCATTGGAGCCCGATTCGCGTGCCCCGGCGAGTCAGCCGGTGGCGGCGCTGCACGCTCTCGAGGTCTTCGAGGAGGTCGCGCCGCTGACAAGCCCGCTGACGGTCGAGCTGCTCGGCTGGCTCGACGCGATCGCCGTGGACAGCGGAGCGCTGCCGTTCGCGCGTCCCGCGCGTGCGAGCGCGGGCTCTGCGCCGATGTGGGCGAGCGCCGATACAGAGTCACCCTCGCTGCACATGACCGCCGTCGTCCTGAGCATCGCGCACCGCGTCGCGCGCCACGATCCCGAGGCGGCGGCTCACCCATGGCTCCGCCGCGCCACCGACTGGGCGACGCGCGAGATCGCGGCGCTGGACGCACCCACGCACGCGATCGAGTTCCGATACGTGCTCCAGCTCCTCGACGCGCTCGGCGCCTGTGACGAGCTCGAGCGGCTCGGCGCCCACATCCCGGCAGACGGAAAGATGCCGGTGACTGGCGGCAAGCCGGGCGAGGCGATGAGGCCGCTCGACTTCGCTCCCGAACCCGGCCGTCCGATACGTGCCCTGTTCGACCCCCGGACGATCGAGGCGGACCTCGACCGCCTCGAAGCCGGGCAGCACGACGACGGCGGCTGGGACGTGGACTGGAAGCACTGGTCGCCGGCCGGTGGACTGGAGTGGCGCGGCTGGGCAACCGTCCGTGCCGTGCGGATCCTGCGCGCGAACGGCCGTATCTGACCGCGCCCGCAGCTGAAGTACTTCGGGATGATTGCGCCCGACGGCGAATAGCCACCAGAAGCAGCCGTAACCGACAACGGGCCGCCCACGGGCGGCCCGTTGGCATTCCGGGAGTCACGTGTCGCTCGTCACACACCGGGCTGGACAGCCGCGCTTACTTGTCGTAAGCTCTCCCGAAACAGTTCGATATTCATCTAACAATGAGTCGGATCACCGCCCACAGTGCTCAGCGTTACACCCTCGCGATCGGCATCGTGGGCGCCGCGGCGGCCCTTCTGGTCGTGGTCGGGGTCGTGCCCACGCCCGACGTCGGCGCTGCACTCGAGGATGCCTCGCGCACCCTGGGCTGGTGGGCCTACCCGACGGTGGCCGCGCTCGCGTTCCTCGAGACCGCCGCCTTCGTCGGACTCGTGGCCCCCGGCGAGACGGCCGTACTGGTGGGCGGCGTCGTGGCCGCGCGCGGCGAGGTCGAGCTCGTGCCCCTGATCGGCCTCGTCTGGCTCGCGGCAGCCGCGGGCGACTTTGCCAGCTTCGTGGCCGGCCACCGCCTCGGCCGGCCCTTTCTCGACCGCCACGGCTCGCGCCTGAGGATCGGCCCCGAGCGGCTCGCGAAGGTCGACGGCTTCTACTCACGGCACGGCGGCAAGGCGGTGCTCCTCGGGCGGTTCACGGGCCTCGTGCGGGCGGTGTCGCCGTTCGTCGCCGGGGCATCCGGCCTCGAGCTGCGCCGGTTCATCCTGTGGAGCTTCGCCGGCTCTCTGCTGTGGGCGACCACCTTCACGCTGGTCGGCTACGGCTTCGCGGACTCGTTCGCGGAGTCGGGTCAGACGGCCGCGCGCATCGCGCTCGTGGCCGTGCTGGTCGTCGCGCTCGCGTTCGGTGCCGGCGCCATCCTGCGCTCAGGCCACCGAGGTCTCAACCTGCGGCGGGCGCGCGAAGCGCATAACGGCGAGCGCGCACACGGCTCCGAGCGCGGCCCCGACGAGCGCCCCGGCGAGCACGTCGAGCGGGAAGTGCACGCGCAGGTAGATCCGCGACAGCCCCACGGCGGCGGCGAGCGCGAGGGCGGCCGGCCGGAGACGCGGGCTGAGGATGGCCACGGCGGTCGCAGCCGCAAAGGCGGTGGCGCTGTGGCCGGACGGGAACGAGGGGTTGTCCGGGATCGCGGCAAGCGATCCGAGCCCGGGGTCCGCCACGGGCGGGCGCGGACGGTCGAAGGCCTCCTTGAGCACGTGCGCGACGGCCGAGGCGGCGCCGGTGGCGACGGCCGCCGCCAGGAAGGTGAGTGGCACGCGGCGGCGATGGAGGTCGGAGCAGAGGCCGAGGCCCACGAGGAGCGGGCCCTTCACCCACCACGCCGAGAGCGCCACGAAGATCGCGGTGAGCCAGGGATGCTCGAAGGTCGGGGCGAGATCGACCAGCTCCTGGTCGAGGTGGAGCAGGGAGGACATCGCGAGGATCGACCGGAAAGTACCAGTCGCCGCCGGCTTCTCCTAGTCGTGAATGGGCGTGCGAGCGGCGTCGATGACCCGGAGCGGACCGGCGACGAGCTGCGCGCCGGCCTCGAGGAGCGCGGAGCGGACGCCGACGCCGTGGTCACCACGAGCGAGGAGGAGCTCTGGCAGGTGCTGCGCTTCGCCGCCGAGCACGACATTCGCGTCGTCCTCGTGGGCGGCGACGGCACTCCGCACGCCGCGGCGAACGCGCCGCTCCGCCGGCTCCCCGAGCTCGCGCTCGTCCCCGCCGGCCGGGCGAACAACATCGCTCGTGCACTCGGCATCCCGACGACGAGGGACAAAGCGCTCGCCGTCGCCGCGGAGATGCCCGCGCGTCCGATCGACGCGCTGCGCGTGGCCACGCCCGATCGCTTCGTGTACGCGCTGGAAGCCGTGAGCGCCGGCTTCCAGGCCGAGGCGCGCGCCGCCTACCAGGCCGACAACTCGAGCGACCTGCGCCAGGGGCTGCGCGCGCTCGTTCGGGCGCTCCGCCGCTTCCGCCCGTACTCGGCGGCGCTTCGCTTCGACGACGGCGTGGCGAGCTCGGACACCGTCGCCCAGGTCTTCCTCTCGAACCTGCCCTACTTCGGCTTCGGCTTCGAGGTCGCGCCGGGCGCCGATCCTGCCGATGGCCGCTTCGACGCGATCACGCTCGAGGCGCGCGGGCGCCGGCGGTTGCTCCGGCTGTTGCTCGCCGCGCGCCGCGGCAGGCATCTCGCGAAGCGAGGCGTCCGACGCGTGTCGACGGCGCGCGTCCAGCTCACGCGGCCGCTACCGCTGGTGGCCGACGCGGTGCCGCTCGGCACCACGACCGCCACCGTGAGCGTCGAGCCCGCGCGCCTGCGCGTGGCGGCTCCGATCGGAGTGGCGGCATGAGCGGGTCTGCGGTCACCCGCTCTCGTCAGCGCGCGTCGCTCGGCCCGGTCCTCCTCGCGGCGTTCTCGCTCGCCGCCGTCGGGGCGGGTGCCGGGCGCGCCCTGACCACGACGTACCTGCCTGTGCTGCTCGAGCGGATCGACGACGAGGCCACGCTGATCGGCGCCGTCATGACCGTGAACGCCCTTGCCGGCTTCACGATCCCGATCGCGGTCGGTATCTGGTCGGACCGCCACGGGCGCCGCATGCCGTTCATCGTGGGCGGCGCGATCCTCAGCGTGGGAGGGCTGATCGCCGTGGGGCTCGGGAACGGGACGTCGTACCTCGCCCTCGCGCTGGCCGCTGGCCTCGCCTACACCGGCCTGAACGCGCTCACCACGGCTCACCGGACGATCGTCGCGGAGGATATGGAGGACGAGCGCCGGCCCGCGGCCACGAGCGCGCAGGAGGTCGCCGGCCTCGCCGGCGCCGTGCTCGCCGTCGCGATCGGCGGAGCCCTGGTCGAGCCCGCGCCGGCGGCCGCCTTCGCGCTCGCGGCGGGCGTGCTCGCCTTGACGATGCTTCCCACGCTCGTGGTCATCCGCAGGCTGCGGCTCGGCGAGCGCGTCCCCGCCCGCGTGGCCGGTGCCACGCGGTCCGCGGACGAGGGTGAGGCATCCGGCGAGGGCGCTGCGGCCGGCGCGAGGCGCGCCACGTGGACCGTGGGAGTCCGCGAGGTGTTCCGCCGTCCAGGCGCCCGCGAGGTCCTGCTCGCCCAGACGATCTGGGTCTTCGCCTATGCCGCGCTGCCCGCGTTCTTCGTTCTGTACGCGGAGCACTCGCTCGGCCTCGCCGTCGGTGCTGCCGGAGCGCTGCCGCTCGGCTTCGGCGTGGTCACGGCGATTGCGATCGTACTCGCCGGGCGCGTACGCCCCGAGCGCGTGCACGGGCTGCTCCTGACCGGCGCCGCGCTGCTCGGCATCGGGCTGGTGGCCGCCGCCCCCGCCGCGAGCCTCCCCGCGGCCGCGCCCGGCTTCGTCCTCGCGGCGTTCGGCGCAGGCCTCGTCACGGCGCTCGGATATCCCTATTTCGCTCGCTTCGTGCCCGAGGCCGACGCCGGTCGCTACAGCGGCGTCTTCTTCGCCGGCCGGTCCGTCGCGTCGGCGGCGGCGCTGCCGCTGGCGGGCCTCGCCGTCGAATTGAGCGGCAGCTACCGGGCGGTCCTGTGGTTCGGTGCGATCTCGCTTGTGGCGCTCGTGCCGCTGAGGCTCGCGCACCGGCGCACAGCCGGCCACTCTCGCGCTCGCCGGCCGGTCCTGCAGGCGCGCCCCGCGACCGTGGCGGCGGTGATCCCGGTCTTCGCGTCCGACCGCGCGCTCGACGTCGCCCGGGCCACGCTAGGGCACGTCGACCAGCTGGTGCTGGTGGACGACGGCGCCGGCGAGCCGATCGCGCGCTCGCTCGACGAGCTCGCCGGCGACGAGCGCGTGCGCATCGTGCGCCAGGGCACGAACGGCGGCAAGGGAAGCGCCGTGGCGGCGGGCGCGGCGCTGCTGCTGGCGGATCCCGCTCCACCCGAGGCGATCGTCGTGCTGGACTCGGATGGCCAGCACGACCCCGCGCGCATCCCCGCCTTCGTCGAGGCGAGCCGGGAGGCGGACGTCGTCATCGGCAACCGCATCGACCGGCGTGCGATGCCGCTGGAGCGGCGAATCGCCAGGATGGCGGCAAGCCTCCTGCTCCTTGGTGCGGCGCGGACGTGGATCCCGGACACGCAGAACGGCATGCGGCTGTTCCGGACCGTGGCGCTCCGCGACGTGCCGCTGCCGGACGGGGGCTACGAGGCCGAGAGCCGCCACCTGCGCGCCGTGCTCGGCACGGGCCGGTCCGTGACCTCGGTCGAGATAGCCACCATCTACGACGGCGAACCGAGCCACTACCGCGCGCTTGCCGACAGCGTGCGCGTGGCGCGGGCGCTGAGCGCGCCGCCGCGCAAGCCCGAGCGTGGTGGCACCGCGGCGGAGGCCTTCGGCGTGCTCCGCGAGTGGGCGCCGAGGTTGGCCACGCTTCTGCTCGCTGCGATCGCGCTCGGCGCGGCGATGCCGATCTTCCAGCCGCTCGACAACGCGCTCGAGCTTGCGATCAACGGGCTCGGCGACGGGCCGGAGTGGCTCTACCAGGCGCTCGACCCGCACACGCGCAACTACATCCTGCTCACGGTCACGACCGTGCTGACGGCCGCGATCGTGCTGCGCCGTCCCCGCTATGTCCTGGGCGCCGTGCTCGGGGTGCTGCTCGGCGCGTACCTAGCGGGCGTCGCGCTCGAGATTGTGAAGCTGTTCGTCGAGCGCGCCCGGCCGGAGGAGGTGCTCGGCGGCCAGATCGAGCTCTCGCACGGGCGCAGCTGGGCCCATATCGCCTCATATCCCTCCGGCCACCTGATCGTGACGACCGCGATGGCCGCGGCCGCCGCGTCGGCGTTGCCCGTGCTGCGGCGTCCGCTGATCGCCTACGTGGCGCTCGTGGCGCTCACCCGCGTGACGTTCGGCGCTCACTTCCCGCTCGACGTGCTGGTCGGAGCCGCGCTCGGCCTCGAGCTCGGCGTGTTCAGCGCGCGGCTCATGGCGAGCGCCCGCCTGCTCCCGGCGGCGGTCCCGAAATCCGTGGCCGCGGAAGTCGCCGAGCAGCGGGCATAGCGGCCGCCCCGCGCGTCCCCTACTTGTACGCGATGCCGGCGCTCGCGGGGCCTGCCAGTGGCCGGATCTCGACCTCGTGGAAGCCCACCTCGCGGCACCACCGCTCGAAGTCGCCGCCGGTGTAGTCGAACGCGTCGCCGAACTCGATCAGCATGTTGAGCGACATCATCAGCCCGAACGCGTTCTCACGGCGAGCGTCGTCGATCAGGTTCTCGATGACGATGAACGCGCCTCCGTCGGGCAGCGCGTCGTGGGCCGACCTGATCAGGTGCATCTTCCCGTCGAGGTTCCAGTCGTGGAGGATCAGGCCCATCGTGATGACGTCCGCGTGGGGAAGCGGGTCGGCGAAGAAGTCACCCGAGGCGACTGCCACTCTGTCGCTCAAGCCGGCGGCCGCGATGGCTCGCTCGGCGATCGGCGCCACGGCCGGGAGGTCGTAGCTCGTGCAGCGCAGGTGCGGATGCCGGGTCGCGAGAATCGTGCAGAGCTGGCCGGTGGCGCCGCCGACGTCGCAGACCGTCTCGTACTTCGAGAAGTCGAAGTCCTCTGCGAGCGCGTGGAAGTTGCCGAGCGAGATGCCCTGCATGGCGCTCATGAACTGCTCGAGCCTCGCCGGGTTGCTGTACAGCTCCTCGAACACGGGCCGGCCCGTGTGCTTGATCTCGTTCTGCGGCTTGCCGGTGCGGAGCGCCTCCGTGAGGTCGCCCCAAAAGCGGTAGAGGCGCGCGTTCGACATCTCCAAGATGCCGCCGACGTACGACGGGTTCCCGCGGTCGAGGAACATGGCGGTCTCGGGAGTGTTCCGATAGCGGCCATCGGGCCCGTCGCCGTCCCGGTCCAGCAGCCGCAACGCCACAAGGGTGTCGAGGAAGTCGTAGATCGCCCGCGGGTGTAGGCCGAGCCGCCGGCCGACCTCCTCGCCGGTCATCGACCCGGAGCCGAGCTCCGTGAACAGTCCGAGCTCCACCGCCGACAGCACTGTCTTCGACGGCCAGAACCCCATTCCGACCTGCATGATGTGAGACGGATCGAGTCGTTCCATGGGTTGAGCCTTTGTAGACGATCTGTTCGCCGCGCGCACGGCGACGGGCAGCGACGGTGTCCGGTTTGCCGTGTGCCGCCGGGCGGGGGTACGGAGCTGGCGTATCCGATCGACCCGAACGCGAAGGGCGAGGCCGGGCTGGATACTCCGCCGCGTGCCCGACCAGCTCGACACCGACGTCGCCATCGTCGGCGCAGGCGTGGTCGGCTGCGCGATCGCTCGCGAGCTGACGCAGTTCGAGTTACGCGTGACGCTGCTCGAGGCCGGCCAAGACGTCGGCGCCGGCACGAGCAAGGCGAACACCGCCCTCCTCCATACGGGCTTCGACGCCAAGCCGGACACGCTCGAGGCGCGCCTCGTCGCGCGTGGCTACGCGCTGCTCGGCGAGTACGCCGAGCGAGTCGGGATTCCGGTCGAGCGCACCGGGGCCCTGCTCGTCGCCTGGGACGAGGAGCAGCTTGCGGAGTTTCCCGCCATTCTCGTGCACGCCCGCGCCAACGGCAGCAGTGATCTGAGGGAGCTGGGCGTCGAGGAGCTCTACCGGCTCGAGCCGCACCTCGGGCCGGGCGCGCGCGGCGCCATCGACGTGCCCGGCGAGGGCCTCGTCTGCCCGTTTACCACGCCGCTGGCATACGCCACCGAGGCCGTCCTGGCCGGGTGCGACTTGCGCCGCGGTACGCCCGTCAGCTCCGTGTCGCGGCTGGACGGCGGCGGCTTCCGGCTCGCGACTCCGGCCGGCGAGCTCACGTCGCGCTACGTGGTGAACGCGGCCGGCCTTCGTTCGGACGAGCTCGACCGCATGCTCGGCTACGACCGCTTCACGGTCACGCCACGGCGCGGCGAGCTGATCGTGTTCGACAAGCTCGCCCGCCCGCTGGTGCGCCACATCGTGCTGGCGGTGCCGACCAAGATCACGAAGGGCGTGCTGATCGCGCCAACGGTGTTCGGCAACGTGATGCTCGGCCCGACCGCCGACGACGTGGAGCGGAAGGACGACACCGGATCGACGCAGCGCGGCCTCGACTACCTGAGGGCCGAGGGCGCGCGGATCATGCCGGAGCTGCTCGAGCACGAGGTGACCGCGGTCTACGCCGGGCTGCGCGCCGCGACCGAGCACGCCGACTACCAGCTGAGAGTGCACGCGCCGGAGGGCTACGCCTGCGTGGGCGGCATCCGCTCGACGGGGCTGTCGGCCTCGATGGCGATCGCCGAGCACGTGCGCGAGGAGCTGGGCTCCGCCGGGCTCCCGCTGGAGCCGACGCCGGGTCGCCCGCCGCAATTCCGGATGCCGAACGTCGGCGAGGCGGGAGAGCGCCCCTACCAGCGCCGCGAGCTGATTGAGCGCGACGACGAGTACGGGCGCATCGTCTGCTTCTGCGAACGGGTCTCGAGCGGCGAGATCCGCGACGCGCTCGGCGGCCCCCTGCCCGCCGTGGACCTCGACGGGCTCAGGCGGCGCACCCGCGCCCATATGGGCAGGTGCCAGGGCTTCTTCTGCGGCGCCGAGCTGGCCGCGCGGCTGGACTCGGGGGCGCCGTGACCGTGGTCGTGATCGGCGCCGGGCCGGCGGGCCTCGCGGCGGCGCTCGAGCTGCGGCGGCGCGACACGTACGACGTCGTCGTGGTCGAGCGGGAGCGCGAGCCGGGCGGCATCCCCCGGCACGCGAAGCACCACGGCTTCGGGCTGCGCGACCTCCGCCGGCCGCTCTCGGGCCCGGCCTACGCGCGCCGTTACGCCGAGCTGGCCGCGCGCGCCGGCGTGGAGCTCCGCACGGAGATGATGGTCACCGGCTGGTCTCCGGACGGGCCGCTCGAGCTGACCGGGCCGCGTGGCCCCGAGACGCTCGTCGCGGACGCCTTGATCCTGGCGACAGGATGTCGTGAGCGGCCACGCTCGGCTCGGCTGGTCCCGGGATCGCGACCCGAAGGTGTTATGACGACCGGAACCCTGCAGCAGCTCGTCTATCTGAAGAAGCGACGAGTCGGCGAGCGAGCGCTGATCGTCGGCGCCGAGCACGTCAGCTTCTCCGCGCTCCTCACGCTCGCGCACGCGGGCGCGAAGCCGGTGGGAATGGTGACCGAGCTGCCGCGCCATCAGTCGCTTGCGCTCGTCCGCGCCGGCGCGGCGTTCCGGTGGCGCGCGCCGCTTTGGACGCGAACGGCGGTGACCGCGATACATGGCCGACCGCGCGTCGAGGCGGTCGAGCTGACGGACCTCGAGAGCGGCGAGACCCGTTCGGTGGAATGCGACACGGTCGTATTCACGGCGGACTGGATCCCGGACCACGAGCTCGCCGTGATGGGCGGCCTCGCGATGGACCCCGGCACGCGCGGCCCTGCCGTCGACACGGCGCTTCGGACGTCGAGACCGGGTGTCTTCGCCGCCGGCAACCTGCTGCACGGGGCCGAGACGGCGGACGTCGCGGCGCTGAGCGGCCGGCACGCGGGCGTCGGCGCGGCCGCGTTCGTGAGGGGCAGCGCGTGGCCGGAGAACCGCGTGGCGATCGAGTGCGACCCTCCGCTCCACTGGATCGCCCCCGGCGCGATCACGCCGCGCGCGGCTGGGGCGCCGCGCGGCCGCTTCGCCCTCCGTTCGCGGGAGTTCGCCCGCCGGCCGCGGCTGGAGCTCCTTCAGGACGGCCGCACGCTGTGGACGGGCCGCGTGGCGCGGCTCGTTCCCGGCCGCTCCGCGCGTCTGCCCGACGCGTGGATCGCCGCGGTCGACCGCTCCGGAGGCCCAGTGCGCTTGCGGCTCGCCTCGCGCGGGTAAGAGGGCGCCATGGAGCATGAGGAGCAGGCCGATCGCATGGAGCAGGAGGCCGAGCGAATGGAGCGGCACTCCGACCAGCTCGAGGAGCGCATCGACGATGTTCAGGAGGACTGGGAGCGCAAGGAGCGGGACGCCTCGGTGCCCGGCGCTCAGCCCGGTCCGGACGAGGAGGAGGAGTCCGTCCCGGGCGTCAACGCCGAC
>Ga0126306_10001461_pt1 | contig 12680 bp, 10 predicted proteins | sample Plot27_FD_92592 | JGI IMG/M metagenome (GOLD analysis project Ga0126306, IMG submission 92592) | Serpentine soil microbial communities from UC McLaughlin Reserve, CA, USA - Plot27 | ecosystem: Environmental > Terrestrial > Soil > Grasslands | place: USA: UC McLaughlin Reserve, Lake County...
AGGGGACGGATGCGCTCTCGCACAGGGGGCGCCTGGACCGGCTCGGCGGGCCTCGGTTCGGGCTCGGGCGGTTCCTCCACTCCGGGAGCTGCCGCCGGCTTTGGCGAACGCAGCAGTCGGCCACCGAATGCGATCAGGTACGCATTCACGATCCAGGCGAGGTCGTTCTGCGAGAAGCCCAAATCCTCCTGGATCGACGGGAGCGCGACGTTCACGATCGTCGAGTCGAGGACGATCATCAACATCCCCACGCAGAACACATAGAGCGCCAGCCAGCGGCTGCGGTCATCCGTGCCAACAGTCAGGTTGCTCGATGGCACCCTTCGGGAGGTAATCAGCGAAGGCGGCCGCGGTCCAATACATCTTGGGGGCCCGGTGATAGGCGGTGCCTATGATGATGCGAGGGTGCTGCGCAGGCGAAGCCGAGCAGTAACCCGTTTAAGGCTGTTTGAAGTCGAGGACCGCCAAAGGGAGGAGGGTGGCCGTCAGATCACGGAATGAGCCGGGGAGCGAGCTGCTTTACGTAGGCGATGCGCGGCTCGCCGAAGCCGAGCTGGAGTTCCGCCAGCTCGAGTACTTCGTCGCCGTCGCCCAGGAGTTGCACTTCGGACGGGCGGCGGCGCGCATGTTCATCAGCCAACCGGCGCTTTCGCAGGCAATCGCGGGACTCGAGCGAGCACTCGGCGTCAAGCTCTTTGCCCGCACACGGCAGAACGTCGAGCTCACCGACGCCGGAGCGGAGCTGCTCCGGCACGCTCGGGGGATGCTCGCCGACCGCGAGGCCGCCGTAGCCGGGGTCCGACGGGTTGACCGCGGTGAGGCGGGCGTTTTGCGAGTGGGCGTGGCGCTGCTCGCCGAACATGAGGTGGCTCCGGCCTTCGCCGCGCTGGGGACCGAGCACCCGGCGCTGCTCCTGGACCGCTCTGCCGCCGTCAGCGAGCGCCTGCTCGCGTCACTTCTGAGCCGGGACCTGCATGCCGCCGTGGTGCACCAGGTGCCCGCGCTCACGGCGATCGAGGACGTGCAATGGGAGGTGCTCCGGCACGGCAGGCTGGCGGCGCTGGTGAGCGAGAGGAGCGGACTCGCGGCTCGCGAAGTTGCGAGCCTCTCGGATCTGAGCGAGGAGACGTTTCTCGTGCCGCCGCGCGAGCTCGCCCCGAGCGCCTTCGAGGGCCTGAAGAGCATGTGTCGGTCGTACGGCGGCTTCGAGCCGGCCGTCCTCGAGCTGTCGACCCTGGGCGCGGACTGGCGGGCGGTCACCGACGGTGAGGCGATCGCCCTGATGGCGGAGGGCACCGCTCGGACGATCGCGCCGGAGGGCGCCGTGGCGGTGCCGCTCGAGACGCCACCTCCGTTCCTGCTTGCGATCGCCTGGCGGCGCGGCAATGAATCCCCCCTGCTCCACCGCTTTCTCGCCTTCGTCCGCGCGTATCGCGACGAGCACGCCTGGGCCGACGAGCCGGTTCCGGCCGCCTAGGTCCTCGGGTTGCGTCCCGTCCAAATCGAAACCCCGGCCGGCCCCGCGCGGGCGCATCTGCAGCCCGCCGACGGCGCCCGAGGCGCGCTGGTCCTTGGTCACGGAGCGGGCGGCGGGATCGAGGCGCCTGACCTGGTCGCGGCAAGCGACGCGGGGCGGGGCGAGGGCTTCACCGTGGCGCTCGTCGAGCAGCCCTACCGCGTCGCCGGCCGCCGCTCCCCCGCATCCGCCAAGCGTCTGGACGAGGCGTGGGTCGCGGTGCTCGAGCGCCTGCGGGGCAATGAACTCGAGGCGCTGCCGCTGATCGTCGGCGGGCGCTCGCTCGGCGCCCGCGTCGCCTGCCGCACCTTGGATCAAACTGGGGCCGAGGCCGTCCTCTGCCTCGCCTTCCCGCTCAAGCCGCCGGGCCGCGGAAACAAGCCCCCACAGAGCCGCCTGCCCGAGCTCGAGGCGGTCGAGGTGCCCGTGCTCGTCGTCCAGGGCGAGAGCGATCGCTTCGGCATGCCGCCCGAGGGCCCGAAGCGAAGGGTGGTGAAGGTCGCGGGCGACCACGGCCTCAAAGCCGATACCCAGGCCGTCGCCGAGACTGTGGCCGCCTGGCTAGGGGCCTTGCGTATTTGAGCCGTTGATCAACGCAACCAGGCTGCCTCGCGCGATCGCGCCGAAGAGGAAGCCTCGTTGGCCAGGCGCCGGGGTCAGCTCCGCACGCACGACCTCGACGTCCTCGGAGGAGCTCGTGCGCACATCCACGGACTCGACGAGCTCCGAGATTTGCTCGCCCGTGCGGGGATCCCGCGCTCCCGGAGCCAGCGAAGCGCGCAGCGACCCTGCGATCTCCCGCGCCCGCTCGGCCGTCCCACCCAGGACACAGAGGACCTCTCGGTCCTGCTGGATGCCGACCGCGACCAGCTCGATGCCCACCTCGACCGAGAGCAGGAGCTTGTCGGGAATCATCCGCGCCGCGACCACCGGGCCGAGACAGTCGGCAGCGGCGGGGTAGATCGGCTCGTCGATGAGGCGGTCGCCCCGCCCAAGCAGGGCCGCCCGCGCGCGCTCGGAGATAGCCAGTACGGCCAGCTCTGGGCCGAAGGCGTCGCGGGCCCCCAGCCCAAGCACACCCAACTGCAGAAGCGGCTCGGGTACCTCCGCCCACTCGCCCACATCCGTGACATCGACGTCACCGACGCTCTTGGCGTGGCCGCCGGCGCGAACTAGGGCATCCTGAAGGCCCTCCCCGTCGACGCCGTCGAGCCGCAGCCCGAAGGCGAAGGAACCGCCCACGGACACCAGCCGCCGCGCCGCGAGGGGATCAAGCCCGAAGCGGCGCCGCAGCTGCGGAGCGGTCTCGATCAGCGTGTCGGCGTTCGGCCCGAGCGCGTCGGCCATCAATCGCACGCCGACCCCCCGCTCGCGAGCCAACTGCGGATCGGTCCATCCGACCCCGAGAGAGCCGTGCTCCCCGCCCCCACCGAGCTCGGCCAGAGCCTCGGCGAACGGCCCGTTAGGCGCCGGGGCCCGCGAGTCGTCGCCGCAGCCGATCACAAGCGACACGACAAGCGCTAGAAGAATTCCGGTCAGATGTCGGTCGACACGCTGAACCATCCTGGTCTAACCGACCTAGAATATATGCATGAGTCATACAAGTGGTAGCCGACCTGATCTTGCGCGAAACGCCAATCTGCTCGGCAGCCTGTCTCTCGCCGTGGCGGACCGCATGCGGGTCGCGACCGAGGCTGCCGCCGGGCGGTCGGGGTCCGGGCCAGCGGCGCTCGCGGCGCTATCCACGTACCTGGACGGGAAGGGGATCGATGCGCTCGCCCGATCGCTCGGGCTGACCCACTCGGCCGCCGTGCGTCTAGTGGACGGGCTCGAGGCATCGGGTCTGGCCAAACGCGCGCGGGGCGCGGACGGGCGATCGGTCTCCGTGATGCTGACGTCGACGGGCCGCACGATGGGCCGCGACATCCTCGCCGCTCGGCAGCGAGCGCTCACCGAGGTACTGGACGGCTTGCGGTCCTCAGAGCGTCGGGCGCTTATGGATGCGTGCGAGAAGCTGCTTGGCGGTCTCACCGCGAGCCGCGCAGATGCGCAACGGATCTGCCGACTGTGCGATCCAGATGCCTGCGGCCATTACGAGGGTCGATGCCCTGTCACCTTGGCTGCCGACGCAGCCAGCCGCTAGCGAGCGTAGGCGAGCTCCCACATCCGCAGGTAGGCCTCGGCGGAGCGGAAGAGCGTTCGCAGGGCGGGCTCGCTGCCGTGCTGTTGCATGTCGGCGAGCAGGTCCGCGATCAATCCGTAGTGCGCGACGCCGTCGGTGTTCAAGTCGTAGGTGCGGCTGCCGGTGCGCTGACGCTGGAAGGTGACCTTTCCGACGCGACAGACGAACGGGTAGGTGACCGGCGTCTGCGCCGCGTCCGCGCGTGGCCCGGGTAGCGAAGAGAAGCCGCCCGTGTCGGTGCCGAGACCGACTCCAAAGAACTGACGCTCGCTGCGGTGCGTCTCCAGCTCCTCGATCTTGGCCGCGAGCTCGGGAGCGGTGTCCGCCCTGGCGGCGGCCATCCCGCCCAGCTCGTAGAGCAGCCGCAGCTGCTCCGGGGTCCACAGGCCGCCGGTCCCGGTGTGACTGGAGACCAGCGGGTAGCGGTGGCGCTCCGCGATTGTGAGCACCGCCTCGCGCGCCCACTCGCTCATGTGGTCCATCTCGATCAGCATGTGGTTGGCCATCAGCCGCTTGACCAGGTAGACGCCGAGCGGCGTCAGGCCCTTCGTATTGCACTGCGGACCGGGTGGGTAGGTCGGCATTCCGGCCTGCGCCAGGGGCGCCGCGGCGGGAAAGAAGCTCGCCAGGACGGCCAGCTCGAACGGCTCTAGATGGCCCATCTCCTCGCCCTGCCCGGGCTGGGGGCACGGGCCGGTGCGGAAGTAGTGGCCGGTCTGGAAGGCCTCGAGCACGTTGATGAACGTGCCCCTGCCGCCCCCCTCGATCGCGGCGCCGCCGAAGGCATTGTCGGTCCAGTGCATCGGGAAGACGCTGCGCACTCCGAGCCGGCGAGCGTTGCGAATGCCGCGGTCGATGTCCTGCTTGGTGCACTCGGGCTGGTCCAACTGCTCGCTGCAGCCAAAGAGGTTCGAGGATTCGATCCCAATCAGCACCGCGAGCCTGCCCCGCTCGATCGCCTGCCGCGCCTGCCGCGGGTTGTAGACCAGGCGGAACCAGCCCTTGCCCTTGCCGCCGGCCTGCGCGTCGACGTAGCCCTGCAGGCCACTGAGCGTCTGGACCTGCTCCCCCACCGCCTCGGTCTCGTCACACGAATGGACCTTGCGGGGCTCGATCTCGCAGATCGGCTGGTCCTCGACCGTCTGGGCGACGACGAGGCGCTCGCCGGCCATCCAGGCACGCTTCAGCCAGACGTAATAGGTCTGCTGGTGGGTGATCGTGTCGTGGACCGGCCAGCCCGCAAAGGTGGGCCAGCCGTGGGTGTCGTGCGTGCCGAAGGGAAGGCCCGTGCGGAGCAGGTTGCCGGTGACGTCGTCACTCCCGTCCGCTCCGTGGACGCCAGCGTCGTGACCGAGCGCCTCGCCGATGCCGTACGGATCGAACGGCTCGCCGTAGATCACCGCTCCCCCGGCGCGCTGATTGGTGGTGATGTGCAGATGCATGTCGGCGAAGCCGACGACGTCGCCGTTGCGGTCGGTCCCGCTGAAGGGCGTACCGGTCGCGCCCACGTCGGCCTCGGGGAAAGGAGTACAGCCCTGCTGCGGAATCAGGGTGAAACGGGCAGCCAACCCGGCCGCGCGCTGGCCGAGCAAGGTGAGCCCAGCGGATGGGGTGACGGCGAGCTGCCGCCCGTCCCGGAAGAAGAGCCGTGCTCCCCTGCCGAGACGCCGCACGGACCATTCGGTTGCCGGCCCTGGACTCTCGGCGCGTCCGACCTCGCCTCCGGCACGCACCCCCAAGAGCCGCCCCATCTGGTCCTGGGGCAGATAGGTCTCCAGGGTCGAGGGCTTCCAGAAAAACGAGGCGGCCGTTGCCTCATTCGCCTGGTCCGCCCGATAGACGTCGCCGCTGATGCCGACGAACCGCCCGGTCAGGTCGGAGCGCAGCGCAAAACAGGAATTGGCCAGTTGAGCTGGCCCGATCTTCTTTTCCACGGGCGCTGCGGCCGCGCTCGATCCAAGCGCCGCAATCGCCGCGCCGACGGCCAGACATCCGGTCACGCACCGGCGCATCAGGACCGGAACTTAATCACGCTCAGGCCCCTGCCATCGGGTCTCTGGCCGCGATCAGGCGTGGAGCTCGGCCAGCTGCTCGGCCTCGTCCCCGAGCTCGCGCTTCGCCGCCGCATCGAGCTTGCCGAAGGGCTTCGTCTGCACCTTGCCCTTCTCGTAGCGCCAGGTGCCCGCCACCCGGCCGTCAACCAGGAAGGTCGGAACCGACTGCGGGGTCTTGGTGTTGAAGACCTTCGGCCGGTGCTCCTCGGGTAGCACCCCGGTGCCGCGGGCGTGGACCAGCAGGGTCGCATCCCAGGTGGGCAGGAAGCGCACCGGGGCCGGCGTCTCGGGATCCGGCAGCGGAGCGCGTGGCAGATCGAGGAGCTCCGCGCCGTCCTCCGCGGCGAACCTCCGAAGCTTCAGTCGCTCGATCAGAGGCGCGACGCGGCTGGGGTGCAGGCCGGCCCAGCCGGCGGCTTCCTCGAGCGGCGCCGGGCCGAAGCCGCCCAGGTAACGCCTGACGAGCAGCTCGATGCCCGCAGTCTCGTCGAGCTTCGCCGGCGGCGGGCCCAGCCAGTGCTCAGCCGCGGCGTAGAGATCCGCGCGCCGCCGCTCCCAGGTGCCCGACGGAGGCACCCGGACCAGGTCGAGCCACTGGTTGACCCCATTCGTGATGACGCTGTCCGAGCCGAGCAGCTCGTGGATCCCTTTGCGGCCCATCGTCCCGTCGCCCAGGCGGCGGCCCAGCTTGCGCGCGGCCGCCGCCATCTGCCGCGCGCTGTAGTCGCGGCGGTAGGAGGCATTGAGCCAGGCCTCGCGGCGGCCGCGGCGGATCCCGATCGCCATCGGCCAGTAGTCGGCCTTCGACACCAGGTGGATCGTCGCCCGCATCAGCGTCCCCTGGGCGACCGTCGCGCGCTCGAGCGCGGCGTCGAGCTGGGCCCGCTCGAAGTCCTCCAGGCGCGTCCAGAGGCCGATGTACATCGACGGCGCGTACTGGGCCTGCAGCCCTCCCATCTTCTCCAGGACCTTCGGGATCGAGGCGCGGCTCCGCTCAAGCAGCAGTTGGCGCGCGAGCAGGGCGCGGTTGAGCTCAGCCTGGCTGAGGACCCGCTCGGGACTCACGGACGCAGGCTATTTGCGGGCACTTCGACCGTGGGGTGAAAACGGCTGGGCGGTTTTCCGACAGCCGTCCAAAGAATGACCGCGAGGGCGCTCATACCGTGCTAGCCGAGCCAAACCGCGACCGCCGCAGGCTGCCTCGGCGGACATGGAAAGGAAGGGAAATGAGTCGAAAGTTGCTCTGGGCCCTCGCCCTCACAGGGGCTTTGGTGCTCGCGCTGCCATCGGCGGCGTTCGCGCAGGACCCGACGCTCGACGACACGATCTCATCGCTCAACACGCTGTGGGTCGTGATCGCCGGCGTCCTGGTGATGTTCATGCAGGCGGGGTTCGCCCTGCTCGAGATCGGGTTCTCCCGGATGAAGAACGCCGGGGCCGGGATCGCGAAGATCCTGGTCAACTTCTCGATCGCGGCGATCGCCTACTGGGCGGTCGGGTTCGCGCTCGCTTTCGGCGGCGCTGGCTTGATCGCTGGGGATCACGCGTTCTTCCTGAACGTCAGCGGAGACCCGGCCGAGGCCGCATCGCAGATTCCGCTGCTGGAGATCGCGAACATCAGCCCCGCGGCGCTGCTGTTCTTCCAGTTCGTCTTCTGCGCCGTCTCCCTGGCGATCATCTGGGGAACCACGCTGGAGCGGATCAAGTTCGCCGCCTATGTGATCTACGCGGTGATCTTCGCGGCGCTGATCTATCCGATCATCAGCCACTGGATCTTCGGCGGCGGCTGGCTGCAGGCCAACCTGGGCATGCAGGACTTCGCCGGCTCGACGGTGGTCCACCTGATCGGCGCAACCGGTGCACTGGCGGCCCTGCTGCTGCTGGGGGCGCGTCGCGGTAAGTACGGATCGGACGGCAAGCCGCGGGCGATCCCGGGGCACTCGATGCCCCTGGTCGGTCTCGGGGTGCTGATCCTGTGGCTGGGATGGTTCGGATTCAACCCCGGCTCCACCCTGGGCGCCCTGGGCAACAGATTCGCCGAGGTTGCACTGGTGACGAACCTGGCCGCGGCTGCCGGAGTGATCACCGCGGTGAGCACGATGTACCTGATGCGGAAGACCATCGACATCGGCATGGCCGGCAACGGCGCGATCGCGGGTCTCGTCGCGATCACCGCTCCCTCCGGCTACGTCGAGTTCTGGGCCGCGCCGATCATCGGAGCGGTCGCGGGAGTCGTCGTCGTGTTCGGTGTGCTGGCGATCGACAAGGTCCTCGACGACCCGGTCGGCGCTCTCTCGGCGCACGGACTCGCCGGCGTCTGGGGCACGCTCGCCTGCGGGATCTTCACCTCCCCGCGGCTGGCGGAGCTCAACGCGGTCGGTGATCCGGGCCTCTGGTACAGCGGCAGCGTTCATCAGCTCGGCGTTCAGGCGCTCGGCATCGCGGCGGCATTCGTCTCGGTGTTCGTCGTCTCCTACGCCGTGTTCGCCGCGATCAAGTACACGATCGGGCTCCGCGTGACGCCCGAGGAAGAGGACGCCGGTCTCGACATATCCGAGCACGGTATGTACGGCTACCCCGAGCAGTTCATCCCGCAGCCCGAGTACCCGGGTGCGGCGAGCGGGCCACTGCCCACTGGGCAGCCTGCCCTGGGTGCCGCAACCGCCTCGGCGATGACCGCCGACGCCAACGCCAAGTGAGGAGGTGACCATGAAGAAGATCGAGGCATTCATCCGCCACGAGGCGTTCGAGCCGATCCGGACCGAGCTGCTCGACAAGGGGTTTCCGTCCCTTTCGATCGGCGAGGTGAAGGGATCGGGGCGTCAGAAGGGCGTCGTCGAGAGCTACCGCGGCTCGACCCTGACCGTCAACGTGCGGCCGAAGCTCAAGGTGGAGGTCGTGGTTGAGGACAAGGACAAGGGCCTGGTCGTCGAGACGATCCTGAGGCACGCCCGGACGGGCGACGTCGGAGACGGCAAGATCTTCGTCCTGCCGGTGGAGGAGGCGATCCGCATCCGCACCGGCGAGGAGGGAGAGACGGTCCTGCAGGCGCACCAGGAGGAAGAGATTCCCGCCTGACGCAGGCAGATTGGAGCTCTGGGGCCGGGCCAAGTGCCCGGCCCCATTGCGTTCCGGGGGTCGAATCCGCGTGAACGCACGCTGGCTCGGGCGCATCCGGCGGTCAATACCCTTGCTGTGATGAGAATCGACGAGATCCTGGAGTCGACGCGGCCGGTCTTCTCCGTCGAGTTCTTCCCGCCCAAGACCGAGGAGGGCCGCGAGACGCTGTTCGAGACCGTGGAAGTCCTGCGGCAGCTCGGCCCGAGCTTCTTCTCGGTGACCTATGGAGCAGGCGGTGCGACACGCGAGGGGACCGTGGAGATCACCCGTGCCATTCGCGACGAATACGGAGTTGAGGCGATGGCCCACCTGAGTTGCGTCGGGGAGACCACCGACGCGCTGCGTGAGATCGTCGATCAGATCGCCGACGCGGGGATCGAGAACATCCTGGCCCTGCGGGGTGATCCGCCGCGGGGCCAGCCGGACTTCGTGCAGCCGGAAGGCGGCCTCGGGAGCGCCGCGGAGCTCACCCGGGTGATCTCCGAGACCCATCCGGAGATCACAATAGGCGGCGCCTGCTTCCCCGAGGTCCACCCGGAAGCCCCCAGCCTCGAAGCCGACATCGCCTATCTGAAGACGAAGGTCGAGAACGGCGCGACCTTCCTGATCACGCAGCTCTTCTACGACAACCGCTCGTACTTCAACTTCGTCCCGGCAGCTCGCGCCGCCGGGATCGAAGTCCCGATCATCCCGGGCATCATGCCCATGACCCGCTACCAGCAGATCGCGCGGATCGCCGAACTCTGCGAGGCGAGAATCCCAGAGCGACTCGCCGAAGCCATGGAGGCGGCCGACGGCGACGAGCGCGCCGAGTTCGGCCTCGGCGTGGCGTATGCGGCGCAGCAGTGCGCTGATCTGCTTCGCGCAGGGGCACCGGGGATCCATTTCTACGCGCTCAACCGCTGGCCCGCCACCCGGGCGATCCTGGCTGCGCTGCAGGCGTTGAAGCCATGGGAAGGCACGGGGCCGGCTGAGGAGCCCGCAACGATTCCCGCGACCTGAGGCCCGCCTACACTCGTCCGTCGCATGCCCGAGTTCGACTACAACGGCTTCCGCATCTCCTACGACGAGTACGGCGCGGGTGAGCGGACGCTCGTCCTGGTTCACGGCCTGCTGATGAACCGCCGCATGTTCGACCGGCTGGGCCCGGAGATGGCGGAGCGCGGCAACCGCGTGTTCGCGGTCGACCTGCTCGGTCACGGCCGCTCGGACCGGCCCGCGGACATGTCCCAGTACTCGATGACCTTCTTCGCCCGCCAGGTCGAGGCCCTGCTCGACCACCTCGGCCTGAAGAACGCGGTGGTCGGCGGAACCTCGCTGGGCGCCAACGTGGCGCTCGAGCTCGCCTACCTGGAGCCGAAGCGGGTGAAGGGGATGATGGTCGAGATGCCGGTTCTCGACAACGCACTGCTCGCGGCGGCAGTGATCTTCACCCCGCTGATGGTCACGCTGCGTTTCGCAGAGCCGCTTCTCAAGCTGGTCGCGGCCGGAGCGCGGCGGATCCCGCGCTCCAACCAGCTGCTCGACATCGGCCTCGACTGGATCAGGCAGGATCCGGCGCCGTCGGAGGCCGTCCTGGAGGGACTCTTCCTGGGCTCATCCGCGCCGCACCGCCAGTTCCGCGTCCAGATGGAGCAGCCCGCCCTCGTGATCGGGCATCACGCCGATCCGCTGCACCCGTTCTCCGACGCTGGGATGCTGGCCGAGGAGATGCCAAACGCACTCCTGATCGAGGCGAACTCGATTCTGGAGTGGCGAATCACCCCAAGCCGGCTGGATGACGAGCTCGCGCGCTTCCTGGACGCGGTCTGGGAGGGCAAGCCCGTAGCCGAGCCCGCGCTAAGTGGGGCTTGAAGACCCTCCGCTAGCCTCCCGGCTCTCGCATGGCCTCTCGCAAGGAAGAGAAGGAGCGTCTGCGCCAGCAGCGCCTCGCCGCTGAGCGCGCCGCCGCGTCCTCGGGACGGACACGGCTGATCGCCGGCTACGTCGTGGCGGGTCTCCTCGCGGCGGCCGTTTTGGCGGGCCTGGTCGCCGTGATCGCCAGTGGCGGCGGCGGTGATGGGGGCGTCGACGCCTGCAGCGAGGCCTACATCAAGAACTCCGGCGGCACCTCCAAGGGACTGGAGCCGGACTGCCGCGAGGGGACCGCGCCTCCGGCGATCAAGGTCGCCGATCTCAAGATCTCGGCCGACCAGGCGAGCTGTGAGCTGAGGCTGAACCTTCCAGAGGAGGGAAACACGCACGTGCCCAACTCCGAGCCGGTGCAGTACAAGACGACGCCACCCACCTCGGGCAACCACAACCCCGTGCCGATCAACGACGGCGCCTACATCACTCCGGTAACCAGCGACACCGGGCAGGAGACCAACATCCGCAACGAGGTGCACGCGCTCGAGCACGGGCGTGTCGAGATCCACTACAAGCCGAGCCTGCCCGAGGCCCAGCAGCTGGCCCTGAAGGGGCTCTTCGACGAGGATCCGAACGGGATGCTGCTCTTCCCCGATCCGGACATCCCCTATGACGTCGCGGTAACCGCCTGGACCAACGAGCTCGTCTGCCCGACCTACACCGAGGCTGCCCTCGACGCGATCCGGAACTTCCGAGACACCTACCGGGGCAACGGCCCCGAGCAGCAGATTCCGATCGATTTGCCATAGGCCTCGCATCCCAGGCGCCCCGTGCGTGTTCCAATCCCCGGATGCGCAAGCGGCTACTGCTTGGGGTAGGTCTGGCGCTGTTCGGCGGCTTCGCCTGGATCGCCGCGCCGGCGTTGTCCCTGCGCCCCTACATGCCGGGCGCGGTGGACTTCGAGCGCGGCATCCCGAAGGCGAAGCGGATCTCAGCGACGGTCGTGGCGGCGGCCCGGGCCGCGCATCCGCGCGAGAAGCCGCCGCGCTGGATCTCGCCGCCGGTCGAGGCGCCCCGCCGCTTCGACCTCGTGGGAGTGGCGCGGGAAATGCGGAACGTCGAGATCCGCGTCCGCGATTACGGCGGCAAGTGGACCAACTGGGTCGAACAGGAGGACGGCACGCCGATCTACGCCGGCGGCGCCGACGAAGCACAGGTTCGGGCGCCCTTCAGGCCCCGCGGGCGGCTGCACTTCGTGAACGTCTCCGGGACAGCCGGCGGCTTCGCCAGCGACCTGCTCAACTCCGCCCGCAGGACGATCAACACCGCCTTCATCTCGGTCGCCTCGACCCCGGTGGCCCAGGCGCTGGCGCCGAAGCCGCAGATCGTCAGCCGGGCGGGCTGGGGTGCCGACCTCCCCACCGGCGGCTGCCCCCCGCGAGGTCCTGCCGAGTACGGCACGGTCCAGGCCGCGGTGATCCATCACACCGTGAACGCCAACGACTACGCGCCCGAGGAGGCCGCCTCGATCGTGCTCGGCATCTGCCGCTTCCACGTGTACGGCAACGGGTGGAACGACATCGGCTACAACGCGCTCGTCGACCGCTACGGGACCCTCTACGAGGGCCGCGCGGGAGGCCTGAAGCGGCCCGTGGTCGGTGCGCAGGCGCAGGGCTTCAACACGCAGACCACCTCGATCGCGTCGATCGGCGATCACTCGAGCGAGGCGCCGACGCAGGAGGTGCAGCGCTCGATCATCCGCTACCTCGCCTGGAAGATGGCCGTCAACCGCGCCTATCCGGTGACTGGATCGGTGCCGCTCACCTCGGCGGGTGGCTCGGAGAGCCGCTATCCCGCCGGCACCGTGATCACGGTCCCGCGCATCATCGGCCACACGACCCTCGGCCTGACCGCCTGTCCCGGCGGAGCGATGATCCCCCTGGTCCCGCAGATCCAGGCC
>Ga0126306_10001462_pt1 | contig 12679 bp, 8 predicted proteins | sample Plot27_FD_92592 | JGI IMG/M metagenome (GOLD analysis project Ga0126306, IMG submission 92592) | Serpentine soil microbial communities from UC McLaughlin Reserve, CA, USA - Plot27 | ecosystem: Environmental > Terrestrial > Soil > Grasslands | place: USA: UC McLaughlin Reserve, Lake County...
CTTGCCTGTGCCAGGCCCGCCCGCGAGCACGCTTACTCGGCCGAGTGCGCTGACAGCCACTGCCAGCTCCTGGCGGTCGGCCTCGCCCGGCTCTAAGCCGTCGTGGTCGAACAGCCTCGGCAACGCAGCTGCCAGTCGGGACTGATCGATGTCAGGCGCCGGTGCAGCGAAACGCCCCTGCAGCTGTACTCGAACCACCTCTTCCTGCTGCCAATACCGCTCCAGGTAGAGCAGTCCGCCGACCAGACGCAGCGGCCGACCACCCGGCTTGTCAGCTCCGTCGGCCACCAGTGGGCTCATTTTGCAGGCAGCGATCCACTTCTCCGGCTCGGGCCACGGCAGCGACGAAATATCGATCACCGCCTCCGCTTCATCGAAGGCTGTGGTGTGTACCGACTGGAGATCAATGCAGACAGAGCCGTTGCGTAGCGCGCGGACAGTCAAGGCGAGGGCAAGCCGGACCTGCTCGTCGACATCGCGGCCGATCCGGCACACCACATCCGCCGTGTGCACGTCCGCCGGATTGAGAACTCCAGCCTGATTGAAGACCGCAAGCAGACCCGATGCTGCCCCTGCCACCAGCGCACGGTCGAGCACACCAGCGGCGAGCTTGGATTGGACGCTCATCAGAGGATGCCATCCAGGAGCTCCGAGAGCTCGACGATTAGCGAGGCTGGTGGACGCCAGCCAAATACTCCGCACGGCACGCCAGCCACGCGCGGGGTGTCTGGGCCAGCCATCCCGCGTACGAACAGGTAGAGGATGCCGCCCAGATGGACGGCTGGGTCATAGTTCGGCTGCCGCCATCGCAACATTCGGTGCAGTGCCACGGCGTACAGCAACGCCTGCAACGGGTAATGGGCGCTCATCATGGCAGCCGCCATCCGTGCCGGTGTGTGGTCGCCCACCTTCAACACTTCGCCGTCGAAACCGCCAAGCCAGTTGGTCTTGTAGTCCACAACCAGATACCGCGGTGCTCCATCGCGGCGAATCCGCAGCACGGCATCGATGCTGCCAGTCAGGTAGCCACGCATGGCTTGCGTACTCAGAGCGGGGTCGTCAAGCAGGTCGGGATAGTCACGCAACGGATCTGATGGGGCAAGGTAGCGCCGGAGCAGCGGACCCACCATGCCCAACGTGACTTCTGCGTTGGTCATGTCGCCGCCCGTCAGCGGGTACTCGAAGCTCAGTTCAGCCAGTCGATCACCGCGTGGGAGGTCGCAGAGCCGTTGCTCGTCGGCGAGCGGTCCAAGGGGGGTGCGGAAGGCGGGAAGCATCGCACTGGCCAGCGCGTCGGCGGTCATCGTCGTGGCTGGACCTTGCGCCAGAGTCACAGCGCACGCTTCACGCAGGGCGGCCGGCAGGTCGCCGGCCGTCGCTTCAACACGTTCGAAGACCGCGTGTACGGCGGTCCCGAACTCAACTCCTGACGGCAGATCGCGCATGGGCGATGGTCCACTGAGACCGTCCTCAATGGGAGAGGCCTCAGCTGCGAGCGTCGGAAATCGCGCACCGCCGTGCGGAGCCAGGCGAGCGGAGTGAGCAATTGACACTGGGTGAGCCGTTCTTTCCACGGCGAGCGACGACGCCACCGGCGGATTCAAAGCGCGACGCCCGAGCAGCTCCGAATTGGGTCCGTACTCGTCGTCCTCGCGGGTGAGTTCCGGTTCGCTTCCGACAGCAGGCCCGGCCGCCTCCGCGCCATGCGCCACCGCGGTGAGCGCTGAGTAGGAGGTTCGACGCCAGGCCAGATCGAGCTCGCGGTCGAAGACTCGCGCCCGCAGCAGCCGTGGTGGTTCTGTGATCGGCTGCCATACCGTGAGCGTCCGCGGAGCCATCGTCTCGATGCTGAATCCGGGCCCGAGTTCGCGGCTGGAAAAGGGATCTCCATTGAGTGGGTAGACAGCCTTAGGTGAGGCAGGGTCGGCCGGCATGCGAGAAACAAAACGGTGCAGCGCCGAGGCTGGCGTGTTGACGGAGGCGGACCACCAGGTGACGACCTGGCACTGCGCCCGGGTCAAGGCGACATACAGCAAGCGCAAGTCTTCTCCAGCCTCCTCCTCCCGATAACGGGAGAAGCGCTCGGGTCTCCCGGGACCATGCCGACCTCCGACGTCGAGTACACATTCGCCGCTGCTTGTCGCCGTCCGCTCGTGCAGCCGGAGAATCCGACCTTCGTCAGAGCCGTTGGCGTACCGATCCCAGGCCTCAGGCAAATAGACGATCGGGAACTCCAAACCCTTGCTGCGGTGCACTGTCAAGATCGTGACGGCTTTGGCATCGGTCTCCAGCCGCCGGGTGCCTTCGGAGATACCGATCTCGTTGGCCTCGGAGATCCGTGCCCGGAGCCACTCGGCCAGAGCACCGACGCCGAGCTGTGCGGAGGTCATCGCCGCATGCAGACTCTGCCCGAGATGGCGCAGATCGGTCAGCATCCGTTCGCCTCCACGGAGGCTCAGTAGCCGCTCCGGAATCCGCTCGTCGGCCGTCGCATTTTCCAACAGAGCAGCGACTCCCCGGCTCTGGAGCACCTTGCCCCACCAGCGGATCCGCTGAGTGAGCTCAATCAACGACTCTTCACTTGCGGAGGCGAGGTCGGCGAAGGTCCATCCAAAGAAACAGCTCAGGGCGGCCTGCCGAACTGACTGCTGTCGGGTCTGCTCAAGTGCCTGCAGCAAGGTCAGCCAATCCCTTGCCATCGGCGAGGCGAACACCGAGTTCGCGCCGTACATCACCGCTGGCACACCGGCTGCGACCAGACGATCACGGATTGTTTCGCCGCGTTCGTTCTTGCGCACCAGAACGGCAATGTCGGAGGGCAGCAGCAGCCGGGGCCGCTCTCCTTCGAGCAGCTGGGCGCCTGAACCGAGCAGTGCTGTGACGTCGGCCACCAAGTCGCCAACGATCTGCGGGCGGATAGTCCCGACACTCGGCACCTTCTCGCTATCGACCTGGTGCTGCATAACGCGCACCCGAATAGGAGCCACCAGGCCCTGCTTGTCCGGGGGCGCGCTCAGCCGCCGCTGTTGGTGGTCTGCACTGACCTGGCGTATGGCGATTCGGTCGTCACCTAGCGTGGCGTCACCCAGCACCACATCGAGTGCATCGACCAGCGCCTGGTCACTGCGCCGATTGACGGCGAGACTTCTCACCTGGTCGGCCTGCCGGACAGCGTCGAGATAGCTGAAGACGTCCGCACCACGGAAGGCGTAGATCGCCTGCTTGGGGTCGCCGATCAAGATCAACATTGCATGTTGGTGGAACGCGCGGCGCAGGATTTCCCACTGAATGGGATCGGTGTCTTGGAACTCGTCCACCATGACGATGCGGTAGCGCTGCCGGAGACGATCTGCAGCGGCCGGTCCGTGCTCGGGGTCGGCCAGTACATCCCTTAGCCGCATCAACATGTCGTCGTTGGTGAAAAGCTTGCTTGCCCGCTTACGCCGTTCCACTTCGTGCCGTACAGCTGTCGCGAACGCCACTCGCTCACCGCTGGCCGAAGGGTCGTCGAGGGCAAGCCCGTTGGGCACCAGCCGGGCGTGCACGGCCTGAACGGCCTGCTGCGCGATCTCCAGAGCCTCGTCGTAACTCATGGGTGGTGATCCGGTGGCGGCGTAACGGCGCAAGTAAAGGTCGGTGGTCACTTCGCGGGTGAGATCAGTGACATGTTCAACGACGGTGGCATCCGGCTCGCGATCGCCGAGTACTCCAAGCCCGTCAAGCATCTGAAGGCAGAACTCGTGGGTGGTAGCAATTGTGGCGGCGTCGAACTCCGCAAGGGCCCGGGATACCCGCTGGCGTCGGCATTGCAGCTCATCTGGGTGACCGGTGGTGAGCATGTTCTCAAGCGGGCTGAGCTGCCCGGTGGGACCGCGCCCGGCGACAGCTTCCGCGAGGCGGCTTTCGACCGAGACCAGTCGCTCCCGAACTCGCAGCCGAAGTTCGTTGGTCGCCATCCGTCCGAAGGTGACCAGCAGTAGCTGGTTCAGCTCAGCTGCGCCCTCCGCGATGGCGCGGGCAGCGAGTGTGGCGATCGTGTAGGTCTTGCCAGTACCGGCGCTGGCCTCGAGCACAGTGGTTCCCGCGGGCAGCTCGGCGCAGATATTGAAGGGGAGTGGGTCGCTGCTCATCGCAGATCCTCGACCAACAAGAGAGGTTGGAACACTCGCCGCGCCAAAGTGCCGAACCGGGTGGGTTCGGCCAAGCTGCCGCGTGCTTCGCTGCTGATCGACGGCTGGGCCAGCATGGCGTCGAAGCCAGCGCCAACTCCGAAGAACCGCTCGTACGCTTCGTCCCGCTCTTGGTTCCACAACTTGTCGAGCTGCCGTCGGTACAGCGCAGGCTGCCGGTCGCGGTAGCGCAAGGCGGCGTACTCTGCCGAGCTCTTAGGGCTGAAAGGGAGAGGTTCCCGCAGCCCAGTGGCCCGCAGGTCGATCAAGTCAGTCAAGACCTTGCCGGCCCAAGTGGCATTCACCGTGCCCAGCTGCGAGCAACCGCCCCGCCCGATGGTGACGGCCCGCCAAGGTCGGCTCGGATCAGTGGCGGTCAGCGCCAGCAGCTCCAGCCAGGTTTGCAGCCGCTGCTTTGCCGTCAGCCGGGAATAGCCGACATGGACCACGCAATCACCGATGACGCCGCTCACCGTGCCGGTCAATCGCACGTCGCCAAGATCGGCTAGCACCTCGTACGGGGCGGGTTGTGCGGTCAGGAACGGCTGCGCGGTCTGCACGAGTTGTTCGACCTGCGTCGCGATGTTCTGGATGGCCTTGTGGCCGAGAGCACGTGGTGGCAAGTAACCGCGCCTCCACTCGGCGGCGATCAGCAACTCCGGCTCGTGACCGGCCATACGCAGCCGCAGTAACCGCTCGCCGATGCTCCAAGCTTCCAGTCCGTTGAGGTTGACCGGGAGCTGCTCGTCGGGTGTCTCGTCCGGTCGGGTGATCCACAGTCCTGCGCGCTCATAGATCAGTGCTCGGATCGGGTGGTGGTAGAAGCGGACCAGGTCGATCAGATTGACCAGGTCGTCGTCATTGCGATCCGGCAAAGGCTCTCGCCCGAAGATCGGCGTGGCAACCTGACGCTCTCGGGCGGCAGCGCGTACCGCCCGCAGTCCGGCGCGATCGAAGCTGAACCCAGCGCCCGAACCGAGGCCGTCGGGAGCGAAGTTGGCGACATCGAAGGGCTGCAACGGGTGCCGCGTGGTGATCTTGCTGCGGATCTGCACGCCGTCCTCGGTGCGGGCAGTGGCATCCAGCTCATCAAGCAGTTCACCGATGGGGACCGCAGGCGGAATCTCAGCTCCGGAACGGGGATCTGACCCAGCGAAGATCACGACCAACCGTTCCCGAGCCGACATGATGGCGTCCAGCAGTAGCTGTCGATCTTCACTGCGTACGTCGTGGTCGCCGACGCACTCCTCGGCGCTGATGATGTTGTCGCCATCAGGCGGCGGTCGGCGGGGAAAGACGCCGTCGTCGACTCCGAGTAGGCAGACAACGCGGTGTGGCACCGATCGCATAGGAAGCATGGTGCAGACCGTCAAGGTGCCGGTACGGAAGTTGGCCCGGCTGGCCCGGCCCCGGAATGCCTCGCTCAACAGCGTGGACATCTCAGCCAGGCTCAGGGCGACATCCCCGGCTTGGTCGGTCGCCAGCGCCAGATCGCCCAACTCTTGGTGCGCGTGACTCAACTGCCAGCTCTCTGTCGGGGGAATCGCTGCCAGCAGCTCGATGGCCTCCTTGAAGAGCTCGACCCACGCACCTAGCGGCTGAGCTGTGTTACAGCGCTGGACCACCAGCCTGAGCCGTGTCACGAGTTCGGCAAGGCGCCCAACAAGGTCGACATCACCCGCGTCGACATCGTCCAGAGGCAGGGTGGTTCCGATGAAATGCATGTCGGTCTCATCCATCGTCACCCCGAGCAGCAGCCGCTCCAGCCCGGCTGCCCAAGTGTTCTGCCGAAACTCGCCCATCTGGAAGCGATGTCGATGGACAGCGTCGAACCCCCAGCGAACACCCGCACGGGGGACCAGATCACGCAGCCGCTCGAGGTCATCGGTACTGAAGCCGAATCTCCGTGCCACTGGAGGTGCAGCGCACAGGTCCAGCAGAGTGCTCGCCTCGACCCGCGAATCGGCGAGCGCGACGAGCCGGCTGACCAGCGCCAGCAACGGGTTCAGCTGCCGCAGTGATCGGTCGGCCAGCCGTACCCGGAGCCGATGACCTGGATGTTCGGCTTGAGTCTCTGGCGTGTGGAGTCCGAACGAAGCGGCGATCAGCGGTGCGAAGTTCTCGATGTCCGGACACATCACGACGATGTCGCGTGGTTCGAGTGAAGCATCGTCAGCAAGCAGGCCGACGAGGACTTCCCGCAGCACCTCCACCTGACGATCGGGACCGTGGCAGGCGTGGAACTGCACGCTCTGGTCGGTCTCGGCGAGGAGCGGCCGGTCCTCGGGATGGGGTGACCGGTTGCCGGCGATATCGGATTGCAGCCAGCCGAGCAAGGATGTCGGTTCCATGGATTCAAGCGGGTGATGCAGATCTTTGGCATCGGGGCTGATCGCGGTGAGTGCGAGTTGGAGCTCGCGTACGTCCCGGCTGAGATAAGCGAGGAGCCGATTGCTGACCAGAGCTTCCGTAGCATCGTCTGCGCGTCGCAACACGCGCGTTGCGCTGATGCCGTTGCGATCGCTGCTGAATCCGACGCTGGTCCAGAGGGCAGGGGAGGGATGGGCCAGCCACAGGTGGACGTCGCGATGCTCCGCGAGTGCGGAGAGGATGAGCAGGTGGTCAGGGTCCAATCGGGTGGCGCCGAAGAGCGAGAGCCGTTCGGGAAGATCACTGCTCTCAGGCGCCAGCCGCAGCCTGGCTAGCCCGGTTTGTACCCGTTCGGCCGGGCTTGGCACACCAAGCTCATTGCGCAGCTGCCGCCAGAGTTCGGCCTGCCAGGCGCGGTCGGCCGGCAGGGGCGATCCCCAGGCGTCAACGTCGCGCCCTTGAGACCAACTGTCGATCATGGTCGGTCGGGTCGCGGCGTACCTGGCGAAGAGACCGGCCAGATGCCGCGCGGTCGACCAGCGCCGTCCGGCGCGGAGCGGATCCAAGTCGGATGAGGTTTTGTTGGCGCCGAGGTAATGCCACAGCAATTCCGCCCAAGGCTCTCCGCGGCAGCCGTCGATCACTCGAAGGAGCGGCCAGACTGCGCGGTGTGGCTGCCAAGGATCGGCATCCTCCTCCTCTGCGGCGCCGGCGAGGGCGCGCGTCACGAGGCGGCGAGGTGAGGGGAAGTCCACGCCGATGCACACGCCGTCGCCGCGACCAGGTGCGGCGCCAAGCCGTTGCGCCAGGCCTTGGGACAGCCAGCGTTCCACGCCAGGTGTAGGCACGCTGATGATCTCCGTGGCAAACGGATCAGGCAGCGGAATACTTAGCAGGTCCCCGAGTGCAGTGACCAATCGGTCGGCCCGCTCTGCGCGATGGAGGTAGAGCGTCATGGTCGCGAATAACACTAAAGCGGCCGGCTGACAGCGGTGGGAGCTTTCGTTAGGTGGCTTAGATTCGGATAACTCCGCACGAGCTGCGAGCGTCGGGAATCGCGCGCCGCCGCACGGAGGAGGAGTGAGCGGAGGCGTTCTTCCTCTGCGAGCGACGACGACGGCGGCGGATTCCAAGCGTGATGCGCGAGCAGCTCTCAAAAGGAGGGAACGTGTTGATCAGGCCCGCGGAGCCGTCGGACTGGGAGGCCGTCCGTGACATCCGGCTGCGCTCACTGCGTGAGGAGCCGGACGCGTACGCGTCGGATTACTTGACCGAAGCCCGCATCGAACCTGATGTCTGGAAACAGCGACTCGCCACCGCGTCGAGCCAGCTGGCCTTCGATGATGATCATGCTCTGGTCGGCATTGCAACCGGTCTCGATACCGGGGACGGCGACACGTATGTCGTCGGGATGTATGTCGCTCCCGAGGCACGCGGCTCAGGCTGCGCCCACCAGTTACTCGACGCCATCACCGAGCTCGCAGTCGGTCGTCAGGCAAAGCGCTTGGTACTCGAGGTGGCCGAGTCCAACGTCCGTGCCATTCGTTTCTACCGCTCGTACGGATTCGTGACGACCGGTCGGCGGCGCAGCTTGGGACGCGACCCCAGAATCATCGAGATCGAGTACGAGTATCCGCTCCCCGGGACGCGACACACCTCACACGAACCCTGATTCGGATCCATCGCAGGCGGTCGTTTCCGCGCACAAGCGTCACAACGGCCGCTCGAGTCGCTGCGGACGGGTCGTTTCCGAGCACAGGCGCCAAGACGCGCGCCAGCCTCTGATGAAAAAGCGGACAGTCCTAGCGGCAAATCACTCAGCGCGGACGCCGACTGCGCAGCTACCGTCAGTAATGGCCCTTATGGTGTCGGTGTGCCTGGACCCCCGACGCGACCGCCATCGTCGCCCGAGGCGTTGCTGGATGATCTCGACCCGGAGCAGCGTCAGGTCGCCACCGCGCTCAGCGGGCCAGTCGCAGTCATCGCGGGAGCCGGCACGGGCAAGACCCGGGCGATCACCTACCGCATCGCTTACGGGGTCGCCACCGGCGCATACAACCCAACGTCCGTGCTTGCAGTGACGTTCACGACCCGCGCGGCCGGCGAGCTGCGCGGTCGATTGCAACAGTTGGGTGCGTCTGGCGTCCAGGCGCGAACCTTCCACTCCGCCGCGCTACGGCAGGCTCAGTACTTCTGGCCGCAGGTCTTTGGCGGTGAGTTGCCGCACGTCCTGGACAACCGGATGCCGCTGGTCGCTGAGGCTGCGAGCCGGCTCCGGGTCAAGATCGACACGCCCGGGTTGCGTGACCTGGTCGCGGAAATCTCCTGGGCCAAGGTGAGCAACGTCAATGCCGAGGACTATCCCCGGTTGGCTGTGCAGCACAACCGCCGCATCGCCTCCTACGACACCGAGACCGTGTCGCGTGTCTTTGCGGCGTACGAGCAGGCAAAACGCGAACGCAGCCGGATCGATTTCGAAGACATTTTGCTGTGTGCCGCTGCGCTGCTCTCAGAGCATCCTGAGATCGCCGACATGATTCGACGGACCTACCGGCATTTGGTTGTCGATGAGTATCAAGATGTCAGCCCCCTCCAGGAGGCGCTGCTCAATCTGTGGCGCGGCGACCGAGCGGAGTTGTGCGTCGTCGGTGATCCTGCGCAAACGATCCACTCCTTCGCCGGCGCCCAGGCCAGCTACCTCACTGGGTTCGGTAGACGTTTTCCGGAAGCGACGGTGATCCGCCTGGTACGCGATTACCGCTCCACCCCCCAGGTCGTTCGGTGTGCGAACGCGATCATGGCAGCCCCCGCGAAGGAGCCGGCGGCGAACGGCTTCCAGCCCGTCACTCTCCAGGCACAGCAGCCAGCAGGACCCGAGGTGCAATTCGTCGAAGCGCAGGATGAGTCAGCCGAGGCTGCTGGGATCGGCGACTGGATTCTGCAACACGCCAAGGCCGGTGTGGACTTTCGGGACATGGCCGTGCTGTTCCGCATCAACGCGCAATCACCTGCCATCGAGCAGACGCTGGCCGACCGCAACATCCCCTACCTGGTCCGCGGAGGTGAGCGTTTTTACGAGCGGCCCGAGGTACGCCAGGCGCTGCTGACGCTACGGACCAATGCGCGGACGCTGACCGGCGCTGAGCAGGGGAGCGCGGTGGAACAGATGAAAGCGATACTCCACACCTTGGGCTGGAATCCGCAGCCGCCCGAAGGTGGCGGGGCACTGCGGGAGCGTTGGGAGTCGTTGGCCGCGTTGCTGAGCGTGGCAGAGGATCTGCAAGTCGAGGCGCACGCCGCTGCGGAGCTCAGCGCGACGCCTCCGAATGATCAAGAACCCCTCACCTTGCAAGCCGTCTCCGCTGAGCTGGACCGTCGCGCCGAGGCGCAGCATGTACCGGCAGCGCAAGGCGTCACCGTCTCCACGCTGCATTCGGCGAAGGGTCTGGAATGGGACGCGGTGGCGTTGCTCGGCATTCATGAGGGTTCACTTCCCTTCATTCTCGCCACTTCGCCAGAGCAGATCAGTGAGGAACGACGCCTGCTCTACGTCGGTGTCACGCGCGCCCGGCGACTGCTGCGGATCTCCTGCTCCAGGACCCGGAACGGGAATGGGCAGCCGCGTAGGCCCTCTCACTTCCTCGAGCCGGTGCTACCTGATGCCCGGCAGGCTGCAGCCCAGCCACCGCGGCCTCGGCGGCATAGCCGACAATCGGCGCTCTCGCTGCACTGCCGATCCTGTGGGCGATCACTCAGCGAAGCTGCCGAGCGCAAGATCGGCCGCCACCTGGGTTGCCCGGCGACCTTCGATGATCAGACGATGGCGATGCTCCGTGAGTGGCGGCGCCAGGAGGCGGCTGATCAGCAGCTTCCTGCGTACTGTGTGTTCACCGACGCCACGCTGATCGCCATCGCCGAGACGCGACCCCGCAGCATCGGGGAGCTGATCAAGGTGCAGGGTCTCGGTCCGACGAAGGCTGACCGGTACGGCGAGCATCTGCTGGCGATCATCGAAGCCGAAGCCAACCGTACGAGAGCATCTTCGTAATGTGTCCATGTTGAAAAAAAGTGTTTGCAACGATCTGCGAAACTCCCCTAGGGTTAACAAGGACCTTTTTGCTCGGCCCGAGCACAAGGCTGCCCATCGCCGACATGGATGCGAGGAAGGAGGAGTCAATGCACATTTCTTGGACTGGCGCTGTGCGCACTGCCCAAATGATCATGCATGAACTCCAGCTGTCCTTGCGCGCGCTCATGCCGGCAGCGCCAGCCGTTTTGCTGATTTCCCCCAGTGGCAAGCGACACTCCCATCTCGTCCAGCCGGTCAGGAATCGGATCAACTGGCGCCGTATGGGAGAGCTCTGCCTTCAGGGCAGCGCTGCGGCAGCTGATGGACAAGGCGCACGTGCCGCCGGATTCGGTGGATACGACGTCACCAATACCAAGTTCTCGATCCGTTTGGGGCCACCTTCTTGTAGTCCGCCGGTGTAATCCACACCGCCGCCTCCAGGGCCGTGACTCCCAGACATCCGGGATTCACGGCCTTCGTGTTTCCCGGCCAGGTTCGAGGGCCCGTGCTGAACGGGACCTCATGATCAGAAAAGTGGGCCGACATGTACGACGCGGGAGGTGACCCGATGGTCGTTACCCGGGGCATCGCCGAACTGCCCTGTCGATTAGTGGATCCGGATCTGTTCTTCGCCGAGGCGCCTGGCGATGTCGAGGAGGCAAAGGCGCTGTGTCTGGATTGCCCGGTTCGGGCGGCGTGCCTGACCGGCGCGCTGCAGCGGCGGGAACCCTGGGGCGTCTGGGGCGGAGAGCTGTTCGTTGCCGGGGTCATCGTGCCTCGCAAGAGGCCCAGGGGTCGTCCCCGGAAGTATCCGGTCGCCGAGCCGTTTGCTCCGGCCGCCAAGGACGAGGCAGCAGCATGACTCCGGGACGGGAAGCGCCGACGCAAGAAAAATTACGGCGATTCTCCCGTGCGGCGCCGCAGGGTGCCGATAACATCATCGCGGCTTGCATCACTAACATGCGGCACAGCCTCGAGGCTCCCCTTGGGGTCGGCAGTGGAGTCCTGGCCTCCCCAGCCATGCGCGTGCCCGCCACCCAGCCCCCACGCTGTGCCGCGCGTTGGTGATGCAAGGTGCGAGCGCCGGCAATCGCGCGCCGGCGCGCCGAGGAGGAGCAAGCGGAGGCATTCTTTCCTCTGCGAGCGACGACGATGGCGCCGGATTCACAGCGCGATGTGCGAGCAGCGAAAAGAACAACCGCCATCTTGTGACCTCGGCCTATGTGCGGAGCAAATACTCAATCTTCGGCGTAGCCGGGAAGGAACTCTTCCAGCACCTCCCCGAACGCGGCTCGTACGTTCAATTGGGAGAGGACGGCCAACCCGCCTAACCACACCCGATGAATCAGCAGATAACTGGGGGGCAGGTTCAGCTTCATTGCCACCCCGCCTGAAGCATGCGGATCACGCACCCGAATGAACTGTTCGCGCATCCAGTCGCGATTGAACTGAAACTCCGGAACGGCGGCGGGCTCCACGAACGGAGCCAGGTAGTCGAGAAGATCTTCAGCGTCGATATCGGACGCGACGAATCCTTCTTGGCGCAGCCCTTCGGCAACCTCATGAGCGTCGCCCTGTTGGGCAATTCGCAGGATTCGGCCCATGGCAGGGGGAAGACCGTCAGGCAGACGCGCCACGAGCCCGAAGTCGACCACCCCGAGCCGGCCGTCCTTCATGAGCTTGAAGTTGCCTGGATGCGGATCGGCATGCAGCAGGCCGACCGTGCTCGGCCCGGCGAAGAGGAATCGCACGTACTGCAAGGCAGCTGCGTTGCGTCGATTGTCTGGGAGGTCTGCGGCTGAGGAGAGCGGCGCACCTTCGACCCACTCGCTCACCATCACCTTGGGCGTACTTGCCAGCACCGGTGGCACGCAAAATTCCTTACTCTCCGCAAAACCAGCGGCCGCCTGCTGCTGGGAATCTGCCTCCAGGGTGTAGTCGAGCTCCTCAGCGACCCGTGCAGTGAGCTCGTCGACCAATGCGCTGACATCCATCCCGCCAGCCAGCGGCGCGAAGACCTTGGACAACCGCCCGATCTGCCGCAAATCTGAACGCAAGGCCTCATCAGCTC
>Ga0126306_10001463_pt1 | contig 12666 bp, 15 predicted proteins | sample Plot27_FD_92592 | JGI IMG/M metagenome (GOLD analysis project Ga0126306, IMG submission 92592) | Serpentine soil microbial communities from UC McLaughlin Reserve, CA, USA - Plot27 | ecosystem: Environmental > Terrestrial > Soil > Grasslands | place: USA: UC McLaughlin Reserve, Lake County...
GCCAACGGCTGCTTCGTGACCGACGCGAACCACCGGTTCGACGACCCCGACCGGCCGATCACCTGGCAGGGCTTCTCGAGCAAGGGCCCGACCCGCGTGGGCGACAACGTCTGGTGCGGCGCGAACGTGGTGATCACGAGCGGCGTGACCGTGGGCGAGCGCTGCGTCATCGGGGCGAACAGCGTCGTGACGGAGGACATCCCGCCGTTCTCGATCGCGGCGGGGGCACCCGCGAGCGTGCTCCGCCGCGTCGAGTATCCCTCCGCCTAGCGCAAGCACCGGGCGGTGCCCGGTGCGCAGCGATGGTCTCCGAGGAGGAGGCTCAGCAGAGGACGAGTAGGTGGAACGGCTTGTTCGCGTCGTTGCCGGCCGCGCCCGTCGTTCTGATGTCGACTCCGTTGACGTTCGAGGCCAACCCGCTCACAGTGACCTGGCCGTTGTCCGGCGGAGCGGCCGCGGTCGGTCCGCCGATCGTGGCGTAGTAGCCGCAGCCCCTGACGTCACGGTTGAAGATCACCTGGTAGCGCCCCTCGTTGGTACGGGCGGCCGAGGTGGTGCCACGTGCGCGGACCTGCTGGCCGCCGGCGTTCACGACTGCGAAGTGCTGGGAGCCCTCGGTGAAGAACGCAGCCGGGACGGGACCCAGCGTCGATTCTTTGATCGCCCGGCCGCCGAGCCCGTTGGACCGGACGTCCTTGCCGATCAGGCTGCGGTTGTGCACGTCGACGCTTCGGATCGTGTTGTTCTTGATGGACCCGCTCGTGATGACGAGGGCGTACGCCGAGCCGCCCATCGCCATGAACAGAGCGACGAGGGCGACCGCCATCGCGGGGGAGGGTGTGAGACGACGAATTCGTGCCATGGCCCCCCAACCCACCCGGGGGGCCGGGGTTGCGCTAGAGCGTCAGGCCGCCTGTGAACGGCTCGCCCGTCTGCTCCCGAAGCAGCTCGTGGAGCCGCGCGATCTCGTCCGGGGCCATCGTGTAGCCGTGCTCCTCCTCGGGGTACCTCCGCGCGCGCACCTCGTCCGCGTACGCGCTCATCCCCTTGATCATCTCGTCGCGGACGCTCGCGTAGCGCTTGACGAAGCGGGCGGCGTGCCCGTCGTAGATCCCGAGCAGGTCGTGGAACACGAGCACCTGGCCGTCCGTGGCGGGTCCCGCGCCGATGCCGATCACCGGGATCTCCATCCGCGGCATGATCGCCTCCGTGAGCGCGGTCGGGATCGCCTCGAAGACGATCGCGAAGCAGCCCGCCTCCTGGAGCGCCAGCGCGTCGTGGAGCACCTGGAGCGCCCGCTCGGCCGTGCGGCCCTGCGAGCGGTAGCCGCCCAGGGCGGTGGCGGTCTGCGGGGTGAGGCCCACGTGACCCATCACCGGGATTCCCGCGCCCACCAGGGCGGCCGCGCGCTCCACCGACGTGCCGCCGCGCTCGATCTTGACCGCGTCGCAGCCGGCCTCCTTGATGAACCGCTGCGCGGTGCGGATCGCCTCCTCGTTCGAGGCCTCGTACGAGCCGAACGGCATGTCGCCGACCATGAGCGGCGTCTTCAGCCCGCGCCGGACAGCCTGGGAGAGCATCAAGAGCTCCTCGGTCTTCACCGGCACGGTGGACGCGTAGCCGAGCACTGTCATGGCGCCGGAGTCGCCGACGAGCACCACGTCGACGCCGGCCTCCTCGGCCACCTGCGCCGAGGGGAAGTCGTAGGCGGTGACCATCACGATCGGCTCACCGAGCGCCTTCCTCTCGGCGAGCGTGGTGAGGCTGATCGCGGGACGCTGGGTGGGACGGTGACTCATTGATCGCCTCCGAGAATCGCATTGTCGATGAGCCGGGCGCGCCCCACACGGGCGGCCACGGCGAGTAGGGCCGAGCCGTTCACGCGCTCGACTGGTGAGAGATCAGTGGCTGAGCGGAGCTGCAGGTAGTCGGGCTCGATGCCGGCGCGGTCGAGTTCGGCGCGCGCTGCGGCAACCACCGCGTCGGCTTCGACGGTGCCCTCCGCGACGGTCGCCTCGGCCGCGCGCAGTGCGCGATTCAGGGCCAGCGCGCGCTCGCGCTCCTCCGGGGTGAGATACGCGTTGCGCGAGCTCAGTGCGAGGCCGTCCGGGTCCCGAATCGTGGGGCAGACCTCGATCGCCACTGGGATGTCGAGGTCGCTGACCAGCTTTCGGATCACGAGCGCCTGCTGGGCGTCCTTCTGGCCGAAGTAGGCCGCGTCCGGCTGGGCCATATTGAAGAGCTTGGCCACGACCGTGGCGACGCCCTGGAAGTGATCCGGGCCCCGCTGCGCCTCGTCGCCCTCGAGCGTCTCGGTTAGGCCGCCGACGATGACCGTGGTGTCGAAGCCGTCCGGATAGACCTCGTCGACGGGCGGCGCGAACAGCACGTCCACGCCCTCGGCCTCAGCCAGGCGCTCGTCGCGGTCCTCGTCGCGCGGGTAGGCCTGGAAATCCTCGCCCGGGCCGAACTGGGCGGGGTTCACGAACAGCGAGACGACCAGCAGGTCGTTCTCCTCGCGCGCGCGCCGCATCAGCGACAGGTGGCCGTCGTGGAAGTAGCCCATGGTGGGGACCAGGCCGATCCGGCGGCCGGCACGGCGCTCGGGCGCGAGCAGCTCGCGCAGCTCGGCGACGGTGCGGACGGTCCTCATGCCGGGGCCCTCCGGGCCGCCGCCAGCGCGCGCGTGCGCTCGACCAGCTCGTCGAACAGCGCGAGCAGCTCCGGGGCGGCGTCCTCGACGGCCGCTCGCTGCGCCTCGACCGTGGCCTCGTCGCCGCGCGCGACCGGGCCCGTGAGCGCCCGCTCGGGGCCGAGCTCGGCCACGTTCTCGACCGTCTGCCGGACGAGCGGCGCCAGCAGCTCGCGCGCATCCTCGCGCCCAAGGCCCGCGCCGGCGGCGATCGCCTCAGCGGCCGCCGCGAGCGTCACCAGGAAGTTCGAGGCCACGGAGGCTGCGGCGTGGTAGGCCGCCCGGCCCTCGTCGTCGATCTCGAACGGCCGCATGCCGAGCCGTTCCGCGAGCGAGGTGGCGAACGCGAGCGCCTCGCCGGACGTGCCGGCGACCGCTGCGCCGGCGCCCTCGAACCGGACGCCGGGATGCGCGAAGGACTGGAGCGGATGCAGGCCGAAGCCAGGCACCCCGGCGTGCGCGAGCGCGGACAGCGGGGTGGCCCCGCTCGTATGGCCCACCAGCGGTGCTGCCGCCGTGACCACCTCGGCCGCGGCGGCGATCTCGCCGTCGGGCACGCACAGCACGATCGCGTCGCACCCGGCGGGCCGCGCGCCCCGGCCGACCGGCCCCTCGACCTCCACGCCCGCGTCGCGAAGCGCGCGCGCGAGCGCGGTCCCCACGCGGCCGGGGCCGACTATGCCCACCCGCAGCGGGCGTTCGAGGCGTGTCTGGTCTTGAGTCATTCCCCCGTCGGTCCACTCCGGTCGCCGGTAGCGGCCGACGAGAAGGAGGATACCGATGGCGGGGCGGAACAATCGCTGCGCACCGGGCACCGCCCGGTGATTGCGCAATGCCGTCAACCCCAGGTCCTAGGCTATGTGTGTATGCAGCCACGCAGCGCAGAGGAGCGCCGCGCGGAGCTCGTCGAGCTCTACCGGGAGGCTCAGGCGTGCGCGCGCTGCCCGCTGTCGAAGACGCGTACCAACGTGGTGTTCGGGTCGGGGAACGCGGACGCCGACCTGATGTTCGTGGGCGAGGCGCCCGGCATGCACGAGGACCAGCAGGCTCTGCCCTTCGTGGGCCGGGCGGGGCAGCTGCTCACGAAGCTGCTCGAGGAGATCGGCATGGCGCGCGACCAGGTGTTCATCGCCAACGTGCTCCAATCGCGCCCGCCCGGCAATCGCGACCCGGAGCCCGACGAGATCGACGCCTGCAAGCCGTTCCTCCACCGCAAGATCGAGCTGATCGAGCCGCGGGTGGTGTGCACGCTCGGCAACTTCTCGACCAAGCTGCTGACGCGCTCGCAGCGCGGCATCACGAGCGTCCACGGCCGGCCCCAGGTGCACGAGCTGGGCGGGCGGCTGCTGCGCGTCTATCCGCTCTTCCACCCGGCCGCGGCGCTCCGCAGCACCAAGACGCTCGAGGAGCTGCGCGCGGACTTCGCGCGGCTCCCGGCCCTGCTCGAGGAGCCGCCGCCGGTGCCGGTGGGCGCGGTGGCCCCGGTCACGGCCGCGGTCGCGGCACAGCCGGCCGAGCCGGCGCCGTCCACGCTCTTCGACTGAGAGCGCGGGCGGGCCGGAACGGGGGGAAGATCGCGCTTGGGCAGGGGCATCCAGTTGCAGCGCGAGAGGACTTGCCGCACGGACGCGTTCCCGACCCCTGCCAAGGTTCGTACGGTCCATAAGGCGTACCGGATGTCCCCTCACGTCAAACACACCCACCGCCCGGAGGAAACCGAGGCCGCCGGCGCGGAGCTGGCGGCCGGCCTGGCGCCGGGCGACGTGGTGCTGGTGAGCGGCGAGCTGGGCAGCGGCAAGACGACCTTCGTGCGCGGAGCCTGCCGCGCGCTGGGGGTGGAGGGACCGGTCACGAGCCCGACGTTCACGATCGGGTAGGTCCTTGGCGCCTCGCCGGAGGTTGCTCATCTCGATCTCTTCCGGCTGGGCTCGCTGGCTGGCGAGGACCCGGCGCTGCTCGAGGACTACCTCACGCCCGAGCGGGTCGGCTTCGTGGAGTGGCCGGACGTGGCCGAGCCCGCACTCGAGCGCGTCGTGGCGCGCGTGCTGCTCGAGCACGAGGGCGGCGACCGCCGCAGGATCACGGTCGCGTGACGCTGCTCGGCATCGACACGTCCACGCCGGCGGCGAGCGCGGCGGTGCTGCGAGACGACGGCGTGGCGTTCGAGGTGGCGCCGCCGCCCGAGCGCCTCCAGCGCCCGCCGGCGCATGCGACCGAGCTGATGCCGGCCGTGGCCGAGGCGATGGAGCGAGCGGAGGTGGATTGGAGCGACCTCGACGCGATCGCTGTCGGGGTGGGGCCGGGCACGTTCACGGGCCTTCGGATCGGCATCGCCACCGCCCGCGCGCTCGCCACCGCGGCCGAGCTGCCGCTGCGGCGAGTGTCCTCGCTGGCCGCGCTGGCGGCGGGAATCGACGGCCTCGTCCGGCTGCCGCTGATCGACGCCCGCAGAGGCGAGGTGTTCGCGGCGCTGTACGAGGAAGAGCGCGAGTTCTGGCCGCCGCTCGTCATCCCGCCCGAGGAGCTCGCCGAGCAGCTCGGAAATGCTGCCGTCACCCCGCTGGCGGCGGGGGACGGGTCGTTACGATTTCGGGGGATGCTCGAGGAGGCAGGCATCCCGGTCGAGCCCGACGACTCCCTGGCCCACGTGGTGCGTGCGCTGTATATCTGCCGTTTGGCCGAGGGGGCGCCGGATGAGCCGCCGGAGGCGGTGCTTCCCGAGTACCTGAGAGAACCGGACGCGAAGCCGCAACAGTGAACGCACAGCCCGTAGAAGTCCCCCTCGAGATCCGGCCGCTGGCCTACGCCGACCTGCCGCAGGTGATCGCCATCGAGCGGCGCGCATTCCCCACGCCGTGGTCGCTCGCCATGTTCGTGCTCGAGCTCTCGAAGCCGTCCGGGATCTGCCTCGCGGCGCTCGAGAACGGCGTGATCATCGGCTACCTGGTGTGCTCGCGCTACGACACCGTCTGGCACCTCATGAACGTGGCCGTCGAGCCGGCGAGGCAGCGCCAGGGCATCGCCAGCGCGCTGCTGGTGCGCCTGTTCGAGCAGGCCGACCGGCCCAACGAGCAGTACACGCTCGAGGTCCGGACCTCGAACGACGGCGCCATCCGCCTCTACGAGCGGTTCGGGTTCCGCGCCGCCGGCCGCCGCCGCGGCTACTACCACGACAACCGCGAGGACGCGCTCATCATGTGGCGCACCGTGGGGGAGCGCACGACCGTTTGATATTGGCCCTCGAGACGAGCTGCGACGACACCTGCGCAGCCGTGGTCAGCGAGGACGGCCGGATCGAGTCCAATGTGATCGCCTCGCAGGGGCTGCTGCACGCCCGCTACGGCGGGGTCGTGCCCGAGATCGCCTCGCGTCATCACCTGGAGCTCGTGGACGCCGTGACGGCCGACGCGCTGGAGCGCGCGGGCGCGCGCCTCGACGACGTCGGCACGGTCGCCGTTACCCGCGGGCCGGGGCTGATCGGGGCGCTGCTCGTGGGCGTGTCGTCGGCGAAGGCGATCGCGGCCACCCGCCGGCTGCCGCTCGTGCCGGTGGACCACCTGCACGGTCACGTGGTGGCGAGCACGCTCGGCGACGATCCCGTCGAGCCGCCCTACCTCTGCCTCGTCGCGAGCGGCGGCCACACCTTCCTCGGGCGCGTGGACGACCCGTCGGGCTACGAGGTGCTCGGTCAGACGCTGGATGACGCCGCCGGCGAGGCGTTCGACAAGGGCGCCCGCCTGCTCGGGCTCGGCTACCCGGGCGGGCCGGCCATCGACCGGCTGGCGCGCGAGGGCGATCCCGAGGCGTTCGACTTCCCGCGGAGTGCCCCCGGCGAGCTCGACTTCAGCTTCAGCGGCCTGAAGACCTCGCTGCTGTACGCGATCAGGGACCTGGGGGGCGACTCGGCCGGGAAGAACACGCCTGCGCACCGGGCGGTGCCCGGTGCTTGGCCAAAGGCGCAGCGCGCCGACCTCGCCGCGTCCTACCAGCGCGCGATCGTCGACGCGCTCGTGTCCCGCACTCGCGCCGCGCTCGAGCGCACGGGCATCGAGCGGCTCGCCATCGGCGGTGGCGTGGCCGCCAACTCGGAGCTGCGCGAGGCCGTGACCGGGCTGGGCGTGCCCATATGGGTCCCGCCGGTCGAGCTCTGCACCGACAACGCGGCGATGATCGCCGGCGCGGCCCGCTTCCTGGAGCCGGTGGAGTATCCGGACTACCTGAGTCTCGATGCGGCGGCCCGGCTGCCTTAGGCCAAGCGCCGGGCGGTGCCCGGTGCGCAGGCATGCCGTCTTAGGCCTAGTTCTCGAGGCGCGACTCCTCCAGGTCCAGGTCGCGCTCGATCCTGCGGCGGACCTCGTCGCTGATCTCACCGCGGTTGCGCATGCTCACGAGCTCGTTCCGCTGAGCGTCGTACACGTCGTACATCAGCCGCCGCCACGCGTCCGCGCGCTCCTCGTAGCCGTCGCCGTCCCCGTCGACGAGCGCGCCGAAGCGCCGGCGCCGGTAGTCGAGCAGGTTGCGGGCGCGCTCGATGCTGTCGTTCCCGATCCATTCCGGCTCGCCGAGCTCGTCGATCCGGCCGAGGCCCGCCTCCGCCACCCTCTGCCTGGCGACGCGCTCCTCGCGCTCCTCGATACCGTCGTCCTGGAGCCCCAGGGCGGTGATCAGCGGACCGAGCGAGAGCCCCTGGCCCACCAGCGTCACGAGGATCACCGCGAAGGCGAGGAAGATGATCAGGCCGCGGTCCGGGAATGCCCCACCCGCGTCGATGCTGATCGGGATGGCGAGCGCGGCCGCCAGCGACACCGATCCGCGCATCCCGGCCCAGCCGAGGGCCAGCCGCTCGGCGGGCGGAGCCCGGTGCCGCCCCTCGGGCCTCGCGTCGCTGTCGGCCATGGTCACCGCGTACGGGATCAGGAACATCCACACGAGCCGGACGGTGATCACCACCGCGCTCACGAGCAGTGCCCACCCGATCAGCTCGCCGCCGGAATGCCCCGACAGGCGGTCCATCACGCCCGGGAGCTGCAGCCCCACGAGCAGGAACAGCACCGCGTTCAGGAGGAAGGTCAGGATCTCCCAGAGCGCCACGCCCTGGAGCCGCATCACCGGCGTGGTGAGCTGCGGCGTGTGCCAGCCCATGTAGAGGCCGACCGTCACGGCGGCGATCACGCCGGACGCGCCGAGCTCCTCGGCGGGCAGGTAGGCCGCGTAGCCCGAGAGGATCGAGATCGTGATCTCCGTGGGCGGATCGTCGATCCGGGCGCGGATCTCGCGGATGATGCGGCCGGCGATCAGCCCGATGGCCACGCCGCCCACGCCGGTGGCCAGGAACTTCGGGATCGCCTCCACGAGCGAGAAGGAGCCCGTGACCACCGCCATCACCGCAAACCGGTACAGCACCAGCGCGGTCCAGTCGTTGGTGAGGTTCTCGCCCTCGACGATGGTGATCAGCCGCCGCGGCGCGCCGATGCGGCGCATGATCTCGGCGGGCGCGACCGCGTCCGTAGGCGACACGATGGCGCCGAGCACGAACGCGGGTCCCCAGTCGAGGCCGATCACCCAGTGCGCGGCGACGGCGACCGCGCCCATCGTGACCAGCACCAGCGGTATGGAGAGCAGCGCGATCGGCTTCGCGTTGCGGCGAAGGTCGCGCACCGAGGTGAAGAACGAGGCGCCGTAGAGAAGCGGCGGCAGGAAGATCAGGAGCACGAGGTCCGGGTCGAGCGATACCTCCGGAACTCCCGGCAGAAAGCCGATCACCGCGCCGCCCGCCACGAGCGTCACGGGGTAGGGCACGCGCAGGAGCCCGGCGAGGACCGCGAGGCCGGCGATCGCCACCAAAAGGCCGAAGACGATCAGCTCGATGTGCTCCACGACACAAGAGTGGCAGCATCCGCGGGGTGCCTCAGGCCACCCTCTACGGCAAGCCGGGATGCCACCTGTGCGACGAGGCGCGGGCGGTCGTGGAGCGGGTGCGCGCGGAGTATCCGTTCGAGCTCAGGGAGGTCGACGTGACGCTCGATCCGGAGCTCAATCGCGCCTACGGAGAGCGGATCCCGGTACTCGAGCTGGACGGCGAGGAGCTGTTCGAGTTCTTCGTGGACGAGGCTGAACTGAGGCGACGGATAGATAGAGTGGGCGGCTCGTGAGATATGACGACATCGGAGCGGGCGGCGTCGGGCTACAGCCGGTTCGGCCAGACGGCGAGCCGGGCGGGTCCGAGCGCCTGTCACTCGGGGTCGCGGCGCGGTTGTCGCGATACCTCCAGGTCCTGACACAGGCGAAGAAGATGGGGCGGGAGACGATCTCCTCCCAGGAGCTGGCGGACTACACGCACGTCAACTCGACCCAGATCCGCCGCGACCTGTCCGGTTTCGGGAAGTTCGGCAAGCGCGGCGTGGGCTACAACGTCGACTCGTTGGTGTCGCAGATCCGCAAGATCCTGCGCACCACCGGGAAGCACAACATCGCCCTGTTCGGCGCCGGCAATCTCGGTCAGGCGATCGCGGGGTCCGACATCTTCGCGGACCATGGCTTCCGGGTCGTGGCCCTGTTCGACAAGGACCCCGGGAAGGTCGGCAGCCAGGTCGGGGACAACCTGACCGTGCGGCCGTACGACGACCTCGACCGGGTGATCCACGAGGAGGACGTCGTGGTGGGCGTGCTGGCCGTGCCCACCGAGGCCGCCCAGGAGGTGGCTGACGACCTCGTCGAGGCCGGCGTGAAGATCATCTTCAACTACTCCGAGGCACTGCTGCAGGTACCGCCCGAGGTGACGGTCCACACGTCGAGCCCGGCGGTGGACCTGCTCTACGCGCTCTACTTCTACCTCACCTGAGGTCCCCTTCATGCTCGACATGCCGCGAGTCAGAGAGGTCTTCGAGGCCTCCACGGACTTCACGGTCGGGATCGAGGAGGAGTTCGCGATTCTCGACCCGCGAACACTCTCGCTCGACCACCGGTTCGAGGAGCTGCGCGAGGCGGCGCAGGACGACCCGGTGCTGGCCGAGTCCGTGGCCGGCGAGCTGATCCGCTCGGAGATCGAGATCCGCTCGGGCCGGGGCGAGACGTTCGCGGACGCGGTCGGGAGGCAGCGCGACGCGCGCTTGCGGCTGTTCTCGCTTGCGGCGAGCAGGGACGCGCTGCTCGGCGCCACCGGCACCCACCCCTGGAGCCCGTGGCAGGAGCAGCAGATCATCGACACCGAGCACTACCGGCAGGTGCAGGACCGCCTCCAGTACGTGGCGTGGCGCAACAACACGTTCAGCGTGCACGTGCACGTGGGCGTACACGGCGCCGAGCGGGCGGTGAGGGTGTGCGACCGGCTGCGCATGGTGATGCCCGAGCTGCTCGCGATCTCGGCGAACTCGCCCTTTCTCGACGGGCGCCACTCCGGGCTCCACTCGGCCCGAACCCAGATCTTCACGAAGAGCTTCCCGCGCTGCGGCATCCCGGACGCGTTCGGCAGCTGGGCGGCATACGCCGACTACGTCGACTTCCTGATCCGCACCAACTCGATCGGCGAGTTCACCCAGGTCTGGTGGAGCGTCCGGCCCCACCACTCCTACGGCACGGTCGAGATGCGGATCTGCGATGCCCAGGCGAGCGGCGACGACTCGACCACGCTGGCGGCGCTGATCGTCTCCTGCATTGCCCAGTCGGCGCTCGACCACGACGAGGGCGAGCCGTTCGAGGACCCGCCGGGGCGCGTGATCGAGGAGAACTTCTGGCGGGCGATCCGGCACGGGCTGGACGGCAAGCTGATCGATCTGGCCCGGCGGGAGGAGTACCCGGCCGCCGCGGCGCGCGACCGCCTGCTCGCGTGGACGGCCCCGGCGCGGATGGCGCTCGGGATCGACATCTCACTACCCGAGGAGAACGGCGCGCAGCGCCAGAAGCGGATGCTCGCCGAGGGCGCGACAATCGAGGACGTATACGCCGCCGAGGTCGCGCTCACCCAGCGCACCTACGCGGCCGAGGAGGTCACCACGTGAGCACAGAGCCGACTGAAGAGCAGCTTCTTGACGCATTGCGTCAGATCAAGACGGAGGACGTGGTGGTCCAGACCGTCGCCACGCTGGTGAACCTCGCGGGCCAGAAGCTCTCGGTGGAGGGCGCCAAGGATCCGGCCGAGGCAAAGAAGTCGATCGACGCCGCTCGGCACATGCTCTCCCTGGTTCCGGACGAGGCCACGACGGCCGTTCAGAATGCGCTCGACCAGATCCAGATGCTCTACGTGCGCGAGACGAGCGGCGAAAGCGGCGAGAGCGGCGAGCAGCCGCCGAAGGAGGACGAGCCTCCGCCGCAGTCGAAGATCTGGACCCCCGGCTCGTGATCGGAATCTTCGGGGGCTCCGGCTTCTACCGGTTCCTCGACGACGTCAGCGAAGTGCCGGTCGCCACGCCCTACGGCCCGCCCTCCGCGCCGGTCCGGGTCGGCCAGATCGAGGGCGTGGACGTGGCCTTCATGCCGCGTCACGGGGACGAGCACAGGCTGCCGCCGCACCGCATCAACTACCGGGCCAACGTCTGGGCGATGAAGGAGGTGGGCGTGGACCGGATCATCGGCCCATCCGCCTGCGGGTCGCTCAAGCTGGAGCTCGAGCCCGGCACGTTCGTGCTGTGCGACCAGTTCGTGGACCGCACCGCCGCCCGCGAGAGCACCTTCTACGACGGGCCGCAGACCACCCACGTCTCGGCGGCCGAGCCCTATTGCGCCGATCTCCGGAGGGTGCTGGCGGAGTGCGCCCGCGAGGAGGGCACACCTGTGGTGGAGAGCGGCACGGTGGTCGTGATCGAGGGGCCGCGGTTCTCGACCAAGGCGGAATCGCGCTGGTTCGCCGCGAGCGGGTTCGACGTCGTGAACATGACCCAGTACCCCGAGGCCTGGCTCGCCCGGGAGCTGTCGCTCTGCTACGCGAACGTCTCGCTCGTGACCGACTACGACGTGGGCCTGGAGGGCAGGGAGGACGTGGAACCGGTCTCGGCGGACACGGCGTTCGGCGTGTTCGCCGACAACCTCGATAGACTGCGCGCCCTTCTGTTCCGGGCGGTGCCGAGAATCGGCCCGCAGCCGGACGACATCTGCGCGTCGGCGCTGGACAGCGCGATTGTCCATCACTAGCAGCGCCACGCGCTGACTCTTCTGACTCAAACCGGAGGACATACCCCTTGGAATTCCTGACTGACTGGGGCGTGGTCATCGCGCTCGTGTGTTCGGGCGCGGCCCTCGTATACGGCATCGTGACGTCCCGCTGGCTCCTGGCCCTGTCGCCCGGCAACGCCGAGATGCAGGAGATCTCGACCGCCGTGCAGGAGGGCGCGAAGGCGTATCTCCGGCGTCAGTACACGATCATCGCGGGAGTCGCCGTGGTGCTGGCGATCGTGCTCGCGGTCGCGCTCGAGGCCACGGACGCCGAGGGCATCCTGGTCGCGGTCGGCTTCCTGATCGGCGGGACCCTCTCCGGCTCGGCCGGCTTCATCGGCATGAACGTCTCGGTGCGCGCGAACGCTCGCGTGGCCGAGTCGGCGCGCTCCGGCGTATCGCGCGCGCTCGAGGTGGCGTTCAAGGGCGGCGCCATCACCGGCCTGCTCGTGGCCGGGCTGGCGCTGCTCGGCGTCGCCGGCTACTACGGGGTCCTGATCCTGGCCGGCACCGACGAGCGCGACGCCATCGACGCGCTGGTAGGGCTCGGCTTCGGCGGCTCGCTGATCTCCGTGTTCGCTCGTCTGGGCGGCGGGATCTTCACCAAGGCCGCCGACGTGGGCGCCGACCTCGTCGGCAAGATCGAGGCCGGCATCCCCGAGGACGACCCGCGGAACCCGGCGGTGATCGCCGACAACGTGGGCGACAACGTCGGCGACTGCGCCGGGATGGCCGCCGACCTGTTCGAGTCCTATGAGGTCACGCTCGTCGCGTCGTTGATCCTCGGTGCCGCCGCGTACGCGGGGACCGAAATCGGTGCGATCGCC
>Ga0126306_10001464_pt1 | contig 12665 bp, 11 predicted proteins | sample Plot27_FD_92592 | JGI IMG/M metagenome (GOLD analysis project Ga0126306, IMG submission 92592) | Serpentine soil microbial communities from UC McLaughlin Reserve, CA, USA - Plot27 | ecosystem: Environmental > Terrestrial > Soil > Grasslands | place: USA: UC McLaughlin Reserve, Lake County...
GGCATCGCGGCGCAGCGGGCACCGCCCGCTGCTTGCGCCAGGGCATCGCGGCGCAGCGGGCACCGCCCGCTGCTTGCGCCAGGGCATCGCGGCGCAGCGGGCATCGCCCGCTGCTTGCGCCAGGGCGAGGCCCCCTCTCCTAAGCTGACGGCGTGATCCGGCGCGTGCTTCGACGCCTTGTGGGGGGAGTGACCCGGCATCCCCTGCCGGTGCTTGCCGTGACGGCCGTGCTGGCGCTGGGCGGCACGGTGCTGGCGCTGCGCCTCGACACGAGCGCGGCCACCTCCACGCTCGTGAACCGCGGCTCGGACACCTACAGGGACACCGAGCGGTTCAAGCAGGACTTCGGCGGCGAGGCGATCCTCGTGATGGTCCACGGCGATGTCCAGAGGACGGTCCTCACGTCGGATCTCGGCAGGCTGATCCGGCTCGAGGGATGCCTCAGCGGGAACGTGCCCGACACGGGGCAGGGGCTCGGCAGCCTGCCGCCGGTGTGCCGCGAGCTCGCCGACCTGCACCCCGCGAAGGTGGTGTACGGGCCGGGCACGTTCATCAACACCGCGGTCAACCAGATCCGGGACCAGCTGGGCGAGCAGGCGGGCCAGGCCCAGGCCGAGGCTCGGCAGGCGGCCGAAGCGGCCCGGCGCCTCTCGAAGCGCCGCGGCGACCCACCGGCGGAGCAGCGGCGGCTCGCGGACTCGGCGGCGCGGGCGGTCCAGGCGAAGTTCGTCTCGGACCTGCTCAGGCAGGCGCTCAGGTACGGCATCAGCGGGGTGCCGAGCATCACCGACCGGGGCTTCGTCTCGGCGCTCGTGTTCGACCGGTCGACCGGAGAGCTGGGGGTGCCGAAGTCGCGCTTCGCGTACCTGTTCCCGTCGAAGAACGCGGCCCTGATCCAGATCCGGCTCCGCCCGGACCTGACGGACGCCCAGCAGCAGCACGCGATCGACCTGATCCGGACCGCGACGGCGGCGAAGGTCTTCCAGCCGAAGCAGGGGGCGAAGTACGTGGTGACCGGCGTGCCGGTCGTCGCCGCGGGGCTGGCGGAGGCCGTCAAGAGCTCGATCTTCGTGCTCCTCGGGGCCGCGCTCCTCCTGATGGCGGCAACGCTGGCGCTCGTGTGGGGCGCGCGGCTGCGGCTGCTCCCGCTGGCGCTCGCCCTCGCCGCGGCGGCGATGACCTTCGGCGCGCTGTCGCTCGCCGGCGGCGACCTGACGATGGCGTCCATAGCGGCGCTGCCCGTGCTGATCGGCCTGGCCGTGGACTACGCCATCCAGTTCCAGGCCCGCTACAACGAGGCGGCGGAGCGTGGTGAGCCCGAGCCGGCGGTGGCCGCGGTCACGAGCGGCGGTCCCACGATCCTGACCGCGGGGGTGGCCACGGCCACCGGCTTCCTCGTGCTGCTCCTGTCGCCGGTGCCGATGGTGCGTGGCTTCGGCGCGCTGCTGGTGCTGGGCATCGTGATCGCCCTCGTGTGCGCCCTGTGCGCAGGCTTCGCGGCGCTCACTCGCTTCTCGCGGCCGGGCGAGCCGCGGCCGGCCCGCCTCGCGCGCGTGGCGGCGCTGCGCGAGCACCCGCGCGTCCACGCCGGCCGCGAGTGGCTGGCCGACAGGTCGTGGCGGACGCTCGGCGTCTCGCTCTCGCGGCCGCGGCGCGTGCTCGCGATCGGGCTGGCCATCGCGATCGTCGGGCTCGCACTCGACACGCAGACGGCCGTGACCTCCGACATCCAGGAGCTGGTGCCGCAGGACCTCAGCGCGCTCCGGGACGTGGACACGCTCCAGAAGGAGACGGGCGTCTCCGGCGAGATCGACGTGACGATCCGCGCGGACGACATCACCGATCCGAAGGTGGTCGCGTGGATGACGCGTTTCCAGGACCAGGTGCTGAAGGTGCACGGCTTCAGGACCGGCAAGCGCTGCACGCAGGAGCGGAACCCGCCGGAGCTGTGCCCGGCGCTGTCGCTGCCGGACCTGTTCAGCACCGCCGGCACCGGGCAGGCCGCCGTGCGGCGCCTTCTCGACGCCGTGCCGGCCTACTTCTCGCAGGGAGTGGTGACACAGGACCGGAAGACCGCGAACCTGGCGTTCGGAATCAGGCTGATGCCGCTCGACCGCCAGAAGGAGGTCGTGGACGACATCAAGGCACGGCTGAAGCCGCCGCCCGGCGTCGAGGCCTCCGTTGTGGGCCTGCCGGTGCTGGCCGCCGAGGCCAACGGCGCGCTCTCCTCGCCCTGGCGCCGGGCGCTCACGCTGCTCGCGGCCCTCGCCGGCGTGTTCCTCGTCCTGCTGCTGGCGCGGCGCTCGGCCCGCGAGGCGGCGGTGCCGCTGATCCCGATCGCGCTCGCCACCGGGTGGTCGGGGCTGGTGGTGTTCGTGCTGGGCCTGCTGCCGGGCCCGCTCGAGGTGGACCTGAACCCGATGTCCGTGACGCTCAGCGCGCTCGTGATCGCGATCTCCACCGAGTTCAGCGTGCTTCTGTCCGCGCGCTACCGCCAGGAGCGCGCCGGCGGGGCCGGCCCGGCGCGGGCGATCGAGCTGGCGTACGCCTCCACCGGCGCCGCCGTGCTGGCGTCGGGCATCACGGCGATCGCCGGCTTCGCCGCGCTCGTCTTCTCCGACATCCGCATGCTCCGCGACTTCGGGATCGTGACCGTGGTGGACCTCACGGTCTCGCTCCTCGGCGTGATGATCGTCCTGCCGGCGGCCCTCCTGTGGGCCGAGGAGCACGGCCCATTCCGCGTACGCGACCTGCTCGGGGCGATCAGGCCGGGTCGCGCCCAACCGGACGCTCCGTGAGCGAGCGAGAGAACGGGGACCGCTTCGAGGACCTGTCGGTGGGCGAGCGGCTCGCCGAGCGGGACCGGACGCATCCCGAGCCCGTGCGCCGGCCGGAGGTGCCGCGGCCGGGGAACAAGTACGCCTGGGCGGTGGGGATCCTGCTCTTGATGGGCCTCGGCGTGCTGCTGTTCGCCGAGACGCTTCCGAACCAGGGCAAGGGCCTCAGGGGGCCGGAGCTGGGGCGGCCGCTGCCCGCGTTCGCCGCCCCGAGCGCCGCGGGCGACAAGGAGGGCGACGCGAACGTCTGCCAGAAGGCGCCCTGCAACAAGAACGCGGGCCGGGTGCCGGCCTGCCAGGTGCGCGGGGCGGGCATCGTGACCGTGTGCCCGAGGGAGCGCGGGGCACGTGTGATGACGTTCGTGGTCACGCGCGGGACGGACTGCGAGCCGCAGGTGGACCGCGTGGAGCGGATCCGCGGCGAGTTCCCGAACGTGCGCTTCGTGACGGTGGTGAGCGGCGACTCGAAGAGCGAGACCAAGAGCCTCGCCATCGCCCGGCGCTGGCGCCAGCCGGTTGCGGTTGACACGGACGGCTCAGTGGTGAATCTGTATGGCGTGGGCGTGTGCCCGATCACAGTCTTCGCGCGCAACGGGCGCGTGCGCGACACGAACGTCGGCAACCTCACCGAGCAGCAGCTCCGGCAGAGGACGAGGCGGCTGCTCGGATGACCGAGCTCGAGCTGGACCTCGAGGACGGCTGGGTCGAGCCGGAGCTGGCCGAGGAGTTCCCCGAGTTGAGCCTCGTTCATGCGCGGCTCGACGTGCGGCCCACGCGCTCGCCGCCCGAGGTGCGCCACCGGCTGCGCATGCTGGCCGACCGCTACACCGGCGGGAAGGTCGTGCACATGCGCCAGGACCCCGTGCCGTGGGCCTACCGGGTGTTCTCGCGCCAGGTTGGCATCGACCCCGACCACGACCGCACGCCGGTGGAGGCCGTCGCGCTGCGGCGGCTCAAGCAGGGCGGGCTCCACAGCGAGAACGTGGTGGACGACGCGCTCACGATCGCGATCGCCGAGACCGGCGTGCCGCTGATCGCGCTCGACGCGGACCGGGTGGACGGGGAGCTCGGCCTGCGGCTCGCACGGGCCGGGGAGCGGCTGGACGACATGCGGCCGCTGTCCGACCGCCAGCTCGTCGTGGCGGACTCAGGGCGGCCCGTGGCGGTCGTGCTGGGGGAGGTGAGCCGGGATGCGGGCGTCACGCGCGAGACGGACCGGATGGCGCTCTGTGCCCTGGGCGTGAAGGGAGTGCCGCGGATCAGCCTCGAGGAAGCGCTGTGGTCCGCGGCCGAGACGCTTTACACTGACGCCAGTGCCTGAGGTCTTGGACAGGCCCGTAGCGCTGGCAGGAGCACTCGTCGAAGTCGACGAACGCGCCGTGCGGCGCACCCTGCTGGATCAGGTCGCCCGGCTGGAGGGCGAGCTCGCCTCGGTCTTCTGCGCCACCTGGCCCCGCACTGAGATGCCGCACCCGACGGTGGCCGGCCGCGGAGGCGGTCCACGCCTGCTGTCGCTGGCCGAGCTCGAGGAGCTCCGCGACGAGCTGGCGGCGCGCATCTCGGACGCGCGCTCGGCGCTGTCCGACCGCACCTGGGTCGAGGACCAGAATCGCCGGCTGATCGAGGAGATGATGCTCGAGCCGCAGCGCCACAAGTGGCGCCGTGTGTCGGCCGAGGACATCGGCGAGCGCGGCTGCAAGCACTGGCACGTACGGCCGCGGTTCGGCCTCGTCGGCATGCTGATGAACTGGTGGCGCGTCGTCATCAGCTCCGGTTGCCCGTTAGCCACCTGAATGGGAAGGCGAAGCCGCAAGCGCGGTGAGTCGACGCGCGCGGAGCGCGACGCGGCGCGTGCCGCGAGCTCCGCGCCGCGCCGCAGGACCTCTGACCGGCCTGAGGCGCCCTGGGGCAGCTTCCCCCTGTCCGAGCTCGTCATCTTCCTCGGACTCGTCCTGATCCTCTGGGGAGCGGCGCGGGGATCGGGCGGCGAGGAGATGCTGGCCGCCGGCCTCGTGATCGCCTCGCTCGGCGGTGGCGAGCTTGCACTCCGCGAGCATCTCGCGGGATACCGCTCACACTCCAGCCTCCTCGCCGGGGTCGCCGCCTTCGTGGCAGTCACCATCATCGCCCTGGCGTTCGGCCCCGTCAAAGTCCCGATCCTCATCGTCCTCGGCGTGCTCGTTTTCGCCGGCACGTTCTACGCGATGCGCGAGCTCTTCAAGCGTCGTTCGGGAGGTCTTGGGTTCAGGTGAACGAGCGCCGGATGCGGATCACGGGGATCCACCACGTAACCCTCCTCGTCAAGGACCTCAACCGCTCGGTGGCCTTCTATCGCAACGTCCTCGGCATGCGACTTGTCAAACAGACGGTGAACGATGACGACAAGAGCGCACGGCATTTCATCTTCGGTGACGCGGAGGGCCGGCCCGGCACTCTGATCACCTGTCTTGAATATCCCGACCTGGATGAGGGGAAGGTCGGGCGTGGCTCCACTCATCACTTCGCCCTCTCAGTCGAAAGTGTTGAGGAGCTTGCAGCTTGGAAGGGCTATTTGGAGGGGAGGGGGATTCCCACCACGGAGGTGATGGAGCGGGAGGACTTCAGGTCCATCTACCTGCGCGACCCCGACGGCCACATCGTCGAAATCGCGGCCGGATAGCAGGGCTGCGCACCGGGCACGCCCGGTGCTTGCCGGACGGATAGCAGGGCTGCGCACCGGGCACGCCCGGTGCTTGCCGGACGAAAGGGCGGCCGGCCTCTCCCCGGCCGCCCTTCGCCATTGCTCCGGTCAGGCGGCGGTCAGCGCGCCTTCGCGAGTCGCCAGCGTGGCCCGCGCGGGAGCCGTGGGGACACGCGTCGCTTCAGCGGCTTGCACGGCGACCGAGGTTCCTGCCGGGGCGTTCTTTGCGGCGAGCACAGCGGCCAGTGCAAGACGCTGGCGCTCGGTGAGAGTCCCGATCTGCTTGTTCTCCGGGACTCCCAGCGATACCAGCAATCGCCTGCACCTGGCCCTTCCCCAGCGCTTCTGGCTCATCAGCAGGTCGCTGATCGACATGCTGTGGGCCTGCCAGGGGCAGCTGAGGATCACCTCAGCGGCGGAGAGCTCGCCAGCGGCTACTCGACGCTTCATCCGAGCACGGGCGAGGCGGACGCGATTCGCGTACTCCAGCGCCTGCAGATGCTGCTCTTGACCAGCGTCAATCGTGGCCGGCTTGCCCATCAGACCTCCCCGCACTACGTGCGATCTCGAACTACGTGCAGATACCCCGGAGCCCTCGAGCGACTTCGTCGAAACCGGCAAGCGGGTGGGCCAGTCGCGCGGTTTCAAGTTGCTCGTTAGGCCGTGGCCCATCAAAACCTCTCCCACGCCGAGCGTCAACATCGAGTTTCGGAGGTCGGTCGCTAAGAGCGGGCTTTTCGTGGGTAAGGTCAAGATCGCATGCGCTCGACGAAGATCGTCGCGACGATCGGCCCCGCCTCACAGAGCCCGGACGTCCTCGAGGAGATGGTCGCGGCGGGTATGGACGTCGCCCGCCTCAACTTCGCGCATGGCACCTCGGAGCAGCACGCGGAGATCGCGGCCGCCGTCCGGGAGGGCGCCGAGCGCGCCGGCCGGGACGTGGCGATCCTCGGCGACCTGCCCGGACCGAAGCTCCGGATCGGGCCGGTGGCCGGCGGGGTGGCGGAGCTGGCGCGCGACTCGCGGGTCGTGATCACGGGCGAGCAGGTGGAGGGCACCGCCGACCGCCTGCCGGTCGCGTGGGAGGGCTTCTCGGAGCTGGTCGACAAGGGCGACGTGCTCTATCTGGCCGACGGCGCCGTCCGGCTGCGGGTCGACTCGGTGGACGGCGGCGACGTGGTCACGAAGGTCGAGGTGGGAGGCAGCGTCGCGTCGCGACAGGGCCTGAACCTCCCCAACGTCACGGTCTCGCTTCCCGCGGTCAGCGAGGAGGACATCGGGCTGATCGACGCCGGGCTCGAGATGGGCGTGGACTTCTTCGCGCTCTCGTTCGTGCGGCGGCAGGAGGACCTCGAGCCGGTGCGTGAGCATCTGGCCGCCCGCGGCGTGGAGGTGCCGCTGATCGCGAAGATCGAGAAGCCCCAGGCCGCCGCCAACGGCGAGGAGATCATCCAGGCGGCCGACGGGATCATGATCGCCCGCGGCGACCTCGGGATCGAACTGCCCATCGAGGAGGTGCCGCTCGTGCAGAAGCGGCTGCTCGCGGTCGCGGGCCGGGCCGCCAAGCCGACCATCACCGCCACCCAGATGCTCGAGTCGATGGTCCACTCCACGCGGCCCACGCGCGCCGAGGTGGCCGACGTGGCGAACGCCATCTTCGACGGCACCGACGCCGTGATGCTCTCCCAGGAGACGGCGGTCGGGAAGCACCCCGTGCTCGCGGTGCAGATGATGGCCTCGATCGCGCAGACGACAGAGCGCGAGCTGCCGTACGGGCGCTGGCTCGCCGAGCGCGGGCCGCAGGCGAACAACCAGTACCACGCGATCGCCTTCGGGGCGGTCGGCGCGGTGTACCAGCTCGGGCTGAAGTGCATCGTGTCGCCCACGAACACGGGCGCGACCGCCGCGCTGATCTCGGCCTACCGGCCCAAGGCGCCGGTGCTGGCGCTGTCACCGCGCAAGGAGGTTGTCCGCCGCTGCCGGCTGCTGTGGGGCGTCCACCCGCGACTGAACGAGGAGCCGATGGACACGCTCGGGTTGCTGGAGGCGTGCGCCGAGGTGGCCGAGCGCGAGGGCTTCGCTCAGACCGGCGACAAGATCGGCATCACGGCCGGGCTGCCCGCGGGCAGCGCGGGCGGGACCAACCTGTTCAAGGTGCACACGCTCGAGTAAGGGGGGTCAGACCTCAGGTCGGACCCCCTCTCCGGCGCGCGCGGAACGCCCGCGCCTTCTCGATGTTCCCGCAGGACTCCATCGAGCACCAGCGGCCGGACGAGTTCTTCGACCGGTCGTAGAAGGCCCACTCGCACTCCTCGCGCGGGCACGCCTTGAGCCGCTCCCAGTGGCCGCTCTCCACGCTGGTGGCGACCATGGCCATCAGGCGCGCGATCGCGCCGTCCACGCCTGAGCAGCTCGCCACGAGCTCGGGGTCGCGGCCGGGCTCGAAGCGGACGCGCACCGGCGCGCGGCCCACGGCGCGGTCGAGCCGCTCCACGAGCCTCTCGTCGAGCGGCAGGCCGTTGTGCTGGAGCAGCACGGCGCGCAGCCCCTCGCGCACGTCGACCGCGCGGCGCAGGTCCGCGGCGCCCACGGGGTCGTCCCTCTCCATCAGGCCGCGATCGGCGAACCAGTCGCGGAGCGCCTCCGGCGTTCCGAGCTCGTCCTCGCCGGTCTCGAGATCGACGCTGTTCACGAACCGCTGCACCAGATAGAGCGGTTCGGGGGCGGCCCTCGCCGCCGATGTCTCCCCAGGTGCCATAACTGGCAAAACAGTTTAGCTGGTGCTATCCTATCCGTCATAACGACTTAGGTGGTTACGCAAATGAACGACCCTCTCATCATCAGGCACTCCGAAGCGGACATCCCGCAGGTCTGGCGGCTGGCCGCCCTCGACGACCGCCGCGCGCCGCACGGGCCCGCGCTGCTCGCCTACGTCGGGGAGGAGCTGCGAGCTGCCCTCGGCCTGCGTGACGGCCAGGTCGTGGCCGACCCGTTCCACAGGACCGACGACATCGTCGAGATGCTGCGCGTCGAGGCGCGCTTCGAGGAGGCCGCATGAACGCCGCACTCAGCTGGGCAATCGCCCATTCGCGCACGACCGAGGCGCGGCGGACGCGCCGGTAGCCTGACCGTGTGAGCGCACGCGCCTGGATGCTGTTCGCGGCGGTCTCCGTGATCTGGGGCATGCCGTACCTGTTCATCAAGATCGCGGTCGAGGAGATCTCGCCGAGCCTGATGGCGTGGTCGCGCCTTGCCATCGCGGCGGCCGTGCTCCTCCCGGTGGCCTGGAAGCTGGGCGCGCTCCGCGGGCTCGCCGCCCGCTGGAGGACGCTGACGGTGTTCGCAGCGGTCGAGATGGCCGTGCCGTGGCCTCTGCTCGGCTTCGGCGAGGTGCACGTGAGCTCCTCGCTCGCCGCGATCCTGATCGCGGCGGTCCCGCTGTTCGTGGCCCTCCTCGCGACCCGCTTCGACCACTCGGAGCGGCCGACGCCGACGCGGCTCGTGGGCATGCTGATCGGCCTGGCCGGCGTAGTCGCGCTGGTGGGCATCGACATCGGAGGCAAGGGCGACGAGCTGCTCGGCGCGGTCGCGATCCTCGTGGTTGCCTTCCTGTACGCGATCGGGCCGATGATCGTGAAGCGGCAGCTCTCGGACGTGGATCCGCTCGGCCCCGTGGCGGCGTCGCTCGGCATCGCCACGGTGCTCGTAACGCCGTTCGCGGCGGTGAGCCTCCCCGACTCGGCGCCGTCCGCCGACACCATCGCGTCGGTGCTCGTGCTCGGCCTGCTCTGCTCGGCGCTCGCCTTCCTGTTCTTCTTCCGGCTGATCGCCGAGGTCGGCCCCGGCCGGGCGACCGTGATCACCTACATCAACCCGGTCGTGGCGCTTGCGCTCGGGGTGGCGATCCTCGACGAGAGCGTCACGACCGGCGTGGTCGTGGGCCTCCTCCTGATCCTCGCCGGCTCGTGGCTGTCCACCGACGGGCGCGTGCCACCCGGCCTGGCCGCTCTCGCGAGCCGCGTCCGCGGGCGTGGCCGTGCACGAGGTTCCGAGGCTCCCGGCTAGCAAACCTCCGCGATTTCGCAAGCCCAGTGGACGCTCTTGGCGCATTGGGGGTACGCTGCCGCGCTCATTGGGTAGGTGGTGCTCGGGGAGAGCCGTTCAAGAGGGGGGAACCTGAGGATGAAGGTCCGTGGATTTGTCGTTGCGCTGACCGCGCTGCTCGTGTCACTCGCGGCCACCGGCACCGCAGGAGCCGCAAGCGGGCATGGACTCGACATGTACACCGCGAAGGCGGATGCCAAGGCGATCGCCTTGATTCGCAGCGGCGGGTACGACGTCGCTGAGTCGGCCGCCGCCGGTGGGGCCACGGTCGACCTCGTGCTTACTGCACGCGAAGCCGATCGGCTACGTGGGCAGGGTGTCGACCTCAGCCTGAAGCGCAACGGCAAGGGCCAGACGGTCCGGCAGCAGGCCGATGCGATGGCGGTGGGTGGATACAACGTCTACCGCTCCTGGGACGAGAAGGGCGGCATCCGCGACGAACTGGTCGCGCTCGCGAGGCGCAACCCCGGCATCGTCAAGCAAGTCGTGATCGGGAAGACGGTGCAGGGGCGCGACATCATCGCCCTCAAGGTCACAAAGGACGCCAACAAGGTTGCGGATGGGTCACGGCCCGCGTCGCTCTACATGGGCACGGTCCACGCGCGCGAGTGGATCGCGACCGAGGTGACGCGCCGGCTGCTCCACCACTTCGTCGACAACTACGGCACGAATGCGGAGATCACGAATCTCGTCAACACGCGCGAGCTCTGGTTCATGCCGGTCGCGAACCCGGACGGGTACCAGTACACGTTCGACACGGAGCGCCTGTGGCGCAAGAACCTGCGCGACGTCAACGCCGACGGTCAGATCACGACCGGCGACGGCGTCGACATCAACCGCAACTACGACGAGCGCTGGAACTACGACAACGAGGGCTCCTCGACCGAGTCGTCCAGCGACACCTATCGCGGCACGGCCCCCGCTTCCGAGCCCGAGACGCAGGCGCACCAGAAGCTCATCGACCGCCTCGAGTTCAAGTTCCTGGTCACCTACCACTCGTACGGCCCGCTGCTGCTCTACCCCTACGGCTGGCAGATCCAGACGCCGTCGTTCGACGACCCGCTGTTCGTCGAGTACACCGGCACCGACGCGCACCCGGCCGCCGAGGGCTTCGACCCCGGCGTGGGCGCCGACCTGTACACGACCAACGGCACCACGGACGACTACGCGTACTCGAAGACGGGCGCGCTCAGCTGGACGCCCGAGCTGAACGAGGGCTGCACCGGCTGTGGCTTCGTCTTCCCGGACGACGAGGCGCTCGTGCAGGCGGAGTTCGAGAAGAGCCTGCCGTTCGCGATGCGGCTCGCGCGTTCCACGCTCGATCCCGCCAACCCGGTTGGCGCGACCATGAAGCCGTTCTACCTGGAGATGGCGAGCCTCGACCCCGAGAAGAACGGGAACCCGCTCGTCAACTTCAAGTTCAACGTCTCCTACGGCGACCCGCAACCGGTCCAGGTGATCGCGAAGCGGAGCCTCGGAGCGGTGTCGCTGAAGTACAAGATCAATGGCGGCACCGCGCAGACGGCGTCGACCTCCGAGGCCTCTGGCGGTGAGCGGTACGGCACGGGCGGCGACGTCTACTACCACCTGATGCGCGGCGAGGTCACCGGGACCAATCCGGGCGACCAGGTCGAGGTCTGGTTCGAGGATGCCGACAACCCGGCCGCGCATAGCGACGCGTTCACGTACACCGCGCGGTCGGAGACCGGGCGGCGCGTGCTCGTCGTGTCTGCCGAGGACTACAGCGGCATCTCGCCGCCGTACAAGAAGCCGAATCCGCTCTACCTGTCGTACTACCTCGACGCACTGGCCGCCAATGGCATCCAGGCCGACGTCTACGACGTCGACGCGAACGGCCGGCGGGCGCCGAGCCCGCTGGGTGTGCTCGGCCACTACGACGCGGTCGTCTGGTACACCGGCGACGACGTCATCACGCGGGACAGCGGGATGGTGCCTGGGACGGCCTCGCGGCTGGCGAACGACGAGATGCTCGCCATGCGCCAGTACATCGAGGAGGGCGGTCGGCTGCTGTTCGCCGGCAAGGACGCCGGGCTCCAGTATGCGCAGGCGTACGAGTTCGACCTCGAGCGCGGCGGCGCGTGCGACCCGAACACGGCGGCCGACGGGTGCCAGGAACTGTCGGACGACTTCCTCCAGTACTACCTGGGCGCGTACCTCTACAACGAGGACGCCGGCACGAAGGCGAACGGCGGCCTCTACGACGTCGTGGGCGTCGCGGACCCGTTCGGGGGCCTGTCGTGGTCGTTCGGTGGCAACAGCGCGAACAACCAGGACCACAGTGCGTCGTTCATTGCGACCAGCGGGATCCTGCCCGCGGACAAGTACCCGCAGTTCGACAGCTCGGCGTCCGCCAAGTACGTCCGGCCGGGCGGCCCGTTCGACCCGCACACCGGGACCTACTACGCGTACTCCCAGATTGCGGATGTCTCGTACAAGCGCCTGACACGGACGGTCGACCTCACCGGTCAGTCGAACGGGAGCCTGTCGTTCTGGATCTCTCGCGACACCGAGCCGGATTGGGACTTCGTGTTCGTCGAGGCCCATACGGTCGGCCAGGACGACTGGACGACGCTGCCCGACGCCAACGGGCACACCAGCCAGAGCACGGGCCCGAACGACCCGGATCTGGCCAGCTGCCCCGGGGGCTGGCGTGCTCTGCATCCGTGGCTCGACCACTACCAGACGTTCGACGCGGTGGGTGCCTGCACCCCGACCGGGACGACCGGCCAGTGGAACGCGGCGAGCGGGCGCTCGAACGGCTGGGAACAGTGGTCCATCGACCTGTCCAAGTACGCCGGCAAGCAGGTCGAGATCTCGATCGCGTACGCGAGCGACTGGTCGGTGCAGGGCCTGGGCGCGTTCGTTGACGACACCACGGTCTCCACCGGTGCCACGACCTCGTTCGAGGACGGCCTCGGTGGCTGGACCGTGACCGGTCCGCCGCCTGGCAGCGGCCCGAACTCGAACAACTGGACGCGGACCACCGCGGCCGGGTTCCCCGAGGGTGCAACGATTACGACGCC
>Ga0126306_10001466_pt1 | contig 12661 bp, 12 predicted proteins | sample Plot27_FD_92592 | JGI IMG/M metagenome (GOLD analysis project Ga0126306, IMG submission 92592) | Serpentine soil microbial communities from UC McLaughlin Reserve, CA, USA - Plot27 | ecosystem: Environmental > Terrestrial > Soil > Grasslands | place: USA: UC McLaughlin Reserve, Lake County...
ACTACTGGTACGGCTCCCGTTCGGGCAACGACGAGGGCCGCGGCCTGACCGCCGCGATCGTCGTGGGGGGCGACGCTCCGCCGGAGGCTCGCCTCGACCGCCCGCCGCAGCCGCGCCCGTAGTTCGACCGCCCCCGCTGAATCACGACCGTCTTCTAGGAGCACTCGATGGCAACTGACTACGTAGACGCAGGGCAGGCTGTCGACAACTCAACCCTGAGCGGCATCGTCGGCAGTGCGCCGCCCGTCGCCAAGGGCGTCACCTACGAGCGCATTCTCAACGCCCGCTCGGAGCCGCAGAACTGGCTCACCTACTACGGCGCCTACGACGGACAGCGCTACAGCCCGCTGGACCAGATCAACAAGGGGAACGTCAAGCAGCTTTCGCCGGCATGGGTCTTCCAGTGCGGCTCGGTGGGGCTGCACTCGGGCAAGTCGACGTACTCGTTCGAGGCGTCCCCGATCGTGGTGGACGGCATCATGTTCGTCTCGGGCTGGGACGGCTGGGTCTGGGCCATCGACGCCCGGACCGGAGCGCTGCTGTGGCAGTACAGGACCGCGTCGCCGTTCGACGTGTCGCTGTGCTGCGGCAACGTCAACCGCGGCGTTGCCGTCGCCGATGGCAAGGTCTTCGTCACCACCTTGGCCGCCCACGTGATCGCGCTCGACGCCGAGACCGGCAAGAGGGTGTGGGACCAGACATACGGCGATGTGAGGGCCGGTGAGAGCGCGACCGTCGCACCCCTGGTCGTCAAGGACATGGTCATCGTCGGGAGCTCCGGCGGGGAGTTCGGAGTGCGCGGCCACGTCGACGCGTTCAAGCGCGAGACCGGCGAGCGCGTGTGGCGCACGTACATGGTGCCGAAGCCCGGGGAGCCCGGCTCCGAGACCTGGCCTTCCGAAGGCGAAGCCTGGGCGCGGGGCGGCGCGAACTGCTGGGTCACGAGCACCTTCGACCCGGATCTGAACCTCCTGTACTTCGGGACCGGCAACCCGTGTCCCGATTTCGACGGAGCCGTCCGCGAAGGCGACAACCTCTACACGGACTCCGGCGTTGCCGTGGACCCGGACACCGGCGCGATCAAGGCGCACTTCCAATACACCCCGCACGACCTGTGGGACTACGACTCCACGATGGAGCACATCCTGTTCGACCTCGACGGGCAGAAGCTGGCGGCCCACTTCGACAAGAACGGGTTCCTCTACATCCTCGACCGCACGAACATGGAGGCGGTCCGGGTGGCGCCGTTCGTCGACCGCATCGACTGGGGCGAGGTCGACGAGAAGGGCAACGTGACGCCCAAGCTCTACCCCGACAAGGAGGGCGACCCGGTCCACTTCTGGCCGGGCCCGGCCGGCGCCAAGGAGTGGACGCACGCGTGCTACAACCCGAGCACCGAGCTCCTCTACGCCCCGGTTCAGGACGTCGGCGCGACGGCGACCCGGCGCCGCAGGGAGTTCAAGGAGAGCATCCCGTACTGGGGAGCGGGCGTCGCCGTGGACCTCGAGGACATGGCAGGGTCCGTGAGCGCCTTCGACCCGCGCACCGGCGAGGAGCGCTGGCGCTGGAGCAACGACATCCCGATGTGCGCGTCGTTGCTGACCACGGGCGGCGACCTCGTGTTCGCCGGCGAGCCGACCGGGGAGTACAACGCGATCGACGCCACCAGCGGCGAGCTGCTGTGGCAGTTCCAGTGCGGGAGCGGCCACCACAGCAGCCCTTCGACCTACAGCATCGACGGCCGGCAGTACATCGCCGTGCCGACCGGCTGGGGCGCCTGGACCGAGGGGTTCCTGCCCGGGATGCTCGGGGCGGGCCAGGGGAGCGCGCTGTTCGCCTTCGCGCTGCCGGAGTGACGCTCACACAGTGACAGGCTCACCAATCAAAGTCTGAGGTTGACAACATGAGTTTCCTGCTTCTGGGCCTCGACAGCTTGATCGTCTGCGCAGCCGTCGCCCCACTGGTCGAGCCAGGATCGCGCCTGCGGTTCGCCGCGCTCTTCGGCGTTGCCGACGGGCTCGCATTCCTCATCGGCGCGGGCCTCGGCTGGCAGCTCTTCTCGGACGGCGTGTCCGGGGTGTTGACGGCGACGATCCTGGTCGGTCTGGGGCTCTATCTGCTCGTCGTCGCCGCCGGAACGCAGCAGGTTGCGGCGCGCTGGCCGGTGTGGATCCTGCCCGGGGTGCTGGTCTTCGACAATCTCACCTACGGGCTCGTCGGTGACCACGCGGCCGGTTCGCTCTTCCAGCAGGCCGGAGAGCAGGCGCTGTCGAGCGCGCTGCTCGCGCTCGTCGCGCTGCTGGCCGTGGCTGCCGTGCGTCCGGTGATCGAGCATCGCGCCACCCCCGACCGGGTCGCCGGAGGCGCTCTGCTTCTCGCGGCCGCCGGGCTTGTCCTCGTCGGTTGATCGAGGCTCAGGCCATCGAGCTCGTCGCGGCACTCATGCGCGCGGCGAGCTCGATGAGCATGCGGACGCCGTAGCCGGTCGCGCCGCGACCGAACGCGTCGCCCCGATCCTCGTCGAGCAACGCGGTGCCGAGCATGTCGACATGCGCCCAGGGTCCCTCCCCCACGAACTGCTGCAGGAACGTCGCAGCCACGATCGGGAAGCCGAAGCCCTTGCCCGCGGTGTTGCGCAGGTCGGCCACGGTCGAGTCGAGCAGGGGGCGATAGCGCGGATGGAGCGGCCACGGCCAGGCGAGATCGCCGCTTGCGTTGCCCGCATCGACGACGGCGTCACGCCACGACTCGTCGGCGGCGAAGACGCCCGCGTAGAGGTCGCCCATGCCTGCGCGCAGAGCGCCCGTCAGGGTCGCCAGGTCGACGAGGTGCGTCGCGCCGTCGCGGCGCGCCCACCACAGCGCATCCGCCAGGATCAAGCGACCCTCGGCGTCGGGATTCGTCACCTCCACGGTGAGGCCGGCGGCGGTCTCGATGACGTCGGTCGGCCGGATCGCGCTGCCGCTCAGCATGTTCTCGCAGGCCGGCACGACGCCGGTGACCGACAGCGGGAGCCCGAGCTCGGCGATCGCGCCCAGCGCCGCTACGACGGCCGCGCCGCCGGCCATGTCGGCCTTCTGACGGACGATGTCCGCCTGCGGCTTCAGGAAGTAGCCGCCCGAGTCGAACGTGACGGCCTTGCCGACGAGTGCGAGCCGCGGTGCCTCCGGCGCGCCGGGCGGCTCGTGCCGGAGCACGAGGAGCAGCGGTCGGGCCGGGCTGCTCGCGCCGACGGCGGCGAGCGCGCCGAGGCCCGCCTGCGTGGGATCGATGGTTTCGGCCCGCAGCCGCGGAACCGCCGCGGCCCGTTCCGCGAGCCCGGCGGGGGAGACCACGTTCGGTGGCGCGTCGACGAGCTCGCGGGCGGCGTTCGTCCAGCGGGCGACGAGCGCTGCGCGATCGGCCACCGGCGCCAGGTCGTCGCCGCAGCCGCAGATCACGAAGCGCTGGACGCCACCTGGCCGCTCACCGCTGCCCCAGCGGCGGGCGTCGTAGCCGCCGATGACGGCGCCTTCGGCCAGGGCGCGCACCTGCTCCTCGACCGAGTGTGGCAGGCGCAAGTCGAGCGCCCACGCCACCGTCCCGCCGCCGCGGCACGCGCGCACCGCGCGCGCCGCACCGGTTCGGAGCCCGTCGACGCCTGGCTCGAGCGCGACGACGGCGAGAGGGGCCGCAGCCGTGTACGCCATCGCGATCGGATCGGCATCCGCAACCGCGCGGTCCGGGGCACCCAGCTCCGTCGCCGGCGCTCCCGCCGCGACTGCGACGAGATCGGCTCCGATCGCGGACGCGTCGCCCGCGGCTACCTCGATGTGCATCTTGTGACGGCGGCCGATCGGCTGCCGGAATCGTTCGCTAGGGTCGGTAATTGCACTCTAAACCGGAGGCACTATGACGTGGGTCAAGCCCGAGTTTGAGTTCGTCGAGCTCTGTTCCGAGGTCACCTCCTACATCTATCACCGGTAGGAGACGAAGCCGGACGTGGCCTCCGGTGGCTTTGCCCGGGGCCGCGTCCCGCTTCCTCTGCCACGTGCGCGTTCGTGTCCTCGGCTCCGCCGCCGGCGGAGGGTTTCCGCAGTGGAACTGCCACTGCAGGATGTGCGAGGCTGCGCGTGCGGGCGTGCGGGCGCGACCCCGCACGCAGTCGTCGCTCGCGATCCGCGGGAACGACGGGTCGTGGTTTCTCGTCAACGCCTCGCCGGACCTGCGTCAGCAGCTCGAGACGCTCACGCCCCGGCACGTCGACAGCGTCCGCGCGCCACCGGTGGCGGGCGTGCTGTTGACCGACGCGGAGATCGACCACACCGCAGGGCTGCTGCTGCTGCGCGAGTCGGTGACGCCGGTGCGGGTCTTCGGCGCTGCGGGCGTCGAGCACGCGCTGACGCATGGGTATCCGGTGCTGCCGATGCTGGAGCGCTATTGCGGGGCCGAGTGGCAGACGCTCGAAGCGGCCCGCCCGACATCGCTGGAAGGGTCGAGTCTCGAGGTCGAGGCGTTCGGCGCGGGCGGCGATGCGCCGCGCTACCTGAGCGGGGCGGAGGTGCAACTCCAGGCGAGTGGGTTCGTCTTCCGCGACCGCGTGAGCGGCGGAGTCGTCACCTACGTGCCCGGTCTCGCCAGATTGGACCATGGCGTGCTCACCCGGTTCGCCGCAAGCGATCTCGTGCTCGTCGACGGGACGTTCTGGCGCGACGACGAGCTCGCCCGACTCGGCATCTCGCCCCGCAGCGCGCGCGACATGGGACACGTGCCGCTCTCAGGCCCTGGCGGGACGCTCGCGGCGCTTGCCGGGCTGGAGCGACCGCGTAAGGCGCTCGTCCATATCAACAACACCAATCCGATCCTCCTCGAGGACTCTCCCGAACGGAACGAGGTTCTCCGCGCGGGCGTCGAAGTCGCCTACGATGGCCTCGAGGCCGACCTGTGACCGACGAGTTCGTCGCCCGCCTGCGCGCGCAGGGGACGCGGTACCACAACCTTCACCCCTTCCACAGGCGGATGGACGCGGGAGAGCTGACGCGCGAGGAGCTGCAGCGGTGGGTCGCGAACCGCTTCTACTACCAGAAGTGCATCCCGCTGAAGGACGCGGCGATCCTGGCGAACTGCCCCGAGGTCGAGGTCCGGCGCGAGTGGATTCAGCGCATCATCGATCACGACGGAGCGACCGACGGTACGGGCGGCATCGAGTCGTGGCTGCGGCTCGGCGAGGCGCTCGGCGTCCCGCGAGGAGAGCTGGAGTCGGAGCGGCGCGTGCTGCCGGCGGTGCGCTACGCGGTCGACGCCTACGTGAACTTCGCGCGCCGCAAGCCGTGGATCGAGGCGGTGGCGTCGTCGCTCACCGAGCTCTTCGGCCCGGCCGCGATCCGTGTGCGGCTCGAGGCGCTCGAGCGCCACTACGACTGGATCGACCCCGCGGGGCTCGAGTACTTCCGTACGCGGCTCGTGCAGGCACCGCGCGACGCGCAGTATGCGCTCGACCTCACCGTCGAGCGCTGCCGGACGCGCGACCAGCAGGACGCTGCCGTCGCGGCCCTGCGCTTCAAGACCGAGATGCTGTGGGTGCAGCTCGACGCGATCGAGCGCGGCGACACACAACCGCCGGGGCCGGACGCATGACTCGTCCCCGCCTGGTCACCGGCGCGCGACTCCGGTATGACGAGGTGCGCGAGGAACACCTGCTGCTGGTCCCCGAGGGCGCCGTGCGGCTCAATCCCACCGCGGCGGAGGTGCTCGGCCTGTGCGATGGGGAGCGCTCGCTCGACGACATCGTCGGCGTCCTCTCCGCGCGCTACGACGGCGCCGATCTTGGTGACGACGTGCACGAGCTCGTCAACGCGATGGCACAGAGAGGACTCGTGGTCGATGCAGCAGCCTAGGCCGTCCACGCTGATCGCCGAGCTCTCCTACCAGTGCCCGCTGCACTGCCCGTACTGCTCGAACCCGCTCGACATCGGCGGCGAGACGTACCGCCGCGAGCTCGCGACCGAGGACTGGATCCGCGCGTTTCGGGAGGCGCGCGCTCTCGGCGTCCTCCAGCTCGCGCTGACCGGCGGCGAGCCGATGCTGCGCCGCGATCTGGACCAGCTCTGCGCCGGTGCGGGCGACGCCGGCCTCTACTCGTCGCTCATCACCGCCGGCACCTTGTTCACACGCGCGCGCGGGGAGGCCCTCAAGGCGGCCGGGCTCGACCACGTGCAGATCTCGATCCAGAGCCCGGACGCCGAGGAGAACGACCGCATCGCGGGGAACCGGTCGTTCGAGAAGAAGATCGCGGCGGCGCGCGCCGTGAAGGAGCTCGACTTCGCCCTGACGATCAACTGCGTGCTGCACCGCCAGAACCTCGATCGCATCGAGGAGCTGCTCGAGCTCGCGCTCGAGCTCGGGGCGCAGCGGCTCGAGCTCGCGAACACGCAGTACTACGGCTGGGCGGTCCCGAACCAGGCGGCGCTCATGCCGTCGCCTGAGCAGCTCCGTCGCGCGGAGGAGGCGGTCCAGCGATTCCGTGCGCGGGTCGGCCCCAAGGTCGACGTGCTCTGGGTGCTCCCCGACTTCTACGAGGAACTGCCGAAGCCGTGCATGGGTGGCTGGGGCCGGACGGCGATGGTCGTCGCTCCGAACGGCGACGTGATGCCCTGCCAGGCGGCCTCGACGATTCCGGGGCTCGAGTTCCCCAACGTCCGCGAGCATCCGCTCGAGTGGATCTGGAACGAGTCCGACGCGTTCGCGCGCTTCCGGGGGACGGACTGGATGCAGGAGCCATGCCGGACGTGCCCGCTCGGACGACAGGAGGTGGACTGGGGCGGGTGCCGCTGCCAGGCGCTCCGGCTCACCGGCGACGCGGCCGCCACGGATCCGGTCTGCCAGTTCTCCCCGCAGCACGACCGCGTCGTCGTGGCGCGCGAGCCGACGCAGACCGACGAGCTCGTCTATCGGACGATGAAGCCGCCGCGCGTTCCCTATTAGGTCAGAGCCCGAGCGCTCGCCGTACGGCGTGGACGTTGCGACGGGACACGGGCACCGCCTCGCGCGCCGCGCCGTCCATGATGAGCGACAGCTCGCCCCGCTGCCCGCGCTCCACGGCGCGGACGCAACTCAGATTCACGAGGAATCGGCGGTGGACGCGCAGGAACTCGCCGCCGGCGAGCTCCTCCTCGAGCCGGTCGATGCCACGAACTGCGGCCTGCAGGCGTCCTTCGTCGGTGACGAGCCAGACGTCGTTGCCGTCCGCCTCCGCGAAGCGGACCTCGGGCCGGCGAAGCAGGACCATGCGCTCACCGCTGAGGCCCACGATGCGCGGTGGAGGGCCCAGCCCGGGCTCGGGCCGCTCGCGCTCGATCGGGTCACCGTGTTCAGCTCCGAAGACCGCGAGCGTCCCGATGGGCTGGTCGGCGAGAAAGACTGGGCGCAGTGTGATCCGGCAGGGCTCGCTGCTGAGCTGGGTCACGATCTGCGTTGAGCCGACCCAGCCGTGATCGAGACGAGCCTGCTTGATGGCGCGACGGGCGAGCCGCCCGAGGTCCAGGCCCGGTTGCCAGCGGACTGCAGGGTCCAGTGCCGGCACGCGCGCGGGGACGCCGAGGAAGAGGCTTGCCCCCTCGTCGGCGATGACGACCTTGCCGCTTGCGTCCAGGGCCGCGAGCGCCTGGCCCGACCGCGCTCGTGTCTGGGTGAACGCGGCGGCCAGCTCGGCGCCGCTGTCGCGCGCGCGCTGGCGCAGGATCGCGCGCGCGCCGCCCACCGCCGTGGACAGCCACCCGGCTGCTTGGGGCGGAAGGTTGCTGCGCCAGGTCGAGACATCGAGGACCGCAACGGCATCGTGAGTCACCGCGTCGCGAACGGCCACGCCGGCACAGACCCACTCGTGAAAGCCCGTGCACCAGTGCTCGGGGCCGCTGATCAGCACCGGTCCGGGTGCCTCGAGCGCCGTGCCCATCCCGTTCGTGCCCGTCGCCCACTCCGACCAGCACGACCACGGCGCCATGTTGCTGTCCCGCGCGCGGCGCAGCGTCTCCTTGTCGCCCTGGATGGTCAGAATCCGACCCGCGCCGTCGGTGACGGTGACAACGCCGCCGACGCTCTCGACCTCGTTCGCGATCGATGCCGCCGCACCGCCGAGCTGGGCGAACACGATCTCGTGCTCGAGCGTGTGCTCGGCGGAAGATTCGTCCTGCGCGGACGCCGCCGGCGCCTGACTCAGACCCGGGTCGACGTGGTATTGCTCGCGGCAGCGATACCAAGACGTGGCGACTTCGGGCCGGACGCCCCGGACACGGTCGTCCCCAGCGAGGAAGCGTTCGCGCGCTGCGGTCACCGCTCGGTACCGCTCCGCGTCACTCATGCGATGACGCCGTGCGGTCTGGCTCATTTATGGGATCGAGTTTACGCCGCAAACGCAGCCGCCTCCATCAAGGCGCCCCGTTCGACGCAGACCCGCGTGCGGGTGGGGTCGCGTCACCCCGTGGCGCTCGATGATGTCCTGGTCATCATGCCGCACCCCGAGCGCTTCCGCGACACGCAGCGCTTGAGCTGGCGTCCTCGTAGCGTCAGGTCTCCGACTCACCGGCCGGCATCCACAGGCACGGCGGCCAGGCGCGAGGCGAGCTCGACGAGCATGCGGACGCCGTAGCCGCTCGCCCCCGGCCCGATCTCGTCGCCGCGATCGTCGTCGAGGAGCGCGGGTCCGAGCATGTCGACGTGCGCCCACGGGCCCTCGCCGGCGAAGCGCTCGAGGAAGGTCGCGGCGGTGATCGGGTACCCGTACGGGCGCCCCGAGGTGTTGCGCAGATCGGCGACCCGCGACTCGAGCAGGCGGCGGTAGCGCCGGTGCAGCGGCCAGGGCCACGCGAGGTCTCCGGCTTCGTTGCCGGCGTCCACGATCGCGTCCTGCCACCTCTCGTCGTTGGCGAAGACGCCGCCGTAGAGGTCGCCCATGCCGGCCCGCATCGCGCCCGTCAGCGTCGCGAGGTCGACGACGTGCGTCGCGCCCGCGCGGCGCGCGTACCAGAGCGCGTCGGCGAGGATCAGCCGGCCCTCGGCGTCCGGGTTCGTCACCTCGACGGTGAGACCGGCGGCGGTCGTGATCACGTCCGACGGCCGGACCGCGTCGGCGCCGATCATGTTCTCGCAGGCCGGGAGGACCCCGAGGATGGAGAGCGGCAGCTCGAGCTCGGCGATCGCGCCGAGCGCGGCGAGCACCGCCGCGCCGCCGCCCATGTCGCCCTTCTGGCGCACGATGTCCGACTGCTGCTTGAGGAAATAGCCGCCGGCGTCGAAGGTGACCGCCTTGCCGACGAGCGCGAGCAGCGGCCGCTCCGGCGCCCCCGCAGGCTCGTGGCGCAGGACGATGAGCTGCGGCGCTGCCGCGCTCGACCCGCCCACGGCGGCAAGCGCCGGTAGGCCGGAAGCGACCGGATCGAGTACATCGACGCGGAGACCGGGGAGCGCGGCCGCGCGCTCGGCGAGGCTTGCCGGCGTGACGACGTTCGGCGGCCCGTCGACGAGCTCGCGCGCGACGTTCGTCCACCGTGCGACCAGCTCGGCGCGCGCCGCGACCTCGCCGAGCTCGTCGCCCGCGCCGCAGACGACGAAGCGGTCGACGCCGGGCGCGGGTCCGTCGCTCTTCCAGCGATCCACGCGGTAGTCGCCGAGGACCGCGCCCTCGACGACCGCCTGCAGCTGCCGGTGCAGGGCGTAGGGCAGCGACTCGTCGAGCGCCCAGGCGACCGTGCCGCCGCCGTGATGGGTGCGCACCGCGCGGGCCGCCGCCGTCCTCAGTCCCAGTGGGTCGAGCTCGTCGAGCGCGACGACGGCGACCCGCTGCGCGCGCAGCTCCCGGCCGACATGCACCACCGTCACCGGATCCGCGTCCGCCGCCGCGCGCAGCAGCCGTCCCTCGAAGCGCGAGTCGAGCTCCCGCACGCGAAGACCGCCCGCGGCCAGGGCGAGGACGTCGGCCTCCACGTCGGCGGGCTCGGCGGCGGTCAGCTCGACGTTCATCGGGCGCGAGCGGCGATCGACGTGTGCGTGGGCCGGACCACTCCCTACTTCTATCATCGGGCACGCTCAGGTCGATCGTGCGCGCTCGAATTCTAGGTTCCGCCGCCGGCGGTGGCTTCCCGCAGTGGAACTGCCGCTGCCCCACGTGCGAGGCCGCTCGCGCCGGAACCGCCGCACGTCCGCGGACGCAGTCGTCGCTCGCGATCCGAGGGTCGGATGGTCCGTGGTTCCTCGCCAACGCCTCGCCCGACCTCCGGCAGCAGCTCGAGGGGCTCGCCTCCGAGGGCCCGAACGGCGTCCGTGCCGCGCCCGTGGCCGGGGTCCTGTTGACGGATGCGGAGATCGACCATACGGCGGGCCTACTGCTCCTGCGCGAGTCCTCGACGGCGATCCGGCTGTACGGGAGCGACGCGGTTCGCGGTGCGCTGACCGACGGCTATCCCGTGCTGCCGATCCTCGCCGGCTACTGCGGCGTCGAGTGGCGGACGCTCGAGCCCGAGGGCTCGCTCGCCATCGACGGATCCTCCCTCGAGGTCGAGTCGTTCGCGGCCGGCGGGGACGCGCCGCGCTACCTCGCCCGGACCGACGCCGACGTCGAGGCCACGGGGCTGGTCTTCCGCGACCGCTCGACCGGCGGCGTGCTGACGTACGTGCCCGGCCTCGCGCGCCTCGACGCCGATGTGCTCGGCCGCCTCGCCGCGAGCGACGTGGTGTTGGTCGATGGCACGTTCTGGCGCGACGACGAGCTCGTGCAGCTCGGGATCTCCGAGCGCACCGCGCGACAGATGGGCCACGTGCCGCTCTCCGGTCCCGGAGGGACGCTGGAGACGTTTGCGCGGCTCGAGCGACCGCGCGTGATCCTCGTGCATGTCAACAACACGAACCCGGTGCTGCTCGAGCGCTCGCCGGAGCGCGACGCGGTCCTGCGCGCCGGCGTCGAGGTCGCGTACGACGGGCTGGAAGTGGCGCTGTGACCGCCCCGAGCGGCGGGATCGCGCCTACTCGCCCCAGCCCAGCCCCAGCACGATGGCCATGATGATGAGCGCCACACCAGTCAAGAGATCGGAGCGGATGCGAATGAACTGGGCGGCCACTCGCCCGATCTCCAACCCGACGAACGTCATCAGGGCCGTGATGGCGCCGAACAGTGGCGCCGCGAGCCAGGGGGAGAACCCGAGCAAACCCAGGCTGGTGCCGGCGACGACGTTGTCCACGCTCAACGGCAGAGGAAGGCCGAGTAAGGCCCACCGTTGGTCCAGCTCTTCCGGCGCCGGGGTGCGCTGCGCCTGAACGAGCAGGTAGAGACCGTACGCACCGAGCACGACGGCCCCCAGGACGTCGGCGGTCGAGCCGATCGTCTGAGCGAAGTAATCGCCCCCCAGTATGCCCACCAACGGTGCCACCGTATCCCAGAACCCGAACACCAGGGCGACTTGTACGGCACGGCGCCGCGCGAGCCGAAGTCCCCCCAGGACAATCGCGGTCCGGAAGTTGTCCAAGCTCAGGGTGATCCCGAGGATGAGAAGGTTCTCGATCATGTCGGTCCCGGCAAGCTAGCGAGCCCGAAGAAACCGGAGCGGCTCGAGAAGCGGCGCTCTCCGAGCAACCCACCCGAACAGGGCCGATTGTTCTGCTCGCCAGCGCGTTCTCGACAGAGGCGGGGCCTACGGTGGTCGATGTGCAGGAGCGCTAAGCGATAGCAAGTCTCTCCACCACATCAAGGGCGCGGCCTTCGGCCGCGCCGGCGCGGGCTGGGGGCGCTCGTTTGCAGGATCCGACGCTCGGCGTCGGTGGCGCTCCAGCCCGTCACGATCAGCCAGGTCGTGGGGTCGACCGTCTGCTTCGATCACGAGCGCCAGGACGCGACCGTCAGCCGTTACGAATGAATCCGGACAGCAGGCGGCCGATCCGCGCGCCGTCCACACCGGAGAGCAGGTCGACGCCGTGCGCGTCGCCCCGGACGACCACGATCCGCTTGCGATGCGCCGGCGTTGCCCGGTACAGCGCGCGGGTGTCGACACCGAACGTTGTGTACCCGTCATCGGTGCTGCCGACGTAGAGCGAGGGGATCTTGACGCGGCGCGCGTAAGGCAGGACGTCGCCTAGCGAGCGTCCGATTCGCTCGGCTGACAGCGTCGCGACCGCCGCCAGTCGGGCGGGTGGCCGCGCGGCCACACGGATGGCGGCCTGCCCGCCGAGCGACGCGCCCACGAGCACGACGCGACGCCCGCCGGCGGCTCGGAGCGCGCCGACGGCCGCCCGGGTCTCGTCGACGTAGTCTGCTCCGGAGTAGTGGAACAGCAGCGACCGCACGCCCTGGACGGCGAGCCGCCGCGCGAACGGCAGCCAGTCGCAGACGCTCCCACCGCTCTGGTTGGCGAACACCGCGCCCGTCGGGCCGCGCCCGACCACAGCTGCGGGCACGCGTTCCCCTGGAGCGGGAAAGCTCGTCAGCCGCAGGTTCGGACCCGACCTCGCGCAACCGTCGAGGGCCCGGTTGCGTGCCGGCTGAGGCCCCGTGCGGCGGTCCTGGTCCGAGCTGCCGCATCCAGCGATCAGGAAGCTGCTCACGAGCACGAGGAGGCCGCCGCGGAGGCACACGACGATCAGTCGAGCCAACTTCCCACCGCGCATCGGCTGTCCGCTCCGCTCAACCCACGCAGAT
>Ga0126306_10001467_pt1 | contig 12659 bp, 10 predicted proteins | sample Plot27_FD_92592 | JGI IMG/M metagenome (GOLD analysis project Ga0126306, IMG submission 92592) | Serpentine soil microbial communities from UC McLaughlin Reserve, CA, USA - Plot27 | ecosystem: Environmental > Terrestrial > Soil > Grasslands | place: USA: UC McLaughlin Reserve, Lake County...
CAGACCGTCCCGGAGGTCGGCTTGTCGAGCGCTGCGAGGATGTGCGTCAGAGTCGACTTGCCGGAGCCCGAGGGACCCCTGACGGCCGTCAGCTTGCCCTGCTCCACCTCGAGATCGACTCCGCGCAAGGCGTCCACGGCGGTGTCGCCCTCGCCGTACCGGCGGGTCAGGTCTTTGGCTGCCACGACGGCGGCCGGTGCCCTGTCGGCGACGTCGACGGCTGGTACTGCGGCGGCTTCCATGTCCCTCCCTCTCAGTCGACCCCCAGTCCTGTCGGCAGTGTTGCACCGATCGCGCGGGACCTCAAACGTTCATTCGATACCGTCTGAATCATGAGCGCAGTCGCCCTCGACGTATCGGCCGTCCGCCGCCGCTTCTCGGCGCTCGACCGGCCGCTCGCCTTCTTCGACGGGCCCGGCGGGACACAGGTGCCGGACGAGGTCATCGAAGCGATCGCCGGCTACCTGCGCCAGTCGAACGCGAACGTCAGCGGCCCGTACGAGACCAGCCGGCGGACCGAGCTGCTCGTCGACGAAGCGCGAGGCGCCGCCGGGGGCTTCCTCGGCTGCCGGCCGGACCAGGTCGTGTTCGGCGCCAACATGACGACACTCAACTTCGCGCTCACGCGGACGATCGGCCGAGAGCTGTCGGCCGGCGACGAGATCGTGGTCACCCGGCTCGACCACGACGCGAACGTCTCGCCCTGGCTCGAGCTCGCTCGCGATCTCGATCTCGTCGTCCGGTTCGCGGACATTCGAGACGACACGACGCTCGATCTCGACGACCTGGCCACGCACCTGTCGGACCGCACACGCGTGGTCGCGTATCCCTGGGCCTCGAACGCGGTCGGCACGCTCGTGGACGTGGCGCGAGTGACCGAGCTTGCGCACGAGGCAGGCGCGCTCGCCTGGGTTGATGCGGTGCACTTTGCCCCGCACGGGCCGATCGATGTCGAGGCGATCGGCGTGGACGTGCTGATCTGCTCCCCGTACAAGTTCTTCGGCCCTCATCTCGGGGTCGCCTTCGCCCGGTCGGAGCTGCTGGAACGCTGGCGCCCGTACAAGGTCCGCCCCGCAGCCGACGAGCCGCTCGGCCACCGCTTCGAGACCGGCACCTTGCCGCACGAGCTCCTCGCCGGTTTCGTCGCGGCGTGCGAGTACGTGAGCTCGATCGGGATGGACGCGATCGTGGGCTACGAGCGCGAGCTGGGCGCTCGCTTCCTGTCGGGCCTGCCCGAGTCGTGCCGCCTCCATGGGCTACCGACGATGGAGGGGCGTGTGCCGACCTTCTGCTTCACCGTCGAGGGCCTGACGCCACTCGAGGTCGCGACGCGGCTCGGCGAGCGAGGATTCGCCGTCTGGCGCGGGAACTACTACGCGGTCGAGGTGATGGAACGGCTCGGCCTTCCCGAGGGCGGCGTCCGCGCGGGGATCGTCCACTACAACACCGACGAGGAGGTCGACGCACTGCTCGCGGAGCTTCGCGCGCTGTGAGGCTCCTGATCCTCGGCGGGACGAAGTTCCTCGGCCGCGCCGCCGTCGAGGCGGCACTCGAGCGGGGCCACGAGGTCACGCTGTTCAACCGCGGCGAGACCAACCCCGAGCTCTTCCCCGAGGCCGAGAAGCTCCATGGCGACCGCGACGGCGACCTCTCAGCGCTCGAGGGGCGCGAGTGGGACGCGGTGCTGGATTCCTCGGGCTACGTGCCGCGCCTGGTCGGCGCCACGGCTGAGCTTCTCCGCGGCTCGGTCGGGCAGTACATCTTCGTCTCCTCGATCTCGGTGTACGACGAGCTTGGCACACCTGGGTTCGACGAGAGCGGACGCACCGTCACTCTCGAGGATCCCACCACCGAGGACTACCTTACGATCGGCCAGGTCAATACCTACGGAGGGCTGAAGGCACTCTGCGAGGAGGTCGTGCGGGAGGCTTTTCCCGATGCCTACGCGAACGTGCGCCCCGGCCTGATCGTGGGCCCCCACGACCCGACCGGCCGCTTCACCTACTGGCCGCTTCGACTGGCAGGCGGCGGCGACGTGCTCGCACCGGGCGACCCGGCCCGCCGGGTGCAGTTCATCGACGTTCGCGACCTGGCCAACTGGATCGTCCTGGTGGCAGAGAAGCAGTCGTCCGGCACCTTTAACGCGACCGGCCCCGAGCCTCCGGTGACGATGGGCGGACTCCTCGAGACCTGTAACGAGATCGGAGGCGCAGAAGCGCGGCTGGTCTGGGTCGACGAGCGCTTCCTGCTCGAGCAGGAGGTGGGCGCATGGATGGAGCTCCCGCTTTGGGTGAGCGAAGCCGACACGTGGTTCCTCCAGGCTGACGTCTCCCGCGCAGTCGCCGCCGAGCTGCGGTTCCGGCCGGGCGAGGAGACTGTGCGAGACACCCTCGCTTGGGCTCGGCAGACCGGCGCAGGCCTCGTCACGCCAGGCCAGATCGGCTCCGCAGGGCTCGACCCACAACGCGAAGCAGAGCTGCTCGAGGCCTGGTCGCGCCGCAGCCTGCCGCCTCACTCGTAGGCTTCGCGGGCTCGGTTCCAGCGCTCGTCGTCTCGGCGGATCTTGTCGGGATCGACTCCCCGGGCCTCCGCGAGATCGACGGTCAGGAGCTGAAAGCGGACGATGTCGACAACCGGATGGACGCTCGGGACGAGTGTGGTCTCACAGCCGAGCTCGCGCAGAGCCCGCACGGCGCCCGCAGCGCGCTCGGCGGCTCGCCCTTCCCCCTCGAGGACGATTGCGCGCACCGATTCGTCCACCGCGGCCAGATGCCCGTGGAGCAGCTGCTCGGTCTCGTGCGCCTCCGCGGCCACGAACGCTCCCTCGCGCAGCTTCAGAGCGGCTTCCTGAGCGGTCGGCCAGTCCCGCCCTGCGCCGGCGATCAGGAAGCGTTGGTGCGCGCTCACGGGCTCGCGCTGCTCGAGCTGGCTCGTGACGGCGGCCGGCAGCCCGCTCACGTCTTCGCCGCGCAGTGCTGCCAGCGTGGCGACCGCGCACGTGTAGCTCACCGTGTGGCACCAGCTGCGCTCCACCTCCGGCGTTGCTACGAGAACCTCGTCGGCCAGCTCCCCGAGGGGGCTCTCCGGCTTGGCCGTCACGAGCCAGACCGGGCCACCGAACGCGCGTGCCGCCTCCACCGTCAGCGGCGTATCGCCTTCGTGGCTGACGGCCACGAGGAGGTCGGCCTCCTGCTCGGGCGCGAGAACGAGCTCCAGCGCCTGCAGAGCCGGGCCTCCCGTCTGCGCGGCGTGGAACGAGGTACCGCAGCCGGTGTACAGCGTACGCCCCTCCGGCAGGCGCAGGTGGGTCGGCACCGCACCCAGCCATTCCGGCTGAGCGAAGATCGCCGTGCGCGTCTCTTCTCCGGCCATCTGCAGAGCATCCCGCATCGGGAGGGTCGGCGCGCCGATAGCATCGCCGGCGTGCCGGCTCCCGAATTCATCCATCGCGAGCGCGTCCGCTTCGGTGACCTCGATGCGCTCGGCCACGTTAACAATGCGGTGTTTTTGACCTACATTGAGTCGGCCCGCGTTGCGTTTCTGTTCGACTCGGGCGCAGCCACGAGCCTCGAAGACATGTCCATCATCGTCGCCCGCATCGAGATCGACTTCAGGGCCCCAGTGCGTCTCGGCGACGAGGTGGAGATCGCCGTTCGCGCGAGCCGCTTCGGGAACAAGAGCTTCGACCTCGAGCACGTGCTCCGCGTCGAGGGCCAGGTGGTCGCAGAGGCCAAGAGCGTCCTGGTCGGCTACGACTACAACAAGCGCGAGTCCATGGCGATCCCCGACGAGTGGCGAGAGAAGCTGGCCGCATGAGCGTTTTCGAGCGACACCAGCTCTCAAACGGCCTGCGCGTGGTCACCGCCGACATGCCGCAGGTGCAGTCGGTGACCTGCATGATCATGCTCGCCGCTGGCTCGCGCTACGAGACCCCGGACACGAATGGGATCGCGCACTTCGCCGAGCACATGTTCTTTAAGGGGACCGAGCGCCGCCCGAGCGCCCGCGAGATCGGGATGGAGGTCGACTCGCTCGGCGCCGAGTTCAACGCCTTCACGAGCAAGGAGTACACGGGCTACTACGTCAAGTGCGCGGCGGACTACCGCGACCCGGCGCTCGACGTCCTCGTGGACATGATCCGCAACTCCAAGTTCGAGTCCGAGGAGATCGAGCGCGAGAAGGGCGTGATCGTCGAGGAGATGAACATGTACTACGACACACCGCGTGACTTCATCGGCGGCGTGTACGACCACCTGCTCTACGGCGACCAGCCGCTCGGGTGGGACATCATCGGCCGCAAGGAGACCGTCCGGGCCGCCACGCGCGAGACCTTCCTCGACTACATCGGGCGCTGGTACAAGCCGGTGCGCATGGTCGTCGGCCTCGGCGGCCGGCTCAACGGCGACGCACTTGGCACGGCTGAGCGCCTGCTCGGCGACCTCGAGCCCGACGACACGCCCGCGCCCGAGCCGGTGCGCCTGAACGGCGACAAAGGCCCGCGCGTCACCATCCACCACAAGGACTCCGACCAGGCGCACCTCTGCCTGGGCGTGCGCAGCTATCCGTTCGTCCACCCCGATCGCTACGCCCTCCAGCTGCTCGCCACGATCCTCGGGACCGGCATGTCCTCACGCCTCTTCAGCGAGGTTCGGGAGCGGCGCGGACTGGCGTACTACGTCTTCGCCGCCAACCAGAGCTACACCGATGCCGGCTCGCTCTACTCGCAGGCGGGCGTTGACATCGCCCGCTGCGACGAGGCCGTCGAGACGATCGCCCACGAGTTTCACCGGATCGCGGGCGAGACGGTTCCGGCGGACGAGCTCGAGAAGGCGCGCGCCCTCGCGAAGGGCCGCTTCGTCCTTCGGCTCGAAAACCCGCAGGGCATGACCATGTTCGGCCTCAGCCGCGAGGTGCTCGAAGGCCGTGCGGTCGAGCCGCAGGAGGTCCTCGACGGCCTCGACGCGATCACGGCCGAGGACGTTCGACGAGTGGCGCAGGACGTGATCGGCTCGAACGGGATCAACCTCGCGCTGATCGGCCCGTTCGAGGACGAGGATCGCTTCGCGGCGCTCCTCTCCCAGCCTTAGCCTGGTCGGCTAGTCGTCGCTCGTCTCGGCGACCGCGCGATCTTTGATCTCCTCGACGACGGTCGGATCGGCGAGTGTCGTCGTGTCGCCGAGCGTGCGGTTCTCCGCCACGTCGCGCAGCAGCCGGCGCATGATCTTGCCGCTCCGTGTCTTCGGAAGCTCCGGCGTGAAGACGATGTTCGCCGGCTTGGCGATCGGCCCGATCTTCGCTGCGACGTGATTGCGCAGCTCCTCGAGCTTCTCGACCGAGCCGTTTTCGCCGCCCTTCAGTGTCACGTAGGCGACGATCGCTTGTCCGGTGCGCTCGTCCTTCCGCCCGCAGACAGCTGCCTCGGCCACCTCGGGATGGTCGACGAGCGCGCTCTCGACTTCGATCGTCGAGATGCGGTGGCCGGAGACGTTCATCACGTCGTCCACCCGGCCTAGCAGCCAGAAGTCGCCGTCCTCGTCGACCCGGGCACCGTCGCCGGCGAAGTAGACGCCGGGGTACTTCGACCAGTAGGTCTCCCGGTAGCGCTCGTCGTCTTTGTAGATCCCGCGGAGCATCGCCGGCCACGGTCGGCGCAGGACGAGGTAGCCGCCTCCGCCTGGGCCGACCTCGTTGCCCTGCTCGTCGTAGACCGCGGCGTCCACGCCGGGGAAAGGCCGCGTTGCGGAGCCGGGCTTCAGTGTCGTGATTCCCGGCAGCGGCGTGATCATGATCATGCCCGTTTCGGTCTGCCACCACGTGTCCACCACCGGCGTACGGTCGCCGCCGATGTGCTGGCGGTACCAGATCCAGGCCTCCGGGTTGATCGGCTCGCCGACCGAGCCGAGCAGGCGCAGCGAGGAGAGATCGTGCTTGGCCGCGTGCTCGGGGCCCCACTTCATGTGCGTCCGGATCGCCGTCGGCGCCGTATAGAGGATGTCCACCTTGTAGCGCTCGACGATCGCCCACCAACGGTTCTTGTCTGGGTAGTTGGGCACGCCCTCGTAGAGCACGCCGGTGGTGCCGTTGCACAAGGCGCCGTAGACGATGTAGCTGTGGCCGGTGACCCAGCCGATGTCGGCGGCGCACCAGTAGACCGAGTCGGGCTTCACATCGAAGATGTAGTAGTGGGTCGTCGCCGTCCCCACCAGGTAGCCGGCGGTCGTGTGCGCGATTCCCTTCGGCTTCGCGGTCGTGCCGCTCGTGTAGAGCAGGTAGAGCAGATCCTCGGAGTCCATCGGCTCGCAGGGACACGTCGCGGGGTCTGACCCCTGTTCGGCCACGAGCTCGTGCCACCAGAGATCGCGGCCTGCAGTCCAGCCGACGTCGCCGCCGGTGCGGCGAAAGACGATCGAGCTCTTGACGCCCGGCGCGTCGGCAAGGGCGGCGTCGGCGTTTGCCTTCAGCGGCACCGGATTGCCGTTCCGCAGGCCTTCGTCTTGGGTGATCAGGAGCTCGCAGCCCATGTCGTTCAGGCGGTTCGAGAGCGCGTCGGCCGAGAAGCCGCCGAAGACGACCGTGTGCGGCGCTCCCAGCCGAGCACAGGCCAGCATCGCGATCGGCAGCTCCGGCACCATCCCCATGTAGATCCCGACCGGCGTGCCCTTCTGCACGCCGAGCCGCTTGAGCGCGTTCGCCAGACGGACGACCTCGGCTTGGAGATCGCCGAAGGTGATCGTCCGGCGCTCGTCCTCCGGCTCGCCCTCCCAGTGGTAGGCGACCTTGCCGCCGTTCCCGGCCTCGACGTGCCGGTCGACGCAGTTGTACGCGACGTTCAGCTTCCCGCCCACGTACCACTTCGCGTAGGGCGCCTCCCAGTCGCACAGGGTGTCGAAGTCCTCGAACCAGGTGACCCGCTCGCGACCTTCGGTCTCCCAGAACTCCTCGAAGTCGCGCTCGTAGATCTCCGGCTGCGCGTTGGCCTGGGCGGCGAACTCGGGCGGAGGTGGATACCGACGCTCCTCGAGCAGGATCGTCTCGATGGAGCCGTTCATTAGGGCTTGAGGTCGTATGGGTACTCGGTGAGCACCTCGGCGCCGTTCTCCGTCACGAGCACGATGTCCTCCAGCCGGCAGCCGCCGTAGCCGTTGCGGTAGAGCCCAGGCTCGACAGCGATCACGTCGCCTGCAACGAGCTCGCCGGGGCCGCGGCCGAGAGTCGGCTGCTCGTGGACCTCGAGCCCCACTCCATGGCCGAGCGAGTGGTAGAAGCCGTCCTTGAGCACCTCGCCCGGCTGCTTCGAGAGCAGCGTCGGGAAACCGTGTTCCTCGAAGACCTCGCAGCAGATGCGATTCAGCTCGCTGCCTGCGATGCCGGGCTCGACGGCGGCGACCGAGCGGTCGAGCGCCTCGCGGCAAAGCGTGTGGAACTCGCGCAGCTCCTCCGAGGGCTCGCCGACGACGAACGTGCGGGTCATGTCGGCGAAGCAGCCTGAGTCGCGATCGCGCGGGAAAAGGTCGAGGCAGACGGGCTCGTCGGGCGAGATCGCGCCCGAGCCCATGTCGTGGCCGACCGCGGTCTGGGCGCCGTGCGAGACGATGAACTCGTCGGCGAAGGCACCGTTGGCCATGAACGCCTGCTCCACCGCGAGCTTGACGCGCTCGCACGTCAGCGTCTCACCGTCGAGCACGAGGCTGCCGTTATCGCGCTCGGCCCGGCGCAACAGGTCTCGGGCTGCGGTCATTCCTGCCTCGGCGGCCCGCTGGGCGCGACGGATCCCGGCGAGCTCCGCCTCGGTCTTCACGCGCCGCCGAGAGACGAATTGCTCGCGGTCGGCAGAGACCTCTATGCCGTTGGCGCGTAGGTGATCGCCCAGCTCCAGCGGGAACGTCGCGGGCACCGCGGCCCGCTCGATCCCGAACCTGCGCGCGGCCCGCAGCACGACCTCGAGCTCGATCTCGTCGCGGGTGAGGCCCTGCGCATAGAGCTCATCGAGCCCGAACTCCTCCAGCGGCATGATCTGCAGGTCGGGCGCTGCCTCGGCGATCCGGTCGAGCTCGAAGGAGCTCGCGACCGCGTGGCGCTCGCCGTTCCGCTCCGCGTAGAGGAACGGGTCGGGGATCGCAATCGGCACCTCGTGCCGCATGTCCGGCGAGCGGAGCGAATCGGCGTAGATCAGGACGTCGGTCACGGAGGGCTCGATCGTACATCTAGACTCGGAGGCGGTGGAAGACGTGCTGGAACGAGCCCAGGCGCTGATCGCCGGCTACGACGAAGAGCTTGCGCGCGAGCTACCCGAGGGCGCGGAGGTTTTCGATGCTCACGTTCACCTCGGAAACGACATCGACGGCTTCAGCGGCGTCTACGAGGACCTGGAGGCGATCAACGACCGCTACGGGATCTCCCGCGCGTTCATGTTCTGCATGGACGAGACCGACCGGCACCCCGCCTTCCGGGCGGCGAACAACCGCACCCTCGCCTTCGCGGAGCGAAGCGGGGGACGCTTGATCCCGTTCGTGCGGCTCGATCTCGCAGAGGAGCCGATCGAGGAGGCGACGCGCGTCCTCGACGCCGGCGCGCGCGGGATCAAGCTGCATCCGCGGGCGCAGCGTTTCCTGCTGAACGACGAGCGGCTCGCGCCGGTTTTCGCCCTGGCCGCCGATCGGCGCGTCCCGATCCTGATTCACGGAGGCCGTGGACTGCCGCCGATCGCGGACAACCTCGCGCGGCTCGTCCAGACCTATCCGGAGGCGCAGCTGATCATCGCGCACGCGGGGATTGCAGATCTCGCAGAGCTGGCGGACCGGTTCGGCGGCAAGGCCGGCGTCTTCTTCGACACCTCGGTCTGGAGCCCGATCGACCTGCTCAGCCTCTACCACTTGGTCTCGCCGGAGCAGATCGTCTATGCCTCCGACTACCCGTACGGGCAGCAGCCGAGCTCGCTCCTGATCGCGTTGCGGACGGCGCGGCTGGCGGGTTTCGACGTCGAGCAGCTGCGCGGGATGCTCGCCGGCAACGCGAACCGGATCGCCGAAGGCGAGCCGCCGCTCGAGCCGAGCAGCCCGCGTGGCAGCGAGACCTTCTCGCAGCCGATGGCGTTCGCCCGGATCCACCAGTACCTCTCGATGGCGACACCGCTCCTCTGGACGCGACAGGCGGACACGATCGGGGTGCTCGGACTCGCGTTGAACGCCTGCGCCGACCGTGACGGGCACCGGGAGGAGCGCGAGCAGATCCGCGAGCTGGTCGCGGCCGCGCGCGATCTCTGGCGGACGATTCCGGAGGTAGAGGACGAGGGCGAGCAGCGCGTGGTCAGCCGAACGACGTTTCGACTGGTGCACCTCGCTGACATCCTAGCGGTGACCTCTGGTGCTAGACCAATCGATACACAGCGCGTGAGGCGGCATGATCTGCCAATGGCAACGCTCCCGTCGGCGAAACCGGACGCGTAGCGTGCTTAGCTTGAAGATCAACGGCGCGGTGCACCAGGTCGACCCACCGGTCGGCCGCACCCTGGCCGAGACCCTGCGCGAGGACTTCGGCCTGATCGGCACGAAGATCGCCTGCGGCGAGGGCCACTGCGGCGCGTGCACGGTGCAGCTCGACGGCGTGCCCGTGCTCTCGTGCATCACGCTCGTGCACACGGTCGGCGAGCGCGAGGTGACGACGATCGAGGGCCTGCGTGAGCATCCACTCGTAGACGCCTTCGTACGCGCCGACGCGCTCCAATGCGGCTTCTGCACGCCGGGCCAGATCGTCTCCGCGGCGGCGCTCGTCGAGGCCGACCCTGAGCCCACCGCGGAGCGTGTTCGGCACGCGATGGCCGGAAACCTCTGCCGCTGCGGCGCATACCCACGAATCGAGGAGGCTGTGCTGACTTACATGAGCCCACCATCAGATAGCGCGAGCGGCGCGCAGACTGTGCGCTCCTCTCGCCCACTTCGGCGACCCCAGGACGCGTAGCGTGGCGCGACTGATCAAGACCGAGAAGGAAGTCGAAGGTCGCTACAGCGAGCAGTGGGTCGTGGTCGAAGGCGACGACGACGCGCTCGACCAGTGGCCGCAGGGGCCGGGAACGGTCGTTGGGAAGCCCGCGACACGGCAGGACGGGCCGCAGCGCGCCCGCGGGCAGGCGATCTACACGGCCGACCTCCAGCTTCCCGGGATGCTGCACGCGGCCGTGCTGCGCTCGCATCACGCGCGCGCGCGCGCGAAGAAGCTCGATCTGAGCCCGGCGCTCGAGCTTTCCGGCGTCCTCGGCGCGATCGGCCCCGAAGACTGCCACGTCCTCCAAAGCGAGCCCGGCTACCACGGGGCGCCGGTCGCCGCCGTCGCGGCCGACAGCTTCGCGCGGGCGAGGGAGGCGCTAGCTGCGATCGAGGTCGAGTGGGAGGAGCTCGAGCCGCTGCTCGATCCCGAGGAGGCGGTCCGGCGTGAGTCGTTCGTCTCCGACCCGCGGCGCTACGACCGCGGTGACGTCGAGGCCGGCTTCGCCCAGGCGGACGCGATCGTCGAAGCCGAGTACCGGACGCAGACCGTCCTGCACAACTCGATGGAGACCCACCAGTCGGTCTGTCGCTGGGAGGGCGACACCCTCGAGATCTACATCTCGACGCAGTTCATCTGGGGCGTGCGCGCGTCGATCGCCGAGCAGCTCGAGCTGCCCGCCGATCGCGTTCGGGTCGTCTGCGAGTACATGGGCGGCGGGTTCGGCTCGAAGAACAACCCCGGCGACTACACCTACATCGCAATCGCGCTCGCCGGCAAGACGGGCCGCCCGGTGCGCTGCGCACTCACGCGCCGCGAGGAAAACCTCGCGACCGGCAACCGCAACGCGACCATCCAGCGGCTGCGAGCCGGCGCGCGCTCCGACGGCACGCTCGTCGCCCTCGACGCCGAGTACGTGAACGCCGTCGGGTGGACTGGCTGGTCGGGACCGACCTACGGGCCGCTCGAGATGCTCTACGCCTGCGACAACGTCCGCACGCTCACCTACGGCGCGAAGCTCAACCTGCCGCCGAACGCCGCCTTCCGGGCACCCGGCTTCGTCGAGGGGACCTACGGCCTCGAGTGCCTGCTCGACGAGCTCGCGGCGCGGCTCGAGCTCGACCCACTCGAGCTACGGCGGCGAAACCACGCCGACCAGGACCTCGAGGACGGCCGGCCGTTCTCGTCGAAGAAGCTGCTCGAGTGCTACGACCGAGCCGAGGAGCACTGGGCGCGGCGCGAGGAGGTGCGGGCGCGCTCGAATGGCTCCGTCCGCCGCGGCACGGGGCTCGCGAGCCAGATCTGGTACGGCGGCGGTGGGCCCCCGTCGTATGCGGGCGTCCGGGTGAGCTCCGACGGCTCGGCGACGGTCCTCACGGCAATGCAGGACATCGGCACGGGCACGCGCACCGCGATGGCGCAGATCGCCGCGGAGGAGCTCGGGCTGCCGGTCGAACGCGTACGCGTCTCGCTCGGCGACTCGGCCCGAGGGACGTATGCCTCCGTCTCCGCCGGCTCCTCGACGACGCCGTCGATGGGCCCGGCGGTACGCGCGGCCGCGGCCGACGCCGCGCGGCAGATCCTCGAGATCGCAGCGCAGAAGTTTGACCTCGAGCAGCGCGTGGTGTCGCTCCGCGACGGCCGGGTTGTCTCGGCCGACGGCGGGTCCTGGCCGCTCGAGGAGATCACTGGCCTGCTCGAGGACGCGCAGATCACCGGCAGAGGCTCGCGCGGGCCGAACCCGACCGGGATGCGCGTGCTCACCTTCGGCGTCCAGGTCGCGGACGTGGCCGTCGACGTCGAGACGGGCGAGGTGACGGTCGAGCGGATCGCGGCGATCCATGACATCGGGCGCGTGATCAACCCGCTGGGCGCCAGGAGCCAGGTGGAGGGCGGGATCATCCAGGGCATCGGCCACACGCTCTCCGAGGAGCGCCTGGTCGACCCGGCCAGCGGCACGATCCTCACGCAGACGCTCGACGCCTACAAGATGCCGACCATCGCCGACGTACCCGAGATCGTGGTCGACTTCCCCGACATCCCGGACGAGCACCTGACTAACCTGGGCTCCAAAGGGCTCGGCGAGCCGCCGATCGTGCCGACCGCGGCCGCGATCGTGAACGCGATCCGGGACGCAACCGGCGCCGACGTCCGCTCGCTGCCGGTGAGCCGCGAAGAGATGCTGCGCGCGCTGGCCGAGGCGCGAGAACGCGAGAAGCGTGCGCCTGCACCAGCCTGAGTCGGTCGAAGCGGCGGCCGCGGAGCTCGGCAACGGCTCCGTCGCCCTGGCCGGCGGCACCGACCTCGTCCCGCTCGTGCGCGATCGGATCGTCGAGGCGGAGACGTTGGTCGACATCCGCGGCGTCGTGCCGCGCGGCGTCCACACCGGCGGCAACCGCATCGGCGCGGGTACGACGCTGGCCGAGCTCGAAGCCGACCCGGAGATCCCACAGGCGCTCCGCGAGGCCTGCTCGCTGGCCGCCTCGCCGCAGCTTCGCTCGATGGGCACGATCGGCGGAAACCTGCTCCAGGCGACGCGCTGCTGGTACTGGCGCCTGAAGTTCCCGTGCTTCCTGCACGGCGGCGACCGCTGCCACGCGCGCCAAGGGGTCAACCGGGAGCATGCGATCTTCGGCAACGAACGCTGCGCGTCGGCGCATCCGTCGGACCCGGCGGCA
>Ga0126306_10001468_pt1 | contig 12656 bp, 7 predicted proteins | sample Plot27_FD_92592 | JGI IMG/M metagenome (GOLD analysis project Ga0126306, IMG submission 92592) | Serpentine soil microbial communities from UC McLaughlin Reserve, CA, USA - Plot27 | ecosystem: Environmental > Terrestrial > Soil > Grasslands | place: USA: UC McLaughlin Reserve, Lake County...
AAGGTGAAGTGGTTCGGCCGCGACCTGAACCTCCACTCCGTCTGGGACTCTGCGCTGGTGGACGAGCAGCAGCTGAGCTTCACCGAATATGCGGAGAAGCTTCAGCGCCACACCAGCAGCGAGGACGTGATCGCCTGGTGGGACATTAACCCGCGCGACTGGATCAGCGAGAGCGCGCAGATCCGCGAGACCGTCTATCCCAAGCTATCTCCCAAGGGAGCGAAGGACAAGAAGGGCCAGCCGGCACTGCCTGAGCTGTCGTACAATTACGTCTACCAGTTCACGCCGGTGATGGAGCAACGCCTCGGCCAGGCCGGCGTCCGTCTCGCCGCTTATCTCAACGCAATCTACGCAGCACCGCAGCCGCTCGCGAAGGAACCGGCCCGCTGATGTTTCGCGGAATTATTGCCGCATCGGCGCTGCTGGCGCTCGCCGGTTGCGCAACCCGGCCGACGACGGTCGCGCCGGTTGCGCCGCTTGCATTCGTCGAGGTTCAGATCCTCGCCTTCAACGACTTCCACGGTAATCTGGAACCGCCCCCGCCCGTCGAAGTGACCGAGGCGGACGGTAGCAAGCACAGGATCCAGACCGGCGGCGTGGCGAACCTGGCGGGCGCATTGACGCAGTTGCGTGCAGGGCATCCGAACACGGTCACCGTTTCCGCGGGCGATACGATCAGCGCGTCGCCGCTGATCTCCGCCAATTATCTCGACGAACCCACCATCAAAGCGATGAATCTGCTGGGGCTGGAGTTCAATTCGGTCGGCAATCACGAATTCGACCGCGGGGCCGACGAGCTCAAGCGGATGCAGGCCGGCGGATGCGCGAAGCTCACACGCCGCACCCCGTGCGCGGTCGAGCCGTTTGGCGGCGCGACGTTCCGCTACCTGGCCGCCAATGTCCTGCAGTCGGACGGCTCCACGATCTTCCCCGCGACCGGGACCAAGCGCTTCGGCCCGATCACGCTTGGCTTCATAGGAATGACGTTGAAGGAGACGCGCAACCTCGTCACTCCGTCCGGAGTGAAAGGCTTGAGCTTCGCGGACGAGGCGGCGACCGCCAACGCGCTCGTTCCAAAGCTCAAGAGCGAAGGCGCCGACGCGGTCGTCCTGCTGATCCATCTTGGCGGACGGACGGCGCAATTCACCACCGGCAATGGCTGCGACGGGCTTTACGGCGACGTGCTCCCCATCCTTCCCAAGCTCGATCCGGCGATCACCACGATCGTGTCGGGTCACACCCACTGGGCCTACGTCTGCAATGGGACAGCCGAAACAGGCGCTGGGCGCTTGATGACGAGCGCCGGGAAGAACGGTTATTTTGTCACGGACCTGCGCCTGACCTTCGATCCAGCTACCCGCCAGCTTTTGAAGCAGGCAGCGACGAATGTCGTTGTCGGAAACGGCGAGCGTGGCGTTGACTCGGCGGAGCATGCGTTGGTCTCGCGCTATGCGACCGCGATTGCACCGATTGCGAGCCAGGTCGTTGGCCGGCTGACCGAAACGGCGGCCACGGATCCGGACGACGGCGAAAGCGCCGCGGCAGACCTGATCGCGGATTCGATGCTCGCGGCGACGCGCTCGAAAGAGAATGGCGGGGCACAACTGGCGCTCGTCAACGCGACCGGCGTTCGCGTGACGCTGCCCGATGGCGATGTCCTCTACAAGGATGCGTTCGCGATGATGCCGTTTGGGAATAACCTGCTCGTGCTGACCATGACCGGCGCACAGCTGAAGGAAGCGCTGGCGCAGCAATATGCAATCCCCATCAGACCGGGCCGAACGAAGCCGGCGGTCCTCGCACCGTCCGAAGGCTTCGGCTACGCGGTCGACATGTCGAAGCCCGAAGGCAGCCGCGTTTCAAGCATGCGGCTGAACGGCAAGCGCGTTGCTTTGGATGAGCGCTACCGCGTCGCCGTCAACAACTACCTTGCGTCGGGCGGCGACGGCATCAGCGCCTTCACCAAGGGTGAGGACGTAACGGATATGGGGATCATCGATCTTGATGCGCTCGTCGCCTGGATCGCGCCCGGCCGGACACCGCCCAGGCCGGACCGCATTCGCTTCGTGCCTTAGCGCAGCGGGGGCTCGTCGAAGCTGCGCAGCTTGCGCGAGTGCAACCCCTCGCCTTCTTTTAGCAGCAGGCCCAGCGTCTCGATTCCGATCCGAAGGTGCTGGCCGATCGACGTTTCGTAGAAATCGTTGGCCTGACCCGGCAGCTTGAGCTCGCCGTGGATCGGCTTGTCTGAAACGCATAGCAAGGTCCCATAGGGCACGCGGAAGCGATAGCCCTGGGCGGCCACGGTCGCAGACTCCATGTCGATTGCGACCGCGCGGCTCTGGTTAAAGCGACGCGCCGACTGGGTGAAGCGAAGCTCCCAGTTGCGGTCGTCGGTGGTGACGACGGTGCCGGTGCGCAGCCTCGTCTTCACACTGTCCTCGTCGCCCCCGGTCACGCCAACGGCGGCCTCGAACAAAGCCTTCTGCACCTCGGCGATGGCGGGGAGCGGGATTTCCACGGGCAACACGTCATCGAGCACATGATCGTCGCGCAAATAGGCATGGGCGAGGACGTAATCGCCGATCCGCTGCGTCGGGCGAAGGCCACCGCAATGGCCGATCATCAGCCAGACCTCGGGCCGAAGCACTGCGACGTGATCGCAGATCGTCTTGGCGTTCGACGGTCCAACGCCGATGTTGACGAGGGTGATGCCCGCGCGTCCCTCAGCGATCAGATGGTAGGCCGGCATCTGGTGGCGCCGCCACGTGCCGGCGGCAATCTGCGCCTCCGCGTTGGTCAGATCCCCGCGCTCGTAGCGACTGCCGGGAACGGACAGCGCCGTGTAGGGACTGCCCTCGCGGCGAAGCTCCGACACTCCGAAGCGGACGAACTCGTCCACGTAACGGACGTAGTTGGTGAACAGGATGAAGTGCTGGAAATCCTCCGCGTCCGTGCCCGTGTAATGGCGCAGGCGTGCAAGGCTGAAGTCCGTGCGCGGGCCGTCGAACAAGGCCAGCGGACGCGCATCGTGCACCGAATAATCCCAGACGCCGTCGGCGATCTCGTCGCCGATGTGAGCAAGCTCGTTCGACGGGAACCAGCGCGACAACTCCGCCGCCGTCACATCGTCGAGATTGATGACGCTTCCATCGAGCACATAGGGATAGGGGATCTCGCTGCGGCTCCGCCCGACCGAGATGTCGACGCCATAATCCGTGATGAGATGCTCGAGCTGCGTCCGGAGATAGTCGCGGAACAGTGCCGGCCGGGCGACGCTGCAGGCATAGGTGCCAGGCTGCGTCAGACGGGCGAATGCGCGGGTCAGGCGCGCGGCCGTCCGCTCACCCGAATAGGTGACCCGGATCTCCGGATAGGCGAACGCGCCTTCAGCACGCGCTATGGGATCCGGATGCCTGCCCTCATCGCAAAAGGCGGCGAGCGCGTCACGAAGGCTGGCGACCGACTGGTCGTAGATGGAACAGAGCTGATCGACGATTGCAGAAATGTCGTTGGACTTCATGCGGAAGCACGCTTGGCCACTTAGCCCATCGCAGACAAGGGAATTATGGGCTTCAGACGCCCAGCCAAGTCCTGATGACGAAGGCGACGATGCCGAGCGCAGTCACGCTGGCGGCCCAGATGAGGACCAGCCAAGCAAGTCGCGACCAGAGGGGGCGGCGCTCGATCAATGATAGCCTTCAGTGCCAACCTTGCCGCGGAACACCCAATAGGCCCAGCCGGTGTAGATGAGGATGATCGGCATGATGAAGGCGGTGCCCACCAGCATGAAGGCCTGGCTGCGCTCGGGCGCGGCGGCATCCCAGATTGTCACGCTTTCCGGAACCACATAGGGCCACATGCTGATGCCGAGGCCCACCATGCCGAGCAGGAAGAGGCATAGGGACAGGACGAAGGGCAGGTATCGCCGCTTCTTCTTCAGGCTGCGGTATAAGGCGTAGAATGTGATTGCGGTCAGCAGCGGCACCTGGCTTGTGAACAGGATTTGCGGCCAGTCGAACCAGCGGGACCAGTAACGGCCGAGCAGGAAGGGCGTCGCTAGGCTGACGGCAATCAGCAGCAGCAGCGTCGCGAGGCCCGCCCGAACGGCGAGCCGATAAGCATGGGCCTCAGGCTTGCCAGTCAGCTTCATCGCCAGGAAGGTCGAACCGAGCAGCGCATAGCCGACGGTCACACCGAGACCCGTCAGGAGCGTGTACGGTTGCAGCCAATCGAGCCAGCCACCCGCATAGGCGCGCCCCTCGATGGCGATGCCCTGGAGTATCGCGCCGAGTACCATCCCCTGGGAAAATGCGGCGACCAGCGAACCCGCGAAGAAGGCGAAATCCCAGAAGGCCTCGTGACGCGGGTCGCGCCAGCGGAACTCGAAAGCCACTCCGCGGAAGATGAGGCCGAGGAGCATGGCGATGATCAGCGGATAGGTGGCGGGCAAGATGATTGCATAGGCCAGCGGGAAAGCGGCCAGCAGGCCTCCTCCGCCGAGCACGAGCCAGGTCTCGTTGCCGTCCCACACGGGCGCGATCGCGTTCATCGCCTGGCTCCGCTCCTCGCCTTTCGAAAAGGTCGGGAAGAGGATGCCGATCCCGAGGTCGAAGCCGTCCATCACGACATACATGAAAACGGCGAAGGCGATGATCAGCGCCCAGATCGTGGTGAGATCGAACTCGATCATCGTGCCTCCTCCGGATTCTCCGGAAGGGGCTCGCCTCGCGGCGGGTTCTGGGTCGGACCGGGCGTGATCCCGGCGGTCCGAAGCGGCGCGCGCTCCGCCTCCTCCGGCTCCTCCTCATCCGCATGCGGACGGTGCGCCATCAGACGAAGGATGTACCAGGTGCCGACGCCGAACACGGCGAAATAGACGACCACGAAGGCGAGAAGCGAGGTGGCAACGGCAGGCGCCGCGAGCGGGCTCACGCTGTCGGCCGTACGCAGCAGCCCATAAACCGTGAACGGCTGGCGCCCGACCTCCGTGGTGACCCAGCCCGCAATGACTGCGACGAAGCCCGACGGACCCATGATCAGCGCGGCGCGATGGAGCGAGCGCCAGTCGTAAAGGCGGCGGCGGACCCTCGCGAACAGGCTCCACAGGCCGAGGCCGAGCATCAGGAAGCCAAGGCCGACCATGATTCGGAACGACCAGAAAATGATCGCCGTCGGCGGCTGGTCCTCCCGGGGGATCGTATCGAGCCCCGCCATCGGCGCGTTCAGGTCGTGCTTGACCAGCAGGCTTCCGACCTTCGGAATGGCGAGCGCATATTCCATCCTCTGCTCGCGGTCGTTGGGCCATCCGACCACGTAGAAGGGCGCTCCGTCCGCGTAGCTCTGATAATGACCCTCCATCGCCATGATCTTCGCGGGCTGGTGCTCTTCGGTGTTGAGCGCGTGCTGGTCGCCGGCCAGGATCTGCACCGGCGTGACCAGCGCGGCCATCCACATCGCCATCGAGAACATCTTGCGCGCGTGCGCATTCGCATTGTCCCGAAGCAGGTGCCACGCGCCGACCGCACCGACGGCGAAGGCGGTGGTCAGATAGGCCGCCAGGACCGTGTGGAGAAGGCGGTATGGAAAGCTTGGATTGAAGATGATCGCGGGCCAGCTCGGTCCCGGCACGAAGCGCCCGTCGGGCGTCACCAAGTAGCCGGTCGGCGTGTGCATCCAGCTGTTCGCGCTCAGGATCCAGAAAGCGGAAATCGCCGTGCCGAGCGCGACCATCAAAGTCGCCCCGAAGTGCAACCCCGGACCGACCTTGCGCATCCCGAACAGCATCACGCCGAGGAAACCCGCTTCCAGGAAAAAGGCGGTCAGCACCTCATAGGCCATCAGGGGCCCGATCACCCCGCCTGCCTTATCGGAGAAGACCGACCAGTTGGTGCCGAACTGGTAGGACATGACGATCCCCGACACGACGCCCATGGCGAAGACGATCGCGAAGATTTTCAGCCAATAGCGGAAGAGGTGGAGGTACAGCGGCTTCTTCGTCTTGAGCCAGAGCCCTTCCAGCACAGCGAGATAGCTCGCGAGTCCGATCGAGAAGCTTGGAAAGATGAAATGGAACGAGACCGTAAACGCGAATTGCAGCCGCGCGAGGAACAAGGCTGTGAAGTCCAGGTCCATGAGCTCGCAGCGACGATTGGGGCGGCGGCGGCGGTTTGTAAAGGGCGTTGCAGACCGGAACCGGTCGGCTAGGGTCCGAGGATCCTATGACCCGAACCGCACTGCTTCTCGCCGCCGCTCTGGCGACGCTCGCCGCTCCTGCACTGTCGCAACCGGCTCCGCTTCCGCCGCCTACGCCTGCCGTTCCGCTCAAGAACGGCGCCGAAATGAGCAACGGACCGGCGACGATCCGCGTCACCGCCCTCACCGACTCGATCCTTCGCGTGCGCATCGCCCGCGCCGCGGGCTTTCCGGAAGACGCAAGCTGGGCGGTGCCCGCCGAGGTTCGCGCGAGGAGTGTTCGGGTGGAGCCGCTCGTAAACGGCTTCAAGACGGGCGCGCTGAACGTCGCGATCAACCCCGAAACTTTGGCGCTCACGGTCAGCGACGGGGAGGGCCGCAGGATCCACGCGGACGCGCCGAGCCCGATCAGCTTCGACGGGAACAAGTTCACGTTGCGCAAGGCCATGCCCGTCGGCGAGCAATATTACGGCCTCGGCGACAAGACCGGCCCCTTCAACCGGCGGGGCGCGAGCTACGTCCACTGGAACACCGACGCCTACGGCTTCGATCGCGGCACCGACCCGATCTACAAGTCCATCCCGTTCACCATCGCGAGCGGAGGCCCGGGCGGCGCGTATGGGCTGTTCCTCGACAATAGCTGGCGGAGCTCCTTCGACTTCGGCCATCGCGACGAGAACCTGCTCGCCGTCTCCGCCGACAACGGACCGATCGATTACTACCTGATCACAGGCCCCACGGTCCCTGACGTCGTCCGCCGATACACCGACCTCACCGGCAAGGCACCGCTGCCGCCACGCTGGGCGCTCGGCTTCCAGCAATCGCGCTACAGCTACATGACCGACGCGGAGCTGCGTGAAGTAGCGGAGCGCCTTCGCTCGAACCGAATCCCGACGGACGTCCTCTGGCTCGACATCGACTACCAGGACCGCAACCGCCCGTTCACCGTAGACAAGAAAGCCTTCCCGAACCTGCGCGGGCTCGCGGGCGACATGCGCAGGCAGGGCTTCGAACTTGTAACGATCACCGACCTTCACGTCGCGCACGCGCCCAATGAGGGATACGCCGCCTTCGACAGTGGGCTCGCCGGCGACCATTTCCTCAAGAACCCGGACGGACGCCTTTACGTCGCCCCCGTCTGGCCGGGACCGTCCGTGTTCCCCGACTTCACTCGCCAGGCCAGCCGTGAGTGGTGGGGCGGTCTTTACAAGGACTTCGTCGACGACGGCATCGGCGGCTTCTGGAACGACATGAACGAGCCGGCGATCTTCGAGACGCCGAGCAAGACCATGCCGCTTGGCACGGTGCACCGCTTCGACGCGAACGATTTTGCGCCGCGCGCCGCAAGCCACGCCGAGGCGCACAACATCTACGGCATGGAGAACAGCCGGGCGACTTTCGAAGGCTTGCTGAAGCTGCGCCCGAACGTGCGCCCCTTCGTGATGACGCGGGCGACCTCTGCCGGAGGCCAGCGGTACGCGGTCACGTGGACCGGCGACAATAATGCGACTTGGGATCATTTAAAGCTGATGGTGCACCAGCTCCTGAACCTCGGCCTGTCCGGTCACAGCTGGGCGGGCGCAGACATTGGCGGGTTCACGGGCGGCCCCAGCCCCGAGCTGCTGACGCGCTGGCACCAGATCGGCGCGTTCACGCCCGTGTTCCGCAATCACTCGGCGAAAAACACGCCGCGCGTCGAGCCGTGGAGGGACGGGTCAGAGCATCTCGCGATCCGCCGCAGCTACATCGAGGAGCGCTACCGGCTGCTGCCTTACTTTTACGCGGTCGCCGAGCAGAATGCGCGCACCGGCGACCCAGTGATGCGTCCGGTCTTCTACGATTACCCGGAACTGCAGAAGGCGCCCTGCGACCATTCGATGGCGTTCACGGTCGGCCGCGACCTTCTGATCGCGCCGTCGCCGAAGCCTGAATCGACGCACAGCTATGACGCATGCATGCCTGGTCCGGGCTGGTTCGATTACTGGACCGGACTGGAGGTCGAAGGGGAGACCAAGCCCGACGCTCCCTTCGAGGTCGTCAAGGAGGTGCCGGCGCTCGATCGTCTCCCGATCTTCGTCCGCGCCGGCGCGATCATGCCGAAGCAGGCGGTGACGCAGAGCACGTCCGAGACGCCGCAGGGCCCGCTCGAATTGCACGTCTATCCCGGCCCGGATTGCCGCGGCGAAATCTACTGGGACGATGGCGTAAGCGTGCACGGCGCCAGCCTGCGGCAGACGGTGCGATGCACCCTCGGCAAGGACGGGCTCATGCTCCATTTCGGCAAGCGCGAAGGCAGCTTCAGGCCTTGGTGGAGGCAGATCGCCGTGACCGTTCACGGCTGGAGCGGACCCGCAAAGGTGCGCGGCGTGGCTCGCGTGGACACTAATCCGAAGCGGCGCGATTTGTGGTTCGTGATCCCCGACCAGCGCCGCGCGGCGGACCTCGTTATCAGCCGCTTCTGATGGAGGTCGCCCGCCCGTCGAAGCCGCGGCTGCTGCTGTTAGCTTTCGGGGATTTCGCGTTCAACATCTTCTGGCAGAGCGTCATGCTCTTCCTCTTGTTCTACTACACGGACGCGCTCGACATTCCGATCGGGGTCGCAGCGACGGCCTACATGATCGCATCCGTCTGGGATGGGATCGCGAGCTTCGCCGCGGGCGTGCTGGTCGATCGCCGTCACGGATCGTTGCGCTACGGGGCGATCATGACCGCGGGCGCCGTGCCGCTCGGGCTCTGCTTCGTCCTTGCCTATCTGCCCCCGGTCGTGGGCGGGGCCTGGGCCATCGCGAGCATCCTCGGCGCGCATTTGCTTTTCCGCACAGCCTATGCGGCAGTGAACGTGCCCTATCTCGCCATGACGGCGCGGATCAGCGCGGACCCGGGAGACCGGGCGTTCGTCGCCGGAATGCGCATGATGTTCGGGACTGCGGCCGCCGTCATGATCGCGTTGGCGACGGTGCCCGTCGGACGCTGGCTGACCGGATCGACCGCCTCGCAAGCCTATTTCGGAGCGGCCGTCCTGTTCGCGATTATCGGCGCCGCGATCCTAGTTCTTGTCGGTACAACCTATCGCGAGACAGCGCCGATCGAACGCCCGTTGCCTGGAAGCGTGAGGGACGCACTTTCGAGCCTCGCGCGCAACCGCGCCTTCGTCGCGCTGAGCGCTGCGATGATGGCCATGATCGTCGCCATCACGGTGCTCAACAAGTCGGTGCTCTACTACTTCAAATATCTGCTCAACGATCCCGACGCGGGGCAGCTCGCGCTCGCTTCGATGGGCATCGTCAGCGGTATTGCGATCCCGCTCTGGATGCTGCTCGGCCGCATCCTCGGCTTGCGCGCAATCTGGTTGCTGGCGGCCGGGCTGGGAATCGTCGGACTGATGCTCTTCGCGGCCGTCGACGTGCACCAGTCTGGGCTGACGCAATTGTTCCTGATCGCGCTGCAGGTCATGATCGTCGGATTGAACTTCGTCTTCTGGGCAATGCTTCCGAACACGATCGAATATGGCGAGCGCGAGACCGGCGTCCATCTGGAAGGGACTGTCTTCGGCGTGGCCGCGCTTCTCCAGCGCGTCGCCATCGGCATCGCCACCGCAATCCTCGGCTGGAGCTTCGCTTCGGCGGGCTATGTCGCGAACGTGCAGCAGAGCGCCGAAACGCTCAACGGGATGCGCGCGACCGTGGGCGTGGTGCCCATGATCTTCCTCGCGCTGTCCTGCGTGGCGATGCTGCTCAACCCGCTCGGGCACGAACGCGCCGCCGAGCGGGAAGAAGCACCGACCTAGGCCGTAAGCTCGAACGACCCGCGCACGCCCTCGGCTTCGGCCGAAGGCGCGATCCACACGTCGAACGTGCCGGGCTCGACGACCGGGCGGTTATCGACGCCGTAGAATTGCAGGTTCGCCGGGCGAAGCGTGAAGCTGACCAGTTCCGACTGACCCGGCGCGAGCTTCACCTTGCGGAACGCCTTCAATTCACGGATCGGGCGCGTGATGCTCGCGACGCGGTCGTGCGTGTAGAGCTGCACGACTTCCTCGGCTGCGTGCCGGCCGCGGTTTGTAACGCGGGCGGTTACAGTGATCTCGCCGTTCACGCCCAGGCTGCGGGCGCTGAGGGCGAAGTCGCTGTACTCGATCTTCCCGTAGGTCAGCCCGTGGCCGAATGGGTAGAGCGCCGTGTTGGTGATCCCACGGAAGCGCGCCTTGTAATCCTCGAGCTTGGGGTCCGCGTTCGGGCGGCCCGTGCGCTTGTGCGCGTAATAATAAGGCTGCTGTCCCGACCGGCGCGGGAAGCTCGCTGGCAGCCGGCCCGACGGGCTGTAGTCGCCGAACAGGACGTCGGCGATCGAATGGCCCGTTTCCGTTCCGAGGAACCAAGTGGCGAGAATCGCGGGCGCATTGGCGATTGCCCCTTCCAGCGCCAGCGCGCGGCCGTGCTTGAGCACGACGACGATCGGCTTGCCGACCCTCGCGACGGCTTCCGCCAATTCCTGCTGCGGCTTGGGAACGACGATCTCAGTGCGTGACTGCGCTTCGCCCGACATGTTCTGCGCCTCTCCGATGGCAAGCACGACGATGTCCGCCTGTTGGGCGGCGGCGACGGCCTGTTCGATTCCACCGGCAATCGGCTGCTCGACGCCCGAGCCCTCGACGACGGTGATGCTGTCCTTGTCGCTAGCGGCAGCGCGGACGCCGGTCGCCAGGTCGACTGCCTTCTCGTCCGTTCCGTAGACGACCCAAGGGCCGACGAGGTCGTGCTGGCCGGCGGCGAACGGACCGATCAGAGCGATCTTCTTGCCGGACTTCGGAAGTGGAAGCAGGTCGCCGTCGTTCTTCAGCAGGACGATCGACTTGCGGCCGGATTCGCGGGCGAGCGCGCGGCTCTTGGGCAGCATCGAGCGCGACTCTTCGCGCTTCTCGTCGATGCGGCGGAACGGATTCTCGAACAGGCCGAGCATGTGCTTCATCGCGAGCACGCGGCGCACGGAGGTGTTCAGCACCTCTTCCGGGACTTCGCCGCTGCGCACGAGGTCAGGCAGATGCTTGCGGTAAAGCCCGCTCTGCATGCTCATGTCGACGCCTGCGAGGAAAGCGATCTTTGCCGCGTCGCGTTCGTCCTTTGCATAACCGTGGGCGATCATTTCCTCGTCGCCCGTGTAGTCGGACACGACGAAGCCCTTGAAACCCCATTCCTTGCGAAGGACCTGGTCCATAAGCCATCGATTGCCCGTTGCAGGAATGCCGGAGATTTCATTGAACGACGCCATGGCGGACAGTGCGCCGGCATCGAACGCGGCCTTGTACGGAGGCAAATAGACCTCGCGCAGCGTGCGCTCCGACATGTCGACGGTGTTGTAGTCCAGGCCCGCTTCCGCCGCGCCGTACGCCGCAAAATGCTTGGCGGTCGCGAGGAAATGCTCGTTCGACTTGAAGTCCGTGCCCTGGAAGCCGCGCACGCGTGCCGCGGCGAACAGTTGGCCCAGCAGCACGTCCTCGCCGCCGCCTTCGACGCCGCGGCCCCAACGCTGATCACGCGCGACATCGACCATCGGCGCGAAGTTCCAGTCGATGCCCGCACCCGCCGCTTCGAACGCCGCGACTTCCGCAGTTCGGCGCGCAAGCTCCGGTTCGAAGCTCGCGACTTCGGCGAGCGGCACCGGGAAAATGGTGCGGTGGCCGTGGATGATGTCGGCGGCGAAGATCAGCGGGATCTTCATCCGCGATTCCTTGACCGCTGCATTCTGCATGATGCGCGCCATGCGGGCGCCATTGCCGTTGAATATCCCGGTCAGCTGACCCTTGCGCGTTTCTTCCAGCTGCTGTGGGAAATTGCTGTTGCTGGGCGGGTTGAGCGCGGCCGCCGCGCCGGGCCCCCAGGCCGATGCCATCAGGCTGAGCTGGCCCGCCTTCTCCTCGAGGGTCATGCGCGAGATCAGCTGATCGATGAATCCGGGCACCTCCAGCTTGCCAGCCGCCTGGAGAAGCGCTCGTGCAGGGCTCGCAAGCCATGCGGTCACGGCGCCCGCGCCGATCAGCGCGGCCCTGCGCGAAATGCGCGTTTCTAGCATTCTCTCTCCCCTTCCTCTGCGCTCTGGCTGGCGCTCCGAGCTGCCACCGGATCAGAGTCCTTGACGCCTCGTGTAACCGGTTACATGACCGAGCCCACGGGCAATTGCAATCGATCAAACCGTGACTTTTACCCCAACAGCCGTTCAAAAGGTGTCCATGGCTGAGGCGACGATCCGAGATGTGGCCCGCCGCGCACAGGTGTCCGTAGCGTCCGTGTCGCGCGTGCTCAATCGGCTCGACAATGTGAGCAAGGAAACACGTGAGCGGGTCGCAGAGGCTGTCCGCGAACTGGGCTATGTTCCGCACGCCGGCGCGCGGAGCCTCAGCCTTGCGCGCACGAATGCGATCGGCGTCGTCCTTCCGGATTTCCACGGCGAGTTCTTCTCCGAAATCG
>Ga0126306_10001469_pt1 | contig 12654 bp, 15 predicted proteins | sample Plot27_FD_92592 | JGI IMG/M metagenome (GOLD analysis project Ga0126306, IMG submission 92592) | Serpentine soil microbial communities from UC McLaughlin Reserve, CA, USA - Plot27 | ecosystem: Environmental > Terrestrial > Soil > Grasslands | place: USA: UC McLaughlin Reserve, Lake County...
CAAGCCGAGAACGCACCGCAGCCCTTGACGGCTGGCTGTTCACCTACAACCATCGCCGCCGACACGCAGGCATCGGGCGACAAACACCCATCACCCGCCTGAACAACCTGCTCGGGACTTACAACTAGCGCACGCTGAACTCGACCTCCGTGAGCGTCTGGTTCCCGCTCGCCTCGATCGCCTGGACCTCGAGCTTGTAGTCGGTGCCCGGCTCGAGGTACTCGCGCGGGATCGTCACGGCGGTGACCGAGGCGGGCAGGTCGGCGCTGAAGACGCGCAGCGGATCCTCGCGCTCGACGATCGCGCGGTAGCCGGTGATGTCGATCCCGCCGCGCTCGGCGACGGGCTTCCAGGCGGCGAGCAGGCCGTCGCGCGGGATCGACGCACCGGCTGCGGGCGACGTGATCTCAGGGCCGTCCGGGATGTCGTGCGACAGCCGTGCGGCGCCGACCAGCCGCCTGCCTTCGATCGTGGTGCCGGCGAAGCGGTAGCGCCCCGCGGGGAACAGCTGCTTGAACCGGCTCAGCGGGAAGCGCTCGAACGGTGGCTCGCTGCTCTCGGAGAAGAGCTCCGTCAGGCCGTAGCGCTTGACCCTCCCGCGTGTCTTCACGTCGAGGATCCTGCGCCCATCCGGATCCGAGATTCGCATCGACTTCCAGGGCTCGCCGTCGAGGAACACCTGGAGCCCCGCGTCCCCGTCGGTCGCGTTGACCTCGACGATCATCGTCGCGTCGGCGAGCCGGACCGGCTTCGCCGCTTGGCCGGCGCCGGGGTCGGATCTCGCGGCCGCGATGCCGGCGAGCGGCAAGGAGACCGCGAGCAGCGCGACGGCCGGCTTGAACCTGCGGGTCATGGTGCACCTCCGTTGGTCGCGGCGCACCATATGAGGGGGCAATGAGGGGACGATGAAGGCGCCGACTGCGATCGCAGGGTCCGACGCACGGCCGTCCACGGTTGACGACGACTACGTCAGATGCCGTGGGAAGGAAGCCACACGCGGACGAGCATGCCGGCGACGTAGCCGGCGCCGGCCGCTTCGCCCGGCGCGGCCGCGACGATCCTGCCGACGAGGCCGAGCGGGGCGACCGCGATCGGCGCGACTCGCGCTGCGGCCGGTGCCGTCGCGACCTTCGTCGCGCGAGCGCGCTTCGGCGCTCGCGGCGTGCGGCGCACCGACTTCCGCTCGATTGGCGCCGGCGTCGCGGTCGGCTGCGGCGTAGCGCTCGGGGCGGGCGCTGCCGCGGCGGCGCGCGGGCGTCGCTCGCGCGGCGCCGGGCGCAGCGGGAACGGCTTGCGCGCCAGCGCGGTCAGCGCCTGGGCGGTGACCCAGACCGGCGTCTGCGCGCTCGTGCGCGAGTAGCGGATCGCGCCGTTCGCGGACACGAGCGAGCGCAGGTATCCGAGCGGCGAGCGCGACCCGCCGCGGCGCACGCGCGTGGGGTTGCGGCCCGCGGCGATAAGCCCCTGGACGGCCCACGCCGTCGACTGCGCGTTGCTCGAGCCGGTCTGGAGCGCGAAGCCGCCGTCCGGGTTCTGCCGCCGCTCGAGCCAGCCGGCCGCACGCCGGACCACGGCGGTGCGCCGCCGCCCCGCCGCGGCGAGCGCCTGCAGCGCGGCGCCGGTGTCGTCGGCGCCGGACGGCCCGCCGCGCCCGGCGAAGTTGAAGCCGCCGTCCTCGTTGGCCTGGCTCGCGATGAACGCCGCGCCCTTCCGGACGGCGCCGCCACTCGCGGCGCGGCCGGCCGCGCGCAACGCGAGCAACGCGAACGCGGTGGTGTTGACCCGGCCCGCGAACGAGCCGTCGTCCTCCTGCGCGCGCAGCAGCTCCTCCAGCAGGTCGCGGCCGCCCGCGCGCGTCGGCGAGACGCCGGCGGCACGGAGCGCGAGGATCGTGCGCGAGCGTTCGCCGAGGTCGCCCCGGAGCGCCGCCGCGTTGCCGCGGATGTAGTCGACCATGTCGCGGCCGCCGCGCTCGACGTCGCGCGGGTTCCGCCCCGCGGCGGCGAGCCCGAGCGCCGCCCAGCCGGTGTGCATCTGGGTCGAGCCGGCGCCGGGCGCGGGCCCGACCCCGCCGTCGCCGTTCTGGGACTGCTCGAGGTACGCGACCGCCTTCGCGGGGACCTCCGCCGCGCGCGCATCCGAGGTCGCCGGACCCGTCACGACGACCAGCGCGAGCAGCGCAACCGCGACCCCCGTCGTGCCCGGAGCCGGGCGCCAGGTGACCTCGAAGCGAGTGCGGTAGCGCCGCAGCGCTCGCACCAGCGCCGGCCCGAACGCGAGGCAGAAGGCGGCGTTCCCGAGCGCGTGGGCGACGTCGAACGGGAGCGAGGTCGCGAAGATGGCGCCGAGCTTCGCGAGCGTGTGATCGCCGGAGTACGTGACCCAGAGCGACAGGTTCATCACCGCCCCGTACGCAAGCCCGGCGGCCGCGCACGCGGTCGCCAGCGTGAGCCGGCCCAGCTCGCGGCCGCCGAGCTGCGCGAGCGCTGCGCCGAACAACCCGGCGCCGCCCCAGCCGACCATCTGCCACGGCGTCCACGGCCCCTGGCCGAAGAACAGGTTCGACGCCAGGGCCGCGACCGCGCCGACCGCGAACCCCGGCGCCCCGCCGAGCACGTAGCCGGTCAGCAGCACGATGTCGGTCGTCGGCTTGACGCTCGGCAGCGGGGCGAAGGCGATCCGGCCCAGCGCGGCAAGCGCGGCGAGCGTCGCGACCAGCGCGAGCACGCGCGCGCTCGGGTGGCTGCGCTCGTACCAGCCGAAGCCGGCCGTCAGCGCGAGGCCGAGGACGAGGAACGAGGCGAGCACCCAGCTCACGCGACGACCACTTCCCGCCTCAGCAGCGCGGCTCCGTCCTCCGGCAACAGCGCGGCGCCACCGAGGATGCGGGCGGTCTGGGTCGCGAAGTACCAGCCGCCGGCGAGCACGTCGGCGGTCGGCGCGTCGGCGACCGGCCGCCCGTCGCCGAGCAGCACCGTGCGCGCGGCGAAGGCGGCGGCGAACTCCGCGTCGTGCGTCGCGACGATCACCGCCGTGCCGTCGTCCGCGAGCCCGTTTAGCAGCGCCGTCAGCGCGTCCTTGTGGCGCCGGTCCATGCCACGCGTCGGCTCGTCGAGGCAGACGACGGCGGGTCGCTCGCCGTGCAGGACGATCGCGAGCGCAAGCCGCTGCCGCTCGCCGCCCGAGAGGTCGCGCGGGTGGCGGTCGGCGAGCTGCTCGAGACCGGCCGCGGCGAGCGCGCCCGCCGGAAGCTCCTCGCCGACGCGGTCGCGCAGCGTGTAGTCGCCGGGGTTCTGCAGCAGCAGCGCGACCCGCCCGCGGCGCTGGACCTTGCCGCGCGTGGGATCGACGAGGCCGGCCGCGACGCGCAGCAGCGTCGACTTGCCGGCGCCGTTGCGCCCCATCAGCGCGATGCGCTCCCCGGCCGCGACGGCGAGGTCGACGCCGCGGAGCACCGTCGCGCCGCCCTTCTGCTCGAGCCAGAGCGAAGAGAACGCGAGCGCGGGCTCGACGCGCGCGCGGCGCCGGCGCCGCCGGCCAGACGGCTCCCGGGCGCCTTGACCCCGCATAGCGAGGTCAAGGCGCCCGGCGTCGTCCGCCGCCAGCGTGCGGCGCGCGTCCTTGACCGACACCGGCAGCGGGCGGCGGCCGGCGAGCGAGAACAGGCGCGCGCCAGGCGTCTGCAGCTCCGGCGCGTGCACCGACGCCCAGTCGAGGAAGCCGCACGGGTCGGCGTCGCACACGATCGCTCCGTCGTGCAGCGCGACGACGCGGTCCGCCGCGCTGAGGCATCGCTCGAGCCGGTGCTCGGCGAGGATCACCGCGGTGCCCCACTCCTCGTTGAGCCGTCGCAGCACGCCGAGCAGCTCGTCGCCGGCGACCGGATCGAGCTGCGACGTCGGCTCGTCCAGCAGCGCCACCCGCGGCCGGCCCGCGAGCGCAGCGCCGAGTGCGACCCGCTGCAGCTCGCCGCCGGAGAGCGCGTGCGTCGAGCGGTCCAGCAGCGGCGCGATCCCCAGCGCGAGCGCGGCCTCCTCCACCCCGCGCGCAACGGCTGCCGCGCCGAGACCACGGTTCTCGAGCGGGAAGGCGAGCTCGGCCCGGACCGTGCCCATCACGACCTGCGTCTCGGGATCCTGGAACAGCGTCCCCGCGACGGCGGCGATCTGCGCGGGCTCGTGCGTGCGCGTGTCCAGCCCGCCGGACTCCAGCCGGCCGGTGAACTCGCCGCCGTGGAAGTGAGGAACGAGCCCGGAGGCCGCGCGCAGCAGCGTCGACTTCCCCGAGCCCGAGCCGCCCGCCAGCACCACGAACTCGCCCGGCGCGACGCGCAGGTCGACGTCGCGCAGCGCCGGCGTCGCCGCTCCGGGGTAGCGGTATGAGACGCGGTCGAGCAGCAGCGCCGCGCTCATCGCCCGACCCCCCGGCGGTCGGCGAACGGAAGCAGCGCGCACAGGGCGAGCACCGCGCTCAGCCCGAGCAGGCGGGCGTCGACGGGCGCGCTGAACGTCGGGTACGCCTCGAACGCCTCCCAGTCGCCGGCGTACGCAGCCGCGCCGATCAGCGAGAGCCCGACCGCGCTCGCCGCGAACGCCAGGTCGTGGCGCGACCACGGCCGGCCGCCCCCGCGCGGCGCCCGCCGCGCGGCCCCGTACCCGCGCACCTCGAGCGTCGCTGCGACGTCGACGGCGCGGTCCAGCGCGCCGGCGGCGACCGCTCGCACCACGGCGCGCCGCGGGGCCGGCGCACCCGCCAGGCAGCGCTGCGCGTCGTGCAGCCGGCGCGCGTCGCGCGCGAGCACCGGCACCATGCGGGTCGCGAGCGCCGCGGTCAGCGCCGAGCGGAACGAGACGCGCCGGAACGCGCGCAGCAGGTCGTCGGGATCGACGGCGGCGGAGTGGAGCGCGAAGCAGCCGATCACGACCAGCGCCCGCAGCGCGAGCACGCCGCCGTACGCGGTCGCCTCGGCCGTGACGTCGAGCTCCCCGAGCACCGGCACCGTGCCGAAGCGGGCGATCACGGTCAGGCCCTCGCGCATGACGATCGGGTTGATCAGCGAGATCACGACCGCGAACGGGAGCGTGAACGCGAGCGCCAGCAGCACGCGATCGGCGACGCGAGCGCCGGCTGCGGCGGCGATCACCGCGGCGAGCAGGGCGAGCAGCACGAGCGGGTGCTCGAACGAGAGCGATACGCCCGCCAGCACGACGCACCAGGCGGACGCGACGGCGGCGCGCGCCGCGTGCAGCGGGCTGGCGCGCCGCTCGTAGATCACGTGGCTGCTCCGATGCCCGCGATGCGACGAGTGTCGGCTCGATCCCCCGTGCGGGGATCGAGACGACACTCGTCGGGTTCTGGCCCCATCACGGCGCCTCCGGCGGCGGCTCGACCGGAAGCGCGACCGGGCGACCGTCCTCGACGGCGATCGCGAAGTTGTCTTGCAGCGCGTCTTCCTCCAGCTGCGCCGCCGCCGCGGCCAGGCCGACCGCGTCGGTGCCGGTCACGATCCAGGTCGGCGCCTCCCCGCTCAGCTTCGTCGCCGCGACGAGCCCCGCGCCCGCGGCGAGCGTCCGCACCGGCTGCCCCTCCGCGTCGAGCAGCGCCAGCTCGTCGCCGGCCGCGCTCGGGCGCGCGTAAACGCCCGACGCCCGCGGCCCCTCCTCGAGTCGGCGCACGGCCGGGTCGCGGCGCACGTCGGCCCAGACGCCGACCTTGATCCGCAGCACTCCCTCCCCGCCGAAGCCGGCCGCGGCGGAGCGGCCGGCCTTGACGCCCGCCTCCGCCAGCCGCTCGGCGACCTCGTCGCAGGCGTCCGCCGCGGCGTCGGCGCAGTCGAGCCGCACCGGCAGCCGCTTGCCGCCGATGCCGGACAGGAACGGCTCCGGGTACGCGCCCACGACGGCGCGCACGTCGGCCGATGCGCCCCAGTCGTGGTGGTCCCACCAGACGTCGTCGCCCGCGGCGAGCTTGTGCGCCGCGGCGCCGTCCTCGGCGAGGATCCCGTTGACGTAGTAGAACCAGTCGACCGGGCGGCCGTCCTCGCGACCGCCCGCGATGCCGTTGATCTGCTGCACGAAGCCGCCGCCGTAGCGGGTCTCGACATCGAAGTCGCGCTGGAGCATCCGCATCACGGTCTCGCCGCCGGGGATCGGGTCGGCGCTGCCCGTGCCGACCTCGCGCGTTCCGAAGTCGCGCGTGACCGTGAGCGTCGCGGCGCCCTCCTGGCTCTCCCCCGCACCCAGGCCGCAGCCACCCGCGGCGAGGGCGAGGACGATCAGCAGGGCGGCGCGGCGCATCACCCGACCGTCACCCGCGCCGGGAAGGAGACGACAAGGCCCGGCTTCTCCGCGCGCAGCCGGTAGCGGCCGGCGGCGGGCGCCGACAGCGTCGCGACGCCGTCCTCGTCGGTCGACGCGACAGCGTCGCCGAGTCGCACCATCGCGCCCGCGACGGGGACTCCCTCGCCGGCCTCGTCGTAGCCGCGGACGGTCGCGCTCAACGTGGCTCCCGGCTCCACCCGCCTACTCGCGGGCGTGACCTCGAGCGTGCGCTGGCAGGTGTCGGCCGGATCCTTGACGCACCAGAACCACAGCACTCGCTGGCCCGCGCGCAGCAGGCGTCCGGTGCCGAACGAGCCGGCCGGGTCGGCGGCGCCGGCGCTGCCGGCGCGGCGGCCGACCTTGTAGACCCACCCGTCGGTGCCGCGCTCGCGGTCCGGGCCGATCTTGCGGACGTAGAGCGAGCCGGCGTCACGCGCGCGGCGCGAGCACGCGCCGTAGTCCTTCAGGCTGAACGGGGCGCCCGTGCCCGCGAGCACAGATAGCGGCGTCGCGCGCCCGATCGAGCAGCGCTTGCCGCCGACGGGCGCGGTGCGCGCCTTCAGCGCCACGCGCTCGGGACCGGCGAGCACGGCGCTCTCTCCGACCACCATCACGTCGACCTTGGCGCGCGCGTCGGCGGCGGCGGGCGCGACGATCGTCGTTCCCGCGACCAGCAGCAGGGCGATCCGCCTCATCGGACGCGGATCACCACCTTGGTCGCGGAGTCGTTGCCGGCCTTGTCGATCGCCACCGCGCGGATCGTGTAGCGCCCCTCGGGCAGCCGCTTCGGCAGCAGGTACGACCACTCGGCGCGGTCGCCGATCCGGAACGAGCGCCGGCCGCCGCAGCGATGCGGCTTGAAGCGCTCCGTCTCGCCGTCGAAGGCCCAGCAGCCGGTCGCGGTCCTGCGCAGGATGCTCAGCCGCACGGAGAGCAGGCCGGACGGGTCGGGTGTGACCTTGCCGGCGATCTTGCGCGGCGCGCGCTCGCGCTTGTAGACCTTGCCGTTCCTCAGGCGCGAGAACGAGGCGACGGGTGCGCTCTTGTCGTCAGGGTTCTCGGTCCCGAGCACCGCGCCCGGCGGGAGCTGGGTGCCGCAGTTGCCGTCGCTGCCGGTCGTCACGCACGTGAGGCCCGCTGTGCGGACTCGGTCCGGCTTGCTGACGCGGATCGACACAAGCCCCGGCTCCGTGAACGTCAGCTGGGCCGTCCCATCCGGCCCGGTTGTGGCCGTAGCGGTCCCGTAGTTCACGGTAGCGCCTGCCGCCGGCCCCGAGGTGGTCACGGTCGGGAACGCGGTCGGGTCCTCGACCCCGTACTCGTCGACCCTCACGGTCAGCGACTGGCCGCGAGCCATCGTCGGCGGCACGTTGCTCAACCGCAGCGGCGACGCTGGCGCGCACGCGCCCTTCGCGCTGTAGCAGTCGACGAGCATGATCACGTCGTCGCCCTCCTGCAGCTCCGTGCCGCACAGACCCTGGTCCTGGTGGCGGTAGTTGACCCAGAACGACCAGTACTGCGCCGGATCGGCCGGGAACGGGTCGTTGTGCGTCTCGCCCTTGATCGTCTCGACTGCGTAGCCGAGTCCGGCTCCGCCCCAGTAGCCGGCCCAGTCGCTGGCGACGGCCCGATCGAGAGCGCCGAGCGCGCTGGTGCCGGTGCAGGCGTTCGCGCCGTCCTTGACGACCGGAGCAGTCGTGGTAATGACGGCGCTGTGCGGGAGCAGCGTCTGTGCGGAGCCCTCCACCCGAACAGTCACGTTCGCCGGCCCGGCGGCGCCGGCCGGCGCCGCAAGCAGCGCCGTCAGCAGCAGCGCCGCCAGCGCGCCGGGAGAGATCTTCTTCATAGCCAACCCCTTTCCGCGAGGGTCTCGTATGGCGACGGTCGGAGGGAGGTCTCCTGGCTCCCGGGCTCGACCCTCTCGCGCCTTCCCGTCCCGCGCGGCGGAACAGTGGCCTGATGCGATGGGCGTCCCCGGTCACAGTGGCGGGTCCGCGCCGGATTTGCACCGGCTTCCCTGAACCACCGACCTTGAACGGGCGCAATGTTACCGTTGGGCGCACGAGATGACAGTCAATCTCACGCGGATCTACACGCGCCTCGGCGACGACGGCGAGACCCACCTGGGCGACATGAGCCGGGTGCCCAAGACGCATCCGCGGATCGAGGCCTACGGCACGGTCGACGAGCTCAACGCACAGCTCGGCGTGGCGCTGGCGCTCCCCGGCCTGGACGATCGCTTCGCCGGCTTCCTGCGGCGCGTGCAGAACGACCTGTTCGACGTCGGGGCCGACATCTCGGTCCCGCACGGCGGCGACCGCAGCCGCCTGCGCCTCGCCGCCGAGCAGACGGAGTGGCTCGAGCAGGCCTGCGACGAGGTCAACGCGGGCCTCGAGCCGCTGAAGTCCTTCGTCCTGCCCGGCGGGACCGCCGCCGCGGCGCAGCTGCACGTCTGCCGCACCGTCTGCCGCCGCGCCGAGCGGCGCACGATCGATTGCGGCGACGACGTCAACCGCGAGTGCGTGCGCTACCTCAACCGCCTCTCGGACCTGCTCTTCATCCTCGCGCGCGCGGCCAACGAGGGCGACGAGCCGCTCTGGGAGCCCGGTCGCTATCGCTAGCGAGATGGACATCACCGGCCACGGGCTGTACCGCGCGGAGCACCGCGCGCTGCGCGAGCTCTACGCCGCCGCACGCCAGCTCTGCGGGCACTGGGAACGGCTCGCGGAGCGGGTCGGCGGCCAGCCCGCGACCGTGCTGCGCCACGGCGCGCAGGCGTGCCAGGAGCTGCTCGCCGAGCTCGCCGGCCGCACCGAGGAGCACGGTCTGCACGGCTTCCCCGCGGCCCAGGGCGTCGGCGGCCGCCTGGCTGGCGTGCGCAACAACGCCGGCGACCTGCTGCTCGAGCGCAACCAGGCGATGCGGATCGCCGTGCTCGATGTCCAGCACCTGTCCACGCTGCTCGGCTATCTCGGCCAGCTCGCGGCGACGCGCGGCGACGACCAGCTCGCCGGTTTCCACCGGCGCTGGGAGGCGCGCCTGCGCGAGCTCGAGGCCGAGGCGCGCGCGGCCGCGATCGGCCTCGGCTGCGAGCCGGCTGCCGCGGTGATCCCGGCGGACCAGGGCCCACTCGGCCGCGCCGGCCACCATCTCGCGAACGCGGTCGGCACGGCGGGCGAGGCGATCGACGCGTCCGCCGTGGGTCGCGCGGCGCGCCGCTTCCGGCGCTAGCGCCGCCCGCGGTTGAGCCGCAGCCGCACCTCTTCGATCGGCGGCGGCGCTGTCATCAGCTGCCAGCCGCGCGGGCACAGCGCGTAGTAGCCGTCGCGCTCGCGCAGCACCACGCGCGTGCGCCCGTTCTGAGTGGTCGTGCCGAGCGGCGCCTCACTCAGCGGCCACGCGCCGTACTCGTCGCGCAGCCGCTCGATCGCTCGCCGGACGTCGGCGTGCGACACGCCGCGCGCGAGCAGCTCGCCGACGATCGCGGCCTCGGCGACGTCCTCGACGCTGTACACGTGCGGATCCTCTCCCGACACCGACGCCGGGATGTAGCCCCACCGCGCCCACTGGCCGATCGTGGTGCCGGAGACGCCGGCCAGCTCGCCGACCTCGGCGGCGAGGAAGTGCCCGTGGATCGTGGCCATCGAGAAGGGTATGCCGCATCGCGGGCACGTTGCGCAAGGCATCCGCTTCGCACGCGCGCGCGCAGCCCCTGGTGGGATGATGGCTCGCATGCGCTCCACCGCGTGGCTCGCGAGCGCGGCCGCCGCGCTCGCGTTCGGCGCCTGCGGAGGTGACGGGAACAAGCTGACCAGCCCGGCGGAGCAGCGCCCTGAGCCAACGCCTTCGGCATCGTCCTCGCCGAAGGTCGACCCGGCCGACGTGGAGATCGTGCGTGCGTGGGCGGACACGCTGCGGCGCGGCGACGTCCGCGGCGCAGCGGACTACTTCGCGCTCCCGAGCATCGTCTCCAACGGCACGGCGCCGATCAAGCTGGAGACGCGCGAGCAGGCGCAGTTCTTCAACCGCACGCTCCCGTGCGGGGCGAAGCTGATCGAGACGGAGCCCGCGCCGCACGGCTTCTTCATCGCGACGTTCCGGCTGACCGAGCGGCCCGGCGCGGGCGAGTGCGGCACCGGCACGGGAGAGACCGCCCGCACCGCGTTCCGCGTCCGCGACGAGCACATCACCGACTGGCTGCGCGTACAGGACGTCGAGTCCGCGCCCGAGACGTTGTCCTGAATTTCCGCGAGAAGACCGCGGGCAACCCGCGCGGCAAGACCGCATCGCGCTGTCCCGCCTTCGTTTCCGGGGGCCTAACGGTCGGCGTCTGACCTCCACTCCGAAGCGAGGACGCCGTAGACGACGCTGTCGAGGTAGCGATCGGACAAGCGCTCGGCCTCTCGCCGCGTGCCCTCCTCGCGGAAGCCGAGCCGTTCCGGGATCGCGCGGCTGCGCCGGTTCTCCGGAGCGGCGCAGATCTCCACCCGGTTGAGCTCCCACGCGGTGAACGCGTGCTCGACGAGTGCCCCGACCGCGCGCGTCATCGTCCCGCGTCCCTCGTGCTCCGCGTCGAGCCAGTAGCCGATGCTCGTGGACCGGTGCTCACGGTCGATGCCATGGAACCCCACGACGCCGACGATGCGCCCTGCGTAGACGATCGCCGCCTGGAAACCGTTGTCGTCGGCGAGTTGCCGGCGCGTGAGCGCGATGAAGTTCGTCGTCTGCTCGAGACCTTCCTCGGCCGCCCACGGCATCGAGCGACGGAGTCGCTCGCGGTTCGCCTCGATCAACGCCTGCAACTCCTCCGCATCGCCCATCTCGAGCGGGCGCAGGTATAGGTCCTCCCCGAGCGGGAATCGGAACATCGAGCAAGTGTCGCCGACAACGACGAAACCCGCCTTGTCGGGCGGGCTTCAGGAGGTACCGCTACCTGCCCTCGCACCAGATCCCGTCACCGTCGCCGTCACGCGTGGCGCCGCACCAATTGCCCGACGCAGCCCCATCGCTGCCCGCGCCATCGTTGGTGGACACGTCGGGTAGCTGGTCAGCTTCCTCCAGCTCCGCCGCTTCCCGGGCGCGGTCGGCCGCAACTTCGATCGCGTAGCCCGAGCACCCGGCAGGGGCTGCGCCTCTGAAGCGGACGACTTCCCGCTCGCCGGAGTCGCACATCCGGCGATCACTGGCGAGCCGTGCGGCGCGCTTCTCTGCAGCGTGACGGCTTCGAGCGGTAGCCGCGATCGTGCGCGCCTCGGGGAACCGATGGAAGTCCTGCGAGCGCTGGGCATGCGAGATGGCGCTTCGCTCGGAGCTCGACCGCAGACGGTTGCGAGCGCGCCGGAGCAGGCGGCGAGCGATCTTGCGCTCGTAGCGATCGACGAGGTCGTCGGTGCCGTCGACGGCCGCGAGCACCGCTCGATAGTCGTCGGCCGCGAGAGCTTCATCGGCTCGGGCAAGGACGTCGGCGCGGGTGTCCGGCGTGGCGGTCGCGGTAGGCGTCGAGCCGCTCCGCTCGCCTGAGCTCGCGCTGTCGCGCTCGCTCCCTCCGCCGAGAGCTCCGACGATGACAACCAGCGCGACCGCAGCTGACGTCGCGACGCCGACCGGACGCCTGTACCACCGCTTCTTCCGTGCGACTGCGGCGACTCGTCGCATCCGCTGCCGAGTCGTGAGGGTGATCGACTCACCGCGTGCTGCTGAGTAGGATCGACGGCTCGGCGGTGACTCTTGCTCCTTCGAGCGCCTGGTCGAGCCGGTCGCGCGACGCGTCGGTGAAGCGGCGGACCGCGAACAGCGCGAGCAGTTCGTCGACGGGCACGGTGACTCGACCGCCGCGCCTCGTCACCTCATCGGCGATCTCGCATGCGACCGCGCGCTCCTGTTCGGTGGCCTGGCGGCTCATCGCCGCTACTCCAGGTGATAGTTGCCTTTGGAGTCGCGCTTGTGGCAGTGGTAGCCGTAGCGGTGGTACTGGCGATCGCGCGCGCGGGCGCAGAACTGGCCGCGACGCAGGCACTTGTGAGCGCCGCCGATTACGGCGTGCTTGTAACCCGCGGAACACGGCTTCGCCGCGGCCAACGCGGCGGGCGATCCTGACAGCGCAGGGGCTTGGGTCGCGGGCCACGCCACAAGCGCAGCGGCGGCGAACAGAAACGGCAAGGCGTCGACGCAAGGTGCCTCCTTGACCTGCGGGGGGATCGACGTGACGACCGTACCTTCAGCCGTCATCAATAATCAAGGTTCTAGTGTGGGCCCTCCACACGAGCCGTCCTCTTACAACGACGAAACCCGCCTCCGAGGCGGGCTTCACGAGGTACCGCTACGGGGATTCGAA
>Ga0126306_10001470_pt1 | contig 12652 bp, 12 predicted proteins | sample Plot27_FD_92592 | JGI IMG/M metagenome (GOLD analysis project Ga0126306, IMG submission 92592) | Serpentine soil microbial communities from UC McLaughlin Reserve, CA, USA - Plot27 | ecosystem: Environmental > Terrestrial > Soil > Grasslands | place: USA: UC McLaughlin Reserve, Lake County...
GAGCAGCAGGTCCGGCGCGCCGGTCGCCGCGATCTGGGCGTGCACCGTCTCGCTCTCGCGGGGATGGAGTTCGTCGGTCAGGAACGTGGTCTCGCCGTCGATCACGAGCCCCGAACCGACCTCGAAGATGTAGGCGGTCTGGCCGAGCAGGCGAGCGTCCTCCATCACCTGCGCGCGACGACGCCCAGACTTGATCACGACCTCCACCCCTGCGCGGTGACACGCCTCCAGCGCCCGCGCCGCGAGCAGCGTGAACTCACCCTCGGCGGTGCGGAAGAGCGACGCCCCGCTGCCGAGCAGCGTCCCGTCGAGGTCCGTGTACACGCACCTGATGCCCACTAGGCGTGAGCGCGGAGGGTCGCGTACGGCGGCCGCTCGACCGGCGGCTCGTGCTCGTAGTCGAGCAGGCGTCCCTCAGCGGACAGTCGCTCCAGCACCGTGCCCAGCACCTCGCGGGCCATCGGGGCGAGCGCCCGCAGCGGCTGGTGTCGATTGCGCCGCAGCTCGAGGTCCACCTGCGCCATCCCGTCGGTGCCGCCGAGAGCGTCGCGCGCGTGGAGCAGCATGGCGGTCTCGACGGCGTAGCCGGTGGCGAACGGGAGCCGCTCGAAGAGCTCGCGCCGCGCGGCCACCTCCCCGGCGAGCGGCTGGGCGAACGCCGCCAGGTCGGGGAAGAACTCCTCCAGCAGCGGCCGGGCCGTGAGCTCGGTCACGCGGCCACCGTCGCCCGGGTACTCCCGGCCGTCAGGCGTGGTGAACGGGCGCCTGAAGCGGGCCTTCACGAAGCGGACGTCCGGCTCGCAGACGAGCGGGCCGAGCAGGCCGGTGGCGAAGTGGGGCGAGAAGTCGTACGTGTCCGAGTCGAGATAGACCACAAGCTCGCCGCGCGCGACCGCGAGCGCCCGCCACATGGCATCGCCCTTGCCGAGCACGGGGCCGAAGTCGGCAAGCAGCTCGGACTCCTGCCGAACCTCGGCGCCGCCCGCGGCGGCGATCTCCGCGCTGCCGTCCTCCGAGGCGGCGTCCACCACCAGGATCTGGTCGATCAGCGGCGCCAGTCCCATGAGCCGCTCCACGATCGCGCCGATCGTGTCGGCCACCTCGCGAGTCGGAAGCACCACCGTGATGCTCTCCCGCTTCACTTCGAGCAGCCGCTCGAGCGCGTACTGGGAGTGGTGGAAGGACCGGATCAACCCTGCGTACTATCGCAGTCCGTGAGCCGTGCTCCGACCACCTACCCCTGGGAAGCCGTGCTGGAGCCGGGACGCGACGAAGAGCTCGTGGCCAGCTCACGGGAGTGTGCGCAGGCCGGGCTCGCCGAGCCGATCCCGGACGACCTTCACCCCGCGCTCCTGGAGGGATTGGCGGCCGCCGGGATCGAGGCGCTCTGGGCCCACCAGGCCGACGCCCTCGCGGCCGCCCGCCGCGGCCACGCGATCGTGACCACCGGCACGGCGAGCGGCAAGTCGCTCGCCTTCAACCTGCCCGTGCTCGACACGCTGGCGAGCGACGTGGCCGCGCGCGCCTTCTACCTCTACCCGACCAAGGCCCTCGCCCAGGACCAGGCGAGGGGGCTCGTCCGCGTCGGCGGCAAGTACCTGCGCCACGCCATCTACGACGGCGACACCCCGCGCGAGGAGCGCCGGGCGATCCGGCAGCGCTCGAACCTGATCCTCACGAACCCCGACATGCTGCACGTGGGCGTCCTTCCCAACCACCGTTCGTGGGGCGACCTGCTCGCGAACCTCGCCTGGATCGTGGTGGACGAGGCGCACGTGTACCGCGGCGTGTTCGGTTCGCACGTGGCGAACGTCCTGCGCCGGCTGCGCCGGCTCGCCCGCGCGTACGGCAGCGACCCGCGCTTCCTGCTCACCAGCGCAACGATCGCCAACCCGAGCGAGCTGGCCGAGCGGCTCACCGGCGTCGAGGTCGAGCTGGTGGACCGCGACGGAGCGCCTCGCGCCGAGCGCCAGATCGCGATGTGGAACCCGCCGCTCGTCGACGAGCGCCTCGGCCGCCGCGCCTCGGCGCTCTCCGAGGCGGCGAACCTGCTCGCCGAGCTGGTCGAGCGCGAGATCCGGACGATCTGCTTCCTGAAGTCGCGCCGTGGTGTGGAGCTGATCCAGCGCTTCACACGCCAGCGCCTCGAGGACGCCGGCCGGCCCGACCTGGCCGAGCGCATCGCTCCGTATCGCGCCGGCTACACGCCGGCCCAGCGGCGCGAGATCGAGCGGCGGCTCTCCGAGGGAGACCTGCTGTCCGTCGTGGCCACCAACGCGCTCGAGCTCGGCATCGACGTGGGAGACCTCGACGCCGCCATCTGCGTCACGTTCCCCGGCACCGTGGCGAGCCTGCGCCAGATGTGGGGCCGGGCCGGGCGCCGCAACCCCGGCCTCGCCATGTACGTGGCCGGCGAGGATGCGCTCGACCAGTTCTTCTGCCGCCACCCCACCGAGTTTCTCGAGCGGCCGGTTGAGCAGGCGATCCTCGACCACGAGTCGGAGCAGATCCACGAGGCGCACCTCGCGGCGGCCGCCTACGAGCTGCCCCTCACGCCGGAGGACGGCGAGGTGTTCGGCCCGCGCTGGGAGGAGCACGCCCGGCGGCTCGTGCAGCAGGGCGCGCTTCGTGAGCGCGGCGGGCGCTACCTGCCACGCGGCGCCGGCTACCCGGCGGCGCGGATCGCGCTCCGCTCGGCCTCGCCCGACTCGGTGTCGATCGTGGAGGCTGAGCGCGGCGAGGTGATCGGCAGCGTGGAGACCGCGCGGGCGCACTCCGCCGTGCATCCGGGCGCGATCTACCTGCACATGGGGGCGGCGTTCGAGGTCGAGGAGCTGGACCTCGAGCAGCGGCGCGCCCTCGTGCGGCCGTTCAACGGGGACTGGTACACGCAGCCGAAGAAGGAGTCCGAGACCTGGATCGAGCAGGTGCGCGATCAGCGTGAGAGCTCTGGTGTGGCGCTCTCGTTCGGAATCGTGTCGGTGACCGAGCAGGTGGTGGCCTACCAGAAGAAGCATGCGACGGACCACTCCGTGCTCGATCTGCTCGCGGTGGACCTGCCGGAGCAGGAGTTCGTGACGCAGGCGCTCTGGTACGAGCTGCCCGACTCGCTTGTGCGCGAGGAGTTCCCGCTCGAGGTGCTCCAGGGCTCGCTGCACGCCGCCGAGCACGGCCAGATCGCGGTGCTCCCGCTGATCGCGATGTGCGACCGCTGGGACATCGGCGGTCTCTCGACCGCCTACCACCATCAGACCGGCCGCCCGACGATCTTCATCTACGACGGCCACCCCGGCGGAGTCGGCATCACGCGCGCCGGCTTCGAGCGCTTCGAGGCGCTGGTCGGCGACGCCCTTCGCCTGATATCGGAGTGCCGCTGCGAGAGCGGCTGCCCGTCGTGCGTGCAGTCACCGAAGTGCGGCAACCTGAACGAGCCGCTGAACAAGCGCGGCGCGATCGAGCTGCTGAGCCGGATGGCGAGCGGCTGAGCGCCGGGGCCTCCCCGTGTGGGAAGGCCTGTGCGGTGTAGTCGGCCGAGGCCTGCCCTGCGCCCAGGCCAAGCAGCGCGCATGCAAGAGCGCTCGCCGCGAGGGTCGTGCGCCGGGTTCTAGAGAGATGGATCTTTGTGTTCATGCCGCCGACGAGACCGGCCGGCGGTTGGAGCGTGGTAGGAGACTCGTAAACGGGGCCTCGCGGCCGGGTCCAGGCTTCGGGACCGCGGTCGCGGAGATCCTCAGCTAGCTCCTGAGCGCGCGCTCGGCTGCGTCGAGCACGGAGCGGCGGCTCCTGCGCGTGGCCTCGTAGAGCTCCACGGCGGCTGCCAGCTCGGCGCCGGCGGCGGTGAGCCGGTCGCAGACCTCGACCGCCGCCATGCGGTCGTAGCCCTCCCAGGGCTCAGCGATATGCAGCTCGGGGCCGGCGCCGTCCTCGGCGCCCTCTTCCGCGATCTCGGCCACCAGGACGACCTCCTCGTCCACGTGGTCCGGGATCAGCTCGTCGGGGACGGCGGGCGGGGAATCGGCCGGCGCGGGCGTGGAATCGGCCTGCGCGGGCGGGGAATCCGGCTGCGCGGGTGCGCCGCCGTTCCCGCGCGACTCGCGCGCCGGCGGCGGGTAGCGCCCGACGGTCGCCGACCCGTTCTGCTCCAGCAGCTCGAGCCCGAGCCTCGCGACCGACGCCGCGCCCGACAGCCCGAGCTCCCAGACGCGCAGCGTCAGGCGGACGGGCTCGCGGGCGAGCGACAGGACTCCGGTGAGCAACCCCACGGAATCAGCCCTACCCGTCGCTCGCAGGCGAAAACGAAGTGCGCCGAGCGGAGGGCTAATCGACCGCCAGCGTCAGCTTTCCGCGCAGCTCGTCGCTGCTCGCCGAGATGAAGCCGTTGAGGTCCCCGAGCGGGCGCGTGAAGAGCGCTCCGCCGAGACCGCCGAGGTCACCCAGGCCGAGCGCCGGCCCGAACTGGTCCAGCAGGGTGTTCACCAGCTGCTCGGCGTCGGCGCTCATGACCACCGAGCCCTTCGAGCCGGAGACCGCAACCGGCTCCTCGCGAGCGAGCTGGCTCGCCTGCGCAGCATCGTTGGCCACCACGAGCACGTCGTTGATGACCCCGAACACGACGGCATCGCCGTCGGGCTGCGCGAGCGCGTAGAAGCCCTCGGTCCCCCTCGGCTTCGACAGCCCGACGGTGCCGAAGCCGGCTCCCTCTGCGAAGCTCGGCAGGACGTCGGCCACCTTCTCGAGCGTGCGCTCGAACGCCTGAGGATCCTCGAGCTGAGCGCGCACCCCGAACTTGCCGTCGATCGAGACGCTCGCGGACAGATCGCCGGTGAGCTGCCCGACGAGGTCGTCGTCGAGGCTCACGCCCAGCTGCTTGTCGATGGTCTTCTTGGCCTGCGCGTAGTCGCCGAAGCCCGCGGGATCGATCGTCTGGCCGGCGTTCTCCGCGAACTTCACGATGTGGGCGAGGTCGCGGATGCCGAGCCCGACCTCACCCTCGCGCTTGATCACGTCGGGCGAATCGTCGCCGGCCGCGATCGGCAGGTCCTCGTCGCTGAGATCGCCCTCCGTGCTCACGCGAAAGTCGATGTCGATGCCCTCGTTCTTGGCGACCACGGTCAGCCCCAGGGTGCGCAGGGCGTCGACCCACTTGATGTTGCGCGCCTCCGCGGAGCCCGGATCGCTCTTGAGCAGCGCCTCCAGGTCGGTGTACACGCGGGCGAGTGCGCTTTCGGGCAGGCCGTCGAGACCCTCGTTGAAGGCATCCTCGTCGAGATGGTCGTCGCCCTCGGCGCGCTTCAGCGCCTCGGTGAGCTGCTGCCGGTCGCCGGCGAAGATCACCGTGTCGTCCTTCACGGCGAACACGGTGCCGTCGTCCTCGTAGGTCGTCGCGCCCGATTCCTCACCGGTCTCGTCCGGCTTCGTCTTGTCGATCAGGTTGTCGAGCGCGTCCTCGTCCTTTGCCTGGATGGCCGCGACGAAGTCGTTTTCGCCAGACTCGCCGGTGAACGAGGCCGCGTCCGTGGCGCCCACGACGAACGGATTGCCAAGCGCCGGCTTGACGTCGTCCTTGAAGCTCACGCCGCCCGACGTCTGCTCCAGCTGCTGGCGCAGGTTGTCCTGGAGCTGCTGCCCGAACGGGAACTTCTTCACAAGCGCCTGGAGGGCCTTGTACTGGTCGCCATCCACGTCGGTGTCGATCGCGACGGCGAACGGAGCGTCCTTGGGCAGGTATGAGAGCGCCGAATCGAGGGCGCTGCCGGAGTCGCTGCCACCTCCGCAGCCGGCGGCCATGAGGGCGAACAGGACGAGGGAACTCGCAATCAGGCGGCGCATCCCGGCGCGAGTCTAACTGGGGGAAGCGCGCACCCCGTCGAGAAACAGCTCGAGCTGGCGGCGCCAGTCGTAGGACATCGGACCGGACGCGTCGGCGGCCATCATGCTGCCGAGCCCGCACATCAGCGTTCGGATGTCGTCGACCTCGAAGTCCTTGCGGAGCACGCCGGCCTCCTTCGCGCGGTCGATCACGACGCCCCAGGCGTCCCGGAGCTCGCGCACCGCTGGCTCCGCTCGGCGCATCGCCTCCGGGGTGGCGGCAAACGGCATCCTCTGGTGGGCAGCGTCGCTGGCCATGACGTCGGTCTGGACTCGCAGGCCGCCCTCGAAGGCCGCCCACGGGTCGCTCTCCTCCTCGAACTTGGCCCGTACGCGCTTGGCGAACTCGGAGAGCTTCACGTGGATCAGCTCGCCGACCAGCATCTCCTTCGTCGTGAAGTGCCGATAGAGCGTGCCTACGCCGAGCCCCGCCCGCCGCGCGATGTCGTCCATCTGCGCGTCCTCGCCGTGTTCGGTGAACGCCTCGCGGGCCGCGTCGAGGATGCGCTGGCGGTTGCGGAGCGCGTCGGAGCGCATCGTGGTGGCCATCTGGGGGAGATCGTAGCGCGCAACCTTGACAAACGGAACCATCGTTCCGTATATTTCCACACGAACCGGAACCACTATTCCGCTTAGTGAGGAATTGCACATGAGCCCCGCCGACACACCCCGCGCCAAGAACCTCGTCCTCGCCCTGCTGGCCATGGCCCAGTTCGTGGTCGTCCTCGACGCCTCGATCGTCAACGTGGCCCTCCCCTCGATTGGGGCCGCGCTCGACTTCGCTCAGGACGACCTGTCCTGGGTCGTGAACGCCTACACGCTCGTGTTCGGTGGCTTCCTGCTGCTCGGCGGGCGGCTGGCGGACCTGCTCGGTAGACGGCGGATGTTCGTCTACGGCATGTGGCTGTTCGCGCTGGCGTCGCTCGTCGGTGGCCTGGCGCAAAGCGACGTGATGCTCATTGCTGCCCGCGCTGTGCAGGGTCTTGGCGCAGCGCTGATCTCGCCCGCCGCGCTCGCGATCCTGACCACGACCTTTGCCGAGGGCTCGGAGCGCAACAAGGCGCTCGGAGTCTGGGGCGCGGTGGCCGGCTCGGGCGGCGCCGTCGGCGTGCTGCTCGGCGGGATGCTCACCGAGTGGGCGGGCTGGGAGTGGGTCCTGTTCGTGAACGTCCCAATCGGAATCGCGGCCGCCCTGATCGCCCCGCGGCTGCTGGACGAGAGCCGTGACGAGTCGAGCCCGTCGTTCGACGTTGCGGGCGCCGTCTCCGTGACCGCGGGCCTCGCCCTGCTCGTCTACACGCTGGTCGATGCGAACAACGCCGGCTGGGGCTCGACCCAGACGCTCGCCCTCGGGGCGCTGTCTGTGGCGCTGCTCGCCGCCTTCGTGTTCATCGAGCGGCGGCGCCGCTACCCGCTCGTCCCGTTCACGATCTTCCGCTTGCGCACTCTGCGTGGGGCGAACGTGATCGGGCTGCTGCTCGGCATGGCTCTGTTCGCGATGTTCTTCTTCATCTCGCTCTACATGCAGCAGGTGATGGGCTACGAGCCCCTCAAGGCCGGGCTGGCGTACCTGCCGCTTGCCGGACTCATCATCGTCTCGGCCGGCGGCGCATCTCAGCTCGTCGCGCGATTCGGCTTCAAGCCGGTCCTGATCGCGGGGATGGTGCTGATCGCGGGCGGGCTGTTCTGGTTCAGCCATGTGAGCGCGCCCGGGGGAACCTACGTCGGGGACGTGCTCTTCCCCTCGATGCTCGCCGCCGTGGGCCTCGGTCTCGCGTTCGTGCCCGTCACGATCGCGGCGGTCACCGGCACGCAGCCCTCGGAGGCGGGACTGGCCTCCGGCCTGATCAACACCTCGCAGCAGGTGGGCGGCGCGCTTGGGCTGGCCGTGCTCGCGACGATCTCGACCGGACGCACCGACGATGTGCTCGCCGCCGGCGGGCAGAGCCGCGCGGTGGCGCTCACGGAGGGGTTCCAGGACGCCTTCCTGGCTGGCGCCGGGATCGCGCTGGTGGGAGCCGTGCTGGCCGCCGTGCTGATCAGCTCCCGCGACAGCCGCGAGATGGCCGAGGCGGCCCGGCGCGGCGAGGTTGCGGCCGTGCCCGCCTAGCGCCCGGCCAGCGCTGCCACCAGCTCGTGCACCATCTCCGCGCCGCCGTTCGGTGCGGAGATGGTGAGCACGGTGGCCTCGTCGGCGTGCTCGACCCGGAAGTCGAGAAAGGCGCAGCACTCGGACTCGGCGGCCGCGATCGCGTCGACCCGCTTGCGGATCCCGGCATCGGGGCGGAAGCGCAGGACCGCCCGGGTCGGCTCCTGCGTCACGTCGATAAGCCCGTCGACGCCGAGCGCCCGCAGCTCGGCTCCACGCGCCTCGAGGGCGCCGGCGCTGAGCGTGCAGGCGATCGGCAGCGGCTGGCTCATGCCTCCAACTGTACGCAAGCGTCAAGTTGGCGTAGCCGCCGCCGAGGAGCGACGAATTCGACAGCGTCAGGGGGCTGGTCGAAAAGTTAGGGGGTCGGATTGGGAAGTTGCCCGATGTGAGGACCGCTGTGGCGGTGCAGGCTTTAGGGCATGCGACGGCACGTCACCTACGCGAACGTGATTTCCAACGGCACGCTGGGCGCAGCTGACGTCAAGCGCGGACTCCTGTCTGCGCCGGTCCAGGGGAATGGCGCCTCGGGTGCTCCCGGTCCGCAGGGCCCCGCCGGCCCCCAGGGCGAGCCCGGAGCGAAGGGCGACGCCGGACCCGGCGCCGTGCCTATCTCGATCTCGATGGACGAGGGCGACTTCCAGGTCCAGTACGTGGACGTCGGCTCGTGGACGGTCGGCTTCACCTGCACCGCGCGAGGGGCGCCCCAAGTGCAGCTCTGGGGCTACACCGACGAGGGCGCCGCGGGCACCCTCCAGTGGGTCGGCATCCGCACGCACAGCGCCGAGGGCAGCTTCATCACGAACAGTGGCACCCAATGGCCGGCGAGCGCGAATCGCTCAGACAAATCTCGCGTTCGGGGCTACGCTGCCACCCGTCAAGCCACGGGACTCGCTGGGGTAAGCCAGCAAGGAGGCAGAGGAGATGAGACTCCAGCGGTAGGAGTAGCGGCTCGGCCGTTCGACCAGCTGCCCCGGCTGCAGACGAGTTTCCTCGCAGAGCGCGTTACGCGCGGCGTCGTGAGGTCGGCGGGCTTAGCGATGGGGGACGGTGAAGGGTTCGAGCCCGGGCCCGATGCGTCCTCCACGCTCAGGGCCAGCGATGCCGTCGCCAGGGTCGTGGTAGCTCCGTCGTCTGTGTAGCCGCAGAGCAGGAACCGCCCCGGCTTCCTGGGAGTTGGCCACCGGCATCGAGAAGTTGTCCGCCGCGTCGACGTCCGGTCGAATACGTCGCGGAGCATCCTCCGGCGATACCTCTATGACCTGCACGCGATCATGAAGGAAGCCGTCCGGTCTGGGTCAACTACGCCAAGTTCCCGCCGCGGCGCGCGAATGACTGCAGATCGGCCCATCCGCGGAGCCCCTCGTGATCCACCCAGCAAACGCAATCATTCGACCCCGGAAGCTGCTGAGTCGATCGTGAGCTGGTAGTGCACGGTGCGCCAGCCCTTCCGGCGATGTACGAAGGGCACGGCGCGGCCATGCAGAAACGGGAAGCGTCGAGCCAGCAGTGCCCGGGCATGTTCTGCCTGCCGACCATCGAGAGGGTGAGCGTGCCCAACAACGCGGGGCCCTGTGGGTTTGCCTCGGAAGGTGCTCGGGGCAGCGCGGACGGCGGAGTAGTTGCGCAGTCGCTTGTACTTGCCCGAGGCGTCGTAGGTCCGGAAGTATGCCCGACCGTCCTCGACCACGAGGCTCACAGGCGTCGCGACCCAGCTCCCATCGCGCTTACGAGTTTCGAGTAGGACAGTGCCTTGGCGCTCAAACGGCGGGAGCCCTCCCGCACTTTCTGGTGATCCATGTAAGTCAGTCACTTTGCGCCCTTCTGAGGGGCGCCTGGGCGTGTTCGCGGCCGCTGATGGTGAGCCACGACTGCCAGGTGATCCGCAGGATGACGCCGGTGATGACGACCGCGATCACGGGGTCAGCGATCGGAACGCCAAGGGCCACGAGCGCGGCGCTCAGCAGCACACTGAGACTGACGAAGCCGTCGGCGCGTGCGTGGTAGCCGTCGGCTACCAGTGCGGGGCTGTCGAGCCGCCGGCCGGCCCGCAGGCGGATCTGCGCGGCAAGCTCATTGCCGGCGAAGCCGACCGCGCCGGCCATGCCCAGCGCGAGCAGGTGCTCGGGAGCCTGCGGGCCGAATAGCTTCTCGACCGCGAACACCCCGGCGACGCAGGCGCTGACGAAGATCGCCAGCACGACCGCGAGTCCCGCGTAGCGCTCCGCCCGAGCGGAACGAAGCAGAAACGCGGCTCCGAGCGGCACCGCGGTGAGAGCGTCGCCGAAGTTGTGGATCAGGTCGGCAAGCAGGGCGACGCTTCCTGTGGCCAGACAGATCACGACCTGGATCGTCGCGGTCGCGCCAAGGACCCCGAGCGAGACGCCCACAGCACGAAGGCCCGCACGCGAGCGCTTGATCGACTCATCGACGAGCCCATGTGAGTGGCTGTGCTGAGGGTCTTGGCGCCGCCGAAGCGCCGGTACGGCTTGCCGCGCCGTGTTGCCCTGCTCGTCGCCGTGAAGATCTCCGCCAAGCGGCTTGTAGGGGAGTGTCGTTTCGCTGGACATCTGGCCGATCCCAGCCCTCAATGCCAGCCGAGCTTGTCGATCCGCAGGCGCTCGTGACTCTCGGGGCGGTGGGCCCTCTCGTGTCAGTGTCCGAAGCACTCTTGAAGCACCTGCGGTGGCGCCGAATGGATGTCGGCTGACGACTTGATCTCGTATCCCTGCTTGGCCATGCACTCCGCGAACCCCGGCGGCAACGCGCCGGGGCCGCTGGACGGCGGGGTGCCGCCGCTCGGCGCCGGGCGGGGCGGCGGCGCCGTGGTTGTTTCGTCGTCGTCCCCGCCTCCGCAGCCCGCAAGCGCGAGTCCAGCCACGATGGCCCCTATGGTCATCAGGCGCCTCATCGTGCGGTCGTCCGGGGTGCTTGGACCACCGTGTCGCCGACCAGGCGGCCGTCCTCGAGCCTCAGCACGCGCTCGGCGCGCTCGGCGATCCACTGGTCGTGGGTCACCAGGATCAGCGTGATCTCGAGATCTCGATGGAGCGAGCCGAGCAGGTCGATCACCATCTCGCCGCTCTTTGTGTCCAGGTTGCCGGTGGGCTCGTCGGCGAGCACCACCCGGGGCGAGCGAGCAAGGGCGCGGGCGATCGCGACCCGCTGCTGTTCGCCGCCTGAGAGCTGCGTCGGTAGGTGACCGGCTCGCAGTTCGAGCCCGACCGTCGCCAGGTGCTCGGCGGCGGAGGTGCCGCGCCCGACGCCGTTCATCCGCAGCGGAGCGAGCCCCGCCTCGACGTTCTCCGCGGCGGTCAGAGTCGGGATCAGGTTGAACTGCTGGAAGACGAAGCCGATCGCCGACAGCCGCAGGTCGGCAAGGTCGCGTTGGCCGAGGCCCTCCAGGTGATGGCCCTCGAAACGCACCGTGCCACCGCTAGGGCGGTCCAGCGCGCCGAGTAGCTGCAGCAAGGTCGTCTTACCCGAGCCCGACGGCCCCAGGATCGCTGCGAACTCGCCAGATCTGATCGTGAGGTCGAGCGAATCGAGGGCGGTGACCAGAGTCGATGCCTGCCCGTAGGTGCGGGTTGCGCCATCGAGCTCGTACGCCGGCGGCGTGCCCATCGAAGCGGCCATTGCGTTCTCCCTTCGCTCGTTCACTCGATGCTCCTCAAGGCCTCGGCGGGGCGGAGTCGAGCCGCACGCAGCCCTCCCGCAGCGCCGGCGAGCAGACCGCCGACGATCGCCAATCCGATCGCGAGCAGGAGCAGGCCTAGATCCACGGGGGCCCCGAGGACGACATCGGCGCTGCCGGCGCTGATGTCCCCCTGTCCAAAGGGATCGAAGCCACCGCCGGGCTGCGCTTTGACCGAGGCCTCGAGCTTTGGTCCGATCGCGTCGATGATCGCGGCGCCGGCGACGCCGATCGCGGCCCCGAGGAGCCCGCCTATCGCTCCCTGTACGACCGACTCGCCGGCCACCTGACGGACGACGAGGCGCTGGCGCCAGCCGAGCGCCTTCAAGGTGCCGAGCTCGCGGGTTCGCTTCTGGACGCTTGAGAGGGTCAGCAGGGTGGCGATCAGGAACGCTGCCAGCAGGGCGACGATCGCCAAGGCGCTCCCGAGTTTCGACGAGAGATTGTCGGCGTCGTCCAAGGAGCCGCCGACTCGCTCGGCGAGGTCGGACGCTGTGACCACCTCCGCCCCGGGGAGCTGCCGGACGATCTCAGCCTCGAGCCCGGCTACGGAGTCGGCGGAGTCGGCACGCACCTGAGCTCCGTTCGCCCGGCCCTCGCGGTCGGAGAGCTTCTGCATCTGGCCCAGCTCGACGTAGGCGTTGGACGCATCGCCACCGAGGCGGGCGGTCGCGAGGCCGACGACCTTCATGTCCTCGCCCGCTATCTCGGTCTCATCCCCGATGCCGATGCGGTTCTGGCGCGCGAAGGCGAGGTCGACCACGGCCTCGCCGCGCGCCCGCCGGAGGCTCTTGGAGAGGTAGCGGCCCCTGACGATCTGGTCGGGCGTCACCCTTGCCAGCCCTGGCTTTCGCACCTCGACGCCGGACACGGTCATGGAGGTCACCTCGAAGTCGCCGCCATGGAGGGCAGCGCTGCCGGGCATGCTGGCCTCCGGGACC
>Ga0126306_10001471_pt1 | contig 12652 bp, 14 predicted proteins | sample Plot27_FD_92592 | JGI IMG/M metagenome (GOLD analysis project Ga0126306, IMG submission 92592) | Serpentine soil microbial communities from UC McLaughlin Reserve, CA, USA - Plot27 | ecosystem: Environmental > Terrestrial > Soil > Grasslands | place: USA: UC McLaughlin Reserve, Lake County...
GATCTCCTGGCCGGTCTCGCGGGCGTGGTCGCGGTAGTTGAGGCCGACGCAGACGATCTTGCCCGGCCGGGGCACCGGGGCCAGCAGCTTCACCCCGGCCAGGGGGCGCGGGGGCGCGGTGGCCACGCCCTGGGTGCCGAAGGCCAGCCAGTCGACCAGCGACGGGCCCATGGGCACGACCGTGTCGCCCTCGACACGCCCGAACCCTCCCTCGAACGAGACCAGCCGCACGGTTCCTCCTCAGTCGACGGAGCCGGCCTCAGCCGGCCGGTGGCGGGGCCGCCGGAGCCCGCCAGGGGGGCTCGGGGCCGGCGAAGGCGGGCGCGACCTCCCTGGCCACTCGCTCCAGGTTCTGGCAGGCGGCCTCGTGGCTGGTGGCCGGGGGGCGGCTCCACAGGCTCACGTGGGTGAATGGGAGCTGCTCCTGGAACCCGGCCAGGGAGGCCACGATCCCCTCGGGGGTGTCGCAGAGCACGGCCGAGCGCTTGAGGCGGCCGGGGTCGATCGGGTCGGGGCGGGGCTGGTCCCGGTCGGTGGCCCAGTCGCCGTAGCGGTCGAGCTGGTAGGCGACGGCTGGGGCCAGCTCGGTGGCCCAGGTCCGCTCGGGGTCGTCGCTGACCCGCAGGTGGACGCCGACCACGACCGGGAAGCCGTCGACCGGCCGGCCGGCCCGCTCCAGGGCCTCGGCCAGCACCGGCCAGGCCTCGGCCGTCTTCTGCCAGCGGTAGTGGGCCAGGGCGAACCAGCCGTCGGCCAGCCTGGCCACCCGGTCCAGCGCCTTGGGGGCCGTGCCGCCGAGGTAGAGGGGCGGGCCGCCTTCCTGGGGCGAGCGCGGGCCAACCGGCAGGTCGGTGCCGTCCTGGCCGTCGCCGATGACGCCCTCGGCCAGGGCTCGGCGCAGCACGCCCAGCTTCTCCTCCAGCAGGCGGCCACGGCGGGAGCGGTCGACCCCGAAGGCGTCGAACTCGCGCTCCACCCAGCCGCCGCCCAAGCCGAGGGTCAGCCGGCCCCCGGCCAGCAGGTCGACCACCCCGGCCTGCTCGGCGACCTCCCGGGGCTGGTACAGCGGGAGCAGCAGCACGCCCGTGCCCAGCCGGACCCGCGAGGTCCTGGCGGCCACGGCGGCCAGGAACGGGAGCTGCTGGGAGAGGTGGCCGTCCTCGACCGCGTGGTGCTCGCTCCCCCACACGGCGGCCAGCCCGAGCTGCTCGGCCAGGACCGCCTCCTCCAGGCGCTCGGCGTAGAAGCCCGGGTCGGGCTGGCGCCCGTTGCCTGGTCGCAGCTCGGTCCAGATCCCGAAGGTCGCTGGTCGTGGCATGCCCAGACCCTACCCCAACCACGCCGGGTCCAGACCAATCCCCCGCCAAGGCGGCGCCGGGACCAATCCCGGGGCCGGGCGGCTCCGAACCAGGGGCATGCGCACCGAGACGATCCCGGCAGCCCCCGGCCCGCGACCCGGATCCCGTGGCCGCCGTGGCCGGGGCGCCCGCCGGGGAGCGCTGGCCGGGCTGCTGGCCTGCGGGGCCGCCCTCGGGGCGGCCGAGCTGCTGGCCGGGCTGGTCGGCGGCCAGTCGTCGCCGCTGGTCGCGGTAGGCGGGGCGGCCATCGACGCCACCCCCGAGTGGCTCAAGGAGTTCGCCATCCGCAGCTTCGGCGAGCGCGACAAGCTGGCCCTGCTGGCCGGGGTCGCCGTCGTCCTGGCCGGGTTCGCGGTCGCCGTCGGGCTCCTGGCAGTCCGCCGCCCCCGCCTCGGCCTGGCCGGGGTGGCCCTGCTCGGCGCCGCCGGCGCGGCCGCCGCCCTCACCCGTCCTGGCGCCGGCCTCCTCGACGCCCTCCCGTCCCTGGCCGGGGCGGTGGCCGGGTCGGCCGCGCTGCTGGCACTGGTCCGAGCTGCGAGGGCGCCCTTCAGCGACGCGGCTCCGCGCTCGGGCCCCCGGTGGGGGAGCGTAGCCGACCCGGGAAACGGCCGCGTCCCGTTGCCCACAGCCCCCTCCAGAACTTCTGGGGCCGGGGTGGATCGGCGGCGGTTCCTGCTCACCGGCGCCCTGGTCGCCGGGGGGCGGTGGCGGCGGGGACCGGGGGCCGGGTGCTGGGGCGGCGGTCGGATGTGACCGCGTCGCGGGCGGCGGTGGCCATTCCCGCTCCGGCGAGCGCGGCCCGGCCGCTGGCCGAGGGGGCGGCGATCGAGCTCCCGAGGCTGAGCAGCTTCTACACGGCCAACCGGGACTTCTACCGGGTCGACACGGCCCTGGTGGTCCCGAGGATCGCCGCCGGGGATTGGCGGCTGCGGGTGCATGGGCGGGTGCGGCGGGAGCTGGAGCTGGACTTCCGGCAGCTGCTGGCCCGGCCGCTGATGGAGCGGGACATCACCCTGTCGTGCGTCTCCAACGAGGTGGGCGGCGGCTACGTCGGGACCGCCCGCTGGACCGGGGTGCCCCTGGCCGACCTGCTCCGGGAGGCCGGGGTGGAGGCCGGTGCCGACCAGCTGGTGTCGCGGTCGGCCGACGGGTTCACCATCGGCACCCCGACCGCCGTGGTGCTCGACGGCCGTGACGCCATGCTGGCCGTGGCCATGAACGGGGAGCCGTTGCCGCTCACCCACGGCTTCCCGGTGCGGATGCTGGTGCCCGGCCTGTACGGCTACGTGTCGGCGACCAAGTGGCTGGTCGACCTGGAGCTGACCAGCTTCGGCGACTTCGACCCCTACTGGGTCCGGCGCGGCTAGGTCCGCCAGGCGCCGGTCAAGACGATGTCGAGGATCGACACGCCCCGGCCGCTGGCCCGGCTGGCGGCCGGGCGGGTCGCGGTGGCCGGGGTCGCGTGGGCCCAGCACCGTGGGATCCGCCGGGTCGAGGTCCGGGCCGACGGCGGCCCATGGCGGCCGGCCCGGCTGGCCGCCGAGCACAGCGCCGACACCTGGCGCCAGTGGGTCTGGCCCTGGGAGGCGACCCCCGGCCGCCACACCCTCGAGGTCAGGGCCACCGACGCCACCGGCGCGACCCAGCCGGAGGACCGGGCCCCGCCGTTCCCGGACGGCGCCACCGGCTGGCACTCGGTGGTGGTGACCGTCACCTGACCGCACCGTTCGCGCCGGGCACCCGCCCGGCCGACCCCGAGGGGCTTCCGTCCCCTCTCTCGAAAGGAGCAGCGATGCGTCTGCGTTCTCCCCGCCGGCTTCTGGTCGGCACCCTGGCCGGCCTGGCCCTGCTGGCCGTCGGCTGCAGCAGCGACGGCGGCGACCCGGCACCGGCCGCCCCGTCGGCCACCCAGCCGCCCGCGGCCGCCGCGGGCACGAGCTTCGGCCCGGCCTGCTCGGCCGTTCCGGCCAGCGGGGCCGGCAGCTTCATGGGCATGGCCCAGGACCCGGTGGCGACGGCCGCGTCCAACAACCCGGTGCTGTCGTCCCTGGTCGGGGCCGTCAAGGAGGCCGGCCTGGTCGACACCCTGAACTCGGCCGACGGGATCACCGTGTTCGCGCCCACCAACGACGCGTTCTCGGCCCTGCCCAAGGCGACCATGGACGCGGCCATGGCCGACCCCAAGGGACTGCTCACGACCGTGCTCATCTACCACGTGGTCGAGGGCAAGCTGACCCCGGAGATGCTCGCCGGTACCCACAACACGCTTCAGGGCGACACCATCGAGATCACCGGCACCGGTGAGGACTTCGAGGTGAACGGCCAGTCCAGCGTCGTCTGCGGCAACGTCCAGACCGCCAACGCGACCGTCTACATCATCGACGACGTGCTCACGCCCAAGGGCTGAGCCCCGAGCCCTGGCGGGGCCGGCCAATCCGCCGGCCCCGCCGGGACGAATGCCCAGTGGGCCGACGGACACCGAGCGAGGGGCGAGCGTGGCACTGACCTGGACCAGGCGCGAGCCCGCACGGCGGCCGGCCGGGGCACCGGCGGCCCGCCCGGCCGGCGACGAGGCCCTGGAGGGGCTGCTGGCCCTGGTGGCCCGCGGCGACGAGCAGGCCTTCGCCGAGCTCTATCAGCGGGTCGCGCCCGCGGTGTTCGGGCTGGTCAGCAAGGTGGTCCGCAACCCGGCGCAGTCGGAGGAGGTGGCCCAGGAGGTGTTCGTCGAGCTGTGGCGGACGGCGTCGCGGTTCGACCCGGCCCGGGGCACGGCCAGGTCCTGGATCATGACCTGCGCCCACCGCCGGGCGGTCGACCGGGTCCGTTCGGCCGAGAGCGCGGCCCGGCGCGACGACCTGGCCGGCCGGCGCGACCAGGGCCGCCCCTATGACGAGGTGGTCGAGCAGGTCGAGACCAGCCTGGAGCGCGAGCACGTCCGCCGCGGCCTCGAGGCCCTCACCGACCTGCAGCGGGAGGCGGTGGTGCTGGCCTACTACGGCGGCTACACCCACCGGGAGATCGCCGAGCTGCTCGGGGTGCCGCCGGGGACGGTCAAGACGCGGCTGCGCGACGGGCTGATCCGGCTCCGGGACCACCTGGGGGTGGACGCATGAGCGCCGACCTGCACACCCTGACCGGCGCCTATGCCGCCCACGCGCTGTCGGACACCGAGCGGCTGGCCTTTGAACGGCATCTGGACGCCTGCCCGGCCTGCGCCCAGGAGGTGCGCGAGCTGACCGAGACCGCGGCCCGGCTGGGCGGGGCCGTCGCCGCCCCGCCGCCGCCCGACCTCTGGGACCGGGTGCGGGGGGAGGCCCTGGTCACCCGCCAGCTGGCGCCGGTGGTCGGGCGGGCCGACCGGCGGCGCCGGGCCGGTCTGCACGCGGGGGGGCGCCGGTTCCCGCCGCTGCTCGCCGCGGCCGCGGCGCTGCTGGTGGCCGTCCTCTCGGTGACCGCGCTGAACCTCGGCCTGCTGGGCCGCTCGGACCGGTCGGAGCGGACCGCCGACCTGGTCGCGGCCGTGCTGGCCGCCCCCGACGCCCGCCGGGTCGCCGCCACGCCCGGTGGGACCGGGCGGGCCACCGTCGTCGTCTCCCGCGGTCGCGGCCAGGCCGTGTTCGTGGCCAGCGGGCTGCCGCCGGCCCCGGCGGCCCGGACCTACCAGCTCTGGGTGGTCGGCCGGTCCGGGCCGCGCCCGGCCGGGCTGGTCGAGGTCGCCGGCGGGGGCCGGGTCACCAGGCTGCTGGACGGGCCGGTGACCGGGGACGAGCAGGTGGCCATGACCGTCGAGCGCCGGGGCGGGGCGGCCCGGCCGACCTCCGAGCCGGTGGTGGTCGTCGACCTCTAGAACAGCGGTCGAGTATCCGGCGCCGCATGCAGCGCTAAGCCGTTCGTCCGGCCATGGACCGTTGCGCGCCGCCCACGGCGACCGCGCAGCCTCCTCGAACCCGGATGCTCGACCGGTGTTCTAGGCCTGAGCCGGGTCAGGGGCCGTCGGCCGGCTGCTGGAGCTTGCGGAGGATCTCCTCCTGGGCGGCCGGGTCCGGGTCGGGGAACTGGGCCGCCAGCCGGACCAGGAAGGCGTCGACGTCGCTGGTGGCGTAGCCGCGGGGGCCGAGCGGGAAGCGCTGGCGCAGCACGTCCCACCGGGTCATGGTCTCCCCGTCGCGGCCGGCCAGGGCGCGGGCCGCCTTGGCCAGGAACAGGTCGACGTGGTTCGGCAGGTAGCCGGGCGCGCCCCGGTCGAAGCTCCGGGTCTCCACCTCCGAGGGGGTCAGCGGCTGCGCCGGCGAGAGGGTCGGGGGCCGCCGGGCCGGGGGTGGCGGAGGCGGCGGGGCCGGGGCCGACGACGGCGGCACCGACGGCGGCGGGAAGTACCCCTCGTCCGTCCCCGGCTGAGCCGGCGGAGGCTGGAGCCACCCGGTCGAGGCCGGGTCCTGCGGCGGCGCCGTCGCCGGGGCGCTGGCCGCCCGGGCCGGTTCCGGGGTGGGGGGCGGCGGGGCGCTCGCCGCCCGGGCCGGGTCCGGGGCGGGCGGCGGGGCGGTGGGTGGCGGCGGTTGCGGCCGCGAGCCGACCGCGGAATCGATCGGCGGCGGCTGGGCGGCGGGAAGCGGCCCAGCGCCCGCCCGCGGCTGGGCCGCCGGGAGCGGCCCGGCGGCCGGCGCCGGCCGGGCGTCTGCCGGAGGCTCCGGTCCAGCGCCCGGCTCGGCCCGCTGGTCGGCGGCGAGGTCGCCATCCGGTTCGGGAGGGGGCTCCGGCGCCCGACCCACCGCGGGCTCCACGGCCGGACCGGCCACGGGGCCCGCCGTCCGGCCCGGGGTGGGCTCCGCTGGGCCGCTCGCTGGGCCGGTGGCGACCCCCTCGGTGTCCCGGTCCGGTGCTGCCGCGGCCCGGCCCTCGACGAGGTCGGCGGGGCGGAGGAGAGGAGGGAACAGGCCCTGGCTGGGTGGGGCCGGGAGGGCGGAAGGGGGGCGGAGGGGCTCGTGGGCGGCGCGCTCGAGCTCGACCACGAGCAGGTCGAGGAACTCGTCGACCTCGTCCATCTCATAGCCGCCGAGGGAGGCCTGGAAGCGGGCCTCCTCCACCTCTTCGGGGGTGAGGGGGAGCTGCTCGCCGGGGTCGCCGGTGGTCAGGCCGTTGCGCAGGCGGACCAGGTCGGTGGCGGCCCGTTCGAGCAGGCGGCGGACCTCGCGACGCTTGTACCCGCGGACGACCCTGGTGAAGGTCCGCGTCCGGACCTCGTCGGGCGCGAGCCGGCCTTCGGTCATGGCGCCAGGTTCCCCGTTGCTTGGGCGGTCATGGCGACCAGCAGCGTGCTCCTTGACCGGCCAGCTTGGCAAACGGAGATCGACGGTAACGGGCTGCCACCCGAACCGAGATCGGCCGGAGACCGATCAGGGACATGCCCGAGATGGCGCCGATCGGGTTTCGTGACCGGATAGGGCGACTCTGGAGTCGACCGCTCCCAGCAAGGGGGCGTCGACCGGGGGGTCAGCAATGCGTCCAGCTCACATCCGTCTCGCCGCCGTCGCCGGCGTGCTCGCCGTCGTCATCGGGGTCGCCACCGCCTTCGTGGTCGGCCGCGACAACCCCGCCCAGCCCGCCGCCGTCGCCAGCCCGACCACCACCACCGTCGTCCCCGCCAGCGACAGCGACGCCCCGCCCAAGGACGTCGCCGGCCCGGTGCCCACGCCCAACCCCAAGCCTCCTGTCGACCGGACCGCCGACGCCGCCAAGGCGACGGCCGTGAGCTTCCTGCGCGAGCTCGGCATGCGCGACCCGGTGGCCGCGACCTACCGCAAGACCGGCGCCGCCACCGCCGAGGTCGGCATCCACCCGCGGGCCGGCGAGGGTGGCCGCCCGCTCGACCAGATCACCACCAGGGTCCAGCTGCACCGCTACACCAACGGCTGGGTCCCGACCGGGGCCAAGGCCGTCAACGCCATCGAGGTCGAGCAGCCCCTGCCCTTCTCCCGTGTCCGCTCGCCGCTGCCGGTGAGCGGCATGTCGGTCGCCTACGAGGGCACCGTCCATGTGACCGTCACCGAGGACCGGCGCGGCGCCGACCGCGTGCTCGGCAGGACCTTCGTGAACGGCGGGGCGGACACCCTGGCCCCCTTCAGCGGCCAGGTCCGGTTCACCCGCCCCACCGGCGACGCCGGCTGGGTCGTCTTCACCCCTGACTCCGGGGCCGACCTCGGGATCTTCACCGCCACCGCGGTCCGGGTCCGGTTCGTCAACAGCGACCACAAGCCCCAGATCCTTGGCGTCGTCACCGACCCGCGCCCGGCCGCCTCGAGCCAGCTGGTGACCCTCACCGGGTCCGGGACCCTCACCGTCGGCGTCAAGGCCTTCGCCGTCGAGGAGCTCCGCGTGCTGCTCGTGCCCAGCGGCACCGGCGGCCGGCCCCACGCCAAGCTGCTCGGGGTCGACCGCAGCAGCGAGGACGGCGAGCGCTGGTCGGTCTCCTGGCGCTACCCGGACCAACCGATCCACGGCCACCTGCTCATCCAGGCCAGCGGCCGGGGCGGCACGGTCGAGCACGACGGGATCGCCGTGTACCACGCCTGAGCAACCACCGCGAACCAGGAGGGGGAGCCGCGACGGCTCCCCCCTCTCTGCTGCCCCTTGACATGAGTGAGTGCCCACTCATAGGCTTCGGACCGATGAATGAGCACTCACTCAGCCCTCCGCCGACCGGGACCAGGGCCCAGCTGGTCGACGCGGCCGAGCGGGTCCTGCGAGCCAAGGGCCTGGCCAGGGCGACCACCAAGGAGATCGCCCGGGAGGCCGGCTACGCCGAGGGCACGCTGTACCTGCACTTCGCCGACAAGCTCGACCTGGTCCGGGCCGTCCACGAGAAGCTCCTGCCCGCCTTCGTCGAGGTCGTCCGGCACCTGCCCGAACGGGCCGGCACGGGCACGGTGCAGGGCAACCTGACCGAGCTGGCGCACGGCGCCCTGCGGCTGTACCGGGACCTAATGCCGCTCGGGTCCTCGTTGTTCGCCGACCCTGAGCTGCTGCGCCGGTTCCGGGCCCTGCTGGCCGAACGGGGCGGCGGGCCCCACCGGGCCTGGGAGCCGGTGGTCGCCTACCTCGAGGCCGAGCAGGCCCTCGGCCGGGTCGCCGCCGAGGCCGACCCGGCCGCGGCCACGCTGCTGCTGCTCGGCGCCTGCCAGCAGCTCGTCTTCGTCGAGCTGATGAGCGGGCCGGAGACGCTCCCCTTCCACGACCGGCCCGACCCGGCGGCCGAGCTGGTCGCGACCCTCCTGGCCGGCCTCAGCCCCGGCCCTAGCCCGAACGAGATGGAGCCACGACCATGAGCACCCCAACCGCGACCGCCGAGCCCGGGCGGGCACCGGACGACGCCGACCCCCGGCGCTGGATCGCCCTGGCCGTCGTGCTGATCGCCGGCTTCATGCAGCTGGTCGACATCAGCATCGTCAACGTGGCCATCCCCTCGATCCAGCGTGACCTGGACGCCACCTACGCCCAGATCCAGTGGGTGCTGGCCGGCTACCAGCTGGCCTTCGCGGTGATGCTCATCACCGGTGGCCGCCTCGGCGACATCTTCGGGCGCAGGCGCATGTTCATGGCCGGCATGGCCGGGTTCACCCTGGCCTCGGCCTTCTGCGGGCTGGCCCAGACGCCCTCCATGCTGATCGGCTCGCGGGTCCTCCAGGGGCTGTTCGGGGCGGTCATGTTCCCGCAGATCCTCTCCGTCATCCAGGTCACATTCCCGCCTCGGGAGCGGGCGGGAGCCTTCGGCATGTTCGGGGCCACCATCGGGCTGGCCACCATCACCGGGCCGCTGGTCGGCGGGCTGCTGATCGAGGCTGACCTGCTCGGGCTCCAGTGGCGGCCGATCTTCCTGGTCAACGTGCCCATCGGGATCGCCGCCCTGGCCGTGGCGGCCCGCTTCCTGACCGAGTCGAAGGCCCCCCGGGCGCTGCGGCTCGACCCGGCCGGCGTGGCCATCGTCACCGCCGGGCTGCTGCTGCTCGTCTACCCGCTGGTCCAGGGCCGCGACCTGGACTGGCCGCTGTGGACGTTCCTGTCGATGGCCGCGGCCGTGCCCGTGCTGGCCGGCTTCGCCGTCTACGAGCGGCGCAAGAAGGCGCGCGACGGGTCGCCCCTGGTCGACCTCGACCTGTTCCGCCAGCGGTCGTTCGTCCCCGGCCTGGCCGTTGCCGGCATCTTCTTCATGGGTATCCCGGCGTTCTTCCTCACCTTCTCGCTGTGGCTCCAGATCGGCCTCGGGTTCAGCGCCCTGCACGCCGGCCTGACCGGAGCGCCGTTCGCGGTCGGGTCGGCCCTGGCCTCGGCGGCCTCGGTCCGGCTGGCCCCCAGACTCGGCCGCCGGATCCTCAGCGCCGGCTCGATGCTGCTGGTCGCGGGCATGGTCGCGCTCATGTGGACGGTGGACCGCTACGGCGGGGCGGTGGGCTCCTGGCAGCTCGCCCCGGCCCTGCTGGTCTGCGGCCTCGGTCTCGGCAGCGTGGTCGCCCCGCTGGTCAACGTGGTCCTGGCCGGCATCAGGGGCCAGGACGCCGGGGCCGCCTCGGGCGTGCTCTCCACCGTCCAGCAGGTCGGTGGGGCCGTCGGGGTGGCGGTGATCGGGGTCGTCTTCTTCGGCCTGCTGGGCAGCCAGGCCGCCGGGGTGGCCGACGACGTCATCGGTGGCCTCCAGCGCGACCTCCAGGGCGCCGGGCTCCCACCGGCCGCGACCCAGCAGGTGGCGGCCGGCTTCCGGACCTGCTTCGAGGACCGGGCCAACGCCAGGGACCCGTCGGCCGTCCCGGCCAGCTGCGCCCGGGCCGAGGCCCAGGGGCAGGGGCAGGAGCAGGTCGGCCGGGTGGTGGCCGCCACCGCCGACACCGCCCGGCGGGCCAACTTCTCCGAGGCGTTCCAGCGCACCCTGTGGTTCGAGGTGGCCGTGTTCCTGGCCTGCTTCCTGCTGGTGTTCCTGCTCCCGGACGCCCGCGGGGACGGGGCGGGCCAGCACGCCGAGGCGCCGGCTCCCGTCTAGACCTGGTCGAGGCGGGCCAGCTGGTCGTCGCTCAGGCGCAGCCGGGTCGCGGCGGCGCTGTCGGTGATCGTCTCGGGGCGGCTGGACCCGGGGATGGGGATGACCACCGGCGCCTTGGCCAGCTGCCAGGCCAGGGCCACCTGCTGGGCCGAGACGCCGTGGGCCTCGGCGACCTCGCCGAAGGCACGGTGGCGGCCGCCCAGGTCGCGGCCGCGGCCGATCCCGCCCAGGGGGCTCCAGGGCAGGAAGGCGATCCGCTCGGCGGCGCAGAAGGCCAGCTCGCCCTCGGAGCGGCGGAAGCGGGGCGAGAACTCGTTCTGCACGCTGGCCACCTGGACCAGCTGGCGGGCCTGCCGGATCTGGTCGACGCTGACATTGGAGAGGCCGACCAGCCGGACCTTGCCGGCCTCCTTGAGCTCGGCCAGGGCCCCCACCGACTCGGCGAACGGCACCTTGGGGTCGGGCCGGTGGAACTGGTAGAGGCCGATGGCCTCGACCCCGAGGGCGCGCAGGCTGGCCTCGCATGCCTGGCGCAGGTGCTCGGGCCGCCCGTCCAGGTACCACTCGCCGCCCTCGCGGGTGTGGCCGCCCTTGGTGGCCACCAGCACCCGGTCGCGGTCGCCCGGCCAGGCGGCCAGGGCCTTGGCGACCAGCCGCTCGCCGTGGCCGGCCTCGGACTGGTCGATGCAGTAGGCGTCGGCCGTATCGATCAGGGTCACGCCGGCGTCGAGGGCGGCGTGGATAGTGCGGACCGAGCGGCCCTCGTCGGGCCGGCCGAAAAGCGACAGCGGCATCTCGCCGAGCCCGATCGCGCTGACCTGGAGCCCGCCCAGGCGGCGGGTCGGCATGGTGGTCACCGGTGGGTCGCTCCTTCGTGTCCGCGGTGCTCGGGCTGCTCGAGCTGGAAGGTGGAGTGCTCGATGTCGAAGTGGCCGGCCAGGCAGGCGCCGAGGCCGTCCAGGACCTTGCCGGCGTCGGCGCCGCGCTCCAGGACCACGTGGACCGAGAGCATCGGCAGGCCGCTGGTGATGGCCCAGGCGTGCAGGTCGTGCACGTCGGTCACGCCCGGGGTCTCGAGCAGGTGCCGGCGGACCTCGTCCAGGTCGACCCCCTTGGGGGCCGCCTCCAGCAGGACGTCGACCGCCTCCCGGAGCAGCCGCCAGGTGCGGGGCAGGATGGCCAGGCCGATCACGGCCGAGGCGATCGGGTCGGCGGCCTGGAAGCCGGTGAGGGCGATCACCACGGCCGCGGTCAGCACCGCCACCGAGCCCAGCAGGTCGCCCCAGACCTCCAGGTAGGCGCCGCGCAGGTTCAGGCTGTGGCGCTGGCCGTCGCGGAGCAGCCACATCGAGGCGGCGTTGGCGGCCAGGCCGACGGCGGCCACGGCCAGCATCAGCCCGCTGGCCACTTCCGGCGGGTCGGTGAGCCGCCGCCAGGCCTCGACCAGCACGAAGCCGGCCACGCCGAACAGCAGCACGGCGTTGACCACGGCGGCCAGGATCTCGAGCCGGTAGTAGCCGAAGGTCCGCTGTTGGGTGGCCGGGCGGGCCGCGAACCGGATGGCCAGCAGGGCCAGGCCGATCCCGGCCCCATCGGTGAGCACGTGCCCGGCGTCGGCGAACAGGGCCAGGCTGCCGCTGATGGCGGCCCCGGCGACCTCGACCAGGAGCACGGCGACGGTGATGGCGAACACCACCGCCAGCCGGCCGCGGTGGTCGGCGGCGGCGCTGTGCTGGTGGTCGTGCGCCATGTGGTCACTCTGCCACAGGAAACCGAACGGCCCGGGCGATCGCCCGGGCCGTCAGGGTCGTTGCGCGTCAGCGCCGCGGCGCCAGCCTGGAGGCCTCATCGAGAGCCTCGTAGAGCTCCCGGGTAGCGGCCGACTCGAAAGCGGCACGTCCCCCCCTGGCCGTCCTGCGCTGCTGCCACCAGACGGTGAGTTCCTTGAGCTGCATTGTCCCCCTCCTGCTGCCCGGACCCGAGCCCCCCAGCCCGTGTCCCCCTCGCCGCCTGTCTTGCGGCGCATCGACAGGGCGTAGTCTCGCCGCTGTAGGTAACGAACCGGCATGCTGCGGATCACCGTTGCGACCCCGATCCATCACGGAACGGTCTCGGGGCCGCCTAGCGCGAGGTGAACGCGCTCTCGCCGGTGATCTCGCGGCCGACGATCAGGCTCTGGATGGCGTCGGTGCCCTCGTAGGTGTAGACGGCCTCCATGTCGGCGTGGTGGCGGGCGACGTGGTTCTCGAGCAGGATGCCGTTGCCA
>Ga0126306_10001472_pt1 | contig 12647 bp, 9 predicted proteins | sample Plot27_FD_92592 | JGI IMG/M metagenome (GOLD analysis project Ga0126306, IMG submission 92592) | Serpentine soil microbial communities from UC McLaughlin Reserve, CA, USA - Plot27 | ecosystem: Environmental > Terrestrial > Soil > Grasslands | place: USA: UC McLaughlin Reserve, Lake County...
CGGCGAGCACACGTTCAACCGCTTCATCGAGATCAAGCGCCAGGAGTGGGAGGACTACCGCGTCCAGGTCACTCCCTGGGAGCTCGAGCGCTACCTCGGGATCTTGTAGGACGAACCACCCGAACGGGTGGGCTTATGGGCAGGGTGCTTTGGGCAGTCGGTCCATAGGCCATGATCGATCCCGGCGTCCTCGGTTGCACCGTGCGGAGATCCGCACTCGCCGCGCTGGTCGTGATCGTGGCTTCGATGGCCTGGATCCAGGTCCCCGCGTACGCGCAAACCGGGCTTGCGGACGCGGTGCCCCAGGTCGACCCGGCTCCGGTCACGCAAGCGGCTGAGCCGGTTGTCGAGGCCGCTTCGACTGCCGTCGCACCGGCCACCGCCGCGGCTCAGCCGGTGGCGGACGAGGCCGCTACGCCGGTCGTGGAGGAGGCCGCGCAGGCTGCGACGCCGGTGGTCGAGGAGGCCGCGGAGGCCGCGACGCCGGTGGTGGAGGAGGCCGCGGAGGCCGCGACGCCGGTGGTGGAGGAGGCCGCGGAGGCCGCGACGCCGGTGGTGGAGAAGGCCGCGGAGGCCACCGCGCCGGTGACCAAGCAGGTGGTGAAGGCGGCGGACCCGGTGGTCAAGGCTGCGGCGCCGGTGACCGAGCAGGTGGTCAAGGCGGCGGACCCGCTCGTGGAGGCCGCGGCGCCGGTGACCAAGCAGCTCGCGCGGGCGACCGACCCCGTGGTGAAGGCCGCAGCGCCGGTGACCCAGCAGGTCGTCAAGGCGACGGACTCGGTCGTCAAGGCCGCAGCGCCGGTGACCGAGCAGGTCGTCAACGCGACGGACCCGGTCGTGAAGGCCGCGGCGCCGCTGACCAACCAGGTCCCCCGGGCAACCGACCGGGTGGCGACGGCGGTGGCGCCGGTGAGCACGCAAGGCGCCCTCGTGACGGACCCGGTCGTGCAGACGCGGGCGCCCGTCTCCGATCCGATCGTGTCAACCGCCGCCCGCCCGCGCCGGTCCGTCGACGATGCCGGCGCGCACCGCGATCCGGCACTGTCCGGTCCGAGCGCGCTCGACCCGTCCGCCGTCCGCCCAGCCGACCGTTCCGTGGCGCGGCCGCTTCCGCCCGCCGGCACTGCGCTCGTCCCGCCGACCGCGACGACCGCCCCGATCGCAGCCGGCCCCCGCCCCGTCGACGCCGACCGCGGCGGCCGCCTCGCCGGACCGCGCGGCCCGCTGCATGTCCCGGCGCCCGAAGCCACGACGCCCTTCTCGCCCGCCAGGAACGCCGCGGCGACGCAGACCACCGGATCCTCGGCGCCGCGCCCCGACGGCGGCACGCCGCTGGCACACGCAGAGCTGCCCGCACCGTCGCCCGCCGGCGCCGTAGGGAGCGGTGGCGTAGCCGCCTCCGCCGCGGTGTCGTCGGCGGCCGCCCTCGCCATCCTCTTCGTGCTCTTGCTCGCTTCCTGCCTCCGGTACGGCAGGGTCGCGCTCGCACCGGCCCGCTGGCGGCCGGTGCTCTTCGTCTCGCTGCTCGAGCGGCCTGGCTGACCCCACCGCGGTTCGCCGGCAGTTGCCGGGCGCCTACGCCCGGCGTCTTGATCGCTCGAAGCAAGCTAAGGAGACACTATGCAATGCAGTCGCATTGCGCCGGTGGCGGTGATCGCCGGGATCGTCATGGTCCTCGCGCTCACGCTCGCACCGGCGCCGGCGGCGAGCCACGGCCGGGAGGCGGGCGCGACGGAGCGCCTGCTGATCCCGTCGGCCAGCTGGCACGGCCGCCCGATCCGGGACGCGCATCGCCATGATGCCGTCCGGACGTCATCGACGGCGCGCCGGCCCGCGGGATGGTCCGCCGGTCCGGTGGCCATGGGAACCGGATCGCACCGCCCATCGGGGTCGGAGCGTGTGCGGGAGGTGCAACGTCGTCTGCGGCAACTGGGGTACCGGCCAGGGCCGACGGACGGCATCTTCGGACGCCGCACCCGCGCGGCCGTCGGCTGGTTCCAGGTGAAGCACGGCCTCCGCGTCGACGGCCGCGCGACGCTCGCCACGATCCGGCATCTACGCGTCCGCACCAGCCCGGGCGGCGGGGCGCGCGGCGCCCGCACGATCGCGCCGTCGACGCCGCGTGGGGCACCGGTCGGTCGGGCTCTCGCGGCGCAGCCGCCGGCTCGCGACGGCATGCCGGCGAGCGCGATCGCCGGGCTCGTGCTGCTCGCGTTCGGCATCGGCTTCGTTGCCGTCGCCCTGGTGCAGCGGCGGCGAGACAGGGCCGTCCTGGCGCCGCTGCCGGGCTCGCGTCCCCGTGCAGTCGGTTACGTGCGCGTGCCGGCGCAGGCGCGCGAGCGGGCATCGCTGGAGGCGCACGCGGCAGGCATCGAGGCGCGCTGCACCGACCACGGGATGGCGCTCGCCGGGGTGGTCTCGGACGACGACGGCGACGATCGCGCCGGCCGCCAGCGTCCCGGACTCGCGTTCGCGCTCGGCCAGCTGGAGAGCGGCGACGCGGACTGCCTCGTCGTCGGCCGGCTCGGGCATCTCACTCGATCGCCCGCGGAGCTGAGCCAGCTGCTCGACGCGATGGAGGAGCGCGCGGCACCGCTCGTGGTGCTGAACGCCGACCCCTCGACCGCGGCGCGGACGGGACGCTGGGCGCGCGCGCACGGAACGCACGCCGGCCCGATCATGCGGGGGAGGGAATCCGATGAGTGATCGGGACGCCGCCGAGCACGAGGCCAAGCGGATCACGTTCGCCGCGGCGCGGGCCGCGGAGCACGCCGAGCGCGAGCTCTCGCTGCTCGTGCGGGCAACCCAGACGGCCGACGACCTCGCCGCCCGCGAGCTCGAGTACGAGGCCGACACGGCGTACCGCGACTTCGTCGCCATAAAGGAGGAGCACGGACTGGATCGCTGACAACCCGCTCATGACAGTGCGCCGCTCGTGACGGGTCAGGAGCCCGTCCGCAGCTCGGCTGCGGGCGCGCGGCCGTTGTGGACGTTCTCCCCCGGCTCGCCAACCTCGCCGTCGCCCGGATCGCGCCTGGTCGCGGCGCCACCGTCGCTGCGCGCCAGCCGCGACGGCCACCAGATCCGCGGCCCGATGTCGATCGCGAGCGCCGGCACGAGCACGGAGCGCACTATGAACGTGTCGAGCAGCACGCCGAACGCGATCACGAAGCCGATCTCGGTCAGGAACACGAGCGGCAGCAGCGCGAGGATCGAGAACGTGCCCGCCAGCACGATGCCCGCCGACGTGATCACGCCGCCCGTGACCGCGAGGCCGCGCACCATGCCCTGGCGCGTCCCGTGGCGCAGCGTCTCCTCCCGCACGCGCGCCATCAGGAAGATGTTGTAGTCGATCCCCAGCGCGACCAGGAAGATGAACGCGAACAGCGGGAACGACGGGTCGACGCCGGCGAAGCCGAAGATCACGTCGAACACGACGAGGCTGATCCCGAGCGCGGCCGCGAACGACAGGATCACCGTCCCGATCAGCAGCAGCGGCGCCACCAGTGCCCGCAGCAGCACGATCAGGACCAGCAGCACGACCACGAGCGCGATCGGGATGATCACGCGCGTGTCGCGCGCGGCCGACTGGCGCACGTCGTACTCGATCGCGGACGGGCCGCCGACCAGCACGCCGGGCCCGCCGGCCGCCTTCACGGTGCGGCGCAGGCCAGGGATCAGGTCGAACGCCGCCGTCGAGTAGGGCTCCGGCTCGAGCACGGCGTTCAGCAGCGTGCCGGGCGGGCCCTCGACGCCGGTCGGCAGCACCTGCGCGACCCCGTCCGCGTCCTCGAGCGCGGCGGTCACGGCGGCGACGTCGCCGCCGCGCGGGACGATCACCTCGGTCGCGGCGCTCGCGCCGGCCGGGAACGACTTCGCCAGTGTCTCCTGGCCCTCCAGCGACTCGACCGACTCGCGGTAGGCGTCGGCCTGCGTGAGGCCGGTGTCGATCGTCAGCATGCCCAGCGCGCCGACCGCGAGCAGCGCGACGGTGCCGACCCAGATCCTGCGCGGACTGCGCGCGACGCGCTCGCCGATCCGGCGCCACGGGCCGTGCGTCTCGTCGGCGCCCTCGTCGCCGAAGTGCGGGATGCCGTTGCCCCAGCGCCCCATCGGCGGGTGCCAGAACGCGCGCCGCCCGCAGATCACGAGCAGCGCGGGCAGCAGCGTGAGCATCGTGATCATCGCGATCGCGATGCCGAGCGCGCCGATCGGGCCGAGGCCGGACGTGCCCTCGACCTCGGCGATCGTCAGGCACAGGAGCGCACAGATCACGGTCGCGCCGGAGGCCACGATCGCGGGACCGGCCGTGCGGAGCGCGAGCGCCATCGCCTCGTGCTTGTCGGAGTGCTTGCGCAGCTCCTCGCGATAGCGCGACACCAGCAGCAGCGCGTAGTCGGTCCCGGCCCCCAGCACGAGGATCGAGAGGATCGAGGACGACTGCCCGTTGACCGTCACGCCGAGCTCGGTCAGCCCGTAGCCGATCGAGCGCGTGGCGACCTCCGCGAAGATCACGGCGAACAGCGGGATCCAGAGGAAGATCGGGCTCCGGTAGATCAGGATCAGCAGCACGACGACCAGCAGCAGCGCCGATCCGAGCAGCGTCCCGTTGATGTTCTCGAACACCTTGATCGCGTCGGCCGCGAACCCGGCCGGCCCGGTGACCTTGACCTCGAGCCCGCCGCCGGGGTCGCTGACGCGGTCGCGGATGTCGTCGATCGGATCGAGGATCGTGTCGCCCTCACCGTCGCCCGTGACGTTGCCGACCAGCAGCGCGGCGTCGCCCGCCTCCGACAGGCGCGGCTCGGCGAACGGCGAGACGGCGCGGTATATGTCGTCCTCGTTCGCCTCGATCGCCGCGTTGAGCTCGGCCCGATCGGCGGCGATCCGCGCCCGGTCCTCGGCGGTCAGACCGCCCTCGCGCCGGTAGACGATGACGATCGGCGCCTGCTCGCCGCCCTGCAGCTCCTCGGAGATGGCGAGCACCTCGGTCGACTCGGCGTCGCCCGGCAGGAAGCTCGTCGACTCGTTGTTCTCGGCGTCGGTGTACTTGCCCGGGAGGTTCGCCGCGCCGGACGCGAACAGCGCCACGAGGCAGATGGCGAGCACGATGAACTTGGCGGTGCGGCCCGCCGGCACGGTGAGGAAGCGGGACACGGGGAAGCTCCTCTGGGGAGGGGAGGGGACGCGCGGGTTCTACCGGGCGGCCAGCGCGCGCGCAGTGCGGGTGACCGAACTACAGGAGCGCTGCGAGCTGCGCCGGCTCGGTCACCGGGCGCAGGCAGGCGAAGCGCTCGCACACGTACGCCGCCGCCCGCCCGTCGACAGGATCGCGCCCCTCCAGCAGCGGGACGCCGTCCGCCGGGCCGCCCGCGACGACGACGTGGGGACGGAAGGCGCCGCGCACGACGCGCTCGAGCGGCTCCGCGCCGGGGCCGACGATCGCGACCTCCTTGACCGCGGCGAGGTGGAAGTCGAGCGCCTGCAGCAGGTGCCCGAAGGCGGCCGGATGCTGGGGCGCGACGGCGTGCAGCAGCCGCAGCACGCCGAGCGCCGCCTCCTCGTAGCGATGCTCGCCGGTCAGCGCGCCGAGCCGCAGCAGCCCGAACGCGGCGGACGACGCGCCGGCGGGGATCGGCGCGTCCTCGAGCTCCTTGCGCCGCGCGATCAGCGCCTCGTGGTCGTCGGCGATGGCGAAGAAGCCGCCGCGCTCGCGATCCGGGAAGCGCTCCAGGATCGTCTCCGCGAGCTCGCGCGCGGCGGCGAACCAGCGCGGGTCGAACGTCGCCTCGTACAGCGTCAGCAGCGCCTCGAGCAGGAACGCGTGGTCCTCAAGGTAGGCCGCGAGGCGCGCCTGGCCGCGGTTGTATGTCCGCAGCAGGCGCCCGTCGACATCGCGCATGTCGCGCCAGATGAACTCGGCGCACGCGACTGCGGCGTCGCGGTAGTCGGCGCGCTCGAGCGCCGCGCCGGCATCGGCCAGCGCGGAGATCATGAGCGCGTTCCACGCGGTCAGCCGCTTGTCGTCGAGCGCCGGCCAGACGCGCCGCGCGCGCGCCTCGCGCAGCCGCTGCTTGATCTCGTCGAGCCGCTCGGGGTCGCTCGTCGCGCGAATCGGCGCCCAGCGGCCCTCGAAGTTCGGCGGCCGCGTCAGGCCGAAGTGCTCGAGCGCCGCGACGGCGAGCTGGTCGTTCCCGAGCGCCGCGCGCAGCTCGTCGGGCGTCCAGACGTAGAAGCGCCCCTCCTCGCCCTCGGAGTCGGCGTCGAGCGCGGAGGCGAAGCCGCCCTCGTCCTGGCGCAGGTCGCGCAGCGCCCATTCGAGCGTCTCGGTGCAGACGCGCTCGAAGAACGGCTCGCCCGAGACCTGGAACCCGTGCAGGTAGGCGCGCGCGAGCAGCGCGTTGTCGTAGAGCATCTTCTCGAAGTGCGGGATCACCCAGCGGGCGTCGACCGAGTAGCGCGCGAAGCCGCCGCCGAGCTGGTCGTACATCCCGCCCGACGCCATCGCGCGCAGCGTGTGCAGCGCCATCTCGCGCTCGCCGCGCCGGAGCAGGAACTCGATCGCCGACGCGGCCGGGAACTTCGGCGCGCTGGCCGTGAAGCCGCCGTTCTGGTGGTCATAGCCGCGCCGCAGCGCGGCGACGGCCTGGTCCAGCGCCCCGGGGTCGATCTCCTCCTCCGCGGGTGCCAGCGTCGCCGCGCCAGCCAGCCGCGGCAGGATCCGGCGGCCCGTCTCCTCGATCTCGGCCCGCTGCTCGACCCACGCGTTCGCGACGCCGACGACGATCTGCGACCACGACGGCATCCCCTGCCGCGGCTCCGGCGGCCAGTACGTGCCAGCGTAGAACGGTACGCCTTCCGGCGTGAGGAACGCGTTCAGCGGCCAGCCGCCGCGGCCGGTCATCGCCTGCACCGCGTCCATGTAGATCGCGTCGACGTCCGGGCGCTCCTCGCGGTCGACCTTGATGCAGACGAAGCGCTCGTTCATCAGCGCCGCGACCTCGGGGTCCTCGAACGACTCGCGCTCCATCACGTGGCACCAGTGACAGGCGGCGTAGCCGATCGAGACGAGGATCGGCTTCTCCTCGCCGCGGGCGCGCGTGAGCGCCTCCTCGCCCCACGGGTACCAGTCGACGGGGTTGTCCGCGTGCTGGAGCAGGTAGGGCGACGTCTCTGAGGCCAGTCGATTCATATTGGTGGTGCGGCTTACTCGCACTCGCAAGCTCGCGCGAGCGCCTTAGTTAGATTGCCTTTCCATGACGCATCATCGCGAAACGGTCACGGCGGTCGGCGCGCCCCAGGCGGCCGGCCCCTACTCGCATGCCGTGAAGTCGGGCGGCCTGATCTTCCTCTCCGGTCAGACGCCGATCGACCCGGACAGCGGCAAGCTCGTCGAGGGCGACATCGGCGCGCAGACCAGACGCTGCCTCGACAACCTCGGCGTCGTCGCGGCGGCCGCCGGCGCGTCGCTCGAGGACGCCGTGCGCTGCGGCATATACGTGACCGACATGGCGACGTTCAAGGCCGTCAACGAGGCCTACGGCGGCTACTTCGGCGACGCGCCGCCCGCCCGCAGCACGATCGGCGTCGCCTCGCTCCCGCTCGGGGCCGACGTCGAGATCGACGCGATCCTTGCCGTCCCGGACTGACAGCGTCTCCGCCGCACGCATCGCGGCGGCGCGCCCCGAGGTCGAGCGTGTCGCCCGACGCACCCCGGTGCTGTCGACGCGCACGATCTCCGAGCGCGCCGGCGGGCAGGTGGTGCTGAAGGCCGAGAACCTGCAGCGCACCGGCTCGTTCAAGGTCCGCGGCGCGTCGGCCAAGCTGGCGGCGCTCGGGGAGGAGGGCTGCGTGCACGGGGTCGTCGCCGCGTCGGCCGGCAACCACGCGCAGGGCCTGGCCGCGGCGGCGGCGGCGCGCGGCGTGCCATGCGAGGTGTTCGTGCCCGCCGACGCGCCGATCGCCAAGGCCGAGGCAGCGCGCGGGCAGGGCGCGATCGTCCACGTCGAGGGCGCCTCTCTCGACGAGTGCCTCGCCGCCGCGCAGGAGCGCTCGCGCGAGGGCGGGCTCGCGTTCGTGCACCCGTTCGACGACCCGGACATCGTCGCCGGCCAGGGCTCGCTCGGGCTGGAGCTGCTCGAAGACGTTCCCGACCTGGCGAAGGTCGTCGTGCCGGTCGGCGGCGGCGGGCTGGCCGCCGGTGTCGCGATCGCGGTCAAGTCGGCGCGGCCGGAGGTCGAGGTCGTCGGCGTGCAGGTCGCGGCCTGCGCTCCCTACCCGGAGTCGCTGGAGCAGGGCGCGCCGGTGCCGGCCGAGTCGGCGCTGACGATCGCCGACGGGATCGCGGTCAAGCGCCCGGGCGACCTGACGCTCGCTTTGCTCGGGGAGTGGCTCGACGGCATGGCCGTGGTCGAGGACGAGGACACCGCCGAGGCGATGGTCATCCTGCTCGAGCGCTGCAAGCTCGTCGTCGAGGGCGCCGGCGCGGTCGGCGTCGCCGCGCTGCTGGGCGGCCAGATCGCACCGGCCGCGGGCGGCACGACGGTCGCGATCCTCTCCGGCGGCAACGTCGATCCCGGCCTGCTGCTCTCGATCGCGCGCCGGCACGAGACGCTCGCCGGCCGTCGCCTGGTCGTGCTCACGCGCGTTCCGGACCGCCCGGGCGCGCTCGCCGGGCTGGTCGGCTGCGTCGCCGAGGCGGGCGGGAACATCGTCGACGTCTCGCACGTGCGCGAGGGCTTTGACCTGCACGTGCGCGAGACCGCGGTCGAGCTCGTGCTCGAGACGCGCGGGCGCGATCACGCCGACCGCGTGATGCGCGCGATGCGCGCCGCGGGCTATCCGGCTCAAGCGCTGGAGTAGACGCCGCCCGGTCGCGGGTACGTGAGAAGCGTCACACGCCTGGGGAGGCAGCATGAGACGCAGCAAGACACGCTCGATCGTCGTCTGGACCGCGGTGGCCCTCGTCGGCGCGGTCGCATGGGCGATCGTGGCGCTCGTACGCGGCGAGCAGATCTCCGCCGCATGGCTCGTCTTCGCCGCGGTCGCGTCGTACGCGATCGCCTACCGCTTCTACGCGCGCTTCATCGCGCGCAAGGTGCTCGAGGTCGACCGCGAACGCGCCACGCCCGCGGAGCGCCTCGACAACGGGATCGACTACCAGCCGACGGACCGCCGCGTCCTGTTCGGACACCACTTCGCGGCGATCGCGGGCGCCGGCCCGCTCGTCGGCCCGGTGCTCGCCGCCCAGATGGGCTACCTGCCGGGGACGATCTGGATCATCGTCGGCGTCATCTTCGCCGGCGCGGTGCAGGACATGGTGATCCTGTTCTTCTCGATGCGCCGCGACGGCAAGTCGCTCGGGCAGATGGCGCGCGACGAGATCGGTCCGGTCGGCGGCGCGGCGGCCCTGATCGCGGTGTTCTCGATCATGATCATCCTGCTGGCCGTGCTCGCGCTCGTCGTCGTCAACGCGCTGGCGCAGTCGCCGTGGGGCACGTTCTCGCTCGCGATGACGATCCCGATCGCGCTGTTCATGGGCTTCTACCTGCGCGTGCTGAGGCCCGGGCGCGTTCTGGAGGTCACGGCGATCGGCGTCGCGCTGCTGCTGATCGCGATCGTGCTGGGCGGCGTGATCGACGACTCGAGCCTGGCCGACGAGTTCACGCTGTCGCCCGAGACGCTCGCGCTCTGCCTCGTCGGCTACGGCTTCGTCGCTTCCGTGCTGCCGGTCTGGATGCTGCTGGCGCCGCGCGACTACCTGTCCACGTTCATGAAGATCGGCGTGATCTTGATGCTCGCGATCGGCATCATCGTGACGCTGCCGGTGATGAAGAACGAGGCGGTGACGGACTTCGCCTCCTCCGGCGAGGGCCCGGTGTTCGCCGGCGCGCTGTTCCCGTTCGTGTTCATCATCATCGCCTGCGGCGCGCTGTCGGGCTTCCACTCGCTGATCGCCTCCGGCACGACGCCGAAGATGATCGAGAAGGAGACGCAGGTCCGCACGATCGGCTACGGGGCGATGCTCATGGAGTCGTTCGTCGCGGTGATGGCGATGGTCGCAGCCTGCATCATCGAGCCGGGTCTCTACTACGCGATGAACGCCCCGGCCGGCGTGGTCGGCGACAGCGTCCAGTCGGCGTCGCAGGCGGTCAACGGGCTCGGCTTCCAGATCTCTCCCGGCGAGCTGCAATCGGCCGCCGCGGATGTCGAGGAGGAGACGCTCGTGGCGCGCACCGGCGGCGCGCCGACGCTCGCGATCGGGATGTCGGAGATCTTCGCGGGCGCCACCGGGGCGGGCCTGAAGGCCTTCTGGTACCACTTCGCGATCATGTTCGAGGCCCTGTTCATCCTCACGACGGTGGATGCGGGGACGCGGGTCGGCCGCTTCATGCTCCAGGACACGCTCGGCAACGTGGTCAAGCCGTTCGCGAACGTGAGCTGGAAGCCGGGCCTCTGGATCACCAGTGCGATGGTCGTGGCCGCCTGGGGCTGGTTCCTGTACGGCGGCGTGACCAACCCCCTGGGCGGGATCAACCAGCTGTTCCCGCTGTTCGGGATCGCGAACCAGCTGCTCGCGGCGGTGGCGTTGACGGTCGGCACGACGCTGTTGATCAAGGCGGGCAAGCTGAAATATGCCTGGGTGACCGGGGTCCCGCTGGCCTGGGACGCGGTCGTCACGCTCACCGCGAGCTACCAGAAGGTCTTCTCCGACGATCCTAAGATCGGCTTCTTCGCGCAGCGCGACAGCTTCCAGGAGGCGCTCGACCAGGGCGAGGTGCTCGCGCCGGCCCAGAGCCTCGACGACATGCAGTCCGTCGTGACCAACTCGACCGTCGACGGCGTGCTCGCGGCGCTGTTCGCGGTGCTGATCGTCGTCGTGATCGCCGACGCGGCGCGCATCTGGGTGCGCGTGATCCGCTCGCGCCGTCCGGCTCCCACGACCGAGACGCCGTTCGTGCAGTCGCGCCTCGTCGCGCCCGCCGGCCTGTTGCCGACCGCGGAGGAGAAGGCGCTGCTGGCCGGCGCCGGCGGCGCGACCGCGACGGACCGCTTCGAGCGCGAGCGGGAGCGGGAGACGACTAGATGACGATCCGCGACGCCCTGGCCGGCGTGCGCTGGTACCTGCGCGAGGTGAGCGGGGAGACCGCGTACGACCGCTACGTCGCGCACGTGCGCCGCGACCATCCCGGCGAGCCGGTGATGTCGCGGCGCGACTTCGAGCGCTGGCGCCAGGACGACCGCAACGACAACCCGCGCGCCCGCTGCTGCTAGACCGAACCTGACGCTCGCGTCAACTTTCCCTCTACCCTGTCCTGACGGTGCGTCAGGAACTCGAGCACGACTGGCTGGTGATCGGCTCCGGCTTCGGCGGCAGCGTGGCGGCGCTGCGGCTGGCCGAGAAGGGGCACCGGGTCGGACTGCTGGAGTGCGGGCGGCGCTTCGCCGACCACGAGCTGCCGCGCTCGACGTGGGACCTGCGGCGCTACTTCTGGGCGCCTAAGCTCGGGCTCAAGGGGATCTTCCGGCTCACGATCTTCCGCGACGTCGCGATCGTCTCTGGCAGCGGCGTCGGCGGCGGCTCGCTGGGCTACGCCAACACGCTCTACCGCGCACCGGAGCGCTTCTACGCCGACCCGCAGTGGTCGGGCCTGGAGGACTGGAGCAGCGCGCTCGCGCCGCACTACGACACGGCCGAGCGGATGCTCGGCGTCGTCACGGTCGACGCCGACGATCCCGCCGACCTGCTGCTGCGCGAGTTCGGACGCGAGATCGGTGCCGACCGCACGTACGCCAAGACCCGCGTCGGCGTCTACTTCGGCACGCCGGGGGAGACGGCCGCCGACCCGTTCTTCGGCGGCGAAGGCCCCGCTCGCACGGGCTGCATCCGGTGCGGGCGCTGCATGGTCGGCTGCCCCCACAACGCCAAGAACACGCTGCCGAAGAACTACCTCTGGCTGGCCGAGCGGGCGGGCGCGCGGATCATGCCGGAGCGCACGGTCGTCGACGTCAAGCCGCTCGGCGCGCCCGACGGCTCGGACGGCTACGCGGTCACGAGCGAGCGCACCGGCGCGTGGACGCGTCGCGATCGCCGCGTCCACACGACGCGCGGCGTCGTCGTGGCGGCCGGCGCGCTCGGCACCAACCGGCTGCTTGCGCGCGCCAAGCTCTCCGGCTCGCTGCCGCGCATCTCGGACCGGCTCGGCGAGCTGGTCCGCACCAACTCGGAGGCGATCCTCGCCGTCACGCTCCCGCCCGGCGCGCCCGACATGACCAAGCGCGTGGCGATCTCCTCGAGCGTCTACCCCGACCCGGACACGCACATCGAGACGGTGACGTACGGCGACGCGGGCGACAGCATGAGCGCGCTCTACACGCTGCTCGTCGGCGACGGCACGCGGCTGACGCGGCCACTGAAGCTGCTCGGCGCGATGCTCCGCCACCCCGTGCGGCTCGCGAAGCTCAGCTGGCCGCGCGGCTGGTCGCGGCGCACGATCATCGTGCTCGTGATGCAGTCGCTCGATAACGCGATCGCGCTGCGGGCGCGGCGCGGCCCGCTCGGCGGCGTGCGGCTGACGACGGAGCAGGACCCGGAGCGGCCCAACCCGACGTTCATCCCCGTCGCGAACCAGTTCGCGCAGTGGCTC
>Ga0126306_10001473_pt1 | contig 12645 bp, 9 predicted proteins | sample Plot27_FD_92592 | JGI IMG/M metagenome (GOLD analysis project Ga0126306, IMG submission 92592) | Serpentine soil microbial communities from UC McLaughlin Reserve, CA, USA - Plot27 | ecosystem: Environmental > Terrestrial > Soil > Grasslands | place: USA: UC McLaughlin Reserve, Lake County...
CGCAGCGTACCCGCCCGCGTCGAGCACGCCTTGGCCTCGATGAAGGTCTGGAGAGTCCTGCGCGACTGCCGCCTCCGCGGCCAGGGATCCGCCGAGGCCATGGCCGGCATCGCCCGTCTCCACAACCTCACGATCACCGGCTGATCCGCCGCGTCGCGGCAGACGACAAGCCCTCCGTCCACCACAGACCACTTCCGGGACATCGCTTAGGACGACCGTCGAGACATGTGGATGGACTACTGGGCGACACCCTGCTGAAGGTCCTCAATGCGATCCGGCACCCAGAGTGATAGAGCTGCCGAGCGGACCTATGCCCGAGGTACCGGTTCTCGTCCACGGTTGGTCCTCTGGCCACAGGTTGACCATCACGAAGATCAACGAGCGGACAAGACGGTCCAGACGGACGGAAACTTGCAGGTCAGGATCGGTGTAGACGCCTGGGCAACCCCCGAGGAACTCTTCAGGACCCCAACATTACATTTCCCGCTCGAACGGCCAACGATGCCCGTAGAGGCTTGTCGAAAGCCGCCGCATAGGGTACGAAGTCGACGCGCTCGGTGGTCGGCCGGCTTCAGCTTCCCGGAAGGCGAGCCGACGGTTCTGTCCGAGTGTGTCGGTTAGCTCGCCCCGCCGCCCGGGCAAGATCCCCAAACGCGACGGTGACGGGCGCTCGGGAGAGGAACGAGGTAGATGAAGGTACCGGGGATTCGGCTACCGAGCTGGAAGCGCCCCGACTGGAAGGTCCCCGAGGGACTGTCCGGCTGGCAGCGCGTCGCCGTGGTCGTCGGCCTCGCCGTGGTGCTGCTGGCCACCATGAGCGTGGCCGCCACCGCCCGGGTCAACGCCTCGTCGGGCCGGATCCTGGCCGGCGTCACCGTCGGCGGGGTCGACGTCGGCGGCATGAAGCGCGAGGAGGCCGTGGCCGCGGTCAAGGCCACCACCGAGCCGAAGCTGACCCGCGGCGTGGTCGTGGTCGGCGGGTGCAAGCGCTGGCCGGTCACCCCGGCCGGCCTCGGGCACGGCGCCGGGGTCGAGGCGGCGGTCGACAAGGCCCTCACCGGTCCCGAGCTGTCCTGGTACGCCGACTTCTGGCACCGGCTCACCAACCGGCCGGTGACCCACAGCGTGGACGTCGCCCTGGCCGAGAACAACCGCAAGGTGGCCCGGTTCGTGCGCGCCCTCGCTCCCAAGCTGGCCGTGGCTCCCACCGACGCCTCCATCAAGCTGGTCGAGGGCAAGGTCGTCCGCACCAAGGCCAAGGAGGGCCGGGTCCTCGACGTCAAGGCCGGCACCCGCGCCCTGGCCAAGGCGCTGCGGGGCAACGCCCGCAAGGTCAAGCTGGTGATCCGCTCGGTGAGCCCCAAGGTGACCGCCGACAAGCTCGGCAAGACCATCGAGATCAACCTGTCGACCAACCGGCTGACCTTCTACGACGGCCTCAAGGTGCGCAAGGTCTACCCGGTGGCGACCGGCCAGCCGAGCTTCCCCACCCCGCAGGGGACCTGGGAGGTCGTCTACAAGCGGATGCACCCGACCTGGACCAACCCGGCTCCCGACGGCTGGGGCAAGGGCATGCCCAAGTCGATCCCGCCGGGTCCCGGCAACCCGCTCGGGACCAGGGCGATGTCGCTGAACGCCTCCGGCATCCTGATCCACGGCACCTACGCCAGCGGGTCGATCGGCACCTACGCCTCCCACGGCTGCATCCGCATGTTCCTGTCGGACGTGGAGGCCCTGTACCCGCAGGTGCCGATGGGCACCCCGGTGCTGATCCACCGCTAGCCGCGGGTCCGATAACGTTCCGGGACGGCCAGCACCGGCCGGGTGTCGGTCCAGCCGCCCTCCAGGTCGAACAGGTAGGCGGGCAGCAGGTAGGCGAGGTCGGCCGGCCGCTCCCCCGTGGCCAGCGCGGGCACGCGCTGGAGGCCGAGCCGGACCCCGGTCACGCTGGCGACCCGCGGGGCCAGGGGCTTGGCGGCGCATGGCAGCTTGCTGCCGGCGGGGCAGGGGTCGACCTCCATGGCCGGCGCCTCCGCCCACTTCAGGGGGCCGAGTGGCGGCAACCGCTTGAGCTGCTCGAAGCCGGCCTCCGCGCCGATCAGCGGGTAGGTGTCGGCCGGCTGGGGGGTGGCCAGCCACCCGGTGGCGTGGCGGATGGTCCCGCCGGCCCCGACGGCCACCGTCCAGGCGAACCCCGAGGTCGGCTGGCCGCCGACCGCCGGGTCGATGGTCACCGTGCGGGTGGCGTAGTCGTCGCGGACCCGCACCCGGGCGCCGTCGAGGTCGAGGCCGGCCCTGGCGGCCAGGTCGCGGGCGACCCGCTCGGCCTCGGCCCGGCTGGGCAGGGCCGGCCGCTGAACCGGCCTGGCCGGGGTCGATGGGCTGGAGACGGGACGGTCGGGGTCGAGGCACGGGACGACGCCGCCGGGCCGGCGGGGGGCGGCCGGGCGGAGGCAGGGGCCGAGCAGGTTGGCTTCGTAGCTCCAGGGGACCCCGGCCAGCCGGTGCGCCATCAGGCCGCGGCGGCCGTCCCGGAGCGTCCAGCCGCCGGCCTCCTCCACCGGCCGGCCGTCCAGCCCCAGGGCGGCGGCCAGCGCGGCCAACCGCCCGGCGTCGGGGGTGTCCTCGAGCTTCCAGGCCCGGGCCCGGTCGGGCAGGTCAGGCAGGGGCGAGCCCAGCTTGTAGGTCACCGGCGGCCAGCGCGGCGACACCCCCACGGCCCCGCCGGCCCGGCCCGGCGCGGTCCCGCCCGGGGCCGGGGCGGGCTCGATGGCCGCCCGGGCGCGGTCGGCGGCCGGGGCGGGCTCGGCGGCCGCGCCGGTCGCGGCCTGGCCGGTGGCGGCCAGGTCGAGGGCCGGGAGGACGGCCGGTGACCGGTCGCCGCCGCCCCGGGCGAGCAGCACCCCGCCGGCCACCAGGGCGACCGTGACCACCGCCGCCACCAGCCAAGCTCCGACCCGCCTGTCCACCGCGCACCACCGTCCTGTCCCGCTCGCGGACGTCATGGTCTTGGACGCGGCCGCCGTCCCGCCGGTTCCCGAACCTAGGACAGGCGGCGGGCCCCGTCGGAGGGGACGACGGCGGCGACCGCCGGCGGGCCGAACCCGGCCGCGGCGAACGCGCCCCGGACCTGCTCGTCGATCCGCCCCACCAGGTCGGCCCGGGCCAGGGCGAGGGCGCTGCCGCCGAACCCGGCCCCGGTCATGCGCGCCCCGACCGCCCCGGCGGCCACGGCCGCCTCCACGGCCGTGTCCAGCTCGGGCGAGGACACCTCGTAGTCGTCGCGCAGCGAGGCGTGGGAGGCGGCCAGCAGCGGCCCCAGCCGCTCCAGCTCGCCCGCCCGGAGCAGCCGCACCGCCTCCAGCACCCGGGCGTTCTCGGTGACCACGTGCCGGGCCCGGCGCAGGCCCCGCTCGCCCAGGGCGTCGGCGGCCGCCTCGACCTGGGTGGGGGTGGCGTCGCGGAGGGCGGGCACGCCCAGGGTGGCCGCGGCCGCCTCGCAGGCCGCCCGCCGGTCGGCGTAGGCGCCGTCGACCAGCCGGTGCCCGGCCCGGGTGTCGATCACCACCAGGCGGAGCCCGGCCGCCTCCAGGGGCAGCGGCACCTGCTCGGTGTCGAGCGAGCGGGTGTCCAGGAACAGGGCGTGCCCGGCCCGGCCGAGCATCGACACCATCTGGTCCATGGCCCCCGACGGCACCCCCACGACCTCGTTCTCGGCCCGGCGGGCCAGCCTGGCCAGGGCCACCCGGTCGAGACCGGCCGAGTGCAGGTCGGCCAGGGCGGTGGCGGTGGCGCACTCCAGGGCGGCGCTGGACGACAGGCCGGCCCCGGCGGGCACGTCCCCGTCGACCACCAGGTCGGCTCCGCCGACCTCGACCCCGGCCTGGCCGAGGGCCCAGGCCACCCCGGCCGGGTAGGCGGCCCAGCCCTCGACCTTGCCCGGCCCGACCTCGGCCAGCTCCAGGTCGGCCGGCGCCTCGGACTGGAGCGACCACAGCCGCAGCCGCCCGTCGTCGCGCCGGCTGGCCGCGGCCAGCACCAGCCGGTCGATGGCCGCCGGCAGCACGAAGCCGTCGTTGTAGTCGGTGTGCTCCCCGATCAGGTTGACCCGCCCCGGGGCCGCCCAGACGCCGTCCGGGTCACGCCCGGCGCGCCCCCGGAACGCCGCCGCCACCCGCTCCACCCGGTCGCTCATCTGGCGCCCCCGGCCGCCCAGGCGAGCAGGTCGCCGAGGATGGCCTGGGCGGCCGGGTCGCCCCGCCCGGCCGGCTCGGCCAGCCGGTACTGGCAGGTGACCAGCCGCCCGGCCCCCACCGGATGGGACCCGACCACCGGGCCGGCCAGCGGGTCGGGCACCGGCTTGAACGCCCCCACGACGGTGGTGGCGGGCCAGGTCCGGTCCCCGACCCGGGTCAGCAGGTGGGTCGGGACCACGGTGGCGTCCTCGCCGGCCAGCACCGCCCGCTCCGGCAGCGACGGCAGGGCCCGCTGGTCGCAGGTGAAGTGGAACACCGTCGATCCCCACGCCGTGGCGACCTCGGCCATCTCCACCGGCACCGAATAGCGGCCCACGGCCCCCTCGTCCTGGGCCAGCACCACCACCGTCCCCCCGCCGGCCAGCCACTCCCTCACCAGCCCTCCGGTCTCCGCGTCCAACGCCCCCTCCCCCACCACGGTCACCCCCGGCCCTGGGGAGAACACCCGCCCAGCCTCGTCCGCGCCCGGTCCGTGGCCAGGCCCCCGGTGGGGGAGCGTAGCCGACCCACGAGCGGCCTGCCCGGGGTTGTCCACAGGGGGGAGCCTGACCACCCGGAGCGGGTAGGCGTTGGCCGCGACCTCGCGGCCGGCTCTGAGCAGGCGCAAGGACAGCTCGTGGGCGCCGGGGGTGGTCGGGGCGGGGAGGGTCGACCGCGCCGACGGCCACGGCCCGCCAGCCGGGGAGGTCGCCGAGCTCGACCCGGGCCGTCGACCCGGCGAGGGTGGCCTCGACGGCCACCCCGGACAGCGGGGGGCCGTCGTTGGCCACATGGAGGGGGGCGACCAGCCGTCCGCCGGCCGGGACGACCAGGCTGGTGAGCTCGAGGATGGGCAGGGCGGTCTGGCAGACGCGGGCCCTTCGATGGGTTACCTGACCGTTTCTGTGCTGTTCAGCCTTCTTTGTGTGCGAACGTGTTGAGAAGATGCCCGTTTCTGGGTAGTACCACCTGAGCCAGCGCGCAAATCCTGTTCAACGCGATTAGGGGGTGGCGGCGCGGAGCAGCTCGGCCGCCTGCTCGGGGGCGATGTCGTTGATGAACACCCCGGCCCCCGACTCGCTCGAGGCGAGGAACTTGAGCTTGGCCGCCGAGCGGCGGACCGAGAACGCCTCCAGGTGGGCATGGGCGAGGTCGCGGTCGCGCCGCACCGGGGCCTGGTGGCAGGTGAGCATGTAGGGCAGCGGCTGGTCGAACAGCGCGTCGAAGCGACCCAGCACGTCCTTGAGCAGCGCGGCCAGGCCGTCGCGCTCGCCATCATCCAGCGCCGGCAGGTCGGGCAGGTGGCGGGTCGGGAAGCAGTGGACCTCGAACGGCCAGCGGGCGGCGAAGGGCACGAAGGCCAGCCAGCCCGGGGCCGTGGCCACCACCCGCTCGCCGGCCGCCTCGGCGGCCACGATCGAGCAGCTGCGGCACTCGCCGGTGGCGTCGCGGTGGGCGCGGGCCACGTCCAGCTGGCGGGCCGTGCGCGGGGCGACGAACGGGTAAGCGTAGATCTGGCCGTGGGGGTGGTGGAGGGTGACCCCGATCTCCTCGCCCCGGTTCTCGAACGGGAACACCTGCTCCACCCCGTCCAGCGCCCCCAGCTCCCGGGTCCGGTCGGCCCAGACCTCGACCACCGTGCGGATGCGGCCCAGCGGCAGCCGGGCCAGCGCCCCGCCGTGGTCGGCGGTGAAGCAGACGACCTCGCAGCGGCCGACGCCCGGCCGGCGGGCGAAGGGGCCGCCGTCCGGCACCTCGCCGGGGTCGGAGGTCAGCGACGGGAAGCGGTTCTCGAACACGACCACGTCGTAGTCGGGGGCCGGGATCTCGGTGGCCCGGCCGTCCCGGGACGGGCAGAGCGGGCACTGGTCGGCCGGGGGCAGGTGGGTCCGGTCCTGGCGGTGGGAGGCGATCACCACCCACTCCTCGCGCAGCGGGTCGCAGCGGATCTGGCTAGCCGTGCTGGCCACGCCCAGGTCGCGGGTGTCGGGGTGGTGGCGGTCGATCCCCTCGCGCTCGTCGAAGTAGATGAGCTCGCGGCCGTCGGCCAGGCGGATGGAGGTCCTGGCCAGCTTCACGACGCCGCCCCGTCGGCCGGCCGGGGCAGCGGTCGCGGCTCGACCAGCCGGATGCGCAGGCCGGCGTCGGCCAGCGCGTCCAGGGTCGCCTGGTCGGCGCCGCTGTCGGTGACCAGCTCGTCGACCTCGTCGCAGGCGGCGAAGGTGGCCAGGGAGACCTGCCCGAGCTTGCTGGAGTCGGCCACCACCACCACCCGCCGGGCGCCGGCCACCATCACCCGGTTGGTCTCGGCCTCGGCGATGTTGGGGGTGGTGAGCCCGACCCTGGCGTCGATCGAGTGCACGCCCAGCAGCAGCAGGTCGGTGTTGAGCTGGCGCAGGACCTGGTTGGCGAAGGGGCCGACGAGGGCGTCGGACGGCGTCCGGAACGAGCCGCCGGAGACCACGATCGCGTGCCAGCCGTTGGCCTCCAGAGCCCCGGCGACGTTGAGGGAGTTGGTCACGAAGGTGAGGTCGCGGACGGCGCCGCCGCGCAGGCGCCGCGCCACCTGCCAGGTGGTGGTGCCGGCCGAAAGGGCGACCGTCATGCCGTCGGTGACCATGGCCGCGGCGGCCTCGGCGATGGCCGCCTTGGCGGCCGCGTTGACGTGGCGCTTGGCGGCGAAGTGGGGCTCGGCGGCGCCGCGCTTGGCCAGCACCGCCCCGCCGTGGACCTTCTCCACCAGCTGCTGGGCGGCGAGCACGCCGAGGTCGCGGCGGATGGTCATCTCGGAGACGCCGAGGCCGTCCGCCAGGTCGGCGACGGTGGCCGCGCCCGAGGGGAGCAGGGCGCGCAGGATGGCGTCCCGACGTTCCTGAGCAAGCACATCGGCCTCCTTGGCGTCACCGTACCGTACCGCCGCGGCGCCGAACAGACTCGACCAGGCGTCATGTTCGAACCTGTTCGACGGCGGTCAGCGCCAGATCGGCTCGTCCTGAAGGTCGATGGAGGTGAGCGGGGGAACCTGCGCAGCCCTAGCTCCGGGTCCCAGGTGGCCACCAGCAGGTCGAGGTTGTGGACCAGCGCCGCCGGCCAGCGGACGGCCCGGGTGATCTCCAGGAAGATCGCCCAGGCGATCTCGAGCTGCATCTCCTCGTCGGAGTTGGACCGCCAGATGGTCCAGACGAGCTGGTAGTCGTCGATGGCCGACCGGTCCTGGGGGAGGCGCTGCGCCAGCCGGTCCCGCCCGACCGCCGGCTCCAGTAGGGTTGGGCCCTGCCCCCGGGGGAGGGTCCTTCTGTGACGAGCGCGGATGAGTACATGGTGGCCCTCGATCTCGGGACGTCGGGGTTGAAGGTCGCCGTCACCACCCCTCGGGGCGAGATCGTGGGCTCGGCGGAGGAGCGGTACCCGCTGCACGTCCTCGGCGGCGGCGGCGTGGAGCAGGACCCCGAGGACTGGTGGCGGGCGATCGCCCACGGGACCCGGCGCGTCCTCGGCTCCTCCGGCGTCGACCCCAACCGGGTCGTGGGCGTGGCCTGCAGCTCGCAATGGTCGGGGACGGTGCCGGTGGACGAGCGCGGGCGGCCGCTCATGCGGGCCATCATCTGGATGGACTCCCGGGGCGCCGAGCAGGTCCGGCGGATCACCCGGGGCTTCCCGGCCGTGCAGGGCTACGGCCTCGGCAAGCTGGCCGCCTGGGTCCGCCGGTCCGGTGGCGCGCCCGGCCACGCCGGCAAGGACACCGTGGCCCACATCCTCTACGTCCGCGACCGGCTGCCCGACATCTACCGGCGCGCGGCCAAGTTCCTGGAGCCCCGGGACTGGGTCAACTTCCGGCTGAGCGGCCGGCTGACCAGCTCCTTCGACGCTGCGACCATGCTGTGGGCGACCGACACCCGCGACGTGGCCGCGGTCCGCTACGACGACCACCTGCTCGGCCTGGCCGGCCTGGACCGGGACAAGCTGCCCGACCTGGTGCCCACGGCGACGGTCCTCGGGCCGCTGGCGCCGGCGGCCGCGGCCGCGCTCGGGCTGCCGGAGACGGCGCAGGTCGTGACCGGGGCGCCGGATGTCATGGCCTCGGCCATCGGGGCCGGGACGGTCGCCGACTTCGACGCCCACCTGTACCTCGGGACGTCGTCGTGGCTGGTCTGCCACGTGCCGTACAAGAAGACCGACGTGCTCCACAACCTGGCCTCCGTCCCGTCGGCCATCCCCGGGCGCTACCTGCTCGCCAACGAGCAGGAGTCGGCCGGCCTGTGCCTGGCCGAGCTGCAGCGCAACGTGCTGTTCCCCCCGGACGGGCACCCACCCCTGGCGGCCGCCGACGACCCGTACGCGGCCATGCTGGGCATGGCCGCGGCGGTCCCGGCCGGCAGCGACGGGCTGATCTTCGCCCCATGGGTGAACGGCGAGCGCGCCCCGGTCGACGACCGCACCGTCCGTGGCGGGTTCTTCAACCAGTCGCTCGGCGTCACCCGGGGGCACCTCGTCCGGGCGGTGCTGGAGGGGGTGGCCTACAACTCGCGCTGGCTGCTCTCCTACGTGGAGCGGTTCATCGGGCGCCCCCTGGAGGCGATCACGGCCGTGGGTGGCGGGGCCCGGTCCGAGCTGTGGTGCCAGATCCACGCCGACGTGCTGGACCGGGTGGTGCGCCAGGCCGCCGACCCGGTGCTGGCCAGCGCCCGCGGGGTGGCGCTGCAGGCGTCGGTGGCGCTCGGCCGCCTGCGCTGGGACGAGGTGGCCGGGACGGTCCCGATCGCCCGCGCCTTCGAGCCCGACCCCGCCCACCGGCAGGCGTACGACACGCTGTTCCCGGAGTTCGTCAACCTGTACCGCAGCACCCGCAGGATCTACGCGCGGCTGAACGCCCAGCGGTAACCGGAGGAGCTCGTGGACATCGCCGGCATCACCGCGAGGCTGGAACGCCTCAACCCCACGGTCGCGGCCACGGCCGAGCGCCTGGCGGGCACCATCCCCGCCGTCCGAGCCCGCCTGGACAAGGAGTACGAGCGGCTGCTCGCCGGCCTGGAGGGATCGGTGAAGCCGTACCGGGGCGAGGTCGCCAGCTTTCCCCGACTGCCGAAGCGCGGCGTGGCCCGGGACGAGATCCTCCGGACGGTGCAGGACCTGGCGGCCAGGGAGCGGCCCCGCTGGCGGGACGGGCTCGCCTCCGGCGCCGTGTACCACGGTGGCGACGACCACGTCGAGTTCCTGAGCCGCGTGTACGCGGCCACCTCGCAGGTGAACCCCTTGCACGCCGACCTGTGGCCGAGCGGGGCCAAGTTCGAGGCCGAGATCGTCGCCATGACCGCCGCCATGCTCGGCGGCGACGACCCGGGACGCCAGATCGTGGGCACCGTGACCTCGGGCGGCACCGAGAGCATCCTGCTGGCCATGAGGGCCTACCGGGACCGGGCGCGGGCGAGGGTCAGGGGGCGGGTCACCCGCCCGGAGGTGGTCGCCCCCACCACCGCCCACGTCGCCTTCGACAAGGCGGCCCAGTGCTTCGGCATCAAGCTGGTCCGCGTGCCGGTGGGCGCGGACTACCGGGCCGACGTGGCCGCCATGCGGCGGGCCGTCACCCGCAGGACCGTGGCCCTGGTCGGGTCGGCGCCCACCTTCCCGCACGGGGTCATCGACCCCATCGAGGAGCTGGCCGCGGTCGCCGCCGAGCGGGGGATCGGCTTCCACACCGACGCCTGCCTGGGCGGGTTCGTGCTGCCGTGGGCGCGGCGGCTCGGCTACGACGTGCCCCCCTTCGACTTCTCGGTCCCCGGCGTCACCTCGATGTCGGCCGACACCCACAAGTTCGGCTACGCGGCCAAGGGCACCTCGGTGGTGCTGTACCGCGGCGCCGAGCTGCGCTGGCACCAGTACTTCACCGCCACCGAGTGGCCGGGTGGGCTGTACTTCTCCCCCACCCTGGCCGGGAGCCGACCCGGCGGGCTCAGCGCCGCCTGCTGGGCGGCCATGGTGGCCACCGGCGAGGACGGGTACCTGGAGGCGACCGGCAGGGTGCTGGAGACCGGCGCCGCCATCCGGGACGGCATCGCCGCCATCCCGCAGCTGCGCGTGCTGGGCGACCCGCTGTGGGTGGTCGCCTTCGCCTCCGACACCGTGGATGTCTACCGCGTGCTCGAGCGCATGACGCGGCGTGGCTGGAGCCTGAACGGCCTGCACCGGCCGGCGGCCGTGCACCTGTGCGTCACCCTCCGGCACACCCGGCCCGGGGTGGCCGAGCGGTTCCTGGCCGATCTACGGGCGTCGGTGGCCGAGGCGCTGTCGCAGCCCACGGACGACCGGGGCCTGGCGCCGGTCTACGGGCTGGCCGCCACCCTGCCGTTCCGGGGGATGGTCCGCGACCTGCTCAAGAAGTACATCGACGTGCTGTACCGCCCCTGACCGGCCGCGGGCGCGGGTGTTCGGCTGGGCGCTGGCCGGCATCCCGCTGGCCTACGGCGTCTACCAGACCCTGGTCAAGACGGCGTCGCTGTTCGCCGGCTAGCCCGACCGGCGAAGCTGCCGGCCGGGAACCTTCCCCGGGCGTGCGGCATGTAGGAGGGTGAGACCGAGCTTTCCCTCCTCGAGATTGGCGCTCATGGCCGACGACGGGTTCGCCGCCTTCTACGCCGGGTCCTACCGGCGGCTGCTGGGCCAGCTGTTCGCCGTCACCGGCGACCTGGCCGAGGCCGAGAACGTCCTCCAGGAGGCGTACGCCCGGGCGTTCGCCCGCTGGTCCCGGGTGGGCGCCTACGACCTGCCCGAGGCCTGGGTGCGGCGGGTGGCGATCAACCTGGCCGCCATGGCCGAGCGGTCGCTGCGCCGCCGGGCCCGGGCGCTGCTGCGGCTGGGGCCGCCGCCGCTGGTCCCGGAGCTCAGCCCCGACCTGCTCGACCTGCGCGACGCCCTGGCCGCCCTGCCGCTCGGCCAGCGGCAGGTGATCGTCCTGCACCACCTGGTCGGGCTGCCGGTCGAGGAGGTGGCCCGCGAGCTGCGGCTGGCCCCGGGGACGGTCAAGTCCCGGCTGGCCCGCGGTGGTCCTGCCGGCCCACCTGGCCGGCCGGACCGGCGACCTCCCGCGCCCGGCCGCCCCCCCGCCCACCGACGTCGCCGGCGCCGCCACCGTTGGCGGCTACTGGTTCGGCAAGACCGACGCCTCGGTGTTCCTCGAGGAGGGGGTCACCCCGGCCCGGCGCCAGGCCATCCGCGAGCGGATCGAGCGGCTGGACGTGGTCGACCAGGTCTACTTCGAGTCGCGGGCCGAGGCCTGGGGGCGGCTGCGGGAGCTGTACAAGCGCAAGCCCGAGGTCCTGCGGCTGACCGACCCGGCGTTCCTGCCCGAGAGCTTCCGGGTCCGGCTGGACAGCCCCGAGCAGTTCGCCGAGCTGCCGCGGGCGCTGTGCCCGGGACCGGCCAGGAAGGCCCTGCGCGCCACGCCCTGCATCGACGGCGTCGAGACGGTGATCGACGACAAGGCGCCGCTGAAGGCGGTGCTCGTCCCCAAGCCGTGGACGACCACCACCGACGTCACCGTCTTCCCGGCCGACGCCGGCCGGGCCGAGCGCGAGACGGTCCGGCGGCGGCTGGAGGCGATCGCCGGGGTGGCCAAGGTGACCTACGTGACGCCGGCCGAGGCCTACCGCCGGCTGCCGGAGAAGCTGCGCCGGGACGGCCGGATCCCCGGCAAGCCGACGCCGCTGTTCTCGCCGGCGTCGGTGCCGGCCGCCTTCCACGTCGCCCTCGACGGCTCGGTCCGGGTGGGCGAGTTCCACCGGGCGCTGTGCGGCAGCCGCAAGACCGGCGCCTGCGCCGGCATCCTGCTCGTCCTGGAGCACCCCCGGCGGCGCTAGCGCTCAGCCGACCGGGGCCGGCTCGGTGCGGGTGCGGCCGTAGAGGGTGGTGCGCTGCTCCAGGCGGCGGCCCAGGGGCTCGACGATGGCCCGGAACTCGGCCTCCTCCATGAGCTGGCCGTGGGCGGCCCCGGCGGCGCGGCTGATGTTCTCGTCCATCAGCGTCCCGCCGAGGTCGTTGACCCCGGCCAGCAGGGCCTGGCGGACCCCGTCGGCGCCCATCTTCACCCACGACACCTGGATGTTGTCGATCAGGCCGCGGTAGGCGATGCGGCCGACGGCGTGGATCAGCACCGCCTCCCGGAAGGTGGGGCCGGGGCGGGACTGGCGCTTGCGGTACATGGGCGCGGCCATGTGCACGAACGGCAGGGGCACGAACTCGGTGAACCCGCCCGTCTCGGCCTGCAGGGCCCGGGTCCGCAGCAGGTGCCTGGCCCAGTGCCGGGGCGACTCGACGTGGCCGAACATGATGGTGATGTTGGAGCGCAGCCCCACCGAGTGGGCCACCCGGTGGACCTCCAGCCACTCCTCGGTGGTCACCTTGTCGGGGCAGATGA
>Ga0126306_10001474_pt1 | contig 12639 bp, 8 predicted proteins | sample Plot27_FD_92592 | JGI IMG/M metagenome (GOLD analysis project Ga0126306, IMG submission 92592) | Serpentine soil microbial communities from UC McLaughlin Reserve, CA, USA - Plot27 | ecosystem: Environmental > Terrestrial > Soil > Grasslands | place: USA: UC McLaughlin Reserve, Lake County...
ACGCCGTGCTCGCCGAGCGTCAGGCCGTGGTCGGACATGTAGTAGACGACGGTCTCGTCGAGCAGGTTCTCGTCGGCCAGCTTGTTCATCAGGCGCCCGATCCACTCGTCCACGAAGGTCAGCTCGGCCGCGTACAGCTCGCGCACACGTTCGACGCTGTCGTCGTCCAGGTGCACATGAACCAGCCACGAGTAGGGCGTCTCGAACGGCTGGATCGGCGTGATCCCCTTCTCCGTCTCGATTCCCTTCGGCCGGCCCATCTCGAGCTGGTACACCCGTGGTGCATCGAACGGCTCTTGCGGGTCGAAGCCGTCGGCCCCGAGAAAGAAGGGACGCTTCTTCTTCAGGTCGTCGACTAGGTTGATGGCGGCCCGCATGACCCGCGCCGTTGGGTACTGGCGCTCGTTGTCGCGGTAGATCGAGTTCCAGCCCACCATCGAGCGCAGGCGGCCGACCTCGACCGAGTCCGACAGCTCGGGCAGAAGGTAGCGCTCGATCATGCTGCGCGCCGCGGGCCGTTTGAATGGCTTGTTGAGGAACCGGTAGGCGCCCTGGGAGAAGCTCGGCTTGATCCAGTCGACGGTGCGCCGGAAGTTCGCGAAGCGCGGCCCGATCAGGAACGGGTTGTCGGTGCAGTAGCCCGTCTCGATGCCCGCCTCGCCCATCACCTCGGTGACGATCGGGTAGTGGTCGGGGATCGGGATCCAGCCCGGGCCGACCGGCAGCCCCTTGGTCGGCACGTAGTTGCGGTACGGGAAGGAACGCACCCCACTGAGCAACGCCCTCCGTGCCGGTCCCGTCGGCATCGCCTCGGGCACCGCCAGCGAGAAGGCCAGCGAGTCCCTGGCGAGCGCATCGATGTTCGGCGTCCTCGCGCGAGTATGCCGGTTGTAGTAGTGCACGTAGTCCGCACGCGTGGAGTCCGTGACGATCAGGAGCGTGTTCGGCGCGTCCTTGTCGTGCCTGGTTGCCGGCTCGAAGTAATCGTCGCCGCACGCGGCAAGGCCGAGCCCGGCGGCGCCCGCCGCTCCGGCTCCGAGCAGTCCTCTCCGTGTGAGGCCTCGCTTCCAGGTTCCGCCCACCCGCTTGATCCGTGATTGCGGGAGACTGGAGGGGGGCATCTATCCCGCGATCACGCTCCCGCGCACTGCGCAGACGTTCTCGCCGGTGAAGGCGTTCGCGTTCTGGGCGCCGTAGACGATGGTGGTGACCTTGCCGGCGCTGGTCGCGATGACGGCCGTGCCTGCGCCGCCCTGCGGGCTTCCGAGGAGGTCGATGTTGTCGCCGGGCTGGACGTCGGGATCGGACTGGAACACTGCTCCGCCACTCCAGCCGCCTTCGACGGTGACGTTCGTGCTCGGTGCGCCCAGGCCATCGAGCTGCAGCGAAACGGCGCCGGCGCCTGAGCAGCCGGCCCTCAGGGAGAACCCGTCGCCGCGCAGGATCTCGACGAGCGGGGTGCCGGCCGGCTGCTTGGCAAAGAGCTTTCCGACCGCCAGCCCGCTCACGGTCGCGGCGTCCTGCGCGCTGTCCGCCTTGGTCGCCTCGGGCACCTTGCCCAGCTTCGACTCGTTGATGTCAGCCCCCGTGAGGGTGTTGAACGCCACGTCCTCCGTGCGGATCGTGCTGTTGCGGATGTCCCGCCCGCGGATCTCGTTGTTGCGGATGTCCTCGGTGCGGATCGTGTTGTTGCGGATGTCGCGGCTGCGGATCGTGTTGTCCCGGACCTGGCGGCTGTCGATCGTGCCGGTGGACACGGCGTACGACATACCCCCGAGCGACACGAACAAGGCAACCAGCGAGATCACGAGGGCCGGCGAGGGAGCGTGCGGGAGAATCGACTTCACAGGTTTCGTCCTCCGAAGGTTCGGCTTTGCGAACGGAACACGCGAGCGCCGCGATCGGAGCGCAGGCCCGCTAGCGCCGGTCCTCGGCGCCCCGAACATCGTCCGTCTATTCGGCTCGGGCACGTCGGTGGCGGTTGCGCCCGAGACCGCACCGAGGCCGTCCCGTGGGTGTTGCAGCAGGCGGTAATGCTCAAGCCGTCGATAGCCGCAGCGGTCGTGGCTTTGCTTTTGATCAGCTGCCCGGTCGTGCTGGCCGACACGCTAATCGGGACGGACGGCCCCGACCAGCTGATCGGCACCGAACTGCCCGACCAGCTCTACGGTGAGGGGGGCGACGATCGCCTGATTGGCCTCGGTGGCAGCGACTACTTGGAAGGCGGTCCCGGGAACGATCTGATCGACGCAGGCGCTGGACTGGACCTCGTAATCGGCGGCACGGGCGACGATCGGATCGACGCTGGGGCCGGAGACGACGTGGTCTACGCCGGAGCGGGCGACGATCTGGTCCTGGGCGGTCCGGGCTCCGACACGCTGTTCGGACAAGCCGGCGCCGACCGTCTCTTCGGCGGCTCTGGTGCCGACCGCATCTACGCGAGCGGTCCCGATTTCGTGGACGGCGGCTCGGGCCCGGACTGGATTAGCGCGAGCGCGGGGGACGCAACGATCTTCGGAGGACCGGACAACGACGTGATCACCGCCAGCGACGGGAACTTCACGATACGGGGCGGCCCGGGGCAAGACCGAATCCGCACCGGCGATGGGTCTGACCAGGTGAACGGCGGACCCGGCCGCGACGTGATCGCGACCGGAGCCGGGGACGACCGAATCGACGTCCGCGATGGCTACCGCGACCGCGTGCGCTGCGGACCCGGCCGCGACACCGTAGAGGCGGACCAGTTCGACGTGCTCGTCGGCTGCGAGATCGTTCACCGGACCGTGCATCCGCGCCCGACCCCCTCTCCACCAAGTCTCGCTACCACCGGTCACGCAGACCGCTGACCGGAACCCGTTTCGGCGATCGGGCCCGGCTTGCCGGCCCAGGCTCAACGTCGCCGGACCTGCTCGCCACGGGTCGGCCGTGCACCCAAGGGGCCTCGATCCGGCGCCGCCGTAGCCCGCGGTCGTGTGTAGCCGGATTGTCGGCGCACCGATCGAGCGCGGCCTCGACACGGCGGGGGGGCGAAGTCGGGGTTGACCCTCAAGAGCTGTTCGTGAAACAGCAGTCGAGCGCGCTCCCACGCCGTTGCTAACGGGCGATGCCTTCGCGCTCGCGGAGTCGCGGGAGCCCCAAACGCGAACGCGATCTTCAGCGGCCAGCCCGGCGGCGCAACCCGTCCAGTTCGCAACCGCGGGCTGACGGCGAGGGCTACGGCGGCCACAGGCCGTTTGGCCCGCCATTACGCGACCTTGGCCGACGGCGGGCCAGGGCGCCATCGGCGAGGAACATCATGACCAAGCCAAGCGATGCCACGACGCTGCCCACGAGCACGATGCCCAGCGGAAACAGCACCAGCTTCTTGACGGCCTCCTTCTCGCCCGAGAACCCGACGTACACCAGATGATGCAGCGCCCTCGCCAGAGCGTACGCGCCCACCAATGAACCAACGAGGAGGGCACCCCCCATGATGAGCATTCCTAGGCGGCCGAGTACGCCATGCCCGTGCATACAGAACGGCAGGGTAGTGGTTGAAACGCCCGCGAATCGGCGAAGTTCGCAGTAACCACCTGCACCACGCGGCGTAGTGCACCATCGGACTCTCGAACAGGAGGCTCAAGAATGATCGGAGCACTGCTTCTCGGCCTGGTCGCCGGATTCATCGGCCGGGCGATCGTTCCCAATGACGTATTCGAGGATATGGAGGGGCCGAGGTCTTGGCTCGTCTCCGTTGTACTCGGCCTCGTTGGCGCAGTGGTCGGCTGGCTGATCTTCACGGCCGGCCTCGGCATCGGCGACACAGATGTGTTCGACTGGGGCGGCGCCCTCAGCGCCCTCATTGGCGTCGTAGTCGTCCTCCTAGTCGCAGGCTTCATCGTCCGCCGTCTCGGCGGCGACCACAGGGCCACCACATCCTGATCGAGACCTCGCGCTACCGAGACCCGGCGCGCAGGCTGGCCGCGGTTCCAGGCAGTCGGCGGAGAGTGCGTGTTCCGCAATCAAGCAGGACGTCGAGGTGGTCACTCCCGAGGCGCCGCGGCAAACGCCGGCCAGGCTCAGGTCCCGCCGACCGGCATGAGGACCTGAACTCCGCCTGATTTCGAGGTCGCATCCCAGTCGCATCCCCGCCCAATCCCGCACCCCAAAGTCAAAGAACCCCGGCTTCCCAAGCCGAAGGCCGCGGGTTCGAGACCCGTCGTCCGCTTTTCGCGTTTGCACTGTTTCGCATAGTTTTGCCGGCGAACGGCGGGGTTTTGGGCCGAGGGTCGGGAAGGGGTTGCACGGCCTCTCACGGGGTTTCCGCGACGTCGAGGTCGCATATTGGTCGCATCCTGGTCGCATCGGAGGGGCTGAACCGGGGCATCAGGCGAGCCGGAGGCACGGTTGGTCGAGGGACGCCGACGGTGCTCTTCGCCGGCGCTATCGCGTTCACGTGCACATGGTGTCGCCGTCAAAGCGATAGACCCGGCAGTGGGCCGCTCCAGCCGCCGGCCCTAGACTCAGCCTGTGCGCGCGTGTCCCGGCTGTGGCGAGCAGGCGCCCGAGGGCGCGAGGTTCTGTCCCGTCTGCGGAACGGCCCTCGTCGCCGCCCCGATGCCTCAGGGGGTCCGGAAGGTCGTCACGATCGTGCTGTGCGACCTGGTGGGCTCGACCAAGCTTGGGGAGGAACTCGATCCGGAGACGCTGCGGCAGGTGCTGGCCCGCTACTTCGAGGCCATGAGCGAGGTGCTGATGCGCCACGAGGGGGCGATCCAGCAGTTCATCGGCGACGCCGTCTTGGCGGTGTTCGGCATGCCTACCCTGCATGAGGACGACGCCGTGCGCGCGGTCCGAGCGGCGGACGAGATGCGGGCGGCGCTCCGGGAGCTGAACGAGCAGCTCGATCTGCGCTGGGGTGTTCGGCTGCAAGCCCGAACCGGCGTCAACACCGGCGAGGTGATCGCCGGAGACGCCGCGAATGGCGAGGGCTTCGTGAGCGGTGACGCCGTCAACGTCGCCGCCCGGCTCGAGCAGTCGGCGCCGCCGGGCGAGATCCTGATCGGAGAGCAGACGGTGCAGCTGGTCCGGGGTGCGGTGCTGGTCCAAGCCGTTGAGCCGCTCGAGGTGAAGGGCAAGAGCCAACCCGTGCCGGCGTTCCGACTGCTCGACGTCGCGGCTCCGGAGAGGGGCATCGAGCGCGGTCTCGGCTCGCGTCCGCTGATCGGCCGGGGGCGGGAGCTACAGGCACTCCGCGACGCCTTCGACCGCACGGTCATCGCGGGGGCCTGCCAGCTCGTGACCGTCGTCGGCCCCGCCGGGATCGGGAAGACACGGCTGACGAGGGACTTCGTCCGCTCGCTAGGCGTTGCAGCCACGACCGTCACCGGCCGCTGCCTCTCATACGGGCAGGGCCTGACGTTCTGGCCGCTGCGCGAGATCGTGGCAGAGCTGGCCGGCACCGAGGACGGCGACAGCTCCGACGAGGTGGTGGCCCGAGTCGCCCGCCTGCTGCCGGCGGACGACGACCGGGCCATCGTGGCCGAGCGCGTAGCGGGGGCACTCGGGGTGGTGGACTCCACCGCCTACCCGGCGGAGACGTTCTGGGCGGTCCGCAAGCTGCTGGAGGCAGTCGCGCGCGAGCGCCCCCTCGTGGTCGTCCTGGAGGACATCCAGTGGGCCGAGCCCACGTTCCTCGAATTCATCGAGTACCTGCCCACGGCGACTGGCGAGCTCGCCGTCCTGATCGTCGCCGTGACACGAACCGAGCTCTTCGACACCAAACCCGACTTCGCCGCCAGGCTTCCCGGCGCCAGGCGGATCGAGCTGCAGCAGCTGAGCGAACCCGACAGCCGAGCGCTGGTGGAGCACCTGGTCGGTGACGCAGGCGTGGCCACGGAGCTCTCCGACCGCCTGGTCGCGAGCGCCGAGGGGAATCCGCTGTTCGTAGAGGAGCTCGTCCGCCTGCTGATCGACGAGCGGCACCTCGAGAAGGATCCGTCTGCGCTGTCCATGCCGGCCACGATCCAGGCGGTGCTGGCCGCTCGCCTCGATCGACTCGACTCGGACGAGCGCGCGATCGTCAGGGCCGCGGCCGTCATCGGCAGGTCGTTCGGCGCCGAGGCCGCCCTGCTGCTGGCCGGCGCGCGGGAGCGCTCGGAGCTCGAGCCGCAACTCGGCGCGCTGGTGCGCAAGCAGGTCATCGAGCCGGACGGCGGACGCTTCGCCGGCCGAAGGACGTTCAGCTTCAAGCACATCCTGCTGCACGACGTGGCATATCAGGCCATCCTCAAGGCGCAGCGGGCCGAGCTCCACGCGCGCTACGCGGACTGGTTGGAGCGCGAGACGGGCGAGCGCGCGGCCGAGTACGAGGAGATCCTCGGATACCACCTCGAGCGTTCCTACCGGAACCTCTCGGAGCTGGCACCGGTCGACGAGCGGGGAGGCGAGCTGGCCACCCGCGCGGCCCGGCACCTCGGCTCGTCCGGTGCTCGGGCCCTCGCGCGGGGCGACATTCGCCCCGCGGTCAGCCTTCTCGAGCGGGCGGTGTCGCTCCTTCCGGACGACGATCCGGCCCGCGGCGACCTCACGGTCAAGCTGGGGATCGGCCTGGCGGAGAGCGGAGAACTGTCCCGTGCCGACGCCCTGCTCGCGGACCGGATCCGGGCCGAGCGCCGAGGGAGGGCCTTCGTCGCCTTACACGACGGCAGCGGAAGGCAGCAAGTGGTCACCCTCGAGGACGAGCGGTCCCCGATCACGATCGGCCGGCGCCCGGACAACGACATCGCGCTGTCGTGGGACAGCGAGGTCTCGCGCAGGCATGCGCACCTGCTGCACACTTCGAAGGGCTGGGCGCTCGTCGACGACCAGTCGCGCAACGGCTCCTTCCTGAACGGTGAGCGGGTGACGCGTCAACGCTCACTTTCCGACGGGGACGTCTTCCGGTTCGGCGACACCGTGGTCCTGTTTCGCGCGCCGGTGCCGGACGAGCATCGCGAGCGCGTGTTCCTCGAGCCCGAGCAGGTCACCTACATGGGACAGGGCTCGACGCACGCGCCGAGGCCGGTCCCGGACGGGTCCGGCGGGTCCTCGTAGCAGCCGCCGGCCGACTGCGGCTCAGTCGAGGTCGAGCGCGTTCACGGCATCCGTGGCTTGGACGTGGCCGGCGGCGGTGGCGCCTCCGATGGCGTAGAGGGAGTCCTCGAGTCCCGTCACGGCGACTCCGTGACGCGGAGCGGGCAGCGCGGGGAGCTGCGACCACCGCTTCGACTTGACGTCGAAGGCCTGCACGGCGTCGAAGGGTTCCGTGATGCTTTCCCCGCCGAGGGCGATGATCAGGCCGCCGACATAGGCGACCCCGACGCTGCCGATGTTCTCGGGCATGTCGTCCAGCTTCGTCCAGGAGTCGCTGGCCGGGTCGTAGCGTTCGAGCGCCGGCAGGTTGTTGGCGGACGTCAGCTCACGTCCACCGACCGCGTAGAGGTAGCGCCCGTCCGAAGCGGCACCGAGATGCTCACGTGGCGTCGGCATGTCGGCGACGACCGTCCAGCGCTCGCCGTCGAACACTTCCGCCTGCCGCACCAGCTTCCCGTCCGCCTGGCCCCCGACCACCACGATCTTGTCGCCCACGACCGCCGCGCCCGCCGCCGCGCGAGCGTGATTCAGGGGCGGCAGCTTCTTCCACGATCCGTCGCGCATCACGTACACGCGGTCCGATTGCCCCGAAGTCAGCTCCTCGCCCGGTACGAAGCCGCCGATCAGCACCGCGTCGCCCCGCCAAGTCACGGCCGCGGCGTGGTGCAGCGGCCGAGGCAGCTCGCGTCCCGGTGTCCAGGTGTTGATGGCCCGGTCGTAGGCTGCGGTTTCGGTGCTCGCGCTGCCATCGGCGCCGATTCCACCGAACAGCCAGAGTCTGCCCGCCACCTCGGTCGAGGCCGCGTACTGGCGCCTGGACGGCGCGCCGGCGAGTTCCCGCCACGCAAGGCTCGCGGTGGCCTGCGCCGCGGCCGGCTTGCCGGACAGGTCGAGCACCTCGGCCTCCTTCGTCGAGCCGAGATGGCCGGCCGACGTCGCGCCTCCGATTGCGTAGACGGCGTCGCCGATGGCAGCCGCGGCGACTCCGTGCCGCGCCGTGGGTAGGGCGGGGAGCGACGACCACTTCCGGTGCTGGATGTCATACGCCTGGACGGCGTCCGAGACCGCGGTCGTCCCCTCGCCGCCGATCGCGACAACTCGGCCCCCGGCATAGGCCGCGCCCACGCTGCCGACCGCGCGGGGCATGCCTTCGAGCTCTGTCCAGCTGTCGTTGGCGGGGTCGTAGCGCTCGAGCGCGGTCGAGTTCTTGTCCGCCGACAGCCCCCGGCCGCCGACGGCATACAGGTAGCGGCCGTCGGAGGCAGCGGCGAGGTGCTCGCGCGGCGTTGGCATCTCCGCCACGTCCGTCCAGCGCTCGCCGTCGAACACCTCCGTCTGCCGCACCAGCTGCCCGTCCGCCTGACCCCCGACCACCACGATCTTGTCGCCCACGACCGCCGCAGCCGCCGCGGCGCGGGGGTGATTCAGGGAGGGCAGCTTCTCCCACGAGTCTCCACGCAGGGCGAACACACGGTCCGACTGCTCGGACGTCAGTTCCTCGCCCGGTATGAAGCCGCCGATCACCACTGCCTCGTCCTCGTAGGTCACCGCCGCGGCGTGGTGGAGCGCCACCGGCAGGCCCGGCCCAGTCGCCCAGCTGCCCGCGCCAGGGTCATACACCTTCGTCGTGGTGCTCGACGCCTTGACCCCGATCCCGCCGATGACCATCACGTTGCCGTCCACCGCCGTCGCCGCCGCGTACTGACGCTGGAATGGCGGGCTGGCGATCGGCCGCCACGCGAGGTGCGGGGGCAGCTTTGTGGCGACCGGAGCAGCTGCGGTCGAGGGCGAGCTTCCGTCGTCTTCCCCGCCCCCGCCGGCGAGCAGGACGCCGGCCACCACGCCGAGCACCAGCACGAGGCCGGCGCCCGCGAGCAGCAGGCGCGACCTCGCGCCCCGTCGGCTGGGCGCAGCGCGGGATCCGGCCGGCTCTCCACCGGGAGCGGCCGGCGGGCCGGGAGGTGCGGCCGGCGGGGGCGCCGTGTCCTCCGGCTCGGCGCTCGGGACCGGTGCCGCACCCGCCGTGGGCTCCGTGATGAACAGGTCGGGCTGGTCGATCGACGGTGCGGCGCCGGCTGCGCTGGTCGCCTGAAGGGCGTCCGGCTCCGGTGCCGCGCTCTGCTGGGTGATGGCGCGATCGACCGCGGCGGCGAGCTCCGAGGCCGTGGCGTACCGGTCATCCGGATCCTTGGCCGTTGCGCGCGACACCACCTCGTCGAAGGCCTTGACGAGATCTGGGCGCTTCAGGCTCGGAGAGGGCGGCGGATCCTGGACATGCGCCCACAGCTTGGCCATGTCGTTGTCCTTCGGGTATGCGACGCTCCCCGTGAGCATCTCGTAGAGCACGCAACCGAGCGAGTAGACGTCGGTACGGCCGTCCACCGCGCCGGCCTGTATCTGCTCCGGTGCAACGTAATCCGGGGTTCCAACCCAGGCGCCGGTGCGGGTGAGGCTCTGCGGCGATCCGAGCTTCTTCGTCAGTCCGAAGTCGGTGAGGTAGATCTGCTCGCGAGTGCCCTCTCCGCTAATCAGGATGTTGGCCGGCTTGACATCGCGGTGCACGAGCCCGCGCTCGTGCGCCGCGTCGAGCGCCGATGCGACCGAACGCACCACTCGCTGAACCCGGTCCAGATCCAGCTGGCCCCGGTCGATGACGTGGCGCAGGTTGGTGCCCGGCACGAAGCGCATCGCCAGATAGAGGACGCCGTGGAAATCGCCGCCACGATGGATCGGGACGATGTTGGGATGCTCGAGCGACGCGGCCAGCCGGGCCTCGGACTTGAAACGGGTCACCGCGTCCGCGTTCTGAGTGTGCTCGGGCGCGATGATCTTCAGGGCCACGGTACGCTCGAGCTCCACGTCGGTGGCCTTGTAAACAAGCCCCATTCCGCCGCGGTCGAGTATGCCCTCGATGCGGTAACCGGCGAACAACGAGCCGGGCTCTAGTCTCGCCAGGCGCTCGGTGACCTCATCCACGAGGCACCGTTTCCGGCGAGACGGATGTCACTGCGAAGTCCATGGGCGGCACTAGAGCAGCGCCCGGCGAGGGAATCAAGTGGCAGCACGTCGCCACGGGAGCAACGTCCCACGGGCCGCGCCGGGCTTGTGAGCGATTACGCACATTCTGCCGGCGATTCGGGCAGACGCGCCGTGAGAGAATGAGCGCGACCGGGCGCTGCGCGACCCATTGCAGCACGTGGATTGTGCGCCGTTGCTCAGCAGGCGCGTACCCACGACGGACGGCCGGCTCGCATCCGCCAGGACAGCGGCCCGTCGCAGTTCCACTCGTGCCGCAGCGCTTGACCACGGCCGACCACGGGTCGGACCGTTGATGACGCACAACAACGGCCCGATGGGCATCTGCAAGCGCAGCTCGAGCCACGGCTGCAGTTCCTCCCAGCCCCAGCTGTCCATGCCCACCTCGCGGCGTCGGCCCCCCTTGCCGCGTCGGACGAGCACGGCGCCGCGGCGCTGATCGAGATCGCATTCACCCAGCTCGAGCGCCTCCTGGATCCGGAGCCCGGCCCGCCACAGGATTACGATGAGGCCGCGAAGGCGCCGGGCGTGGGCCTGGTCCCCGGCGGCGCGCATGACGGCGATGATCTCCTCGACCTTGGGCGGGTCGGCGGGGTAGCGCAGACCCTTGTTGCGTGGCGGTCGACCGGCGTGGAAACCCGGCATGGTCGCGGCGATCGACGTCGACCAGCGCGGTCGAACAGCAACTGGGACATGAACCCTCCTCGGCTCTTGGTACGAGCCGAGGATCGGCGAGGTCAGGAGTGGGGCGCGCCCGTCTGCGGACCGATGCGCTCCCTGCCGCTCTCGACACGAAGCGGCGGCGAATCGCGGATGCGCCGGACTATCGCGAATGCCTCATTGCGACAGCGACGGTGCTCGAGCTCACTTCGATCAGGAGTTGGCGCGCGCCGACCTCGTGCGTATGCACCCAGATGCAAGGGGACTGGCCGAGTGGCGCTTCTGTTGGTGTCACACGCTGGCCACTGGTATGCCGCGACTAGGCCCGCACGGGGCGGCGAGGAGGACCCACGGGGGTGCATGACAGCCAGCGCCCGGATAGTGTCCGGGCCGATGGGGAGCGTCTGAAGGGCATCCCCGGGTTCTCGATCGACAAGGTCGCGGCGGCGGCCGGCAGCGATCCTCAGGTGCTGCGCACGGAGAACCTGGACACCGACATCCCGCCGCCGGCCGCCGCGATCGAGGCCACGCGGGCGGCGGTCGGCACCGACGAGGCGAACTCGTGGCTGCCGTTCACCGGCATGAGCGAGCTCAAGCAGGAGGTCGCGCGCATGATCGTCCGGCGCGGCGGGCCGCAGTACGACCCCGAGCGCGAGGTGGTGATCACCTCGGGCGAGGGCGACAACATGCTCGACGCGCTGCTCGCACTGACCGATCCCGGCGACGAGGTGATCGTCCCCGATCCGACGTACGCGGGGATGCTCCAGCGAGTGCGGCTGGCCGGGGACGTTCCGCGGCTGGTCCCGCTGCACCCCTCGAGGCAGGGCTGGCGCTGGGACCTCGACGCGCTGGAGGCGGCCGTCACAGACCGCACGCAGGCGATCTTCTTCGGCAACCCGTCGTTCCCGTCTGGATGGGTCCTGAACGACGAAGAATGGGCGGCGGTGCAGCGCATCTGCACCGAGCGGCAGATCCGGCTCCTCTACTGGAGCGCGATGGAGGCGATCGTCTTCGGCGGAAGGAAGGTCGTCGTGCCCGCGGCGCTGGAGGGGATGCGCGATCTCACCGTCACGCTGGGCGGCGTCGCCTTCGAACAGCGGATGATCGGATGGCGGATCGGCTGGATCGTCGCGTCCGAGGCGGTCACGCCCCAGCTCGGAATGGTCCACATCTACAACGGCCTCGTCGCCAGCGGCTTCAACCAGCTCGGTGCGATCGCGGCGCTGCGCGCCGATGACCACGCGGCCGGCGTCGCCGAGTGGGAACGCCGCCACGACGTGACGATGGAGCAACTCGCCGGGCTCCCGGCGATCCCAGCGCACGGGGGCTGGTCGCTGCTGCTCGACGCCGAGGCGGCGGGCACGACCGCGCCGGACCTCTCCGCCGCGTTGCTCGAGCACAGGGTCGCCGCCACGCCGATGACGGCATGGGGGGAGACCGTCGCCCCACGCCACGTGCGCTTCGTCTACTCCAATGAGCCCGTCGAGAGGCTCGCACCGCTGGGTGAGCGCGTGCGCGCCGCGCTCAGCTGATCCACGCCCCAATCGGCTCACTGCGACACCAAGCGCCGTTGTCGCCCACACTGCTCCTCCGGACGAGGAGCCGCGCGGCCAGGCCCCTCCTATCCGGGCGTTTGCATGGGCAGAGCGTGGGCGTGCTGACAAGCCGCGCCGCATTCGCTCGCACGGCCTCCGCTTTCGCAATCGCCTGGAGGCAGCCGCGAGAGCCGTGACGTGGACCTGCCCCGTTTCGGACGACACCCGGGTTGTTTAGGTCGTTGGTTGTTTGATCTTGATTGATGTCTCCGTTGTCTGGGTCTGCTCGTACTCA
>Ga0126306_10001475_pt1 | contig 12636 bp, 11 predicted proteins | sample Plot27_FD_92592 | JGI IMG/M metagenome (GOLD analysis project Ga0126306, IMG submission 92592) | Serpentine soil microbial communities from UC McLaughlin Reserve, CA, USA - Plot27 | ecosystem: Environmental > Terrestrial > Soil > Grasslands | place: USA: UC McLaughlin Reserve, Lake County...
AAGTCCGAGGGCACCGAGCAGATGGACGGCGTCCAGGTGACGCACGTCTCCGCCGACGTGAACTCGGCCGCCGCCATCGCGGACGTCTTCAAGTCGCTCGACACCACTGGCCGACTCCCCGCCGGCGCCGAGCAGCGCGTCGCCAAGATCGTGGACAACGGCCACATCGACGCCTGGGTCGGCGACGACAAGATCCTTCGCCGCGTCTCCTTCGAGATGTCCGGCAAGGCGGGCGGCGGCCGGCGTGCTGACGTGAACCTCGACTTCCGCCTCTCGCAGGTGAACGAGCCGCAGGACATCGCGGCTCCCGCGAAGGTGAAGAAGGGCCTCCCGGACGGGGTCTACGGTCAGGTCGCCGGCGGCGTCGTGGGCGGGTTCGGCAGCACCGTCGGAGTCACGCCCAGCGAGCTCAAGCTCGGCGTTCCCCAGACCAACGCTCACAAGAAGGCCGAGCGCGCCGTCGCCGACCACAACAAGGTCGTGATCTTCTTCCAGAACCCCCGCGCCCTCGACGACCAGGCCGTTGCCGACTCGGTCCGGTCGCTCGACCGCAAGACGAAGAACGTCGTTGTCCTCTCCGACTACCTAGGGAACGTGGACAACTACGGCAAGCTGCTCGAGAACCTTGGCGTGTCTCAGGCCCCCGCGATCGTGGTGATCGGACGTAGCGGTAAGGCCCGGCTCGTCGAGGGTTACGTCGACGGCCCCTCGCTCGTCCAGGTAGTCGCGGACGCGCGATGAGTAAGAAGGAGGGGGCGGCCGCGCCGTTGCGCGCCGTGCCTGAAGGCAGCGCGGAACCCGTTCCGAGCAACGGCCTCACTCCTCCCCACAAGAAGAAGGCCGGCTCCCGCTTCATCTCCGACGTGATCGTCGAGATGGGCTTCCTCGCGCGTGAGCGCGTGGAGGCGGCGGTGGAGGAGGGGAAGGCGTCGGGCCGCTCACCCGAGCAGGTGCTGCTCGAGGGGGGCGCGATCACGGGCGACCAGCTCGCGCGCGCCGTGGCGCAGCGCTTCGGGCTCGACCACGTGGACCTCACGCTCTACAAGACGGACGTCAGCGCCCTCAACTCGATCACGCCCCAGGCGGCGCGCCGCCTCAACGCGGTCCCGGTCGGGCGCGACGACGCGGGGATCCTGATGATCGCCATGTCCGACCCGTCGAACGTGCTCGCGCTCGACGACCTGAAGCTGATGACCGGCAGCGAGGTGCGGCCGGTCGTGGCCTCCCCGGACGACATCCAGGGCCTGATCGGCCGCATGAGCCGCTTCGACGACGCCGTTGCCGCGGCAATCGACCTCGGCGAGGAGGAGCTCGCCGAGGTCGCGGAGATCCGCGAGTCCGCCGATGACGCGCCGGTCATCAAGCTCGTCAACTCGATCATCGCCCAGGCGGTCGAGGAGGGTGCGTCGGACATCCACTTCGAACCCGAGGGCCGCGAGATGCGCGTGCGCTTCCGCGTGGACGGCGTGCTGCGCGAGACGACCCAGATCCCGCGGCGGATGGTCGCGGGCGTGGTCTCGCGCGTGAAGATCATGGCCGACCTCGACATCGCCGAGAAGCGGGTCCCGCAGGACGGCCGCGTCTCGCTGACGGTCGAGGGGCACGCGATCGACACCCGCATCGTGACCATGCCGCGCGTGGACGGCGAGGGGATCGTCATGCGAATCCTCGACAAGTCGCAGGCGCTCATCAGCCTGGAGGCGCTCGGCATGGGCGAGGCGAGCCGCGAGCTGTTCGAGGAGGGCTTCCGGCGCTCCTACGGGGCCGTCCTCGTGACCGGCCCGACGGGCTCCGGTAAGTCCACGACGCTGTACGCGGCGCTGAACGAGATCAACGAGCCGCACCGCAACATCATCACGATCGAGGACCCGGTCGAGTACCAGCTCCCGGGCGTGAACCAGGTCCAGGTGAACCTGAAGGCCGGCCTCACGTTCGCGGGCGGCCTGCGAGCCATGCTCCGCGCGGACCCCGACGTGATCATGGTCGGCGAGATCCGGGACGGCGAGACGGCCAAGATCGCGGTCGAGTCGGCGCTGACCGGCCACCTGGTGCTCTCGACGCTCCACACGAACGACGCGCCGTCGGCCATCACGCGCCTGACGGAGATGAACATCGAGCCGTTCCTGACCGCCTCGGCGGTCGTGTGCATCGTCGCGCAGCGGCTCGTCCGCCAGCTCTGCACGTACTGCAAGAGCCGGACCATGCTGAGCGTCTCGTCGCTCGAGAGGGCCGGCTTCAACGTGGCCTTCGACCTCGAGGCCTACGAGCCGGTGGGCTGCGGCCGCTGCGGCGGCTCCGGCTACAAGGGCCGAGTCGGCCTGTACGAGGTCATGGCGATCTCGGACGAGATCCGCGACCTCACCGTCGAGCGGTCGTCCGCCGATGAGATCCGCAAAGTGGCCGTCTCGCAGGGCATGCGCCCGCTGCGTGCGGATGGCTTCGAGAAGGTCAAGAACGGAATCACGTCCATAGCCGAGGTGGCAAGGGTCACGTAAACCCGCCCTCCAGCCGATAGGAGACCTGATGGACTTCGACTTCGCAGAAGTCCTGCTGCAGGTGATGGAGCGAAACGCCTCCGACCTCCATCTGACAGCAGGCTCACCGCCCATGATCCGGCATCACGGCCGGCTGCACCCGTTGGACTACCCGCACCTGACGCCGCAGCTCACTCGTGAGGTGATCTACTCGATCCTCACGAACGACCAGCGTCAGCGGCTGGAGACCGACTGGCAGATCGACCTCGCCTACTCGATTCCCGGCAAGGCGCGCTTCCGTGTGAACGCGTACATGCAGCGCGCCGCGCTGTCGGCCGCGTTCCGCCTGATTCCGCACGAGATGCCGAAGCTGAACACGCTCGGCCTGCCGCCCGTGCTGGAGGACTTCACCAAGAAGCCGCGCGGCTTCGTGCTCGTGACCGGGCCGACCGGTTCGGGCAAGTCCACGACGCTCGCCGCGATGCTCGACCTGATCAACGACACCCGGCACGAGCACATCCTCACGATCGAGGACCCGATCGAGTTCCTGCACAGGCACAAGAAGTGCATCGTCAACCAGCGCGAGCTGGGTGCCGACGCGCAGAGCTTCGAGCTCGGCCTGAAGGCCGCGCTGCGCCAGGACCCCGACGTGATCCTCGTCGGCGAGATGAGAGACCTCGAGACGATCTCGACCGCGCTGACCGCGGCCGAGACCGGCCACCTCGTGTTCGCCACGCTCCACACGCAGGACACCGCGCAGACGGTGGACCGCATCGTGGACGTGTTCCCGCCGACGCAGCAGCAGCAGGTGCGCGTGCAGCTGTCGGTGGCTCTGCAGGGCATCGTGACCCAGCAGCTCCTGCCGACGGCCGACGGCCAGGGCCGTACGGTGGGCGTCGAGATCTTGGTTCCGACCCCCGCGGTCCGCAACCTGATCCGCGAGGGCAAGACGCACCAGATCTACTCGGCGCTGCAGACCGGCGGTCAGCACGGCATGCAGACGATGGACGCCTCGCTCGTCCAGCTGGTCCGCGAGCACAAGATCACCCGCGAGCTTGCCGAGGCGCGCTCCTCCGCTCCGGAGGAGCTCCGTCGCCTCATGGGCACCGTGAGGGCGGCATAGGTCATGGCCACGTACGCGTTCAAGGCACTCGACCTCTCCGGCACCCCCACCAAGGGGGAAATGGACGCCGGCGACAAGCAGGCCGTCGCGGCGCAGCTGCGCTCGAAGGGCCTGATCGTCGTGGACATCGAGGAGCTCGTCCCGGCGAGTGCCGGCGACCTCCTTGCGCGCTGGAAGAAGGTCAAGGGCGACGACCTCGTCATCGCCACCCGTCAGCTCTCCACGATGGTGAACTCGGGCATGTCGCTGCTCCGGTCGCTCTACATCATCGAGGAGCAGACCGAGAGCGAGAAGCTGCGCGACATCTTCGTCGCGGTCCGGAAGGACGTGGAGGCGGGCCTCGCCCTGTCCGACTCGCTCAAGAAGCATCCGGACGTCTTCAACGACCTCTACGTCGCCATGGTCGAGGCAGGTGAGACGGGAGGAATCCTGGACAGCACGCTGCTCCGGGTCGCCGACCAGCTCGAGAAGGACGCGGCACTCAAGCGCCAGATCAAGGCGGCGATGATGTACCCGTCCCTGATCGGCGGCTTCGCGTTCGTCGTGCTGTTCGCGCTGGTCGCCTTCCTCGTGCCGGTGTTCGAGAAGATCTTCAAGGACTTCGGCGGCGACCTGCCCGCGATCACGAAGTTCACGGTGATGCTGTCGCACCTGTTCACGGACCGCTTTTACGTGCTGTTCGGCGGCATCTTCGTGACGGTCTTCACTTTCCGGAAGTGGAAGAACTCGGAGCGCGGGCGCATGCAGTGGGACCGCCTGAAGCTGAAGTTCCCGATGAAGATCGGGGACATCGTGCAGAAGGTGGCCCTGGCGCGCTTCTCGCGAACCTTCTCGGGCCTGATCGCCGCGGGCGTGCCGATGCTCGAGGCGATCGACATCACCGGCAGGACCTCCGGGAACAAGGTCATCGAGCAGGCGATGAACGAGGTACGCGAGTCCGTCAAGAAGGGCGGCTCCCTGACCGCTCCCATGATGGACGTGCCAGAGGCCTTCCCGGTCATGGTCACCCAGATGATCGGAGTGGGCGAGGAGACGGGCGCCCTCGAGACGATGATGACCAAGATCGCCGAGTTCTACGAGGAGCAGGTGGAGGCGGCCGTGAAGGCGCTCACCTCGATCCTCGAGCCGATCATGATCGTGTTCGTCGGCGGCATCGTCGGGTTCATCGTGATCGCGATGTACCTGCCGATGTTCAAGGTCTACGACTCGATCAAGTAGCGAAAGCGCGCAGCGCGTCGTCGAGCGACTCGTGCAGCGCGAGCGCCTCGGTCGCTCCGCTGAGCGACAGGATCTCGGCGACGTGGGCCTCGGCCGGCACGACGACCGCGAAGCGCTGCTGCCGCCTGGCCACGCGCCGGGCGAGGTTGAAGAGCAGCGTCACGCCCGAGCTGTCGAGATAGTCCACGCGCGCGAGATCCAGTGCGAGGCCGACGGCCTCGTTCCCCACGGCGTGCGAAATCGCCATCTCGAGCTCGGTGGCGTTCGACAGGTCGATCTCGCCCTCGACGGTCGCGACGGTGATGCCGCCCGCCTCGTCCAGGTGTAGCTGAGCGAGCTGCGTCACCGTCCGCTCAGCCTTCCTCCACGCGGCGGCGGAGCTGCACGGTCGTGCCCTCGGACGACGGGTCCACGCGGACCGAGTCCATCAGCGCCTCCATCAGCGGCAGGCCGCGACCCCGATCGGTCCCGCGCGGCTCTCGCCAGCCGCCGAAGTCACGCACCGTGATCAGGACCTCGGCGTCGCGGCGGCTCGCCTCGATGCGGAAGGCGGCGTCGCCGGGCCGGTACGCGTGCTCGATCGCGTTCGCACACGCCTCCCCGCTCGCGACCTTGATGGCGTGCGCATCGCTGCGGCTCATGCCCGCCTCCCTCAGCCAGCGGTCGAGCGCCTTGCGCGCCGACGACAGCGCCTCGGGCTCCGCCGGCAGCTCCAGGCTGAAGCCCTCCGCGGGAAGCGGAGCGACGGACAGCGCGAGCAGGGCCACGTCGTCGCGCGGCTCCTCGTGTCCCAGCATGGCGACAAGCAGAGCGTCGCACAGCGCCTCCGGGTTCGCCGGGGCCGCCTCGACCGCACGCCGCAGCTCCTCGAGACGGACCTCGATGCTCGTGCCGCGCACCTCGACGAGCCCGTCCGTGAAGAGAATGAGCGTGGAGCCCGGCTCGATCTCGACGCGCGATGCGTCGAAGCGGACGAACGGGAGTGCGCCGAGCGGGGGAGAGGGCTCCCGGCCCGCCAGCCGCGCCGTGCCGTCGGGCGCGCGGATCAGGAGCGGCATGTGCCCGGCGGACGCGAGTTCCGCGCACGTCCGGTCGGCTGCGATCGCGACGTAGAGCATCGTCGCCATCTCGGCCCGGTGCTGGCGCTCCATCAACGCATGCAGCCTGTCGGCGACCTCGGCGGGCGAGTGGCCGTCGAACGCGTAAGCCTCGAGCGAGGTGCGCAGCTTGCCCATGAGGGCCGCGGCGCGCACTCCGCGGCCGACGACGTCGCCCATGGCGAGCACGACGCGTCCGTCGCCGAGCTCGAACATGTCGAACCAGTCGCCGCCGACCTCCATCCCCGCGCCCCCGGGCAGGTAACGGACGGCGACCTGCATCCCGGGGATGCGGGGAAGCTGATCGGGGAGCAGGCTGCGCTGGAGCGTCTCGGCGATGTGGCGCTCCTGCTCCATCCGTCGCGCCCTGTCGACCGCGAGCGCCACGCGGTCACCCACGAGCTGAAGCAGCGCGGCGTCGTCATCCGAGAAGCGGCGTGGCGTGCGGGTACCGATGTACAGCACCCCGAGGTGCTCGCGTCCCAGCGTGAGCGGAAGACCCAGCAGGGACTCAAGGTCCGAGCCCTTGAGCAGCGTCCTCACCAACCCGCTCGTGTCGTCTCGGGCGAGCGTGACCGGGCGGCGCGAGAAAGCGAGCCGCCCAGCAAGCCGGCTCGCGATGGAGCGGTGGAATTCGGCGTCGACGTCCTGCTCCACCCCAAGCGTCGCGCGCAGTTCGAATCGGGATCCCTCCTCGGCACGCAGGAGGATCGCGCCGTGGTCGGCGTCGAACACGGTCGCGATGCGGCTGAGCAGCTGTTCGAGCAGCTCCTGGAGACCCGCGTGCGGCAGGGCGGCGTCGGTGATCCACTGAAGGTCGCGGACCCGCTTCGTGGCCGCCATCGCATGGGCGCGCGCGTCTCGCTCCTGTGCCTGCAGCGTTAGCCGCTGGGCGCGCACGTACGCGACGTACGCGATCAGGACGAGGCCGATCGCGGCGAGCAGCAGCGCCAGACCGAAAACGTCGCCGCTCTGGGCGTCCGGTCCGCCGACGACGAGTGGGGCGAGCGTCGCGGCGACGATCGTGACGAGCAGGACGAGCGCGCGCCGAGCCGGCTGCACCGCCGCTGCGCCCACCCAGATCAGGAACAGCACCTGGTAGGGCAGAACGGTCTGCGCGAGGAGCTGCAGGATCACGAGCTCCGCGATGCCGGCGTACGCGATCGCGAGCATGACGCCGAACCGCACCTCGGGCATGCGGAACAGCCACACCGCCGATGCCAGGTTCAGCGCCACGCCGGCGAGCGCGAGGGTCCAGCCGACCGCCTCGCCGGCGCCCTCGGTCGGCGGGAACAGCGGGAGCAGGGTCAGGACGAGGAGGCCGTGGAGCGCGAGGAGCACGGCTGTCGCATTCCGCGAGCTCGTCAGGTCGGCGCCGGCGTACGGGTCGTCGCCGCCCACGAACAGCTGGCGAGCGACCTGCCAACGGGATCGTGGGCCAGCGTTCCCCATCCGTGTGCATAGTTCACCACACGGGTCGCGGAACCTCACGGCGGGGCGGATCGGATATTCGCCTACTCGCGGCTCGTCGCCCGGGTCAATCGGCCTGCCAGCGTCTGGAGGTGGTCGATCAGCTCGGGCGGCTCGTGCACCTCGAAGTCGACCGGCAGCATCGTCACGCGAAGGGCGAGCCAGTTCAGGTCGTCGTCGCCGGCCCGGTACTCGCAGCTGTGGGCATCGATGGGCTCCACGGTGCCCCAGTGGCTCGGCAGGCGGCCGTCGAGGTCCTGAGCGGCTGCGTGCAGGGTCACGCGCGCCTCGTAGCGGTGCGGGGATCCCATGATGCTCTCGTTGACGAACGCGGCGGCGTCGGCGGCGGGTAGCTCGCGGGCTGTGAAGCGGGTGCCGGTCGAGGCGGGCCGCGCCAGGCGGTCGACGCGGAAGGAGCGCCAGTCCTCGCGCCGGCGGTCCCACGCGACCAGGTACCAGCGTCGCCCGAAGTTCACGAGCGCGTGCGGCTCCACCTCGCGGCGGGACTCGGCGCCGTCGCGGCTCCTATAGGCGAACCGGAGGCATTCGGAGTCGCGGCACGCGGCCGCGATCACGGTCAGGTGGTGAGGGTCCACGGTCGGTCCGCCCGCCGGCGGGCTGACCACCGCGGCGCCGAGCGCCCTGACACGGCGGCTGAGGTGCGCGGGGAGGACCTGCTCGAGCTTCACGAGGGCCCGCACGGCGGTCTCCTCGATCCCGGTCACCGACGACCGGGCAGCGGTGCCCAGCCCGACGGCGATCGCGATTGCCTCGTCGTCGTCGAGGAGCAGCGGCGGGATCTCGGTACCGGGCCTCAGCATGTACCCGCCGGCCGGGCCCGTGAGCGATTCGACGGGATAGCCGAGCGCGCGCAGGCGCTCGATGTCCCGGCGGATCGTTCTGCCGGACACGCCGAGACGGTCGGCCAGCTCGCCGCCCGCCCATTCGCGGCGCGCCTGGAGTAGGGCAAGGATCCGGAGCAGCCGCCCGGAGGTCTCCGTCATGGCGAATCCATGCTCGCGCACACTGAGGACAGAACCTGACCTAAATGCGTCGTAGGGTCCCACACGAGCGCAAACGACCGAAGGAGCAGAGGTGCCCGAGCGAGACGGATACATCCCCGGAGTGCCGTGCTGGATCGACACGAGCCAGCCCGATCCCGCCGCGGCGGCCGAGTTCTACGGCAGCCTGTTCGGCTGGGAGCTCGAGGACGTGATGCCACCGGAGGCCGGCAGTCACTACTTCATGGCGCGCATCCGCGGCCTGGACGTGGGCGCGGTCGGCTCGATCCCCGAGGGCGCGCCGCAGGTGGCGAGCTGGAACACGTACATCTCGGTGGACAGCGCGGACGAGACGGCATCCAAGGTTCGCGCGGCCGGGGGCGGCGTGGTCATGGAGCCGTTCGACGTCATGGACGCCGGCCGGATGGCCGTGTTCACCGACCCCGAGGGCGCGATGTTCATGGTCTGGCAGGCGAATCGGAACAAGGGCTCGCAGGTCGTGAACGAGCACGGCACCAACAACTTCAACACTCTGAACACACGGGACCTCGAGGGCGCGAAGGCGTTCTACGGCGCGGTCTTCGGCTGGGAGACGCTCGATCTCGGCGGCGGCGGCCTGATGTGGACGCTGCCCGGCTACGGAGACCACCTCGAGGAGAAGAACCCCGGCCTCAAGAAGGGCATGGAGGAGATGGGCGCGCCGAAGGGCTTCGCGGATGTCGTCGCGAGCATGAACCCGATCCCGGAGGACCAGCCGGACACGCCGCCCCACTGGAGCCTGACCTTCGCCGTCGATGACGCCGACGCCATCGCCGCGAAGGCCCAGGATCTGGGCGGCAAGGTGATCACGCCGCCGTTCGACGCCCCGTGGGTTCGGATGGGCGTGATCGCCGATCCGCAGGGAGCGACGTTCGTGGCGAGCAAGTTCGTGCCGGAGAACCGCGACCTGGAGCCGCAGGGCAGCACCGCCGGAGCCGCCTAGGCCGGTATGGAGTGGCCCGGCGCTGGTACGGGCATCTGAACGAGATGAACGAGGAGACCGCCAGGCCGGAGGAGCTGCCGCCGCTCGAGCTCAACAAGCTGCGAGATCTGTCCGTGGATGCGCCCTCCTCGCCGGGACGGGAGGCTGGGATCACCTCCGCAAGCGGCGTCGTGCGCCGGGGCGACTTCGTCTACGTGATCGGCGACGACGAGCTGCACCTCGGCGTCTTCAGGCTGTCGTCGAGCGAGCCGGGCCGGCTGCGGCAGGTGCTTCGAGGTGAGCTGCCCGACGACCACGGCGAGCGCGCCCAGGCGAAGCCGGACCTCGAGGCGCTCACCGTCCTGCCGCCCTTCGAGGAGAATCCCTACGGGGCGCTGCTCGGACTCGGCTCGGGTAGCGCACCGGGTCGTGACCGTGGCTTTGTGTGCGCGCTCGCGGCGGACGGCTCGATCGCTGGGGACCCGCACGAGGTGAGCCACGCGCCGCTCTACGAGCTCCTGCGCGAGCACGTGGACGACCTCAACATCGAGGGAGCGGCGACGATGGGCGATCGTCTCTGGCTGCTTCATCGCGGCAACGCCGGCGGCAGCTCGAACATGGTCGCGGAGCTCTCGCTGGAGCGCCTGATGCGCTCGCTCCGTGAGGACCTCTGCCTCGAGGCCGAGGAGTTGGAGCAGGTCCGCCTGTACGACCTGGGCGATCTCGACGGCGTGAAGCTCTGTTTCAGCGATGCCACGCCGATCGCGGACCGGCTGCTGGTGTTCACCGCCTCCGCCGAGGCGGACGACGGTCACATCCGCGGCTCGGTGGTCGGCACCCTCGAGCTCGACGGAACGGTGCGGCGGCTGCGCACGATCGACCGCAAGTGGAAGGTCGAGGGAGTGCACGCCGCGATCGACACCGGCGTGCTCGACCTCACGTTCGTGTGCGACCAGGATGACCCGGAGGCCCCCTCGCCGCTCCTGTCCGCATCCATGCCGCTGGACGGGAAGCTGGAGTTCGTCAAGGACTGAGGTGCTCGACGCTCAGCCCGTGCTCGGCGGCCAGCCGGTCCGCCACCAGCGAGCGGTGGCAGGCCTCCGGGTCGCGCTCCACGCAGAACAGGGCACCGGCGCCCTCGGACGGGAGCGCCGCGACGATGTCGCCCAGGTCGGCCTTGTCCAGGATCCCGGCGGTGTAGCGCTCCACGTACGCGGGCGCCAGCTCGGTGCGCGAGCGCTTTCCCACGCCCCGGCGGTCGTCCTCGGCGTACTGGAGCTGCCGCAGCTCCGTCGTGGGCGCAAGCTCCGGGTGGTGCTCGTAGGCGATCCCCGCCTCCTGTAGCGCGGCCTGGAGGCGCTTCGCGTTCGCCCACGCGTACTCGGGCCCGCGCACGCCGCGCCGCTGGCGGATGTCGAGCAGCAGCCGCACGTCGGCCTCGCGGAGCCTCCGGAGGAACTCCTCGGCCGTGAAGCCGTACACGCCGATGGTCGTCAGCCGCGCGATGTGACCACCAGGCTTCCGGCCGGCTCGGCGGTCTGCTCGCCGCCGGCCGGCGTGAACAGCAGCGGGTAGCGGCCCGGGCGAGTGGCGAGGACGTCGAAGCGCGCCGGCGTCACGGGCTCCGCGGCCGCGGTCAACCCCATGTCCGGGATCTCGACGCTCCCGGCCTCGCTCACCTCCACCTCGATCGTCGCGGCTTCGCCCGCCTGGAGCTTCTTCGACTCGTTCCGTGAGGCCTGAAACACCACCCTCGTCGGCAGCTCGGCGGTCCCCCCGGAGGGTGGGCCGGGTGTCGCCGTCGTGGGACCGGGCTCGGTCTGTGTCGGCGTCGTGGAGTGCCCGCGCCTGTCGTCTATCGGGCGCGACAGCGAGGCCACCAGGGCCGCCGTCCCGAGCACGATCGCGAACAGCAGAAGTGCACGCCTCAGATGCATCGCTCTGGATGGTATTTCGGTGGACGTTTGGCCTAGGAGAGCGGCATCTGGGAGTAAAGGTTCGCGCGGGAGAAGCCGATCTAGGCGTCAAGGCCAGAGCCACGGTGTAAAGGCAAACTCGTCGCGAGGCGGGGACGCAAAGCTCCGGGGCTCCTCACAAGGGAGCCGGCCGAGCTGCCACCACGGTTCAAGTAGGCGGCTATCCGCGGCAACTGGCACCAGACCAAATCGTCACCTCAAGGAGGAGACAAAATGCTGCGGAAGCTCCGCGAGCGCATTCACAACGGGCAGGAGGGCTTCACCCTCATCGAGCTGCTCGTCGTCATTCTGATCATCGGCATCCTGGCCGCCATCGCGCTGCCGGCGTTCCTTGGTCAGCGTCAGAAGGGTCAGGACTCGGCCGCGAAGTCGGACGCCCGCAACATGGTGTCCCACATCGAGTCCTGCTACACCAACAACAACGAGTACGACGGCTGCGAGACGTCCGAGGATGTTCTCTCGAGCGGCCTCGACATCGGTACCGGCGCGGGCCAGGTCCAGATCGTCTCGGCGGCTGGCGACAGCTACGAGATCCAGGCTCAGTCCGAGTCCGACACCAACTTCACCATCTCGAAGACGGATGGTGGCCCGGTCGAGCGGACCTGCTCCGCGCCCGGCGAGGGTGGCTGCCGTGACGAGGGCGGCGTCGGCGTCTGGTAGAGCCGATTTGCCCGGCTGTATTTCGACTGGGGCGGGCCTTCGGGCCCGCCCTTCGTCTGTCCGGGGGCCCCATTTGGGGCCCTCGCACATATGGCCATAGCCATCTGACCCCCTCCAGAACCCTCCTCAGAACGCCGATTGGGAACCTGATGAACGTCCGCCCGTGCACGCGCGACCAGCGCGGCTTCACCCTCGTCGAGGTGATGGTCGCCATCTTCATCCTGCTCGTCGGGGTGCTGGGCGTCGTCTCGATGGTCGACGGCGCGAACGCCGTCACGTCGAAGACGAAGGCTCGCGAGGGCGGCACGAACATCGCGCGCTCGGTCATCGAGATCTCCCGCTCGCTCCGGTACCGCGACCTGACCGCGACCAGCCTGCTCGCGGCGCTCGACTCGCGGCCGGGCCTGGAGGACGCCCTCCCGCTGGACTCCGACTACACGATGCGCAGCCGCGGGATCGACTACGAGGCGACGCTCACCGTCTGCTCGCTCGACGACCCGCAGGACGGGCTCGGCACCCACAACGGCCCGATCACCTTCTGCGCGGACACGTCCGCGCTCGCTGCCGGCGCCACGTCGAACGACCGCAACCCGGACGACTACAAGCGCGTCCGGGTCACGCTCAACTGGAACACCCGCGCGACCGGGCAGAGCGTC
>Ga0126306_10001476_pt1 | contig 12631 bp, 13 predicted proteins | sample Plot27_FD_92592 | JGI IMG/M metagenome (GOLD analysis project Ga0126306, IMG submission 92592) | Serpentine soil microbial communities from UC McLaughlin Reserve, CA, USA - Plot27 | ecosystem: Environmental > Terrestrial > Soil > Grasslands | place: USA: UC McLaughlin Reserve, Lake County...
ATCCGCCGTGCCAAGGAACGCAAGCGCGACTACACCGTCGACTGGGTCCACCTGAAGCTCAACGACCAGGCGCAGCGCACGGTCCTCTGCAAGGACCCCCTCCGCTCGCACGACGAGCGGGTCGACCGCCTGATCGCCAGCCTCTAGCCGGGCTTCCTACCGGCCCATCGCTGCGGCGACGGCGTCAAGGTCTCACGCAGCGATCAGACACTCACGCAGCGCCGACGACAACGCCGCTAGCAGGCGGTATGTCGTTGTGGATGCGGTTGCAAACGGGTACGTGTCCATGACGGTGCAGCCCGGGACCGTGCTAGGGCGGAGGGCCGCCGCCGTGGGCGTGGAATCCCCGCGAAGCGTGTAGGGAACCGGCGGTCGGCTCCGACTCAGGGGTGGTGCGGCCGTTGGGGCCGCTGACGACTGGAGGTTGGAGATGACCAAGGTGACTGCGCAGATGTCGGTGTCGCTGGACGGTTTCTACACGGGCCCCCGGGACCCGAGGGGCCCCGAGAGCATGGTGGGCTGGACCGACGGCCCCGAGGCGCCGGGGTTCTTCCGGGTCACCCGATGGGCGGTCGATGCCATGGCCTGGCGGGAGCGTCAGGGCTTCGCCGGTGGCGAGCAGTCGGTCAACAGCTCGATCATCGAGGAGACCTTCGCCGCCGCCGGTGCCTACGTGATGGGTCGGCGCATGTTCGACGCCGGCGAGGTCCCGTGGGGCGACAACCCTCCGTTCCGGGCGCCGGTGTTCGTGGTGACCCATCGGCCCCGCGAGGTGCTGGTGAAGGAGGGCGGCACGTCGTTCACGTTCGTGACCGACGGCGTCGAGCGGGCTGTCGAGCTCGCCCGGAAGGCCGCCGGCGGCAAGGACGTCGCCGTCGCCGGCGGGGGGACGCTGCTGCGCCAGGTCCTGCAGGCCGGCCTGCTGGAGGAGCTGGAGCTGCACATCGCACCGGTGATCCTCGGCGACGGGCAGCGTCTCCTCGACGCCAGCCTCGGGCTCGGGCCGGACGAGGGCATCGAGCTCACCCCCATTCGGGTGATCGAGGCACCCGGGGTCACCCATGTCCGCTACGCGGTGAACGGGCGTGCCAGGCTCCACCTCGACGACGATCGCTTCGCCGCCGTCGCCGAACGCGAGATGGAACGTGCAGGCGACTCGTAGAGGAGCGAGACCGTGAAGTACATGCTGTTGATCTACGGCAGTCAGGAGCGGTGGGAGTCGGTCGGGGCCGACGAGCTCGCCGAGATCATCCGCCGGACCGACGCCCTCAACCAGGCGTTGCTGGAGTCGGGTGAGCTCGTCGGCGCCTACGGCGTGGCCGACGAGGCCGACGCCAAGGTGGTCCGGGTGACCGACGGTCCGCCGGCGGTCACCGACGGCCCCTACGTCGAGGCCAAGGAGTACCTGGGGAGCTTCACGATCGTCGACTGCGACAGCGAGGAGCGGGCGTTGGAGATAGCGGCCATGAACCCGGCGTCGCGCTACTCCGGGGTCGAGGTCCGTGCGTTGCTGCACGAGGCCGACGCCCCGATGTGACGACGACCGACTCCCGACCGGTGACGTTCCCCGACTGGCCGCTGGTGCGGCGGCTCGCGCCGGAGGTGCTCGGCACCCTCGTCCGGCGCTACGGCCACTTCGACTCCTGCGAGGACGCCGTGCAGGAGGCGTTGCTGGCCGCCGCCCGCCAGTGGCCGGCAGAGGGGTGGCCCGCCAGCCCGAAGGCCTGGTTGATCACGGTGGCTTCACGGCGGCTCACCGACGAGCTCCGCAGCGCCGAGGGTCGCCGCCGGCGCGAGGAGCTGGATCAGGCCCGAACACCACGTCGACCCGACGACGATCACGAGCACGACGACCAGGGCCCGGTGGGCGACGACACCCTCACGCTGCTGTTCCTGTGCTGCCACCCCGCGCTGTCGCCCGCCTCCCAGGTGGCGCTGACCCTGCGGGCGATCGGTGGCCTGACGACCGCCGAGATCGCCCGGGCGTTCCTGGTGCCCGAGGCGACGATGACCCAGCGCATCGGGCGGGCCAAGGAGCGCATCGGCGCCGCGGGCACCACGTTCCGCCTGCCGCCCGCCGACGAGCAGCGAGAGCGCCTGCGGGTCGTCCTGCACGTGCTCTACCTGGTGTTCAACGAGGGCTACACCGCGACGGCGGGCACCAACCTCGTGCGGGACGAGCTGACGGCCGAGGCCATTCGGCTCACACGGCTGCTGTTACGCCTGGTGCCCGACGACGGCGAGGTTGCCGGGCTCCTCGCCCTGATGCTGCTGACCGAAGCCCGGCGGGTCGCCCGCACCGCGGTCGACGGCTCCCTCGTGCCGCTCCGCGAACAGGACCGCTCGTCGTGGGATGCCGACGCCATCGCGGAAGGCGTCGCCCTGGTGACCGGGGCCCTGGGGTCCAAGCCGCTCGGCCCGTACCAGCTGCAGGCAGCCATCGCCGCCGTCCACGACGAGGCGCCCACCGCTGCCGACACCGACTGGCCCCAGATCCTCGCCCTGTACCGGGTGCTCGAGCGGCTCGACCCGAGCCCGGTCGTCACGCTCAACAAGGCGGTGGCGCTCGCCATGGTGGACGGGCCCGCGGCCGGCTTGGCGGTGGTCCGGTCGCTCGCCGGCGACGCACGCGTCGACCGCACCCACCACCTCCACTCGGTGCGCGGGCACCTCCTGGAGCTGGCCGGTGATCACGACGAGGCACGGAAGGCCTATCGAGCCGCAGCTCGGCGGGCGAAGAGCCTCCCCGAGCAACGTCACCTGCTCGCCCGCGCCGCCCGCCTGCGCTGACCGACTAGCCGTGGCCCACGACGCCCGGCAGCATCCCGATGGGACTCAGCCCAAGGGATGGACGTCGGCTTGTGGTGGCGGTCGATCGTTGGTGAGGACGTCGCGCTTCGGTGTTCGCCGCAGGCCTTACGACCCAGTCCCAACGCTCCGGCTCGACCCCGGTCGGGCCGGTCCGAGCGGGTCGTCGGGCGGCCGAGGCCGCGCTGGCGGAATGACAGGGGCAGTGGAGCTGGGGGGAATCGAACCCCCGTCCGCCGAGCGGTTGCCCATCGCGCTACGACCATTCCCGAGAACTACGGCGTGTCGGCTGCCGCACCGCCGGGTCGGCTGGCCCGAGGGCCTCCGCCGGGTCTTTCCCCGGTGCCAGCGGTCTTTCCTCGCCGTCAGCGGTCTTTCCCGCCGTCAACCATCGCTTCTGTTACCGGGCTGCGGTGGTCAGGCCCTGCGTGCCCTCACGGGTCGCGGGTGCTCTCGTTGCGCCTGGAGATCAGGCGGCGAGGGCGTACTGCTCATCGGCAGTTGTGTTTGTGCCCCGTTTAGGGAGTCTGAGCAACTCCGGTCGCACAATGTGACTTCCGGTCTCGACGTCGAAACCGATCAGCCCCGTGTGATGTCGGCCCGTCGAGCGGGCCGGCCCCTTGTCAAACAGCGTGTGGAGCATACCGGCATCGGTTGCCAGCCGGGCCCGTGCGCTGCGAGTCTCGCGGGTGATGGACGAGAGAGCGGTGGGCGCGCCCCGTGCGGAGGTGGCGGCGCCCTCAGCGTTCCTGCACGGCCGTCACCGAGGGTGGAGACGACGAGCGCGGCGGTCCAAACAGGGGCCGGCGTCGAGGGGGCATTCCCGTGAGCGAGGCTGACAGTAGGGAAGGGGACGTCCCGAGTTGGGACGCCCGGGTCGGGCAGGAGCTGAGCCGCGTCCGCGCGGCGGGCCGCTGGCGCTCGCCACGCGACCTCGACACCTCCGGCTCGATGACGGGGCGGCTTGGGGACGACGGACGCGAGGTCGTCTCGTTCGCCTCCAACGACTACCTGGGGCTGACCCATCACCCGGCCGTCGTGGCCGCCGCCGCCGAAGCGACCCGCCGGTGGGGGACCGGAACGGGCGCCTCGCGGCTGGTGGTCGGCTCGCGGCCGTTGCATGCCGAGCTCGAGCGCGAGCTGGCGGACTGGAAGGGGACTGAGGACGCCGTCCTCTTCCCCACCGGCTACCACGCGAACCTCGGCGTCCTGACGACGTTCGGAACGGCGGGCGTGACGGTCCTGTCCGACGAACTCAACCACGCCTCGATCGTCGACGGCTGCCGGCTGGCCCGGGCCGACGTGCGCATCGTCCGCCACGACGACCTCGACCAGGTCGACGCCGAGCTGGCGGACCTGCGGGGGCCGGCGATGGTGGTGTCCGACTCGGCCTTCTCGATGGACGGCGACGTCGCCGACCTCGACGGCCTCCTCACCGTGTGCTCGTGGTACGGCGCCCTGCTGGCGATCGACGAGGCCCACGCCGTCCTCGGGCCCGACGTGCCGATGCGGGCAGCGGCCGCCGCCGAGCGCCGGCCGCACGACGTCCCGCTGCTGCGGGTCGGCACGCTGTCGAAGACGTTCGGGTCGCTGGGCGGCTTCGTGGCCGGCCCCCGCGCGTACGTCGACCTGCTGCGCAACCGCGCCCGCTCCTTCATCTACACGACGGCCTCGTCGCCGGCCGACACGGCGGCCGCCCTGGCGGCGCTGCGTGTGGTGCGCTCGGCCGAGGGGGCCGGGCTGGTCGCCAAGCTGCGCCACCACGTCGACCGGCTGCGTCCGGGGCACCCGACGCCGATCGTGCCGATCGTCCTCGGCGACGAGGCCGCCGCCCTGGCGGCGTCCGATCGCCTGCTCGAGCGGGGGCTGCTGGTGCCGGCCATCCGGCCGCCGACCGTCCCGCCGGGGACCTCGCGCCTGCGGGTGGCGCTGTCCGCCGCCCACACCGACGAGCAGGTCGACCGGCTGGTCGTCGCCCTGGACGAGCTGCGATCGGCGCCGGCCGGGATCCGTGCCGGCGGTGGCGCCGTCGCCGGCGTGGGGTCCCGCGGGGCGGTCGCGCCGTCCGCCGTGGGGACCGCCGTCGCCGGGCGGGTCGCCCGCCCCGCCGCGTCGGGCGGGCGCATCGCCGCCCCCGGCCGGCCGCCGGCGCGGACGACCCCGCAGGGCTCCTCCGGCCCGGGCGGGCGCGGGCCGGGACGCGACGCCGATCGCGGCGCGGCCCCCACGGCACCGGTGGCACCGGCGGTACCGGCCCTCACGACCGACGGACGGGTGGTCCGCCTCGCCGCCACCTCGCCGCACGGCAACGGCAACGGCCATGGGCCCGCCGACGACGGGGACGGCGCGGGGGACGCCGCCGGGCCCGCCGACCTCGGCAACGACGTCGCCGGGCACAACGGCGTCGCCCCCGTCCCCGGCGGGGACCACGCAGGACCGGGGGGCGGTGCCGGGGCGACCTGAGCGCCTCGTCCTCGTCGTCGGCACGGGGACCGAGGTCGGCAAGACGTGGGTCACGTGCCGGCTCGTCCAGGCGCTGCGGCGACGCGGCCTGATCGTCGCGGCCCGCAAGCCCGTCCAGTCCTACGGGACCGACGGCGCGATCGGCGCCACCGACGCCGAGCTGCTGTCCGACGCGACGGGGGAGCGGGCGGGCATCATCTGCCCGCTCCACCGCTGGTACCCGCTGGCCATGGCGCCGCCGATGGCGGCCGAGGCGCTCGGCCGCCCGTCCTGGTCGATCGCCGACCTGGCCGCCGAGACGTCCTGGCGGACGCCGGTGGGCGTCGGGCTCGTCGAGGCGGTGGGCGGCGTGCGGTCGCCGATGGCCGCCGACGGCGACGCCACCGACCTCGCCGCCGCCCTGCACCCGGAGCACGTCGTGCTCGTGGCCGACGCCGGGTTGGGGACGATCAACGCCGTCCGCCTCTCGGCCGCCCCACTCGGGCGCTGGCCGCTGACGGTCCTGCTCAATCGCTACGACGCCGTCGACGAGCTGCACCGGCGCAACTGGGCCTGGCTGGCCGAGCGGGACGGCTTCCACGTGGTCGCCGACCCGGCCGACCTGGTCGCCCCCATCGTCGGGTGGCCGACATAGGGGGGCGCGGGGGGCCGGGGGAGGGCGGCCTAGCGGCGGCGGGCGGCGGCCATGGCGCGATCGGCCTCGCGCTGGGCGTCGCGCTCGGCCATGACCTGGCGCTTGTCGTAGTCCTTGCGGCCGCGGGCCAGGGCCAGCTCGACCTTGGCCTTCCCCTCCCGGAAGTACAGGGACAGGGGCACGAGCGTGAGCCGCTGCTCGTCGACCCGGCTGCGCAGGTGCTCGATCTCGCCGGCGTGGAGCAGCAGCTTGCGGCGCCGGTCGGGGTCGTGCCCGCTGTGGGTCTGGGCGTTGGCGTAGGGCGGCACGTGCATGCCGTGGACCCAGACCTCGCCGCCGCTGACTTGGGCGAACGCCTCGCCGATCTGCACCTGCGCCTCGCGCAGCGACTTCACCTCGCTGCCGCGCAGGACGATGCCGGCCTCGACGGTCTCGAGGATGTCGTAGTTGCGCCGCGCCTTGCGGTTGCTGGCGATCAGCCTGCGGCCGTCGTTGTTGGCGTTCTTCGATGCCTTCGCCATGGGGGACATGAAGGGTACCGCCAGTACCGTCCCGCCCGTGCTGTCGTTTCCCCGTGACGTCTGGCTGGCCATGCTCGGCCACGCCCAGGACGGGCTGCCCGACGAGGCCTGCGGCCTGCTCGCCGGCGACCCGGCGACCGGGGAGGCCTCGGTGTTCTACCCCTGCCGCAACGCGGCGTCGTCGTCGCGGGTCTACGAGGTGGACCCCCGCGACCACCTGCGGGCCGACCGCGACGCCGAGGGCCGCGGGCTCGAGATCCTCGGCGTCGTGCACAGCCACACGCACACCGAGGCGTACCCCTCGCCGACCGACGTCCGCCAGGCGCCGGACCCGGGCTGGCACTACGTGATCGTGTCGCTGAAGCGGCCCGAGGCGTCCCTCCGGTCCTACCGGATCGTCGACGGCGAGGTCGCCGAAGAGGACGTCGCGCTCGTCGCCCGGTAGATTGTCGAGGACATCACTCGGGAATTCGTCGGGCCCGACCGACTAACGACGCCGACGGCCGGGCCCTCGCCGGCTCGGCAGCGAGGTTGACCACGTGGCTGTGTACTCGTCCGTCCTCGACCTGATCGGCAACACGCCGGTCGTCGACGTGAGCGCCCTGAGCCCCACGCCGGGCGTGCGCATCGTCGCCAAGCTGGAGGGCAGCAACCCGGGTGGGTCCATCAAGGACCGGGTCGCGCTCAACATGGTGCGCGAGGCCGAGGCCGACGGCACGCTGACGCCCGGCCGGACGATCATCGAGCCGTCGTCCGGCAACACGGGCATCGCCCTCGCCATGATCGCCCGCACCCGCGGGTACCCGATCAAGATCGTGCTGCCCGAGAACGTGTCGGTGGAGCGCCGGCAGGCCCTCGAGGTCTGGGGCGCCGAGATCATCCTGTCGCCGGGCGCCGAGGGGTCGAACGGGGCGGTTCGCCGGGCACAGGCGATGGCCGACGAGCACCCCGAGTGGGCGTTCCTCTACCAGTACGCCAACGAGGCCAACCCGCGGGCGCACTACGAGGGGACCGGTCCCGAGATCCTGGCGGACGTGCCCGACATCACCCACTTCGTGGCCGGCCTGGGCACGACGGGGACGCTGATGGGGGTCGGGCGCTTCCTCAAGGAGCGGAGGCCCGAGGTCAAGATCATCGCCATCGAGCCGCCGTTGGGGGAGCGGGTGGAGGGCCTCCGGAACCTCGACGAGGGCTACATCCCGCCCGTGTATGACAAGTGGGGCGGCCAGGACCTGCTCGACCGCAAGCGGATCGTCCGCCCCCGCGAGTCGATCATCTGGACCCGTCGCCTCGGTGAGCTGGGCATCTTCGCCGGCATCTCGGGCGGGGCGGCCGTCGCCGGCGCGGTCAAGGTCGCGGGCGAGATCGAGACGGGGACGATTGTCGTGATTCTCGCCGACGCAGGGTGGAAGTACCTGAGTACCGGGGCATGGACAGGGGACCTCGACGAGGTCACCGCCCTGGCCGAGAAGATCATCGTCTTCTAGGACACTCGAGGAGAGGGACCCCCATCATGAGCCTGCGAAGCATGCTGCGTCGTACAGAGCGCAAGACGGAGCGGGCCGTCGGCAAGGCCGAGTCGAAGACCAAGGGCGGGGGCCGTCGCGGCAAGCGCGCCACCCGCCGGGGCATCCGCCGCGCCAACCGCGCCGTCTGACACCCTCCGCCGCGTCCGTCCCCCGACGCGTACGCACCGCCACGGCGGCCCGGCCCGCGGGTCGGGCCGCCTTCGGCGCGCCCGGGGCCGACGCGGCCGGGCGTCCGTAGGCTGCCGCTCGTGAAGGTACGCATCGGGATCGGGCTGGGCACCCAGACGCTGGCGGGCGAGCCCGAGCGCTTCCTGCCGTTCGTCGACGCCCTCGAGGCCCATGGCTTCGATTCGCTGTGGCTGTCCGAGCGGCTCACCGGCCCGGCTCCCGACCCGCTCGTGGCGCTGGCCGTGGCGGCCGGACGCACCCGCAAGCTGAAGCTCGGGACCAGCGTGCTGGTCCTCCCCGGCCGCAACCCGGTCGTGCTGGCCAAGGAGCTGGCCAGCCTCGACCAGCTGTCCGGCGGGCGCCTGCTGCCGGCCGTCGGCATCGGCGCCCCGGTCCCGGCCGAGCACCGGGCGTTCGGCGTCGACCGGCGGGAACGGGCCGGGCTGTTCGACGAGGCCATCGGGCTGATCCGGCGGCTCTGGAGCGAGGACGACGTCCACCACGACGGCCCCTACTTCCACGTCGACGGGGTGACGCTGCGGCCCCGTCCCCGACAGGACCCGATCGACGTGTGGCTCGGCGGCGGCTCCCCGTCCGAGTTGCGGCGGACCGGCCGATCCGGCGACGGCTGGCTGCCGTCGTTCACCACCCCGGCGCTGGCCGCCGAGGGCTGGAAGGTGGTCACGGCCACCGCGGCCGAGCATGGCCGGACGATCGACCCCGAGCACTTCGGCGTGCTGGTCGCGTACGCCCGGTCCACCGTGCCCGAGCGCCTGGCCGCGTTGCTGGCCCGGCGCGGGCGAGACCCCGTCGCGACGCCGGAGGAGGTCGTCCCCGTCGGCCTGCCCGCGCTGGCCCGCCTGCTGGAGGGCTTCGTAGCCGTCGGCGCCTCCAAGTTCGTGGTCCTGCCGGTCGACGAGCCGGAGGACTGGGACGCCGAGTTGGCCGAGCTGGCCGCCGTCCTCAAGCCGCTGGAGACCTGAGCCCGGTCCGCCCCCCTACGTGGTCGCGTCACCTCGCTAGACTGACCCGTCGGTCAAGAAAACGGTTGCCCCGCGGAGGAACTTCTTGCATCATGTCTGCAAGAACTGTGGGCGGACGAGGGGTGTGTGGGGATCAACGTGACGACGACCGACCAGGTCAGCTTCACCGAAGGCGAGCTGCTCGCCACCGACGACTACGTCGAGCCGCTGGTGGTGGGCGGGGTCGAGTGCCACGGGGGCTTCACCGACGAGGGCACCTACGTGTCGCCCCGCACCCGCAACCGCATGCCGGCGATCGCCGCCTGGCAGGCCAAGCACCGGCGTGACTTCGGCACCGAACTGCTGGAGGCCCCCCTCGACACCTGGCCCGAGCACTACCCGAGCGTCGACCAGGCGCGGTTCCTCGTGGCGTCCGGGGTGCCCGAGCCGATCATCAGCACGCTGACCCGCATCGGCACCGTCGAGGGCTTCGGGGGGATGATCCGCCACGCCCCGGTCCCCGACGTGCAGTGCCTGGTCGACGAGGACGTCGCCGGCACCGCGCTCGCTCACCTCGACCAGGGGCTGTTCGAGGCCCACGCCCGCGACGAGGCCGGCTTCGAGGGCCAGGCCGGCCACAAGCACATGTGGTTCGCCGCCCGCGACGTGGCGTTCGAGGACCCCGTCACAGAAGACGAGACCCGGCTCATGCTCGAGCGGATGGGCATCGTCCCGCCGGGCGCCGGTGGCAAGGTCGACCCCGCCGCCATCCGGGCGGCGGCGGCCGCGGTCCGGTTGTGGCCAGACGACGTGTCCCTCGACCTGGAGATGCTGGTCACCCGCATGACCCGGCTGGTCATGATCGAGGTGTCGGCGTTCCACACGTTCGCCTGGGCGGAGGAGCTGCTGGCCGACACCGACCTGCTGGCCGGCGACGGCGAGGCGGCCCGGCTGGTCTCGTACATCCGGGCCGACGAGACGCCCCACGTCGGCTACCTACGGACGGCGCTGTCCGAGCTGCGCGACCGCACGATCGTGGGGTCGAGCGGCCGGAAGTACGCCGGGTCCGACCTGGTCGGGCAGGTGTGGGACGCGGCGCTGATCGCCTCCACCACCACGAACCGCGCGCTGATGCTCGAGACGACGTGGCGCGAGGTCCGCCACGCGGTGGGCGAGCGGCCGGGTGCCGCCGACCTGCTGGCGCGCTTCGACGAACTGGGCACGGTCCACCGGTCCGCCGACGGCGCCTGGGTCGAGGCCGCCGCCTGAGTCCGCCGCCTCGGCCCTGTGCCCGGCCGCACTCCCCGACGGCCGGGCACGACGGGGCCGTGGCCGGGCGGGAGCCGCCCGCGCCGCCGCGCGGCTCAGGCCATGAACGTGAGGCCGGAGCGGGCCAGCTCGACCGTCCCGCCGTAGGCCTCGGCGGCGGCGAGGCGCTGGCCCTCGTCCTCCAGCAGCGGGGACACGTGGGTGATGACCAGGCGTCCGGCGCCCAGCCGGCGGGCGAGGCCCGCGGCCTGCCGGGCGGACAGGTGGACGCCGCCCTCCTCGTCCGGCCGGAACGTCGCCTCGCACACGAACAGGTCGACACCGTCGCCGAAGCCGGAGGGGTCCCACCCGGGGCCGGTGTCCGCCGAGTAAATGACCGAGCGGCCGCCCGACTCGGCCCGCACCGCCAGCGTCTCGACCGGGTGGTCGGTGCGCGAGAAGCCGAGGGCGATGTCGCCCACCGTCAGCGCGTCGCCGGCGGCGATCGGCGAGAGGACGAACGTGGGCTCGACCTCGCCGATCAGTTCACGGGCGGCGGCGAGCACCCCGGCGGGCCCGTGGACGGTCAGGCCCTCGACGTCGAGCACGTAGCGCAGGGCATTGCGGAGGATGGGCAGGTCGAGCCAGTGGTCCGGGTGCTCGTGGGACAGCACCACGGCGTCGACGTCACCCAGCTCGACGTGACGCTGGAGGTTGGCGAGGGTGCCGGCCCCCAGGTCCACGACGACGGTCGTGGTGTCGGACCGCAGCAGGTAGCCGCTGCACGCCTCGTCCGGGCCGGCGTAGGTGCCCGAGCAGCCGAGCACGGTGACGGACAGGCTCACGCCGGCCACTGCACCGGCTCGGCGGCGGCCAGCTCGGGCCCGAGCAGCTTCCCGCCCAGCTCGCTGAACCAATGCACGTCGCCGGAGGACAGCCACCGGTGCCAGGCCGGCGGCCCGTCGCCCCGCACCCGCGCCAGACCGGTGTCGAGCAGCAGCCGGCGCACCTCGAACCCGGTCTCGTCGGCGGACGACACGAGGACCACCTCGCGCCCCATCACGTCGGCGATCGTGCGGGCCAGGAAGGGGTAGTGCGTGCACCCCAGCAGGAGCGTGTCGACCTTCGCCTCCCGCACCGGGGCCAGCAGCCGCTCCGCCAGCACGTGGACCTGGTCACTGGCGAACTCACCCTTCTCCACGAACTCGACGAACCCCGGGCAGGCGGCACATGTCAGCTCGACCTCGCCGTCCATCCCGAGCCCGGCGACGACCCGCTGATACGAGCCCGAGGCCACCGTGCCGACCGTGCCGATGACGCCGATCCGCCCGGACCGCGTGGCGGCGACGAGTGAGCGGGTGCCCGGCTCGATCACCCCGACCACGGGGACCCCGAACGTCTCTTCCAGCTCGCCCAGCGGGGCGGCGGACGCCGCCGTGTTGCAGGCCACGACCACGAGCTTGACCCCGTGCTCGCGCACCAGCAGCTCGGTGATCTGGTGGGCGAAGCGGCGGACCTCGTCGAGCGGCCGCGGCCCGTACGGGTAGCGGCCGGTATCGCCGACGTAGACGAGGTGCTCGTCGGGCATCAGGTCGATGACGGCGCGCGCCACGGTCAGCCCCCCGAACCCCGAGTCGAACATGCCGATCGGCCGCTCGTCCATGCGCCGCCAGGCTAGGGCGCCGGGGGTGATCGGCCGGGCCGCCCGCCGGGGGCCCGTCCGTCGATGTCACACCGTCCGAGTACGGTGCCTGGGCGTATGAGAGCCGACGGACGTGCCCCGGACCAGCTCAGGCCCATCGCCTTCGAGCGTGACTTCACCCGCATGGCCGCCGGCTCGTGCCTGGTGTCCTTCGGGGAGACGCGGGTGCTGTGCACCGCCTCCCTCGACGAGGACGTCCCCCGGTGGATGCGCCACCGCGGCACCGGCTGGGTGACGGCCGAGTACTCGATGCTGCCGGGCTCCTCGCCGGAACGCATCCGCCGCGAGGTGAAGGACGGCAAGCCGTCGGGCCGCACGCAGGAGATCCAGCGCTTGATCGGCCGGGCGCTGCGCACGGTCTGCGACATGAAGCTGCTGGGCGAGCGGCAGGTGCTGGTCGACTGCGACGTCCTCCAGGCCGACGGCGGCACCCGCACGGCCTCGATCTGCGGCGCCTACGTGGCCCTGCACGACGCCCTCACCCGGCTCGTGGACCAGGGCGTCCTGGCCCGCCATCCGCTTACTGCCCGCTGCGCCGCCGTGTCGGTCGGCGTGGTGAACGGCACGCCGGTCCTCGACCTGCCGTACGTGGAGGA
>Ga0126306_10001477_pt1 | contig 12625 bp, 13 predicted proteins | sample Plot27_FD_92592 | JGI IMG/M metagenome (GOLD analysis project Ga0126306, IMG submission 92592) | Serpentine soil microbial communities from UC McLaughlin Reserve, CA, USA - Plot27 | ecosystem: Environmental > Terrestrial > Soil > Grasslands | place: USA: UC McLaughlin Reserve, Lake County...
TCACGGCACTAGATCGTCGGGCCACCGAACATCCCGAAAGCCCCGAGCTCACCGTCGCCGAGGCCCGCACAGCGACCGGCCTCTCGACCCCTCTCGCCGACGCCCTGTTCTCCGATGAGACCTTCACGGCGATCAGGGTGACCGACACAGGCGTCAGCCTCCCGCAGTCGGACCGGGTGCCCCCCGAGCTGGAGCGTGAGGCCGAGCGGTTACTCGAGGACTTGCAAGCCGCCGGTTCGGAGCCCCCGGCGGCGGAGCCCACGCCCGCGACGCGCCTGCTCGCCAAACGCGGAGACGCAGTCGAGCTAGGAGCCTCGCTCTTCGCCGCCCGCGAAGCCGCCGAGGCAGTATTGGAGCGAATAAAGTCCATCTGCAGAGAGAGCGGTGAGATCTCCCTCGCCGAACTGCGCGACAGCCTCGGCACGAGCCGCAAGTACGCCCAGGCCTGGCTCGAGTACTCGGACGCCGCGGGCGTCACCAGCCGCACGGGCGACGTAAGAGTCCTCACCCGTCGCCACAGGCAGCCCATGTAATACACTCAAAGGCCAAACCAGGAATGCGTGGGCCTGGTGGCCCGGCCGGTCTTCAAAACCGGTTTGCGACCGCAAAGCGGCCGTGGCGGTTCGATTCCCCCGCATTCCGCTGTGTGAGCTGTCAGGCATCAGCGATCAGCCGTCAGCTTAAGTGTGGACAGCGTCGCCGTGAGGTAGCAGCGCCAAGATCACTCTTGGCTGTCGGCTGATCGCTGAAAGCCGATAGTTAAGAAACCGGAGGTTTCGACATGAACTTTTCTCATCTCGACAGCGAGGGTGCGGCCAGGATGGTCGACGTGGGGGAGAAGGCGGTGGTGCGGCGCAGTGCTGTCGCAGGAGGATTCGTGCGCATGTCTCCCGAGACGATAGAGCTGTTGCGGAACACGGCGTTGCCCAAGGGCGACGCGTTGAACACGGCCAGGATCGCCGGTGTGATGGCGGCCAAGAAGACGCCCGAGCTTGTACCGCTCTGTCACGGATTGAATTTGACTTCCGTGGATATCGAGTTCGAGGTCGGCCAGGACCGCGTATCGATCACCGCAACAACCCGTGCGAGCGATCGTACGGGCGTCGAGATGGAGGCGCTGACCGCGGTGAGCGTGGCCGCACTCACCGTCTACGATATGTGCAAGGCCGTCGATAAGGGCATGGTCATAGGGGAAGTCAGATTACTGGAGAAGACCAAGGAACCGGCCCGTTCGTGAAGGCTCGCACGGCGCCTCGCAGCGATGCATGCAACACTTTGTTAGACAACGATACCTGTACGTAGTTATGCTAGACTTGTAGGCTAATCCATGGGCCATTTGCTAGGTCAGGAGCAGAGATCCAGGGCGAAAACACCGTTCTTTACCCCATATTTCTGAACCTCTCCGGTAGGCGTTGCGTGGTGGTCGGTGGCGGGGCGGTGGCGACCAGGAAGGCCGGCAAGCTATTGCAAGCGGGAGCCCAAGTCGTCGTGGTCTCCCCCGAGGTCCATCCGGAGCTTGCAGGCATGGACATCGAGATCCAACATCGCCCCTACGAGTACGGCGATCTCGAAGGCGCAAACCTGGCGTTTACGGCGACGAGCTCGCGGGAAGTCAACGCCGCGGTCGCAGGGGAGGCGAGGGAGCGCGGGGTTCCTATCAACGTCGCCGATCGCCCTTCTGAGGGGGATTTCGCCGTGCCATCGACGTTGCAAAGGGGTGCGCTCCAGGTCGCGGTCTCGACCGGCGGCGCGTCACCTACGCTGGCGAGGCGCATCAGGAGTGAGCTGGAGGAGGTGTTCGGGCCGGCGTGGGCCGGCGTCGTGGAGGAACTCGACGCGGCCCGCCGCAGCGGTGAGGCGCCAGGTGAGAACGTCGAACAGGAGGTGAGCCGGTGCTTGTCGCGGTTGCGGGGATGAGCCACCGCTCGGCGCCGGTCGAGGTGCGCGAGCGCGTCGCATTCCCGCCGTGCGCGGGCCGGAGCTTCCTCAGGCGCCTCAAGGACGAGGGCGTCGTCTCCGAAGCCGTGCTTCTCTCGACCTGCAACAGGACCGAGGTCTACGCCGTCGTCGGGGACGAGGACGCGAGGGCGCGGGTGCTCGACCTGCTCGCCGAAGACAGGGGCGTCGAACGGGCGTCGCTGGAGCAGGATACGTACTGGCTCACCGACGCGGAGGCCGTGAGGCACCTCTACAGGGTCGCCTCCTCGCTCGATTCGATGGTCGTAGGGGAGGGTCAGATCCTCGGCCAGGTCCGCGAGGCGTACAGGGCGGCCACCGAGGAACGCTGCGCGGGCCAGATCCTCAACCGGCTCTTCCACACGTCGCTCAGGGTCGGCAAAAAGGTCCGCTCCGAGACGGGGATAGGCGACAGCTCCCTCTCCGTGCCGCGGGTCGCCGTGAAGCTCGCCGAGGAGGTCTTCGGGGCGCTCGCAGGGAGACGAGCGCTGGTCCTCGGCGCGGGCGACATGAGCGAGCTCGTGGTCAAGCACCTCAAGGACAGGGGCGTCGCCGACCTCCTCATCGCCAACCGCACCCCCGAACGCGCGGAACTGCTCGCGCGGCGGGTGGGTGGCAGGGCCGTCCCGTTCGATGCCCTCGTGGCCGAGCTACCAGGGGTCGACGTGGTCGTGAGCTCTACCGGCTCTGGCGAGTGGGTCATCCGGAGCGAGACGGTCGCAGGGGCGCTGGCGCTCAGGAGCGAGCCGCTGTTCTTTATAGATATCGCGGTGCCTAGAGACGTGGACGCCGTAATCCAGACACTGGGGAGCGTCTACCTCTACGACATAGACGACCTGCAGGCCGTCGTCGAGCGCAACGCGGAGGGCCGCAAGGAGGCTGCGGAGGAGGGGGAGGCTATGATCTCGCCCGCGGTCCTCGCGTTCACGGGCTGGCTCTCGACCTTGCACGTCGTCCCTCTCATACAGGAACTCCGCGACGGCGCCGAGCAGATCCGCCGGCACGAACTCGCCCGCGCCCTCGAGAGGATGGAGCTCTCGCCCGAGGAGGCTGCGGACTTCGAGCGTATGAGCCACTCCCTCGTGAACAAGCTGCTCCACGGTCCGATCCAGGAGATAAAGGCCCGTGCCGAGGCCGGTTCTCCGCTCGAGAGCTCCGAGGTCCGTCGGCGCCTTATAGCCCTGGATGGCCTTGACGTCGAGCTGCACCGCCCGCGCCGCGAGTCTTCGTGACCCGTGTACGTCCCGCCATCCTCGGTACCCGTGGCTCGAAGCTCGCCCTCGTTCAGGCCGAAGACTCCGCCGCGAGATTGCGCGACGCAGGTATCTCGGTCGAAGTTCGCATTATCAGGACGACCAGCGAGCACCACCCCGATACGCCCCTCGCCGTCATAGACCAGCGAGACGTCTTTACCCGCCAGCTCGACGAGGCCCTTCTTTCGGGCGAGATAGACCTCGCCATCCACTCGCTGAAGGATGTACCGACGGAGCCACCCGAGTGGGCCACACTCGCGGCCGTAACCCGTCGCTGCGACCCCTCCGACGTGCTCGTCTCGGACAAGCGATATACCCTGGACGGGCTGCCACAGGGGTCCGTCGTGGCTACATCCAGCCTGCGGCGAAGGGCGCAGCTCCTGTATCACAGGCCGGATCTCGAGGTAGTTGATATCAGGGGCAACGTGGACACTCGCGTGCGCAAGATGCGAGATGGCGCGGCCGATGCTGTCGTCCTTGCCCTCGCCGGACTCGAACGCCTCGGCCTCGAAGCCCCGCATACCGTCATCCCCACCGACATGGTACTCCCCGCAGTCGGGCAGGGTGCTCTGGCCGCGGCTACGCTGCACGATCATCCCCTTCGCGGGCTTATCAGAGAGACTCTGAACCACGGACCGACCGAAAGGGCGGTGCTGGCCGAGCGTGCCATGCTCCGTGCGCTCGAAGGCGGCTGCCGGGTTCCCGTCGGGGCGAGGAGCGCTGTAGAAGGAGGCGTGGTACGGCTTAGGGGCATCGTCATCTCTCCGGATGGAGCATTGGTGTACCGCGGAGATGCCGAGGGCAAGGAGCCCGAGGAGGTGGGCGAGAGACTGGCGCGGGACCTCCTGGAGCAGGGAGCGGCCGCCGTGCTCGGGGAGATTAGGGAGGTCAGAAGATAAGTGATCTACCTGGTCGGCAGCGGACCCGGGGACCCCGGACTCTTCACCCTCAAGGGCGTTCGGTGCATGGAGGAGGCTGATGCCGTCGTCTACGACAGGCTCGCACCCGATGCGTTGCTCGGGTACGCGAGGCCAGAAGCCGAGAAGGTCTACGTCGGCAAGAAGCCTGGCAACCCAACGATGTCCCAGGAGGAGATAAACGCCCTCCTCGTGGACCTTGGTCGCGCCGGAAAGACGGTAGTGCGCCTGAAGGGCGGCGACCCTTACATCTTCGGCCGCGGGGGTGAGGAAGCGCTCGCCCTGAAAGAGGCCGGACTACCCTTCGAGGTCGTCCCCGGCGTGACGAGCGGCGTCGCCGCTCCGGCATACGCCGGTATACCCGTCACCCACAGGAACGTCTCAACCAGCGTCGCGTTCGTTACGGGGCACGAGGACCCGACCAAAGGCCGCAAGGACGTCGACTGGAAGAGGCTGGCGAACAGTGCCGATACGCTCGTTCTGTACATGGGCGTGGGTCGGGTGGGGGAGATCTCGAGAGGACTCGTGGCGGCCGGGCGGAGCCAGGAGACACCGGTCGCCTGCGTCCGGTGGGGCACCGTACCGGAACAGCAGACTGTTACAGGAACGCTAGAAAACATCGCGGACAGGGTCGCCGCGGCGGGCCTGAAGCCGCCGGCGATTATCGTCATAGGAGGCGTCGTCGCCCTGCGCGAAAGCGGGCTCGACTGGTACGAGCGGCGTCCGCTCTTCGGACGTCGGGTGGTCGTCACGCGGGCGAGGGCGCAGGCGGGTGAGCTATCTGCTGACCTGGAGAGGCTCGGGGCCGAAGTATACGAGTTCCCGACTATAGAGATAAGGCCTCCCGAGGACTTCGGACCGCTCGACGTGGCGATCCGTGAGCTGGACTCGTTCGGCCTCATTGTCTTTACCAGCGTAAACGGCGTCGAGGCGTTCCTGGAGCGATTGGGTCACCATGGGCTCGACCTCCGCGCCGTGCCCCGGGAAGCGACGGTGGCCGCAATCGGCCCGGCGACAGCAGATAGAATAGAACGGGCCGGGTTGCAGGTCGACGTGGTCCCCGAAGAGTACAGAGCCGAGGGCCTCATCGAGGCCCTGGACGCTGGTCAGCTGGCAGGGGAACGTGTCCTGATCCCGCGCGCGAAGGTGGCGCGTGAGATCCTGCCGGACAGGCTCAGGGAGGTTGGCGCCGAGGTGGTCGTCCCACCGGCCTACGAGTCGGTTCTCTCTTCTAAAGGCAAAGAGGGGCTATCCTTGCGCCTGCGATCGGGCGACATAGACTGCGTGACCTTCACGGCCAGCTCTACCGTGGAGAACTTCGTCAGAGTGTTCGGCGCTGAGGAGGCGGCGCGGCTACTGGCAGAGACAAGGGTCGCATGCATTGGCCCGATCACGGCCGACACCGCCCGCAAACGCGGACTCGAGGTCGACGCCGAAGCAGACGAGTACACTATCTCCGGGCTGGTCGAGGCGGTCATAGGCCTCCTCGCCGCAGGTCCGACAAAGAAGGGTGATTGACATGGCGTTCCCGCAGCAACGATTGAGAAGAACCAGGCGCACGGCGGGCCTGCGCGGACTCGTGCGCGAGACGCGGCTCTCGCCGCAGGACTTCGTCTACCCGATCTTCGTGACGGTGGGGGAGGACGTCAGGAACCGTATCGCCTCCATGCCAGGGATCTTCCAGCTCTCGATAAAGCACGCGGTTACCGAGGCGCAGCGGGCGCACGAGCTCGGCATCCCGGCCGTCCTCCTTTTCGGGATCCCCGCTCAGAAAGACGAGGCGGCCTCCGGGGCCTACGACCCCGAGGGGATCGTCCAGCTCGCCACCAGGGCTATCAAGGAAGCGGCGCCGGATCTCCTGGTCGTCACTGATGTGTGCCTGTGCGAGTACATGAGCCACGGCCACTGCGGGGTCGTCGAGAAGGAGACGGGTGAGGTGCTTAACGACGTAAGCCTCGAACTCCTGGCCCGCACCGCCGCATCCCAGGCCGAGGCGGGGGCCGATATAGTCGCACCCTCAGACATGATGGATGGGCGCGTTGCGGCGATCCGGTCCGAGCTCGACCACGAAGGCTTCGAGAACACCCCGATCATGGCGTATGCGGCCAAGTACGCCTCGGCCTTCTACGGCCCGTTCCGAGACGCTGCCGAAAGCGCGCCGCAGTTCGGCGACCGGCGTAGCTACCAGATGGACCCGGCCAACGCCCGCGAGGCGCTCGTCGAGACGAACCTCGACGTCGAAGAGGGCGCCGACATCGTGATGGTCAAGCCCGCCCTGCCTTACCTGGACGTACTGCGGCGCGTCCGCGAGACGACCGACCTTCACCTCGCCGCCTACAACGTGAGCGGTGAGTACACAATGGTCAAGGCCGCCGCCCAGAACGGATGGCTCGACGAGCGGCGGGCCGTCCTTGAAGCGCTGACAGGCATCAAACGCGCCGGCGCCGACATCATCATCACCTACCACGCCCCCGACGCGGCCCGATGGCTATCAAGCTGAAATGCTGACCAGCGCGGGTTTTGGAAGAGTGCCCTTCCAAAACCCGCTATCACACGCTGCATCCCCTGCCCATCCAGCCGATCTGAACGGGCTTGCCTCTCTCGAAAATGACGGGGACCGTTCTCGTGCCGCCGGTGAGCTCCAGCATTCGCCTGCGGGCTTCCTGATCCTTCTCGACGTCGAACTCGACGAAGTCTATTGCGCGCCACTCCAGGTCCTCACGGGCGGCCTCGCTGAAGGGACAGCCCACTGTGGTGTATAGCTCTATCGGCTCGCCCATGTACCCTCCTCGCTCCACGTACTCGCTCGATGATTCTAACTCTCGGACGACTCCATCGGAATTGTTCTCCCGCTGGTTATGGGCTACGATGGAGGAGGGATCGCGGTCCTTTCCGCGCTGCCAGCTTTCAGCTACCAGCCAACAAAGAGTTGATAGCTGAGGCTGACAAGCGCGGGTTTTGGAAGGGCCAACCTTTCAAAACCCGCTGTGAGGAGTAGGTGCTTGCACGAACTCTCAATAGCAGAGTCGGTGGTCACGATCGCCAGCCGCCAGGCGGATGGGCGGCGGGTTACGAAGGTTCAGATGAAGGTTGGCTATCTGCGCCAGGTCGTACCTTCGGCCCTGGCTTTCGGTTTCGGGCTTCTGGCGGAAGGAACGCCGGTTGAAGGGGCCGAGCTTGAGATGGAGCAGGTCCCTGCAGAGGGAAGATGCCGCGGGTGTGGGGTGGAGAGCAGGCTCGTAAGCGTTCCTCTGCGGTGTGAGGATTGTGGAGGCTTCGACCTGGAGATCCTCAAGGGGGAAGAGCTGATGGTCGAATCACTCGAATTGGAGGAGGCTTAAGGGATGCATCGCACGGCGGTCAAGAAAGTGGTACTCGAGAACGTCCTGGACGCCAACGACACGCTCGCCAGGGCGAACCGGGACGTGTTCGACCGGGCAGGGACGTACACGATCAACATGATGAGCTCTCCCGGTGCGGGAAAGACGGCGCTGCTCGAGCGTACGCTCGAGCAGTTGCGCGGCAGGCTTCGTCTAGGCGTCCTGGAGGGCGACGTGCAGACCACCCTGGACGCCGACAGGCTGGCCCGCTTCCACATCCCCCTGGTTCAGGTCAATACCGACCCCGGTTTCGGCGGCGAGTGCCACCTGGACGCCAACATGGTCCGCTCCGGCCTCAGCGAACTCCCGCTCGACGACATAGACATACTCGTCATCGAGAACGTGGGGAACCTGGTGTGTCCTGCGGAGTTCAGGGTGGGTGAGGACGTAAGGGTCATGGTCTACTCCGTCACCGAAGGGGAGGAGAAGCCGCTAAAGTATCCGCTCATGTTCCGCTCGGCCGACCTGGTACTGGTCAACAAAGTGGATCTGCTGGAGCATCTGGACTTCGATCTGGAGCGGTTTCTCGGGAACCTCGATGCGGTCAACCCTGGCGTAGGGCGCGTCCTCACCAGCGCGCGTACCGGCAAGGGTGTCAATGAGTGGTGCGAATGGCTCGGGCAGCGCCTTGAAAGGGTCTGAACCTGAGGTCGCATCTATGTTTACAACGGCTCGGGGACTGCTATCCTGCCCCTGCTACTTAGTGGTGGGTAGTGGGTGATTGAGGACAGCGGCAGATCCAGCATTAAGGTAGCATGCCGAACAATGACCATTCCTCAAGGGCAAGAAGTGTGCCGCAAGAGCGCTCGACAGAGGAGAGGCTCTTTGGGAAAGGGCAGCAGGTGCGGAGGACAACGCACATAAAGGACCCGGCCAATCGGGAGGGTCCTTCACGCAAAGGGAGGTGTAGTCGTGAAGAAGATTTTTGTTCCTCGGCGTACTATTGGCGGCCGTGGCCGCGCAGTGGCCGAGTATCCACCGTTACATGAAGGTGCGCAACTTGTAGAACCGAGGAGGACGAACTGCCAGCCCACGCTACTGGATGGTCGAAGATATGCGCCACATGAAGATTAGCGCATGACAGCGGGGCCTAATCCCACGAAAGCCCCTGTCCGCGAGCGCCGCGAGATCTGTGTGCGTGGCATCGTGCAGGGGGTTGGCTTCAGGCCTTTCGTCTACGCCCTGGCGCGCACCCACGGGCTCTCGGGGGCGGTCCGCAACGATGCGGAGGGCGTCCACATCGAGGTCGAGGGCGCGCCGGAGGAGCTAGAGCGCTTCGTGCGTGCGCTGGAGGAGGACGCCCCTACTCTTGCTGTGGTCGAATCCGTTCTCTGGCAGCCGCTCGCGACGCTTGGTGACGGCGCGTTCCGCATCGAGGAGAGCCGGGAGGGGCTTCGTCGGCAGGCGCTCGTCTCGCCTGACGTCGCAACCTGCGACGATTGCCTGGCCGAACTTGTGGATTCCACGGACCGGCGCTATCGCTACCCCTTCACCAATTGCACGAACTGTGGCCCGCGTTTCACCATCACCCGCTCTGTCCCTTACGATAGGGCGAGGACCACGATGTCTGGTTTCGAGATGTGCCCAGACTGCCGCCGTGAGTACGAAGATCCCGCGAACCGCCGCTTCCACGCCCAGCCGAATGCCTGCCCCGTGTGCGGGCCACGAGTAAAGCTGCTCGACAGGTTCGGGCACGAGCTTTACCCAAGTCCGGAGGATCCTATCGCACGCGCCGCGCGGATGCTGCGCGGCAGGGCCGTCGTCGCCATAAAGGGTCTCGGCGGCTACCATCTGGCCTGCGACCCCTTCGACGAGAAAGCTGTAAGAACCCTGCGGGGCCGCAAGGTGCGCCAGGACAAGCCCTTCGCGCTCATGGCCGGTGACCTGGCCCAAGTACGTGAGATATGCCGCGTCTCGCCTGAGGACGAGGCGCTCCTCAGCTCACCCGCCCGTCCCATAGTGTTGCTGGAGCGCAGAGAGAATACCGGTGTCGCCGAAGAGGTCGCCCCACGCCAGAAGAATCTAGGCGTGATGCTCGCCTACACGCCGCTGCACCATCTGCTCCTCCGCGATGCGGGAATTCCGCTCGTCATGACCAGCGGCAACAACTCCGATGAGCCCATCGCCTTTAGGGACGGGGAGGCGTTGGATCAGCTATTCGAGATCGCCGACTACTTCCTTATCCACGACCGTGAGATCCACATGCGCTGCGATGACACTGTTATTCGGACAGTCGGACGAGATCCGTACCCGATCCGTCGCTCCCGAGGCTACGCTCCAACACCACTCCCACTGGCCGAAGGCTTTGCCAGGCATACATTGGCCTGCGGTGGAGAGCTAAAGAACACGTTCTGCCTGGCAAAAGATCGCCACGCCTTCATGAGCCATCACATCGGGGACATGGAGAACTACGAGACGTTGCGGTCGTTCAAACAGGGGATCGAACACTACTGCACGCTCTTCGACGTGAGCCCGGAACTGATCGCCTATGACCTCCATCCCGAGTACCTCTCGACCAAATACGCCCGTGAGCTGGAAGAGACCGGGCTCCCCGCTGTCGGCGTCCAACACCACCACGCGCACGTCGCGAGCTGCCTTGCGGACAACGAGCGTTCCGCAGAAGAGCGTGCGATCGGAGTCGCCCTCGACGGGACCGGCTACGGTACGGACGGCGCGGTATGGGGCGGTGAGTTCTTCGAGGGAAGCCTGGAAGAAGGATTCACGCGACGCGCCCATCTGGAGTACGCACGGTTGCCGGGGGATCGGCCGCCGTCCGCCAGCCGTGGCGCATGGCCCTCGCACAACTCATCGGGCTCTATGGAGAAGCCGAAACTCGCAAGCTCCCGCTCGCCGCCGTGCGGGAAGCCGGCGAACGAAACGTAAGGCTCATCGCCCGTCTGGTAGAGCACAGATTGAACACCCCGCCAACCTCCAGCGCGGGCCGGCTCTTTGACGCAGTAGCCGCGCTTGTCGGTGTACCCGGCTCCAGCCGCACGACCTACGAAGGACAGGCGGCCATAGAACTTGAGCTTATCGCAGACGGTCCCATGAACCGAAGTTATCCCATCCGCCTGCGCCTTGAGGACGACACCTGGATCGTCGAGACCCGCGAAATCGTAGCTGCCGTAGTCCAAGACCTGCTCTACGGGCGGCCCGCGTCCGAGATCTCAGCCACATTCCACCGCACTATGGCCCAGATAGTCGCGAAAGTCTGCGACAAAATAAGGGGGTCGGACGGAGTAAACACAGTCGCCCTCTCAGGCGGCACATTCCAGAACACGCTCCTACTAACCCAGACAACAAACTTACTAGAGGAGAAGAAATTCGTGGTCCACAGACACAAACGCGTCCCCGCCAACGACGGCGGCTTAGCATTGGGTCAGGCGGTGCTCGCGGACAGAGTTTTCGGTAGAAGAAGCTGACAACCTGAAATGCTGACTAGCTGAAGTGCTGAACAAGAAGGGAGGCAAGAATGTGCCTGGGAATTCCCGGCCGGATAGTCGAGATAATTGACGAGGACCTTCTGCTCGCGAAAGCCGAAGTAAGCGGGGTTAGACGCAACATCAACATAGATCTCGTCCACAACGAGGACGAGCAGATCGAGGTCGGGGACTGGGTCTTGATCCACGTCGGCTTCGCGATGTCTCGCCTGAACGAGATCGAGGCGCAGTCCCAGCTACAAGCACTCGAAGACATAGGCGAAGCCTACGAGCAAGAACTGGCCGAACTACAAGCCTCCCAGATAGAGTAGCCATGGACGGCGCACCAATCCCACAGAACACCTACTGCACCCTCGACCACGACGGCTGCATCGTCTGCTCAGACGCCGGCATCCCCCTTCGCGTAGTCTCCATCGAGGGCGACGACGCCCTCTGCGAAGACGCAGCCGGAAACCGCACCGAGATAGCCGTAGAACTGGTCAGGCCCGTAGCTGTGGGAGAAGTCTTGCTAACGCACGGAGGCGTCGCCATCGGCAAAGTCGAAAAAGCTGACAAACTGAAATGCTGACAAGCCACCGAAGGTGGCGTGCTGACTTGCTGCCGACCGAAGGGAGGCAATCATGAAATACGTAGACGAATTCAGGAACGCCGACATCGCCCGCGCCATATCTGCCGAAATATCTGCGATCACAGACCCCCAAAGACACTACAAACTGATGGAGGTCTGCGGTGGCCACACCCATACGATTTACCGTCACGGGATAAAGGATCTCTTACCGGACCAAATAGAGCTGGTCCACGGCCCTGGCTGCCCGGTCTGCGTCCTCCCGATGGGCCGCGTCGATGACGGTATAGCCGTCGCCGAGCGCCCCGAGGTCATCTTCACCTGCTTTGGGGACATGATGCGGGTCCCAGGCTCGAAAGGGAACCTGCTCGAGGTAAAGGCCGAAGGCGCGGATATCCGCATGGTCTACTCGCCGCTCGACGCTTTGCGCGTCGCGCGCGAGAACCCCGCCCGCGAAGTGGTTTTCTTCGCCATCGGATTCGAGACCACGGCCCCATCGACGGCGCTGACCCTGCAAAGGGCGAAGAAAGAGGGTCTCGAGAACTTCTCAGTGTTCTGCAACCACGTCACGATCGTCCCGCCGGTGCGGGCGCTACTCGACTCGCCGGACCTGCGCCTGGATGCGTTTATCGGGCCTGGACACGTCTCGACGGTAATAGGCTGTCGTCCGTACCAATTCATGCCCGAGGACTACGGTAAGCCTTGCGTGGTCGCCGGGTTCGAGCCACTCGACCTCTTGCAGTCCATCCTAATGCTCGTGCGCCAGCTCGATGAGGGTCGCTGCGAGGTCGAGAACCAGTACAGCAGGATCGTACCCTGGGAAGGAAACCTCGCTGCCCTGAAGAGCATGGCCGAGGTATTCGAGCTCCGACCCTACTTCGAGTGGCGGGGGATGGGCTTCATAGCCCAGTCGGCCCTCAAGCTCTCGGATGCCTACGCGGACTTCGACGCCGAACTACGCTACTCCGTTCCAGGCGTTCGCGTCGCTGATCCGAAGGCCTGCCAGTGCGGCGAGGTCCTGAAAGGCGTCCTCAAACCCTGGGAGTGCAAAGTCTTCGGCACCGCCTGTACGCCAGAGCATCCACTCGGTACGCTCATGGTCTCATCCGAAGGA
>Ga0126306_10001478_pt1 | contig 12617 bp, 11 predicted proteins | sample Plot27_FD_92592 | JGI IMG/M metagenome (GOLD analysis project Ga0126306, IMG submission 92592) | Serpentine soil microbial communities from UC McLaughlin Reserve, CA, USA - Plot27 | ecosystem: Environmental > Terrestrial > Soil > Grasslands | place: USA: UC McLaughlin Reserve, Lake County...
CGCAGCTGCAGGAGTTCCTCGAGGAGGTCGCGGTGCTCTCGCAGAAGGGGATGATCACCCGCCGCGGGCTGCCGAAGAGCCCGGGCGCGCTGCTGCAGGCGGCGGCGATCGCCGAGCGCTACCGGGACATGGCCGTGCTGCTGTTCCCGCCGATGCCGCCGCCGTTCGTGCAGCGGCTGCTGTTCCCACCGCTCGCCCGGCTCGCGCACCGCCGCGCGGGCTAGAGCATGCCGCGGTAGCGCCGCATCGTCGCGGGCGCGAAGTCGCCGTGCGTGCGCTTGCGCATCGCGCGGACGCGCTCGTGGTGATAGGGGCTGGAGAGGCTCTCCGCATGCCCGATCACGTCGCGCGTGAGGATCCCGAAGCGGCCCTGCAGCCAGCGCGTCAGGCGCAGCGACGCGTCGAGCTGGCGCGGCCGGCCCATCACGTCGGCGTCGGAGACGCCGACGTGCTCGATGCCGATCGCGCTGTCGTTCAGGCCGACGGTGTGGCGGCAGCGCCGGCGCAGCCGGACGAGCTGGTGGATCGCGCCGTCTCGGGCGATCAGGAAGTGCGAGCAGACGCCGGGGAGCTCGCCGAACTCGACGTCGGGCGCGTTGGCGGCGAACGTGTTGAACGCCGAGCTGAAGCTGCTCGACGCGGTGTAGTGCTGCACGATCACCTTCGGCTCGACCAGCCTGGCCTGCGCGTCGCCGTAGTGGCGCAGCGAGTAGCGCCGCATCTGGCGCATGCGGTCGGCGCCGAACGGGATCGGGTCCCATTCGACCGGCGGCTTCGGCGCCGCCGCGTCGGCGGCCGTGGGCGCCGCGCCCGCGGCGGCGGGCGTCGGGAGCGCGATCAGGAGCGCGAGGAAGGCGGCGCGCATTCACCGCAAGTTGTTAGCACGGCGTTCGTTGCAGCGAATGGGTGTCCTCCCGACGTGAGGCCGGCCGTGCCGGGGGGCCGGCCGGCCTCCGCTACCTTCCCGCGCATGGGCAGCGTGGTGATCGTCGGTGCGGGCGCGTTCGGCGCCTCGCTGGCGTGGTGGCTCGCGCGCGCCGGAACGGAGGTGACGCTGATCGACCAGTTCGAGCCCGGCGACGCGCGCACGACCTCCGGCGGCGAGTCGCGCCTGATCCGCTGCGGCCACGGGCCCGACGCGCACTACACGGCCTCGGCGCGGCGGGCGCGCACGCTGTGGCGCGAGCTCGAGTCCGAGTGCGGAGAGGAGCTGCTGATCGAGACCGGCCTGATCTGGTTCGCGCATTGCGAGGATGGCTGGGAGGCGCAGGCGATCGGCAGCTTCGAGGCGCAGGAGATCCCGTACGAGCGGCTCGCGCCGGCGGATGGAGCGCGGCTGTTCCCGAGCTACTCGCCACGCGGCCTGGCATTCCTGTTGCACGAGCCGGAGGCCGGCGTCCTGCGCGCGCAGCGCGCCGTGCGCGCGCTCGCCCGGCAGGCGGCGGCGCACGGGGCGGAGCTGGTGCGGGGCTCCGCGCGCCCGGACGGCGCGGCGGCGCGGCTGGACGACGGACGCGTGCTCGAGGCCGACGTGGTGGTGTGGGCCTGCGGGACATGGCTCGGGCGCCTGTTCGGCGAGCACGTCGCGATCCGCACGACGCGTCAGGAGCTGTTCTTCTTCGACGGCGGCCCGGCCTGGAGCGCGGCCGGCGTGCCGGCGTTCGTCGACTTCGAGCAGGCGATCTACGGCACGCGCGACATCGACGGCCTCGGCGTCAAGGCCGCCCCCGACCTCGACGGCCCGGCGCTGGACCCCGACGCCGAGCTGCCGCCCGCGACCGCGGAGGGCGAGGCGACCGCGCGGCGCTTCCTCGCACAGCGCTTCCCGGGGCTCGCGCGCGCGCCGCTCCGCGGCTCGAAGTGCTGCCGCTACGAGCTCTCGCCCGACGGCCACTTCGTCGCGGCGCCGCATCCCGAGCACCCGTCCGTCTGGCTGCTGGGCGGCGGCTCGGGCCACGGCTTCAAGCACGGCCCGGCGCTCGCCGAGCAGGTCGCGGCGGCGCTCGCCGGCACGGCGCCGCTGCCCGTGCAGTACGGGCTCGCCGAGCGCGGCGCCGGCAGCCTGCTGCGGACGGCTGGCGCAGCTCCTGAGCGGGCGTGGTCTCGGCCGATGCACCACTAGGAGATCGAGTCCAGGATGCGCGGTAGCGCGCGGGCGTCCTGGACCAGCGTCTCGCGCAGGTCTCGGTTGCGCAGCGCGGCGGCCGGGTGCAGCCACGGCACGAGCCGCCGCTCGCGCTCGACGATCAGCGTGCCGTGCACCTCGGTGATCTTCTGTCCGGGCGCGAAATGCGCGAGCGCATGGCGGCCGAGCGGGATCACGACGCTCGGCTGGATCAGCGCCAGCTGCCGCTCGAGCCACGGCAGGTGGTGTACGACCTCGGCGGCCTTCGGATCGCGGTTGCCGGGCGGGCGCGCCTTGACGACGTTGGTGATGAAGACGTCGGCGCGCAGGAGTCCCGCCTCGCCGAGCAGCTGGTCGAGCAGCTTGCCGGCTCGCCCGACGAACGGACGCCCTTGCTTGTCCTCGCTCGCCCCCGGCGCCTCGCCGACGAGCATCACGGTCGCCCTCGGGTTGCCCTCACCTGGCACGATGTTGGTCGCGGCCTCGCAGATCTCGAAGCCGCAACCGCCGTGCGTGCGTATCTCGTCGTGAAGCGAAGAAAGGGGATCCTCCATGCTCGCCACGCTACTCGCCTCAGCCGCACTGCTCGCCGCACCGTTCCCGGAGACGATCCCGGTACCGGCCGGATCGAACCCGGAGGGCATCGCCACCGGGAAGGGGACGACGTTCTACGTCGGCTCGCGTGCGAACGGGTCGGTCTACAGCGGCAGCCTGCGGACGGGTGAAGGCTCGATCCTCGTACCGGCCCAGGCCGGGCGTCAGGCCTACGGCCTCAAGGCGCGCGGCGGCAGGCTCTACGTCGCCGGCGGGCCGACGGGCTCAGTCTACGTCTATGACGCGCGCACCGGCGCGAACGTCGATACCGACCAGCTGTTCGTCGCTCCCCAGACCGGCTTCATCAACGACGTCACGGTGACGCGTGAGGCGGCTTACTACACGGACTCTCTCAACGCGGTGATCTACGTCTACGACCGCGCTACGGGCGCAACGTCAACGCTGACGCTGGGCGGCGACTACACCCACGTGGTCGGCCAGTTCAACGCGAACGGGATTGCCGCCACGCCGAACGGCAAGCGCCTGATCATCGTCCAGAGCATCACGGGGAACCTGTACACGGTGAACCCGAAGACGGGCGCGGCGGACCTGATCGAGGCGCCGCCGATGACCAACGGCGACGGCATCCTGCTGCGTGGCAAGCGGCTCTACGTCGTACGCAACCGCCTCAACCAGGTCGCGGTGCTGCGACTGCGCAACCACTTCACGCGCGCGACGCAGACCGCGACGCTGACCGACGAGGACTTCGACATCCCCACCACGATCGCGCGCCATGGCAAACGCCTCTACGTCATCAACGCGCGCTTCGGGCAGGAGTCGCCGACGACGACCTACGACGTCGTGAAGGTGGGCTGACTCACTCCACCCACCCCCTCTGAACGGCCCAGCGACTCAGCTCGTGGCGGTTGGAGAGCTGCAGCTTGCGCAGCACCGCGGACACGTGGGCCTCGACCGTCTTGGCCGAGATGCCGAGCCGCAGCGCGATCTCCTTGTAGAGGTAGCCGCGGGCGATGTGGCGCAGCACCTCGCGCTCGCGCGCCGTGAGCTGGTCGAGCTCGTCGGCGACCTCCGGCGGGGCGCCCTCCTGCCCGGCGAACGCGTCCAGAACGAAGCCCGCGAGGCGCGGGGAGAAGACCGCGTCGCCGCCGGCCACGCGGCGCACGGCGTCGGCCAGCTCGGGACCCGAGATCGTCTTGGTCACGTAGCCGCGCGCCCCGGCGCGGATGATGCTGATCACGTCCTCGGGCGCGTCGGAGACGCTCAGCGCGAGGAAGCGCACCGCGGGCCGGCGCGGCGCCACGCCGCGGATCACCTCGACCCCGCCGCCCTCGGGCATCTGGACGTCGAGCAGCACGACGTCGGGCTCCTTCTCGACGATGCACTCGATCGCCTCGCCGACCGTTCCCGCGTCGCCGACGACCTCGACGAGGCCGTCGAGCTCGGCGCGTACACCGGCGCGGAAGAGGCCGTGGTCGTCGACCAGCACGACGCGTGGCGGGGTGCTCATGCGGACATCACCAGCTCGACCTCGGTGCCCTCGCCGGGCCGCGTGTGAATCTGCGCGCGGCCGCCGTGGCGCTCCATTCGACCGAGCACCGACTCGCGCAGGCCGCGCCGGTCGGCGGGGATCGCGTCGAGGTCGAAGCCGGGGCCGCGGTCGCGCACGAAGACCTCGACCCGCTCGCCCCGCACCTCGGCGTAGACGCTGATCGCGGCGCGCGGCGCGAACTTGACCGCGTTGAGCACGGCCTCGCGCGTGGCCGCCACGAGCGCCTCGGCGCGCTCGTCCAGCCGGCGGTCGCCGACGGCCACGAGCTCGACCGGGACGCCGTGCGCGTCCTCGATCTCCGCCACCGCTGCCTCGAGCGCCGCCGCCAGCGAGGCGCCGGGCTCGCGCCGCGGGCGGGCGTCGAGCCAGGCACGCAGCTCGCGCTCCTGGCGGCGCGCCAGCGCGGCGACCTCGCGCGGGTCCTCGGCGCGCTTCTGCATCAGCGCGAGCGTCTGCAGCACCGAGTCGTGCAGGTGCGCCGCGAGCTCGGCGCGCTCCTGCGTGCGGATCCGCTCGGAGCGCTCCTCCGTCAGCCCGCGCGCGAGCCGCAGCCACCACGGCGCGAGGATCAGCGTCATCGCGGTCACCACGACGAGCACCGCGAGCGTGACGTCGCGGTCGGGCACGAGCGCGCCGTTGAGCCACAGGAAGACGAGCGCGGCGCCGACGATCAGTGCCGCTCCGACCGCGACGATGGCGAGCGACGGACGCGCGAGCCGCAGCACGCGCCGCGGGAGTCCCGCTCCGCCGCCCGGCCGCGCGCGCTCGCGCACCGGCGCATCCACCACCGCTGCGCCCTGCGACTGGCGCCAGATCAGCGCGCCACCGCCGGTGGCGAGGAGCAGCGGCCACACGACGGCGTCGCCGACCCATACGCCCCAGGCCCGGAACAGCAGCAGGACGGCGAGCATCAGTAGCACGAGCCCGGAGGCGACCATCCAGCTCTCGCGCCGGCCGACCGCACGCGCCATCAGCGGCCGCCCGTCCCCCTCGGCCGCCGGCATCAGCGCCCAGCAGAGCGCGTACAGGATGACGACGGTCCCGCCGGCGCCCGCGGCGATCACGAAGCCCACGCGCAGGATCAGCGGGTCGATCCCGAGCCGCCGGCCGAGCCCGGCGCAGACGCCACCGAGCACGCCCTTCGAGCGGTCGCGGCGGAGCGGCGCAGGCTGCGTCTCGGAGACGGTCACCACCGCGGATGTTCCCACTCGCCTACGGGCGCCCGCGCGGCGGCCCGGCGAGGCCGCACGCGAGCAGGATGCCGCCGACGGCGGCCAGCACGGCGGGCAGCACGAACTCCGAGCGCAGCTCGAGCACGTCGGCCTGGTCGAGCAGCAGCAGCCCGCCGAGCGCGATCAGGATTATCCCCGCGATCAGCGAGGCGGGGTCGTATCCGGGGCGCGGCGTCACGCGGCCCCCTGACAGGCCGCCCGGCTCGTGCCGGCCTCGAGCGCGTCGAAGCGGTCGTCGCGCCAGCGCCCGGGACCGTCCCAGTCGAAGAAGCGGTCGCCGATCATCACGTGCCCGATGCCGACGTCGGCGATCACATGCAGGTGGCGCACTCCGGGAGCTATGTCGCGGTCGTCGCTGACGTCCACGTCGATTCCTCCCTGGTCGCCTTCGCCGGTGTTGACGGCGCCGACGCCGACGTCGGCGTCGGTGGTCACGCACACGTCGTCCTGCACGAGCACCTGGATCTCGCCCATGCCGATCTCGAGCGGCAGGTCGGTCCGACCGGCCGGGAGCTGGACGTCGCGCATGTCGACCTTCAGTGAGCCCACGCCCATCTCATATCCGCCGGCAAGCTCGGCGACTGTTGCCGGGCGAAACGTGCGGTCGCCCCAGGTTCCGCGCACGTCGAGATCGGTCGCCGCGACGGCGGCGAGCGGCAGCGCCAGCACGACGGCGGGCACGATCAGCCAGCGGGCGCCGCCGCGGAACGCGCCGCCGACGAGGCCGACGCCGCACGCGATCACGAGGCCGGCGACGACGATCCCGCCGCCGAGCGCGGTGCCGGCCGCCGCAGCGACGAAGCCACCCACGGCGAGCGCGACGAGCACGATCCCGATCGCGATCCGCGCGGCCACGTGGCCGGCGTGCGTCCCGCCGTCCTCGCGCAGCATGCGGACGAGCAGGTAGACGACCGCGCCGGCGACCACCAGCAGCGGGACGAGCGGACCCCAGAACCAGTCCGGGATCAGGATCGCCAGTGCTGCGACCACCAGCAGACCGGCGCCGACGGTCCGGGCCAGCCCCCACTTCAGCGGCGGCGCCGACGGATCGTCGACGGGGACGAAGAGCACGCAGAGCAGGTAGGCGATCAGGCCGAGACCGCCGGCGAACGTGAGGATCACGAACGTGATCCGAATCGCGAGCGGGTCGATGTTCAGGTGGCGACCGAGGCCGCCGGCGACGCCGCCGATCATGCGGTCGGTGGTCGAGCGGGTCAGGCGCCGCGGCGGCTGTTCCGGCTGCGGCATCGTGGGCTGCGTATCGGTCATGGCGGTCAATCTGGAGCACGCGGGCGCAGCCCACAATTGGGAATCACCCTGAGCCGACCCTATGAGGGAGCCGAGGGTCCGCTAGCGCGCCGGCGGCGCGAGCGCGAGGTGCACGACCTTCGTGTGCGTCACCTCGTCGAGCAGCTCGGGCCCGTAGCCGAAGCCGTGGCCGGACAGGCGGCGCGGCTCGGCCGCGCCGCCGGGGGCACCGCCGAAGACGGCGTTGACCTTGACCGTCCCGACGTCGAGCTCGCGCCAGGCGCGCTGGGCGTTGGCCTGCGACCGCGTGAGCACGACCGCGGCCAGCCCGTACTCGCCGCCGTTGGCCTCGGCGATCCCGTCGTCGAAGGAGTCGACCACGCGCACCGCGGCCACGGGGCCGAACGTCTCCTGCGCGATCACGGGCGCGTCGCCGGGCGGGCCGACGAGCACGGTCGGCGGGTAGAAGCAGCCGGGGCCGTCGGGCACGCGCCCGCCGGCGCGCAGCTCGGCGCCGTTGTGGCAGGCGTCCTCCACGTGGTTGTGGACCCAGTCTCGCTGGTCCTCGTCGATCAGCGGTCCCATCTCGGTGGCCGGGTCGGTGCCGGGTCCGACGCGCAGCCCTCGCGCGCGGCGCGTGAGCGCTTCGATGAACGGCTCGGCGACGTCACGGTGGACGTAGATGCGCTCGATCGACGTGCAGATCTGGCCGGCGTTGGCGAACGCCCCGGTCGCGGCCTGCGCCGCCGCCCACTCGGGGTCGACGCCGGCGTCGACGATCATCGCGTCCTTGCCACCGAGCTCCAGCAGCGCCTTGCCGATCCGGTCCACGCATGCCTCCATCACCTCGCGCCCGGTCTGGACCGAGCCGGTGTGCATCACGAGGTCGACGCCGCGGTGCGCGGCAAGCGGCCGGCCGGCGCGCGCGTCGCCGTGCAGCAGCTCGAGCACGCCGCCGGGGAGGTCGAGCAGCTCGACCAGGCGCTCGCCCGACAGCGGCGTCTTCTCCGACGGCTTGAAGACGACCGTGTTGCCGGTCACGAGCGCGGCGGCGATCTGTCCGCAGGCGATCGCGATCGGGTCGTTCCAGGGCACCAGCAGCGCGACCACGCCGCGCGGCTCGTGCAACATCAGGTCGGCGCTCTCCCACCCGCCCTGCAGGCTGCGGCCGCGGTGCAGCGGCCCGAGCTCCGCGTACTGCTCGATCGTGCCGATCCCGGCCTCGACCCCGCCGCGCGCGTCGGCGAGCGGCTTGCCGCCCTCTCGCGTGACCAGTGCGGCCAGCTCCTGAGCATGCGCGCGCAGCCGGCGGGCGGCGGCCTTGAGCTGCGCGGCGCGCTCGGCGGGCGCGGTGCGCGCCCACGCGGGCTGCGCGGCGCGCGCGGCGCGGACGGCTGCATCGGCGGTCTCTGGAGAGCCCGCGGGGATCCACCCGACCGGCTCGCCGGTGGCGGGATCAAGCACCTCGATCGTCTGCGCGGTGCGGTCCAGGACCGTCATCGGCATCGGGGCTACCCGGCCGCCGGACATGACCAACGTCGGCGGGCAGCGGATGCGTCTACAGCGGCATCGAGAGCGGGGCGGAGCTTCCGCGGAAGCGCCCGGTCCGTTGCGAGTTGACGTCGATATCTACGCCGTCAACGCCGCACACCCCGCCAGAAACCACGGCCGGCCGGCGTTCACGGCGACATACGCCGTCAACGCCGCACACCCCGCCAGAAACCGCGGCCGACCGGCGTTGACCGGTGCCCCTGCGAACCGCCGCGGCACCCTGACCCTCCCCATAAAAGCCGCCGCTGACGTAAACGCCCGCGCCTGAGAGCCGCGGCGCGACCGCCGACCCGCGACCGCGACCGCCGCCCGGAAGCGCCTACCCGCCGGCCGGGAGGGCCGGCACGATCCGGCCGCCGACCTCTGCCAGCGCGGCACCGCGCAGCACGACCGTGTCGCCGTCCTCCAGGAACGCGCGCGTCGCACCACCGGGCAGCTCGATCGGCTCGGCCCCGTTCCAGCTCAGCTCGATCAGCGAGCCGCGCTGTTCGCGCTCCGGCCCTGAGATCGTGCCTGAGCCGAGCAGGTCGCCGGTGCGCAGGCTCGCGCCGTTCGCGGTCAGGTGGGCGATCATCTGCGCCGGCGTCCAGTAGAGATGGCGCGCGCTGGTGCGTGCGACGACCGCGCCGCAGAGCTCCACCTCGAGCTCGAGGTCGAACGCCCACGGCTGCTCGCGCAGGTACGGCAGCGGCTCGGGCTCCTGCGCCGGCGCGGGCACGCGGAACGGCTCGAGCGCGCCCAGCGGCGTCACCCAGGCGCCGATCGAGGTCGCGAACGACTTGCCCAGGAACGGGCCGAGCGGCTGGTACTCCCACGCCTGCAGGTCGCGCGCGCTCCAGTCGTTCAGCAGCACGACGCCGAACACGTGCCCGAGCGCCTCGTCGATCGGCACGGGCTCCCCCAGCCTGCTCGGACCGCCGATCACGAACCCCAGCTCGAGCTCGATGTCCAGCCTGCGACTCGGCCCGAAGCTCGGTGAGGCCTCGCCCGCGGCCAGGTACTGGCCGCCTGGCCGCACGACGTCGGTGCCACTCACCACGACCGTGCCGGCGCGCCCGTGGTAGCCGACCGGGAGGTGGCGCCAGTTCGGCAGCAGCGCCTCGCCGCCGGGGCGGAACAGGCGCCCCAGGTTCGTCGCGTGGTCGAGCGAGGCGTAGAAGTCGGCATAGTCGGCGACCGCGAACGGGAGCTGCGGCGTCACGTCCGCGAGCTCGTGCGCGTGGCGCTCGACGCGGGCATCCCCAAGCAGCGCGGTGAGTTGCTCGGCCGTCGCGTCCCACGCCGCGGCGCCCGCGGCGATGAACGGGTTCAGGACCTGCGCGGCGAACGCGTCGGCGGCGCCGGGGAAGCCGTCGAGCAGCCCATCGCGCGCCATCGCCGCGAGATCGAGCACGCGGTCGCCGTGGCGTGCACCGGCGCGCGGCCCGCCGTCCCGGGGGCGGAACACGCCATAGGAGAGCCCTGCCGGGACGACCGTCACCGCGCGGGATGATGGCAGCGAGAAGCGGGTATAGCTTGCCGGCACAATGCCGTCGCGGCGCATCCTCCTGCTGGGAGCGGGTGACCTCACCGACGAGACCTGCGCGGCGCTCGAGGCGTCCGGCGCCGACGTCGTGCGGCTCGAGGACCCGAGCGCCGAGGAGCTGCGCGATGCCCTCGCGCAGCACGCGGACGCCGTCGCGGTGGTGTCGCGCGACGACGCCTGGCCGCTGCGCGCGGCGCTGCTCGTGCGCCACATCGACGACGACGTGCCGATCGTGGCGACGATCTTCGACCCGACCACGGGACGCGAGCTCGACCAGGAGATCGGCAACACCACGATCACCTCGCTGGCCGACATCGTCGCGCCCTCGCTGGCCGGGCCCTGCCTGGGCGACGACCTCGCCGCGGTGCTCGACGGCGACCGCGCGACCGGCCTTCGCTGCAGCGGCGGCGAAGTCGAGCTCGCGCCGCTGCCCGAGGTGCGGGCGCGCCGCGCGCGGGCGCTGGCGACCGCGATCCTGCGCCCGTTCGATCGCAGCGCGGCGCTCGTGTTCTTCGGCGCGGTCGGGCTGGCGCTGATCCTGGTCGCGGAGACCGTGGCGGCGGCTCTGGTGCTCGACCAGCCGCTCGTCGATGCCTTCTACGGCGCCGTCAAGACGCTCGTGACCGTCGACCCGAACCCGGACGTGCAGGAGGGCCCGAAGTGGTTCAAGCTCGCCGTCTCGCTCAGCATGCTCCTCGCGCTGCTGTTCGCGGCTGCCTTCACCGGCGGCCTGGTCGAGCGGCTGATCGGGCGCAACCTGACCGGCTTGCTGGGCCGCAACGCGGTGCCGCGCTCGGACCACGTGGTCGTCATCGGGCTCGGCCAGGTCGGGCTGCGCCTGTGCATGGTGCTGCGCGAGTGCGGCATCTCGGTCGTCGCCGTCGCCGACGAGCCGGAGGGCGAGAACGTCGGGCACGCGCGCCGGCTCGGGTTACCGGTCGTGATCGGGCGCGGCGCCGACCCCTCGCTGCTGCGGCGGCTGTCGCTGGACCGCGCGATCGCGCTCGCGGCGGTCACCTCCGACGACCTCCAGAACGTCAAGGTCGCGCTCGCGGCCCGGGCCGAGTCCGGCCAACTGCGCGTCGTGCTGCGCGCCGGCAGCAATGCCACGGGCGGCGAGACGCGCTCGCTGGAGCGGCTCGGGCACGTGCGCGACGTGCACCGGATCGGCGCCGTCTACATCGCCGGCATCGCGCTCGGATCGGCCGCCGCCCACGTCGTCGTGGACGGCGACACGGCCCATCTGCGCGACGCCGACGGCGGCCTCGAGCGCTGCGCCTACCCGGTCGCCGGCTGATCCGGGTAGACCGTCGGGTCGCCCTGCTTGATCCACACCTCGGCGTCGTTCGACGGGACGAACGAGCGGTCGCCGCCCGGTTCGCGCGTGTCCGGCACGGTGTCCCCGGAGGGCAGGTGCATGATGAAGTTGACCGGCTTGGTGTCGTCCTTCAGTGGGATGTCGTAGCGCGCCCAGCCGTTCTCGATCGCGGTGAAAGGCCACGGCTTGTCCCACGCGATCTGGGCCAGCACCGAATCGGCGACGGCGTCGCCCCACATGTGCAGGCCCCAGCCGGCGTAGTCGCCCGCCGTGCGGAAGTAGCGCAGCACGGCCGTCGTCACCGGTGGCGGCGCCTGCTCGACGGTCCGCACGGCGCTCGTAGCGGTCGTCCCGTCCGGCTCGGTCAGTATCGCGCGGTACGCGATCGGCGTTCCGGTGGCCAGCCCGAGCGCCGAGAGGTCGTCGAACACGACGTACGCCGGCGAGGAGTCGTCGCTGCCGACCTGCGTCCAGGCGCCGCCGGCGACGCTGCGCTCGAACGCCACCACGTGCGTCGCGCGCTCCGGGTCGACGGTGGCGCGCAGCTGGACGGTGCCGCGCACCTTCGCTCCCTCCGCGGGCGCCTCGATCGTGACCACCGGCACCGGCACGGTCGTCTTGCGCGACCCGCTCGAGCGCGTGTGGCCGCGGTTGTCGAGCACGACGGCGCGATACTCCAGCGGCGACCCGGCGCGCAGCGCGGAGACGTCGTGGAAGACGCGGTAGGGCGCGTTGTCGTCGGTGCCGATCGACCTCCACCTGCCGTTGCTCTTGGCGAGGAACGTGACCTCGTAGAACGAGTCCCCGCCAACGTCGGCGCGCACCTCGATGCGCCCGCGCGAGGCCGCTGCCGGAGCGGGCGCGTCGAGCGCGATCGGCGGCGCCGCTTTACTGCCCGGAATGCGGCGCCCGGCGAGCTTGTAGACCACGGCGGAGAGCGCCGGCACGGTCACCGTCAGGCGCCGCTGCCCGTCTGTGCGCAGCCATTTCGGGCCGTCGCCGTATAGCCGCTTGAAGTAGCGCTTGCCGGCGTACGTCGGGATCGCCGCGGTCTTCGCCGCCTCCGCGTTGTTGAGCGCGACGACGTACTCGCGCTGCTGCTCGCGGTCGATGCGCGAGAAGGCGTAGACGCCCGCGCCGGGCTGCGACAGCCGGTGCTGCTGCGCGCCGTCGCGCAGCGCGCCGTGGCTGCGGGTGAGCTGCGCGAGCCCCGCGATCGACTGGTACAGCGGGTGCCCGGGCTCGAAGTTCGACTGCGCATGCGTACTGGTCGTGCCGATCAGGTCGTCGTCGAGGTACTCGGGAACCAGGCTGGCGAACATCGTCTGGCGCGCGACCTGGTCGCCGCCCGAGCCCGTGAAGCCCTGCTCGTCGCCGTAGTAGACGACCGGGTTGCCGCGCGAGAGGTACATCAGCTCGTGCGCCAGCCGGTCACGCGAGAGCCACTCGGCGTCGCCCGCGCCCGCATTGGCGGTGGCGACGAAGTGGCCGATCCGCCCCATGTCGTGGTTGCC
>Ga0126306_10001479_pt1 | contig 12615 bp, 22 predicted proteins | sample Plot27_FD_92592 | JGI IMG/M metagenome (GOLD analysis project Ga0126306, IMG submission 92592) | Serpentine soil microbial communities from UC McLaughlin Reserve, CA, USA - Plot27 | ecosystem: Environmental > Terrestrial > Soil > Grasslands | place: USA: UC McLaughlin Reserve, Lake County...
CCAGAAACTCGTGTGACGCACGCAATTAATTTCTCGGCAAGCCTGTGACCTGCGGAAACAGAAACTAATTCCCTACGTGATGCACGACACGAAAACTCGCGCGTCACGTATGTGCAGGTGGCGTGACCCTCGCGTGTACGAGTTCCGGACATTGCCAGGAGAGATCGGAAATTTCCTCAGCGACTTGGTACTCTCATCCGAGTGCCTGCCCCGTTGGGACCGCGCCGAAGAATCTCATCCTCTTCTGGACGCCCAGTGCCCATCGTGAAACGGGGGGGGAGCCCAGGGCCACGGACCGGATGGGGATCCGGTTCGTGGCCCCACTTACTTGCTCCCCGGAGCGTACACCGCAAACCGGCCTCATACGATCTCTTCGCGACACGCGTTGCTGGTGAGATCATCAGTTCATGGCAATCCCACTGAGCGCAGACGACTTCCTGAGCCTCTTGAAGGCACATGGCGTGCCCCACAAGGAGGTTCCGGGCTGGAAGACCCGCAACCGGGAGGGAAAGGGCCCCTGGGGCCCCGTGCACGGCGTCCTCCTGCACCACACGGTCACCAGCGACACGAAAGCCACTGTCGACTACGTCAAGACCGGCTCGAAGGAGCTACCGGGGCCCCTGTACGCGGGCGTCGTCGACAAGGCCGGCACCGTCCACCTGATCGGGTGGGGGCGCTGCAACCATGCGGGCCTGGGGGACGGCGACGTCCTGCGGGCCGTGATCGCCGAGAAGACGCCCCTCCCGGTCGACAACCAGGCGGACACGGACGGGAACCGGAGCTTCTACGGCTTCGCGTTCATCAACGAGGGTGACGGGGACGACCCGTACACCCCCGCGCAACTCCAGGCCATGGCCCTGATCGCCTACGTGATCTGCGACCACCACAACTGGACCGAGCGGAGCATCATCGCCCACGCGGACTGGCAACCGGGCAAGCCCGACCCCACCCCGCATCCGAAGATCAGGGCGGGCGTCCAGGCGCAGGTGGCCATGTGGCGCAAGACCGGCAGTCCTGCGGTCCCTGGCACGCAGGTGCCGGCGCCCAAGCCGACTCAGCCGACCCTCGAAGGGGTCAACGAGTACCTCAAGAAACTGGAGGCGCGGGTGGCCGACCTGGAGACATGGCGCAACCAGCGTGGAGACTGACGACCAGGAGCAGCCCGTCAGAGAGACGGCGGCGGCTCCGGTCGCCGCCGCCGCGTTCACCAGCTCGGGCACGGCGTTCGTCGTGTGGCTGGTCGGCCGGCTGTTCTTCCACGGGCAGGAGCTGCCCCCCGAGGTGTACGGATTCCTCCAGATCGCCGTGCCGTCCGGCATGGGATTCGTCGCCGCCGAACTCGTCTACTGGCAGCGACGTCGACACGCCCGGAACGACACATGACGAAACCCCCGCCGGGGGGACAGCGGGGGTTTCGTCGATGCAGAACTGACGGAGGGGATCGGTCAGCTTGTCCCGCTCGGGACGAGACAAGCCACACCATACACAGAAATTCGGCCATAGACTCACAGACATGAGATTTCCGTCCCGCGCGTCTCAGGCAGCAACTGAGGTACGCGACACCGCGCAGAAAATCGGCGTCTCTGTGCAGTGGAACACCGCCGCACTGATCGCCGTCTGTCTCGTGTCGGTCGTCGCCCTCGTGGTGTCGGTCGCAGCAATCAACAGGAGCGCAGCGTGACCCTCGAAGAGATCCGCAACCGGTTCAGTTTCCACCCCGCGACCACCCCCGGCCGCGCGGAAGCGCACACCGACATGCGGCACGCCGCCGCCGTCATGGCCGGAATCATCAACGAACTCGTCCCCGAGGGGCGCGAGAAAGAACTCGCCATGACCAAGCTGGAAGAGGTCATGTTCTGGGGGAACGCCGGCATCGCGAGGCAGGCATGAAATTCCAGGATCCGCTGGCAGCGTTCCGTGCGCGGTACCCGGACCGTACGCGGCGCGCGTACGACGGGATCCAGCAGCACTACGCGGACTACGGGGCGCAGGTCGGGGGGTGGTGGATCGCTATCCGGTTGTCGGATGGTGGGTCCGACGGGAAGCTGTACCGCGACAAGGTCACCGCGACGCGGTTTCAGCTGCACGAGCGCCAGTGTGCATATATCTGCATCCCGCCGTTCGGTGAGATGGAGATCTCGGAGGTTCACCAGTTCCTCCTGGTGAACGAGCGGATCTACGACCAGGGGGGCCGGCTCGAAGATGCCGGAACCCACATCGTCCCCAGGAGCATGTGATGCCCGAGCCGGAAATGTTCGACCCCGACGTTCACCAGGCCGACGACGAGGGGCAGCCCGTCGTCACGTCGGCCGGCCGCTACGCGAAGAAGCGCGGACCGAAGAGCGCACCGTCCGCCGCGTCGCCGCGCCGCACCGCCACGCGCTCGCGCTCGTCCAGGCCGTCGACGCCGCGCACCAAGGCGCCGGATTTCCGGCCCGGTCTCAACGGCATGTTCCAGCTGATCGCGGCGCCGCTGGCGTTCGTGCAGCCGCTGGACGCGATGGCGGTCGCGCAGCACGGCCCGAACGTCGCCGAAGCTCTGAACGATCTGGCGCAGGAGCGGCCGGAGGTGGCCATGGTTCTCCAGCGGCTGCTGTCGGTCGGTCCGTACGGTCTGGTCATCGCGGCCGTGCTCCCGCTCACTGTGCAGCTGCTCCACAACCACGACGTTCTGCCGGCGGTCGCCGCGGTGCGCCTGGGGGCCGTGCCGAAGGACGAGCTGGCGGCGGCGCTGGGGATCGTGCCCGATGTTCCGGCGGATGCTGACAACGTTGCCGACAACGTTGCCATGGCGCAGGCGGCCTGAGATGGCGGGACCGGCGCGGGAGATGCCCAAGGTCGACTCGATGTCGCGCGAGGAGTTCTTCCAGGAGGGATGGAAGTACGAGCCGGGCGAGCACGTCTCGTTCATCGGCCGCAACGGCTCGGGGAAGACCGAGCTTGCCTTCGAGCTGATGGAGCGGACGGCGACCGAGGAGATGCCCGCGCTGGTCCTGGTCATGAAGCCCCGTGACAAGACCGTCCGGAGGTGGCAGAAGCGGCTTGAGTGGCGCATCGTGCGGTCGTGGCCGCCGCTCCCGTCGGTGTGGAAACCGGGGAAGCAGCGCGGGTACATCATCTGGCCCCTGCACACCCGTGACTGGGAGGGCGACCGCGTCCGGCACCGCGCCATCTTCCAGTCGGTGCTGAGGGACTCCTACCACTCGAAGCAGCACCGGATCGTGTTCGCGGACGAGGTGGTCTCCCTCGACCACGAGGTGAAGCTCGGGCCGGACATGGTCCACCTGTGGACCAAGGGCCGTTCGATGGAGTGCGGACTGTGGGGCGCCACCCAGCGGCCGGCCTTCGTCGCGGGCGAGATGTACTCCGCCCCGCAGCACATCTTCCTCGCGTACGACCCGGACAAGAGGACGACCGACCGGTATGCGGAGATCGGGGGCGTCGACCCCGACCTGATCAAGCACGTGTTGAAGCAGCTGCCCAGGTGGCACTGGCTGTACATCCGGCGCACCGACTACACGATGTGCGTGGTCCGCGCTGACTGAGGGCATGACATCGTTGTCTGCCTGTGGTCTAGTGAGATACCGAGGCCTGTGCCTTCGATTCCACGGGCAAAGGAGCGTCATGACCACAGCAGTAGCGCCGGCCAAGGCCGACGGCAAGGCGAAGCAGACGGTTGCCCTGCGTCCGTTCGTCACGGGCACCAGGCGTATCGACCAGCAGACGTACGACCAGACCCTCACGCAGACCACGGCCACCCAGCGCTTCCCCACCTACGCGCTGGACACGGACGGCTACGTGCGCGGCCTGTACATCTACGTCCAGGCCACCACCGCGGGCAACAGCGCGGCCACTGCCTTCAACGAGGACGGGCCGTTCATCGTCCTCCAGACGGTGCAGTTCTCCGACACGAACAACAAGCCGATCCTCGGTCCGGTCACCGGGCACGACCTGTACCTCATCCAGAAGTACGGCGGCTACAGCTTCAACGGGGACGCGAAGAACTCCAGCGTCTACAGCGTCACCACCGGCACCGGCGCCACGGGCGGAAGCTACGCCTTTGTCCTGCGCCTGCCAATCGAGATCGTCGGGCGTGACGGCCTGGGAGCCTTGGAAAACAAATCTGCCAGCGCGGTCTACAAGCTCGACATGACGCTCAACACGAGCGCGTCGGTCTACTCCGTGGCTCCGACGGCGGCGGCCTCCATCCGCGTCCGTGTGGAGCAGTTCGGTTGGATGGACTCCGACCAGGCCGACTACATGAAGTCGCCGGCCGACCCCAACCCGCCCGCGCTCAACACGGTGCAGTACTGGGACAAGCAGACGATCACGCTGTCCTCGGGCGCGATCAACCAGCGGCTCAACACGTTCTCGGGCCTGGTCCGCAACCTGCTCTTCGAGCTGCGGGACAGCAACGGCACGCGCCTCCAGGGCGACTCGGACTTCCCCGACCCGTTCGAGCTGCACTACGACAAGACCGTGCCGATCGACCGCCTCAAGGGGATCTGGCGGCACATGATCTCGGAGTACTGGGGCTACTCCGGGGCGACCGAGGCGACGGCCACCGCGCTGACGCGGGACAACGGCGTCTACCCCGAGCCGTACACCCTCGACTACGGCCTCCAGCCGGGCGCCGAGAGCCGCTTCGGCTACCTCCCGGTCACCTCGGCCACGTCGCTGGTCGTACGCGGCACGATCGGCGGCTCTGGCGTCCACACCCTCAACGTGTTCGTCAACTACATCTGGCCGGCCAACGGCGACCCCAAGTCGCTGACCGGCGGCCGGTAAGCCGCCGACCGTCCACGCCAGTCCAGTGTCAGAGAGGAAAAGTCGACATGTCACTGAAGCCGTACAGCACCCTCGTGATCGGCATCGTCATCGGCCTCCTGGTCCCGCGCGCCATCCGGATGGTGCGCTGAGCCATGGCGGCCAAGGGCGGCGGCATCTCCGGGATCGGGCTGGCCATCGCGACGATGGGCGGCCTCCTGGTGTATGCGGGTTTCCGGGGGACCAACCCCATCGAAGCCCTGCGGGACGTCGCCTCAGGCACACCGGCCGGAGTCACCGCCAAGTCGGCCGGCCTCCAGGCCTCCGCCGCCTCCTACGGCTCAGGAGGCGGCGGAGCTACCGACGGCAGCACCGGGGGAGCGGGAAGCACGAGCGCGCTCGTGGGGGCCGCCCGCAAGCACGCGGACGAGAAGTACTCGCAGGCGAAACGGTGGCAGGAGGGCTACTCCGACTGCTCCTCCTTCACCGGGAAAGCGCTGCGGGACGTCGGGATCAAGCCCCCCGGCGCCTCGACCACGATCAGCTACCTCACGTCGCCGCAGTGGCAGAAGGTCCCCCGCGCGACGGCCCGAGCCGGCGACCTCGCGGTGACCACCTCGCACATGGCGATCTTCACCGGTCCGGACACCGCGATCGGCCAGCAGAACCCGAAACGCAACGTCGTCGAAGGAGGCGTCACAGACGTGATGTACCCCAACTCAGCCTTCACGGTGCTGCGTTACAAGGGCACTGTGGCCGGCGAGCCGAGCGTGAAGGCGTGAGGCGCCTCGATGCCGACGACGTCGGCCAGCTCCTGACGATCGCGTTCTTCGCCTACACCTACCTGGACGAGAACCCCCAGGCCCGCGCCCGCATCTGGCTCCGGATCCAGAAGGTGTGCCAGTGGGGCGCCGTCAAGCTCGGGCGCGCGGCGATGACGGCCGAACTCGCCTACCGGCGCGAGGTGTCCTCCTGATGGCGCGCAGCACCGGCCCGGTCCTGGCGATCGGCGGGATCACGATCCTGAACCGGACCGTGTTCAACGGGAAGTCGATGGACTGGCGGATCCCGATCGCGACCGGCATCGCGGCCGGCCTCCTGGCCCTGGCGGAGAAGGCCATCGGCAACGGGGCGGTCTACATCGCCTATCTCGCCCTGGCGGCCGTCGTCCTCTCGCGCGTCGACCCCACCGTTCCTTCCCCCGCAGAGTCCGCCCTCAAGTGGTTCGAAGCCCGATAGGAGGTGCCCGATGGGCACAGTCGAGAAGGTCGCGATGGGCATCGTGGGCATCGCCCTGGTGACCACGCTCATCCTGCCCGGACGGCAGACCCCTCAGGTCATCAACGCCGTCTCGTCCCTGTTCAGCGGTTCCCTGGCCACGGCCATGGCCTCTCCCCGGAGGAAGTGACCCATGAGTAAGAACCTCCAGAGCGCCGTCATCTTCGGCGTCGGCCTGGCCATCGGCCTGGCGATCGGACAGTGGACGCTGGCCACCGCCAAGCGCGTGGCCGGCTGAGGAAGGACAACGCCGTGCCCTACACCGGAAACCTCCTGCGCCTGGCGCAGGCACCGAACGCCCTCAAGCTCCCGCCGCCGTCCCCCCGGCACGCGGTCAACGAGGGTGCCCCCGAGAGGCAGCGTCAGCAGCAGTCCGTGGCGCCCGGTACCGGAGCGGAGTACCAGGGCACGGACTTCGACCAGGTCGTCATGGCCGGCAACGGCATGCGCCTGGACACCCCCGCCACGTCCGCCGGCACGCCGCCGGGCGGCGGCGACACCGAGTCGCCCTGGCACATCGACTACACCAGGGGCAACCCGCACACCTCGACCGCGGTACTGTCCGCGCGCGGTGCGGCGGCGATGGCGGGCGGCGCGGGACGGCCGGACGGCGCGGGCGCGGCGGCGCAGACGTCCCTCCAGGGCGCCTCGCACGACGGCCGCGCGGACCGCTCGTGGATCCGGTCGGTGTTCTGGCCCGACCCGATGTTCCTGGCCACCCAGGACCGGGCGGAGCTCAACCCGGACGGGCCGCCGAGCTCCGTGGCGCAGCCGGAGGGCGCGGGCGGCGCGAAGTACGGGCGCGGCATCAACTCCCTGGCGCAGAACAACCCCCAGGGATGGCGCAACGGCCGCTACCGGTACAGCAGTTGGCCCAACAGTGTGTTCGCTCAGATCAAGCGGACCATCGGCACCCAGATGCTTCAGCCGCGCGACATCTACAACCCGGGGCCGCAGCAGCGCATGGTGGCGTCCATGATCACCCCGCCGTCGCTGCCCCGGGACGCCCCCAACCCGGACGACGTGATCACCGCGTCCAGCAACTACTCCAGCGCGGCATCGTCCGTGATCGGCGGCGGATTCTGATGTCGGAGATGACCAGCGGCACGGTGAACGTGCCCAAGCTGGGCAAGGTCAAGAAGATCTGGTTCTGGGGCGTGCTCAGCGTCGTGGGGATCTACGTGGGGTGGCGCTGGTACAGCGCGAGCGCGTCGTCGGCCTCGGACGTCACGTACGAGACGGGCGACGTCGGCGACGGCATCGACGCGTCCGGGGTCGTCGGCGCGGGCGGCGCGTCGGGCAACGTCCAGTACGCGGGCGGCACCACGGACGGCACCGACGCCGACACCATCGACACCAACGGCGAGTGGACGAACACGGCTGTGGAGATCCTCTCCAACGCCGGCCGTGACGCGGGGACCGTCCAGGCCGCCCTGGGGGAGTTCCTCGCACGGCGCCCGCTGGACGAGGCGGAAGCGTCCATCGCCCGCTCCGCCATGGCCGTAGCGGGGGAGCCGCCCGTGGGCCGCCCCTGGACGATCATCGCGCAGGTGGGCGAGGTGTCCCTGACCGCGCCCTCGAACCTGCGCGCCACGGGGACGACCGGCAGCAGTACGACCCTGGCGTTCTCGCCCGTCAACGGCGCCGCCTCCTACTCCGCCTACCGCGACGACCTCGGGGGCGTGGTGGTGGGTACGGGGGTGGGCCCGTCGATCCAGATCGGCGGCCTCACCCCCAACAAGACGTACCGGTTCTCCGTGGCCGCGCGGACCACCACCGGCAAGGCCGGCCCCAAGTCGAGCGCGACCACCGTCAAGACGACCGGCGCCAAGCTCACCGCACCCGGCGGGGTGCGCGTGCGCTCCGAGCGGACATCCGCGTCCGTCTCCTGGTCGCCCGTCGCGGGCGCGGCCGGCTACGCCCTCCAGCTCGCCGGCCGCTCCGGGAGCTGGGAGTCGACCGACACGTCCGACCGCGTCACCGGCCTCAAGCCGGGCGCCTCCTACCGGGTACGGGTCGCAGCCCTCCAGCCCGGATCCCGTACCCCCGGTCCCTGGTCCGCCTGGGCCACCGGCAAGACCTCGAAGTAAGGAGAGTCCCCATGGCGCTCAAGCCTGACGTCAGTATCGGTGTGGCCCTGGCGACGGCCACCGTGGTCTACGGCGTCCACCAGAACATGACCCCGTCCGTGGCGGACATCCGCAGCCTGGACAAGGGCAACAGCGACGTCCAGGCGGCGGAGAAGGCGGCCACCTGGATCAGCGCGGCCCTGGTCGCCGCGATCAGCCTGCTGGCCAAGGACCCGACCATCTTCGTGGTGGGCGGGACCATGGTGGTGGTGATGTCCTGGACGACCAAGCACGCCGACCAGGTCGACACCGTCACCAAGCGCGCGTCCACGGTCATGGATCCCCTCAAGCAGGTCGGATCGACGCCCTCGGACACCGCGACCGCCGACACGCAGTCGGTCTCGCCGCAGCTCCTGACCGGCTACGGCACGGTCATCTGACCGATGCTCCTGACTCAGGCGCAGGTCTACGCGCTCGCTGTCGCCTCCGGGATGAAGAGCCCGAAGGAGATGGCGGCCATCGCCATGGCCGAGACCAAGGTGCAGAAGGGGGGGAAGTGGTACGCCGACACGGCGGCCCACAACCCCAACGCCAGTACCGGGGACGACAGTTACGGGCTGTGGCAGGTCAACATGCTCGGGGACATGGGGCCCGCGCGCCGTAAGCAGTTCGGGATCCAGGACAACCGGCAGCTGCTCAATCCGTTCGTGAACGCGGCGGCGGCCAAGAAGGTCGCCGCGTCACAGGGGCTCGGCGCCTGGTCGACGTACGGCGGCAAGGACTACCTGATGTTCATGGGGCAGTCCGGCGCCGCCGCGACACAGGCCGACTGGAAACCGTTCGAGGACTGGAACGACCCCTTCGACCTGTGGGACGAGGACAAGTGGGGGCCGGCCCCCAAGTCGCCCTGGGAAAGCCTCACCGGCCAGACCCCCCCCGAGTCGCTGGACAGCGCCACCGACGCCGCAAAGCAGGTGGAGCGCCTGGGGGACATCCTCGCGAAGACCGGCGACTGGCTCTCCAACCCCAACAGCTGGATCCGCATCGCCTACGTCATCGGCGGCGCGGCCCTGGCCATCGGCGGCCTGGTCCTCATCGGGCGCCCCCTCATCGAGGCCGCCGCGGCCTCGACCCCGGCCGGCACCATCAGCAAGTTCGCGAAGGGAGCGGCCAAGTGAGCAGCCCAGTACCGGAGTTCGACAACCCCCCGGGCGACGTCCTCCAGGAGCAGCACGACCAGGGCGCGTACAGCACGCCCGCGATCCCTGTGTGCATCGACGACCCCGTACGCACCCAGGAGCTGCCCGCGCGCTCGGGCGCCTTCTACACCGTGGGAGGGGTGAGCACGGCCGGCGCGAAGATCCTGGGACGCGATCCGCGACGCAAGCACGCCACGATCATCGGTCTCACCGAGGACATCCTCTTGGGCAGCACCCAGGCCAACGCGCGCCAGGGCGCCCGCGTCCCCGCCGTCGTGCCGTTCGTCATCACAGCCATCGACGAGGTGTGGGCGGCCAGTGTAGAGGCGACCACTGACATCTCCGTCATCACCGAACAGTGGGCCGACTGATGCCCTCACCCACCTATGTGCCCGTCGTCCAGAACGGCGGCCCCCTGAATCCCGCGACGCTGACCGTCTCGGGCCAGAGCACCCTGGACGGCCCCGTCGACGTCAACGGGGCGTCCACCTTCGACGGCACCGCGGAGTTCAACGCCGCCGTCACCTTCGACGGCACCACCGACTTCAACGCCGCCGCCAACTTCGACGCCGCCGTCGACATGAACGCCGGCCTCGATGTCACGGGGTTCACCGCACTCCAGTCCGCGCAGACCTCGGGCACGATGACCGTCTTCGACGGCACCGCCAAGGCCCTGCGCGCGAGCAGCGTGGGCGGCGGCCTGTCCGTCAAGGAGGGCGCCAACGCGCGCTCCGGTGTGTCCGTGCTCGTGGCCGGCGCCGTCGTCGTGGCGAACACCTCGGTCACGGCCACGAGCCGGATCCAGGTCACCTCGCAGGTGGACGGCGGCACCCCCGGATGGCTCAGGGTGTCCGCGCGGACCAACGGCACCTCCTTCACCATCACCTCGTCCTCGGTGCTCGACACGTCCACCGTCGCGTGGTTCATGGTGGAGTCCGACTGATGACCACCCAGTACCGGCTGAACACGTTCGGCCGCGTCGTCCTCAACGCGTCGGGCAACGGCGCGTTGTTCCTGAGCCCGGACGGCACCGAACGGTGGCACATCAACCGCTATGCCGTCAGCACGAGCCAGAGCACCAACACCCAGCCCATCCCCCTGTGCACGCTGTACACCGACTCGCCCGCCGCCGGGAACGAGTACGACATCACGTATACCGGCAACGCGGACGGCGGCGACGGTGACCTGTGGCTGGAGAAGGGCCAGCAGCTGTGGGCGGTATGGGCGGGGGGAGTGGCGGGGACCACCGCCGTCCTCTCGGTGTTCGGTGAGAGGGTGCTGTACTGATGCCGTTCCGTAACTCCGTCGTCGGAGGAACCACCCTCGTACGGCCCGCGATCAAGTCGCCCAACTACGTGCCGGGGGTGTCGGGTTGGAGCATCAACATCGACGGCTCGGCAGAGTTCAACGACGTTGACGTACGCGGGACGCTGGAGTCGACGAACTATGTGCCGGGGGTGTCCGGCTGGCACCTCGACCAGACCGGCTCGGCTGAGTTCAACGATGTGACGATCCGCGGTTCCACCCAGGTGGGCGGCGACATTCTCATGTACGACGGCGCCCCCGCCGTCGGCACCCTGGCGTTCACCATCTCGCAGGACGGCGGGACCGACCAGTACGGCAACACCTACCCCGATGGGCTGCGCTCCCGCGACACATCCGGGGCGCAGCAGCACCAATTCCTGCGCATCGACAAATTCGGCAACATCAACTTCGGCCGTGACACATGGGACAACACAGCCGATGTTTTCATTACCGCCGACGCGATCAACATGAATTCTCCATGGAATGATTCGGGCACCAAATCAGATCCGATCACCATGCATTTCTATACCGGTGACGCCGACGGGACACCGCGCGCAATCGCCGACTTCGGAGCATTCCTCAACGGGCAGGACATCGACCTCCAGGTCTACGGCACACTGCTGTCCACCCCTGTGACCACCTCGTCCACCGGTGTCCTCGTCAACGCGCCCACCGGCCAGACCGGAAGCCTCCTGAGCCTGAGGGTGAACGGCGACTCGAAATTCACGGTCGACGCGGACGGAATTCTCCCCACCTACGCCGACAACGCATTCACCGCCTATACCCCTGCGGTGAGCGGCGGCGGAACCGTCACCTGGACAACCCGCACCGGATGGTGGCAGCGCGTCGGGAAGATGATTTACTTCAACGCCTATCTAGTGGTCAACGCAGCCGGATCCACCGCAAGCTCATTCATGATCAGTGCACCCGTGAGCATCGACCGGACCACCCGCCAGAACGTCTCGATCTACCTCGAAGGCCTCACCGGCGGCTCCGGCTCGGGCCAGCTCGTCAGCCTCACCGGCGGCTCCGGCGCCTCCTTCGACCGCACCTTCTCCTCGACCGGCGCCATCATCCAGGGCCAACACCTCGCAGCCGGCGCCGTCCTCACCGCCACCGGATGGATCCGGGAGGCATAAGGTACCGACCATGACAGACGCACCCAAGGAAGAGACCGCGCCCGCGCCCGCCGAAGGCGCTCCCGCCGCCCCCGCTCCCGCGGCCCCGCCCGAGAAGGTGCAGGAGCTGGAGAAGGAAGCGGAGAAGGTCGAAGCCAAGATCGACCACCCCGCCACCACCGACACCGAGCGCGCGCAGCTCTCCGAGCGCCTCGACCGCATCGAGGCCGCGATCGAAAAGATCGCCGCCGCGCCCACCGCCCCTTCCCCGCGCAAGGAGCCGGCCGCGCCCGAGGGCGCCGCCCCGGCCGGCGACACGCCGAAGGATCCGGAGAAGCCGCGCAAGGCCCGCACGTCAGCGCGCTGGTTCGGGGAACGCGCCTACGATGAATGACAAACCTCACGCACTCTGTCATGATTAAGCCATGGCACGAATCGTGAACCCGCCTAAGACGAACACGGGCGGGCGCCCTTCCATCTACCCGTGGAAGGAATGGTCGGACGGCCTGTGGCGCGAAGCGCTCCGGGGCACCGACTACCGCTGTACCGACACCAGCTTCCAATCGGCCGTACACCGCCACGCCATGAGGCACGGCAGGACGGCCGAGACGCGAGTGACGGACGATGGTGTCACGTTCGTCGTCCACCTCGCGAAGGAGGCCCCGTGTTCAGCCACATCGCCGGATCACTGACAGCCATGGTCGTGATCCCCGCCACCTGGTACTACGTCCACACCCTGAAAAACGTTGGAAGGCGTTCCTGACATGACCATCACTGAGCCCACCCCCCTTCCCCCGCGCCCCCTCTCCCTCCCCACCCCGTTCCCCAAGCTCCTCACCCGCGTCCTCCCGGGGGCCGACCTCGTCGGCGGCGTCCCCC